>Ga0131853_10011805_pt1 | contig 15980 bp, 12 predicted proteins | sample TergutLab28metaG_FD_92764 | JGI IMG/M metagenome (GOLD analysis project Ga0131853, IMG submission 92764) | Labiotermes labralis P1 segment gut microbial communities from Petit-Saut dam, French Guiana - Lab288 P1 (version 2) (version 2) | ecosystem: Host-associated > Arthropoda: Insects >...
AAATCTGATAAACTTGCCCCTTGTCCAACTAAACATGCAAATGGATGAAGGCTCGCATTGATATAAGCACCCCCCACTTTAACAGGTGGGATCATTTCAGCAATTGAAATCGAAGATTGTTTGAAATATTCAACAGCTTTCTGCAAATATTCTGTACCTTTATAGCGATGAGTGACGATGCAAAGATACATATCTATAGTTGCTAAATTCGTGTATGACATACGCAAAAGCATATTCGAAAGAGGCGTGTTGTTTATATGTTCCCATTCTTTAATAACAGTTGAAGCATACGCATGTGCTTGTTCGTATTCGCATATTCCAGCCAGAAATAAGGGGGTGAAATAATGTTTTAAAAACAAAATTTTTGGATTATTTTGTTCTTCATTTTTAATTTTCAACCTGCTTAAAACATCTAAAAAATATTGACTGGCATCACGAGAGAATTTGAATGGATGAGAAAGAAAGGCTTGGATCATCTGGTCATATTGAGACGTTTTTGCATAATAATTAATAGCATCCATATAAAAATTATTTTTTGAGCACCACTGGGCTGCCAGCCGATAAACTTCTTGTTCTTCATCATCAGACAAAATATATTGTTTACTTTGCAAAAATTCTAGATAAAGAGGATGAATTTTTAAGTTATTTGTAAAACTGTTATACCAGATGAACGCAGCTAGTTCAGGAATATTTTGCAATGATTGAATATCTTTAAAGATTTCTTGTAATGGTGCGATAGGTAAATTAGTTAGCAATGATACCTTTACGATTGTTTTTTGAATGTTAAGCGATAATCCTTCCCATGCTTCAAATTCAAATAGTTTAAAGATATTTTGCTTCATGGCATTAAGTGCATGGTTAATGTTAGTTGGTGTTTGTTTTAAAATTGAAGAAAACATATTGATAGCTAATGCCCATCCCTTTGCTGCATCAATTAATTGAGAGAGGGATTGAGCAGAAATCGGAACAGAGCGATAATGAAAAAATGCTTCGACTTCTTGATCCGTAAAGCGCAAATCTTCTTCTGTTATTACCTTTGCCTCATCTTTAGAAAGTAAGGGAATAATATTGATATCAGGTTCAGCCCTAGAAATAATGATGATAGATAAACGAAAATTCTGTATGTGAGCACAACGCTCTATAAATTTAAGTATCTCTTTAGAATAAATCGTATGAAAATCATCAAATACAAAAAATCTTTTATCTGAATCGCCTATTGTTCTAGTCAATTCGAGAAGTTGTTTAAACCGAGAAGCTGTTTCTGGAAAACCGAGTTCACGTAACTTATTGGCAAATTCCGGATTATCTATTGAAACAGTATGCGTAAGCTTTTCCCAAAAGCGAGAAGGAATATTATCATTCTCAGTAAGTTGCATCCACCTGATGGTGGCACCTTTTTTCTGTTCAACATAATGCCGCACTGCTTGTGTTTTACCATAACCAGCTCCTGCAATCACATAAACTAATTTGCACAGGGTAGCCTGATCTAAAATATTGTCAAGGCGAGGACGCACGAGGTAATCTGCACTTGAATTTGAAAGTTTATTGATATTTTCATCTATATTCACGATATATTCACCTTTTTCATTTTTTATAATAGAAGAACATTTTCGTATATTATACTCTACTATTATAAATATCATACTTGATCTCAAAACGTCATTTTAAGAATTAGAAATTCCGGTTTATTTTAACTATTAATTTTCAGTTGCCTAAAGGCAGTTTAAAACCAAAGCTTTCGCTTCGGCTTTGAGTTTAATTTTTAGGGGTCACATCAAAATTTAGGAATATTTTAATCATTGGCAAATAATTTTTTGACTAATCTTTCGCTGGATTTACCATCACAGTATTGGATCCATTTTTTAGCATAATCATCAAATTGTGAGTGGTCAATTTCTGCATCAAGCACCGCTTCAATGACTTCATCTGTATCTCTAACAACTGGTCCAGGCACAGATGATTCATAATCCTCCCATAGACCGGCCTCAAGTTGATAAGATTCTAAATCGTAAGCGTAAAAAATCATTTTCTTTTTGCGGAAAATAAATTCCATAGGGAGGGAGGAATAGTCGGTAATAAGAATATCTGCCAAAACTAATAAATCATTGACATAAGGGTCATTGCTGTAATCAAATAGGAAACCGAAGTAAGGCATACGAGTCATCTCGTCTAATTTCCAAATAGACGCAGGATGACGTTTAACAATAAGAATGTAATCATCTCTAAAAGCAGTGTGCATTTTCTTCAAATCTAACGGGATGATGTCATTGCTTTTTTCATCGTTTCTAAAAGTCGGTGCATAAAGGATGATTTTTTTATTTGATAAAAAGGGATTTATACGATGGAAATACTGCCTAGCTTCTTCATGTCTCGCTTCATTAAAAAAGAAATCGGTACGAGGAACACCAGTTTTCAAAAATGTAGCATTTGGAGCAGGCATGGCTTTTTTAAAGATGTCGCCCATAAAATCTGAACCGATAACAAATTGGTCGAATCTGTTGTATACTTTATGGAATCTTTTGTTGGCAGCGGCAGTGCGGGTGCTATTAGTAGGATCCAAGGCACCAAATTGCTTGATAGCACCTACCGAATGCCAGATTTGGGTACAAGTGACTGCGCGTTTGAATTTGGTGGCTGCTAGAAGGCCATAATAATTATCAGCAATAATGTGTTTGGATGTGGCCAGATGATAAATGTTTTTGATAGCTTGGGTGGTGTCTGTGGTTTCTAAAAGATAGGTAGGGACACCCATTTTTTCAAAGATGGGAAAAGTGCGAGGGTTACACAGGAAAATGGTTTGAATGTTGATGTTTTGTTTTTCCATTTCTTCATAAATATAAAAAAAGTTTTCGGAAAAAGAGATTAAAAACGTGACTTTGTTTTTCAATGGAAATAGTTTAAAGATGCTGAATAACAGTTTAAAACCTAATAAATAGATTGAAATGGCAAATTCTCTCATTTTGGACGCTCCTTTTACAATGTTTGTAAAGTCATTATACCGTTAAATTGATACCTTTTCAATAAAAAGATAACTTGTGATAAAATTTGAGCGTTTTCTTGTAATGTAACCACTATTCAAAATTGCACAAAACTGGTATAATATGGATGGCTAAAATTTGAATGAAAGAAGGTGGAGGGATGAAAATTGTATTTATGGGGACACCTGATTTTGCAGCGACTGTTTTGCAGCAACTCATTGATAAAAAGTATGAAATTGCAATGGTGGTAAGTCAGCCTGATAGACCTGTTGGTAGAAAAAAGGAATTGTTACCGACCCCTGTCAAAAAGGTTGCCGTGGCCAATGCTATTCCAATATTTCAACCAGAAAAAATTAGAATGGATTATCAGGCAATCATTGATGCAAAGCCAGATTTAATTATTACAGCTGCTTATGGACAACTTATTCCTAAAGCTTTAATTGATTTGCCACGTCTAGGATGTATCAATGTTCATGCATCATTGTTACCGAAGTATCGTGGCGGTGCGCCTATTCATCAGGCAATTATTGATGGAGAATCTGAAACTGGTGTGACGATAATGTATATGGATGAGACCATGGATACTGGGGATATGATCTCACAGGCTCGGATTCCGATTGACCTAACTGATGATGTGGGAATGATGTTTGATAAACTCGGAACCCTCGGTGCTGAGTTGTTAGTTAAAACATTGCCAAACATCAAAGATGGCACCAATGATCGAATTCCTCAAAATCATGATGAAGCGACTTATGCCTATAATATCAAACGTGAAGATGAGAAGATTGAATGGGCTAAAAGTTCAATGGACGTTTATAATCAAATTCGTGGTTTAAACCCTTGGCCGACTGCCTATACCACCATCAATGGTGTTAATATAAAAGTGTTCAAATCCATTTTAGGTGAGATGGGAGCAGGTGGTGATGCACCAGGAGAAATTCTTGAAGTCAATTCAGAAGCCATCACAGTGGCATGTGGCGATGGCAAAAACCTCCATCTAACAGAAATCCAGCTAGCTGGTAAAAAACGAATGGCCATTCGCGACTTGCTCAATGGCGAGCATCCATTTAAAGTCGGAGAAAAATTTGGCAATTAAAAAAATTTGAAAGAAGGTACGCAAAAATGAATAATTATAGCAAAGAAACAAACCCAATTGTAACAATTACCATGGAAACAGGAGCGGTGATGACCCTTGAACTCTATCCAGAGGTAGCACCTGAGTCAGTCAATAATTTTATCTCTTTGGTGCAAGCTGGATTTTACGATGGTTTAATTTTCCACCGTGTTATCCGTGGTTTTATGCTCCAAGGTGGAGATCCAGAAGGAACAGGAATGGGTGGACCCGGGTATAGCATTAAAGGTGAGTTTGCTTCAAACGGTGTGAAAAATGATCTTGCTCACAATCGCGGTGTTATTTCATTTGCCCGCTCAATGATGCCTAATTCTGCTGGTAGTCAATTTTTCATTATGCATAAAGATTCACCACATTTGGATGGTGAATATGCCGCATTTGGCTCGATGATTAGCGGGATTGAAGAAGTGGATGCCATTGCAGGGGTTGATACCAATCATAATGACAAACCAAATGTTGATCAAGTAATCAAAACAATCACAGTGGATACAAAAGGTGTGGAATACCCAGCACCAAACAAATTATAAAATTTAAAGCGAAATGAGGAATTCCATGTGAAATTATTCAACTCAAAAAAAGATGTCAAAGTTAAAAATGCCTTTATTCTTTTATTTGGAAGCTTCCTCTTCACCGTTGCGATCAATTTGTTAATTGGTCCTAATGGTCTTTATGTAGGCGGTGTCACTGGTGTTTTGCAAATTTTAATCATGATCGTTTATGAGCTTTTTGGTGTTGAACTTGGTCTAGATATTTTGATTTTGGTTTGCAACCTGCCTATTTTATGGTTGGCATGGAAATCCATTGGAAGAAGATTTGCTATTTTAACGACGATTTCAGTTATTGTTCAGTCGCTCTTTTTTAGGATCATCCCTGTTTATGCCTTTACAAATGATGTGATGATTGCTTCGATTTTTGGTGGTGTATTGGTGGGGGTCGGAAGTGGGATTATTTTAAAAATTGGTGCTTCTGCTGGTGGGATGGATGTAGTGTCACAGGTGATGTCTTATAAATTTGATGGTTCGGTTGGAAAATATTCTTTTATTATTAACGCTTTTGTTATTGGGGTGGCTGGCTATTATCAAAGTTGGGAAGTGGCCATGTACACCATTATTTCCATCTATATTACCTCCATTATTGTTGATAAAATTCACACCATTCATCAAAATTTAACTTTATATATTGTAACCCAGAAAGAAGAAGCCCTTACCAAAGCAATTTGGGATGAATTGTATCGTGGAATTACCGTGTTAGAAGCTTCTGGTGCTTATACGAAAGAAAGGCGCAGTGTCTTGATGCTGGTGCTATCTAGTTATGAATTATATGAAACATTAGAGATTGTCAAAACGGTGGATCCTGCTGCCTTTGTTAACGTGGTGAGAAGTGAGACTGTTGTTGGAAATTTCGTTAAGAAAAAATTATAGGGAGTGGTCTTTGGATCACTTTTTCTCTTATAACACATCCACAGTGAATGGATTTGTTATCAAATTTCAGAAAGTAGGTTGAATGATAATGGACAAATTTTTACTCGCACTGGATCAAGGGACAACCAGCTCACGGGCGATCTTATTTACAGAAGCAGGGGAAATTCATTCCATGGCGCAAAAGGAATTTCCTCAAATTTTCCCCCAAGGCGGTTGGGTGGAGCATGATCCAATGGAAATTTGGTCAAGTCAATTATCAGTCGCAACGGCTGCCATGGCCAAGGCACGGGTAACAGCCAATCAGATTGTAGCAATTGGGATTGCCAATCAACGGGAAACGACAATCGTATGGGATAAACAGACAGGAAAGCCAGTTTTTAATGCCATTGTGTGGCAATGCAGACGGACTTCTGATGATTGCGAAATGTTAAAGGAGGAGGGTTTTGATCAGATTATAGCTGAGAAAACCGGCCTTCGAATTGATGCTTATTTTTCGGCGACCAAAGTCAAATGGATTCTCGATCATGTGCCAGGTGCAAGAGCAGAAGCTGAAAAAGGCAATCTGTGCTTCGGGACCGTTGACACATGGTTATTATGGAATTTGACAAAAGGAGAGATTTTCGCAACAGACTACTCCAATGCGTCACGTACCATGATGTTTAATATTCACACTTTAGAGTGGGATGAAGATATTTTACAACGACTGAATATTCCAAGAAACATGCTACCAGAAGTATTGCCATCTAGTCATGTTTATGGGATGACCCATTCAAGTCTGCTTGGTGCTCAGATTCCTATTGCAGGCATGGCTGGCGATCAACAAGCTGCTTTATTTGGACAATGTTGTTTTGAACCAGGCATGGTTAAAAATACCTATGGAACAGGTTGCTTTACCTTAATGCATACGGGAGAAACAGCTGTAAAATCAGAGAATGGTTTATTAACAACCATTGCCTGGGGAGCAGAAGGGAAAGTGGAATATGCTCTTGAGGGGGCAGTATTTGTTGCAGGAGCTGCCGTTCAGTGGTTACGCGATGGATTAAGGCTAATTGACCATGCCAGTGATACAGAATACCATGCCAATAAAGTTGAAGATTCAGAAGGTGTGTATGTGGTGCCGGCTTTTGTAGGACTTGGTGCACCTTACTGGGATCAATACGCCCGTGGTGTTATTGTGGGCTTAACACGAGGCGTTTCCCAGGAACATCTGGTACGAGCCACCCTCGAATCGGTTGCTTATCAAAGTTATGATGTGATTAAAGCCATGTTGCGAGATACTAAAATCGAGTTAAAAGAAATCCGTGCAGATGGGGGAGCTTCTAATAACAATTTCATTATGCAATTTCAAGCTGATATTGCCAATGTGAATGTGCTGCGCCCTGAAATAACAGAAAGCACTGCGCTCGGTGCTGTTTTCTTGGCAGGGCTTGCAGTTGGTGTTTATAAGAGCAAAATGGATATTGCTAGTAAAGTGCGCCTTATTCAAACATTCGAACCACAAATGGAAGATGAAACGAGAGAAAGGCTCATTGAAGGATGGGATGATGCTGTTAAACGTTCATTTGGGATAGTCAAATAAGACTTTGTACGCAAATTTTTGCAAGCAAGTTTTTACAAGCAATTTGCTAGGAGGAATACCCTATGTTTACATTTACTATTTTGGCCATTATTGTCCTTGCCATCCTTGTTTTTGATAAAATAAGAACCATGAAATCAGAAATAGAGATGCAGAGGAATTTTATTTTCACAATGCGTGATAAAATTGAAAAACTAGAAAAAACAACGCAACAGCTAATGGAACAATTGTCTCAGAAAAAATTTGATGACACGCATGGGCAGCAATCAAAAGCCATGGAAGTCATCGAAGAAGAAGTGGTGCATCAAGAACAGCGTATTGATGAAAAAGTTGTTGCCTTTTCTACTTCTGATAAAATTATAATTGACCAAGCACCTCTTGAAATGGAAGATGCACCAGCATCACCAGAAATGATCATTTCTGTAAGTGATGAGAAATCTAGTGTAGCCTCTATCTTTGAGAATCATGATCTTGAAGAAACTGATAAAAAGGTGAGTTTACTTCAAAGTTTAGCATCTGAGGTGTCTGGAGAAGAAAAAGTGACGACTCCAAAGCCTCCAATCGATTTTGATGTCAAAAAGCAAGAAAAGAAAAAGCCATTGTTTGAGTTTAATAGCGAGAACTGGGTAGGGGTTAATCTATTGAATCGTTTAGGTGCGCTTTTGATTGTTATTGGGGCCATTGCGACAGCTGCTTTTGATGGATTTCCTTCATGGGTTCGAACGATTATTTTATTTGCTTTTGCTATAAGTGTGATTGTGTTAGGCGAGGTCATGAATCGGAAAAAACCGACGACTGCATCTATGGGTGTGACGGCTGTTGGGGTTGCACTTCTCTATGTTGCTGTTGCTGCTAGTTACTTTGTTTTAGGGACCTTGGGGATGTATTCAGCGTTAATGGCATGTGTGGTCGCAACTGCCCTTGGTATTTATCTTGCCATTCGCTATGATGAGCAGGTGGTGGCTTGTTTTGCTTTAGTTGGCGGCTACTTGCCGATTTTCGCGCTCGATCCGTTTAATGATGCCTTAACCTTTGGGTTGGTTGTTTATTTTGTCCTACTTGCTACTTATTCATTGGCATTGGCTTTGTCTAAAAAGTGGGTTGTTTCTAATGCTATCGGGTTATTTCTAGCGATTATTAGTACGACTTATTTAGGGTTTCGAGCAGCACCACTTATCGCTTTAATGTATGCTTGTTTTGCCTTTTTGGTTTATACGGTTTTGCCATTGGTTTCTGCTTATAGAACGGATAAAAAATTCCATGAAGCAGATGTTATTTTGGTCATCATTAATGCTTTTGTGAGTTCTATCATTGTCTTTTCAATTGCCACTAGGCTTGATCTCCCTTATGTTCATACTTATTTGTCTGTGATTTTTGCTTTTGCTTACATTGGACTGGCTCAGTTGATTAAGCGTGTGTTTGCGCATAAAGGGATGGAAACCATCTTTACTTTGAAAGCCGTTGCTTTTTGTTTCTTGTTTGTGCCATTTACTTTTGACTATCGCTGGTTTGCTGTTGCTTGGTTGATTGAAGCTGTTGTGTTGATGAGCTATGGGATTTTGCGTAAGCAGAAGCGGCATGAGTATGGTGGGTTGTCTATTTTGGGGATTGCTATCTTGACTTTTCTTGTGAATAGTGTCTCGCTTAATACTCAATTTGTCCTTGATTATACCTTCTTTAGTGTCGGTGTGCTTGTTATTCTTGGTATGTATGTGTTTGAGGGTCGACAATTCAGTGGTTTTGGGCGTGTGTTTAAGTGGCTTGCATTGGGGAACCTCTGGTGGTTTACCATGTATCTGATAGACGAGTTTATTGTCACTAGACCTGCTAATGGTTATGCATGGGCATTGTTTGTTGTAACCAGTTTGATTTTGGTGATCGTCTATGTAAAATTGAAGTGGATTGCTGATAAGGGGACGTGGATTATTGCCAATGTGATTCATGGAATGGTGATTCCTTTGGTATGGCAGTCTAATTTTGAGTTGACTGAATCATTTGTTCGGTTAGATGGTATTAGTACGACGACAGTCTACTGGGGTGTTGTTTTCTTGAATTTGAGTTTGATTCTTATTGCGGCTGCCATGATCGCTTATTTTAGAAAAGCAATATTGAAAAATAAATGGGTCACAGCTTATTTGAATATTTGGTTGATTTGTTTTGGAGCGGGTGTTATATTTTTGGCAGATTTGGTGATGTGGCACGCATCTTGGTTTAATTTTGATTTCCATTTAAGTGTGCAAGTGATGATCATTTTGGTGTTGTCGGTCATCTATCTCAAATTGAAAGTTTTAACAAGCCGATCTTTACATATAATTGTCAATATTTTTCATGGAATAAGTGTTTTGTTGTTATGGATATCCAATGCCACTTTTGCTACTTGGTGGCGGGATGATTTTAATGCGGGTGGTTTATTGCTTAATTTGCTAATTATGCTTACTAGCATTGTGGGTGTTGTTTATTGTGAGTGGTCGTTAAAAAGTACAAAGAAATGGCTATCTATTTATAAAAACATCATGCTTGTTAACGGCTGGGGGAGTTTGCTCTTTATTTTAGGTCGGTTGATGAGTGGCTTTGAGGGGGCGCAGCTTGTTCTTGTTATTGTGACTTTTGTTTTAGCTTTTGCTTTAAAATTTATGCCTGTTTTATATGATGGTGGTACGAAAATTATAACGGTTGGGATGCAGGTGATCGGGCTTGTTTGGTTGGCAATGTTTAATCTTTCCCTCTATGAATCTATGTTTGTGTTGTTGAGTTTGAATGCTGTAGCACAGTTGTTTGCGCTCTTCACATTAAATGAATTGATCAAGTATTTGCAAAATAAGGAAGGGCAGGAGACACCGTTTAAAGTGTTGATTTTATCGGGCTATTTCTTACTAGTTGTGACTCAAGGGGTGATGGTACAAGGACAAGTAGCCTTTAATAGTGCCATTATCAGTGTTTTATTTGGTGTGACCGCTTTAGTATGGATTGTCCTTGGTTTCTATTTAAAAAATCAGCAAATTCGAAAATTTGGCTTGTATTTAGCCATGCTCTCTGCTGTTAAGTTATTGGTCGTTGATACCTGGGGCTTATCGACACCGATGCGAATAGGTTCATATTTAACCCTTGGTGTTGTGTTGATGGTTATTTCATTCGTTTATCAGAAGTTTAATATTGTTGAGGATGAATAATTCTATACAATTAGAACGAAATTTCTTTCAATTTGTAAAAAAGTGTGTTATAATGATGGCATAGGAGGTGTTAGATATGAAAAAAATGAATAAATTAGCAATTGTATTAGTTTTAGCTGTTGTTTTGATTGCTGCTAGTTCTGCTGTTGTTTTAGCTTATCCAATTCCTGGTACGCCTGGTTTACCAGAAACTTGTGAGGTAAATTTTGGATTTGGAATTCTTCAACGTCTATTTCCACGTTTTAATGAATTGATTCAAAATAGAGGTTGTCGCTTGCCATTACCATAAATATCCCTATAACCAGAAATAAGACTTTTTTAAGTCTTTTTCTTTGGGTGAATAAAACGCAAGAATCGGATATTGACAAAGATTTTTTAGGTGATTATTGACATATTCTATCCGAATAGACTCCCCTTGCCACAAAAAAATGCAAAAAAGGCTATGATTTTCCAAAAACTTATGTTATAATTGTGTTTGAAAAAGTATTGGAGGTGTCTTACATGAAGAAAATGAATAAATCAACGATTGCATTAGCTTTTGCCGCGCTTTTAATCATTGCTAGCTCAGCGACTGTTTTAGCTGCTCCTAGTGTTGACTTAATTCCTGACTTACCAACAACATGTGAAGTTGGAGCTGGACTAGGTGGACTTATCGAAAGATTATTTCCACGTTTAAGTGCGCTTATCCAAAGCAGAGGTTGTGTGATTTTATAGTAAAAGTAGACCTTTTGAGGTCTATTTTTGGGAGGTGAGATCATGGATCAGGTTATTTGGGAACCACTTCAATTTATTGTGGATATGATTAGGGATACTTTTGGGTTTCTCTTAACGTTTTTCCGTTAATTTTTATCAGTAACTAAAAAATAAGCCAGCACTCGTAAAAAGTGTTAGGCTTATTTTTTTATTTGATTTGAAAGGTCAATTATCTCATCAAGAACACTGCAATGGCAACAGAGTGTAAAATTGAGGCGACATTGACGAAAAGGTGAAAAACACCGTGCATATATTTTTTCTTTTTTCCCAATACATAAAATAGGACACCGATGGTATAAATAATACCACCGACTAGGATAAGGATGAAAAATGATGATCCGAGAACGGAGATTAATTGATTAATTCTGAAAACAGCGAGCCAACCCATCCCTATATAGCAAACCAATGAGAAGACCATAAATTTCTTTAAATCAATGGCGTTAAGGGTAATCCCGATAATGGCAAGACCCCAAAGTATGCCAAACATGGTCCAAGCTGTTGTAGGGTAAACCTCTCTAAAACTGGTTAATAAGACTGGTGTGTACGTTCCTGCAATAAGGATGAAAATGGTACAGTGATCTAGAATTCTAAATACTTTTTTTGCAGTTCCTATTTTTAGTCCATGGTAAATACTTGACATGGTAAATAATAAAATCACGGAAAAACCATATGCAAATGCACTAACGACACCCCAGATATTTTGAGCAAATGCAGCGATGGTCACACAGGCTAATAATGCTACAAGTCCTAACCCGCCACCTACAATATGGGTAATCATATTAAAAAGTTCTTCGCCTTTGGTGTATCTTGCTTTTTCTATTACAGCAGTCATTTGATTTCCTCCTATAACTCATTGATTTTAAACTTTACTACTATAGTATACCATGAAATGGGGAATTAAGGTAGCCCCATAGGTTGATTTTATCTCGACAAATTTCTTGAAAATATATCAAAAACGTTTTAGTCTACATTTGAAGTGAACTTGTAAATCATGGAATAGGAAAAAGGTTTATTTCAACTGCTTTTTTAATCCTTCAAAGTCAAGAAAATCACGGGTAAATTGCTTGCGCAATAATTTTACAGGGATAAATTCGCTGTATTTTTTATATTTGCTGTATCTGTCTTGGACTTCAGCACCATCTGGTAAGGATAATTCATCCCAATTCAAGTCAGATTTTACGATTTTCCTGATGATATTTTCTAATTCTTCTGGACTACCACTAAAAAGCACTTCTAAGTAAATGCAAGTGTCCCACGGAAGTCTACTTTTCATGCCTTTATTAAGTAGGGCATAGTGAAGGGCAGATAATTGTCTTGAACCAACCCATGGGAAAATGGCAAACATTCTGTCAGAAAGCGGGGTGACCAATTGGGTTAAAATGCCGCTGTTTTGTGTTAAATAGCGAATTTCACTTAACCGTTCCTGGCAGCTTTCACTCAAATAAGGATAAGTGTCCTCGCCTTTTAGAATGGTCTGCATTTTTCTGACCAAGTGCGTGTGCAACTCGCCTCTAAAGTCAACATCCCAATCTACTTCTGAAATGCCTGGGACTTTTTTGACGAAAATAACTTTTGACTGGACATTCACATCCACAGTTTCCCAGGTCATGCCCGCTAAAGAGAACCTAATCCCAACAGGGTAAACCTTATCCACAGTCCCAATGGTGCGGTTTTCATCTTTAACCAAGTAATATTCCGGCACGATGAAGACACTGTAAAAATGAAAATGATTGACGATATTTTCGCCCACACGACCGATGATTAAACCATCACGCTCTGTTTTTTGGATATGTTCTAAATCTAATAAGTGGTTGAGGAGATACTTGAAATCTTCTTGTGAGATGGCCTTAAAACTTGAAAGAGAAAGGATTTCTTCTGCTAATTTCGCAGGAGAAATTTCGCCATTACTTTTTAAATAACCCATTGTTTGATGGTAAAGAAGGGGATAGGGATGTTCATATGGCAGAAGGGGTTCCACCCAACGTTCTTTGGTATACAGCTCAATAATGGCAATCAAACGGATAAAATTCCAGTTGATTGGGCCCAAGGTGTCGGCAGCTGTCGTCTGAACATCTTCCACAAAAGTGAATAACAATTGTGAAACTTGCCCACGTCTGCCACAACGCCCTAATCGTTGAGCAAAGCTGGAGACATTACTAGGCGCACCGACTTGAACCACCTGATCCAGAGAGCCAATATCAATCCCTAATTCAAGGGTAACCGTCGCACCTGTCACAATCTTTTCATCGCTTGTTTTCATTTCATCTTCTGTTTGTTCACGAAGGAGGGCAGAGACATTTCCATGATGAACCCGATAAACATTTGGTGCTTTGTTTTCATTGGCAATCTCTCGCAAATTGGACATCAGAAATTCTGTTTCTTCGCGTGAATTAGTAAAGATGATGGTTTTACGATCTAGGGTCATCTTAAAAAGATATTCATTGTGTGCGCGTGCACCAGCAGCTTCATACATGGTCTCATTATTGCCAGCTTTGACAAAGCGTTCCACAAACAATCTGATTTTCTTTTTCTCGTCATCAGCTGTTGGCGCGATACAATCTCGATAGGAACCCATATTCAACCAATTTTGCGCAAGGCTAATGTCACCCAAGGTTGCACTTAATCCAATTCGCCGTGGCACATTACCTGTAATGCGTTGCAATTTTTCTAGCTGACACAACAGCTGGATCCCACGGTCGCTCCACATAAAATAATGGACTTCATCAATGATGATATAACGCAAGTCAGCGAACATTTTATAGCAAGCCCCACGCTTATTGAGGAGTAGACTTTCCAAAGATTCAGGTGTAATTTGCAAAATTCCCTCCGGCTTTTTGATAAGGGAATTTTTTTGCGCCTGTGATGCATCACCATGCCATTTGACCACTGGAATATTCGAGTCTAAAAGCAATTGATCCAACCGTTTGAATTGGTCGTTAATAAGAGCTTTTAAGGGGCTGATATACAAAACAGCTACTGACGATGATGGATTTTCATAAAGCTCAGTTAAAACAGGCAAAAAAGCAGCTTCTGTCTTACCTGAAGCCGTTCCTGATGAAAGGAGCAAGTTATCATCGGTATCGAAAATGGCTTCACACGCAGCCACTTGAATGCCACGAAGTTCTGTCCATTTGTTATAATAAATAAAATCTTGAATAAAAGGCGCTAAGCGCGCAAATACATCTTTCATAAAGACACGACCTTTGCAAATATTTATCTAATTTGTTAGGCACCGAAAATTTTCAGGCCATCGCTATAATGTTTCAAACTTTCTTTGACGTCTTCTGGCAGTTGGTTGAATTCAGTATCAGTGATTGCACCTTCAAGAGCATAAAGGTGGACAAGGCTCATGGCTTTGTCGTTGGGATATTTTCTTTTCAATTTAGAAAAAGCCTCCTTGCTTCCCATTGCGATTAGCTCTTCTGCCGTAGAAATGCCAACTGATTTTAATTTTTGATCCAATGCTTTACCGATATTTCTTAATGAAGTTAGTTCAGCCATTTTTTACCTCCTCGACTTGTTGTATAAAAAAATTATACCACTCGAAATCTGCTTCATTCTATATAAATCACAACTCAAATCCTACAAAATCATCACTCACATCTTCCTCATCAGCAAGTCCACCTTTAGCCATCTGGAAGCTATTATTACCTAAAATATCTGCCACTGATTTCTCTGGATTTTGGTGAATAATACCAACCAGTTCGATAAAATCCCGAATGATTTCTCTTGGTGTAATATGACTTTCAGCACCGACACGGTTATACTCGACCTCTAAGAAATACACCAAATCTTCATGGGTGAGGGTAGGGGAGTATCCGTAAAGGGAGGCATGAATATCGCGGAGCTTTTCGATCAAAACATAAACTTCTTCTTGGTTTAACATTTGCAAACGGACAATCGGTGCTGACAAATCGCGTGTATCTTCCGTTGAAAAATGACCTTCTGCCAGTCGTGAGCGCAGGGCTTCGTAACTAAAAATCCCACGATATCTGTCTTCAACACACTGAGGCGTGCAACCCATTAAAAATCCAATATGCTTGGCTTTTCCTTGTAGCGCATCGTTATACATAGTGAGTAATTTTTCATAATTGTTTTCCCGTGAAATTTTATGGGAAATTTTGAAAATATTAACCAATTCATCAACCATCACGAGAATGCCTTCATACCCAGCACTAACCATAAAGGTGGCGAAAACTTTTAAAAAATCGTACCATGTTTCATCAGTAACAACCCAATTGATATCTAAGTCATCCTTCGCTTCTTTTTTCGACGTATATTCACCACGGAACCACTTTAAGACATTGGATTTCATTGCATTATCATCCATTTGATAAGCTCGCCAATAAGTCACAACAGCTTTAGCGAATTCAAACCCATTGACCATCCCTTCCAGCCCACCGGTTACAGCAAAAATTTGCTTTTCAACAGCTTGGTCAAATTCAGGCGTGCCAGGTGTATACTGACCAGCCACTTCCATTTGGACACCAGAAATCCACTTTTCCAAAATCAACGGCAAAGCCCCACCATCAGGCTTCGATTTAACAGACATATTCCCAATCAACTCACGATAAGTCGCTAACCCCTGCCCCTTTGTCCCAGAAAACCGGCGTTCTGGCGACAAATCAGCATCCACCACCACAAACCCCTTTGCAGTCGCATAATTGCGAATGGTTTGCAACAAAAAACTTTTCCCGCTCCCATATCGCCCAACAATAAAACGAAAGGTCGCGCCACCATCAGCAATAATGTCAATATCATGCAAAAAAGCATTGATTTCCTGGGTTCGCCCTACAGTAATATATTCCAAACCAACCCGCGGTACAACCCCACCTTTGAGCGCGTTAATAATCGTATTCGCCATGCGTTTAGGCACTAAATTTTCCATAGTTAAAACATCTCCTTATCGAATTGTATCAATCGTATTCCGGCATCACTTGCAAGTTTTCC
>Ga0131853_10011806_pt1:0-5000 | contig 15980 bp, 5 predicted proteins | sample TergutLab28metaG_FD_92764 | JGI IMG/M metagenome (GOLD analysis project Ga0131853, IMG submission 92764) | Labiotermes labralis P1 segment gut microbial communities from Petit-Saut dam, French Guiana - Lab288 P1 (version 2) (version 2) | ecosystem: Host-associated > Arthropoda: Insects >...
CACAAATGGCATGGATAATCCTTCTGCGTCACTGGGCAGAACCCTGGGATCTGGAATATTCAGTTTATTGCTCTCCAGTAATTTTCCAAATATCGAGTTTTTAAACACATTAGAGTCACTCGAAGAACCGTAGGCTCCAAACTCTACTGATATGAAACAACAGTCTGCATCTGCCACAGCCACGAGGAGCGTAGAGGAAAAGTTCTTGTAACTGAAAAATTGAGATCCACTCTCATTTGGCTTCCTTATCCTAATGTGCTTTCCATCAACAGCTCCTATGCAGTTCGGAAAATTTGTCCTCTCCTAGAATTCATCTGCTGTGCGTATCAAGTCATTTTTGTCTCTAGCTGAAATATAGGTTGGTTTCAGACATTCCCAAATCGCGTCACAGGTATCTCTGACAATTTCACGTACAGTTTTAGCACCTAGAAGGTACTCATAATGTAAGGGAATGAAACTGTTACCCGTCGCAAGGTACCTGCAAACAGCACATTTATTCATTATTAAAACTGAAATCAATTGGACAAATTAAGATAAAAATATTATATCGAAAACAATAGATAGTAGAAATCTTTCAGTTAGTTTTAGAAAAGGAAATTCAGGCACGGTAGAAGAACCTACGGACGTGTTTCAAGAGGGAGTTAGATTCACAGAAGAATGCGACATCTGGTGAGGGCAGCAGAAATGTCGTAAATATCTATATTTCGACCAACTGCTATTCCTTTTTACCTCACATTGAAGATCGCGAAACTCAAAGTAATTTAAACACTCCAAATGATGAAGAGGAATCGAACATTTCGCAAGAAGAAGAAAATGAACGGCCTCAAAATATTCGGAAAAAAAAAAGCGAACCGAAATTTCCTGTGATTTTTTTTGTGAAATTTTGCGGCAGAAAAAAATGGACGATACGGATGTAGATGAAGACAAGTGCTTTTTACTGTCTCTACTCCCATCTTTCAGGCAGTTTAGCGACGAACAGAAGTTTCTGGCTCGGATGGAAATTCTAAAAATTATGTGACACGTCAAACTGCAACAAAATTTGGATAGGCACTCATCTTGCTCCTTGCCTTCCTTTTCTAACGCAAACAGTTTCGTTCCAAACTCATCGCATTTTGCCACCAATCCACAAAATCCACAACTAGTAACTTCTATTTAGAATTCAGAAATTCTGTTCCGGTACTTGTCCAATTACTCAGTCGAGCGTCAAAGACCACCAGCTTCCACAACTGTCCTCCCTCAGTATTATATCATTCCCAGCCCTATCTCCAGTAACGCACCTCTCCTGCCAAGTGAAGATGGCAGTAGTGACGTCTCTTTTCTCCTATTTGTTGGTTCAACAGCACATCTGTAAGCTTAATTTCTTTTTTTTTTTTTTCATTTTTCTATACAAATTTTTTTACTTCAGTTGTATTAGTATATCTTACAGAGAGTGATATCTGAAATACAGTAATATGCGGAAATAAGTATTTTCTTACCTTAGTGTTACTGCGAGTCTCTCTTGTGGTGGCACAAACAGGCGTAGTCGAGTATTTTCATAAGTAATTCGTAGCCCAACCAGCACTAGCAGTTTATCAGAACTTTCTATACTCATTCTGAAGTAGCTGAAAAATTTTCCTCGGCAGTTTCTTAAATCCTCATACAATTTATAAAACTGCCATTTAAAAGTCTTTCACTGACTGCTGGATGTACCCAGTGTCGCTTTTTGCGTCGATCTTTCCTTATTCCAAGCAGAAGAGCACATACACATGCTGTCTCTGTGAAGCCCATTCTGTACTGAAAGAAAAAACGTTGCCCGTACAAGCAACTATACTATTTAGTTGCCAGTGCGCGCCTAGACTTAAGAAGGACTCTTGAGCCTAGTGTTAGGTAACCTTGGCCTACTCTTCTTTCCCACCTGCAAGCACGCCAACTGTCCGTTCTGTGTCGACTTATCAGACCTTCGTACAAGGATGTGACGTAATGCATATTGTATACGAACTGCAAAATAAGCAAATAATGTTTTTGTTTGTTAATAAACTAAAAACGCTCCTTCGTCTATTGTATGTAAAGTTTTGACAGTCCTGCTATTTTATGATTTATGCATGAAGAGAGGAAAGATAGCAGTAGGGGGAAATGCGTACTTCTTTGATGAAACTAAGATTCTGCTTTACCACCGCATTTTGACTTCCGCACAATCCTGCTTTTTACGATGTCTTCTGATTTGCGTAAGACAGGAGAAAGAGAGAAATGCGTATTCATGAAGGAGATACTGCCTTTTGATCAATGCTTATCAAGTTTCACGCAAAAAGGGAGGATAGATCGGGAGTTGTGGGGGAAACCGCGCAACGGGCGCTGACTTCGGTAGCGGAAGATAAACAAGGCAAGAGGCAAAGAAATCCCCTTGAACAGGTCTGGACAGGCCCTGAGCATTCCAGGAGGCTGGGGCTACCATATTTCAAGACAATCGGAATATGAAGGTAGTAAGGATGTCAGCCTTACCCACCGGCCGCCTTTACCCCCAGGAAATATTCCTGGTACTCATTTCAGTTAGAGGCTGAGCCGACCCGAGTGTCAAAGTGCGGCCGGAAGGATTATGTCAATGAAGAATTCCAGTGACAACGTCGGGAATTGAACACGCCACCTTCGAACTTGTAGCACAGTGCCTCAACCGGCTATGTTACCGCGTACCGCAGCGGAAGATATAGGACCGATAACATATATAGGTGGGTCCCTGTCACCATAGCATGGCACGTTCTGAGGGTGCGGATGGAGAAACGGCATCCAATATGGAGGGTTGCTGCGAATATTTGAATAAGCATTCGCGGACAGCCGACAAGCGGTGGTCCTCCAGCCTGGGGTTGGGTGAGGTGTTGACAACTCCTCGCTGTAAGAAAGTGTCTTGTTACGAAATATTCACAAAGAAAGCCTCGGTCCTGGACTGATTCTTTAGTACGACCTAAGGCAATGGAAAAGGGACATGAGATTCGGTACATGGAATGTAAGGAGACTGTATAGGGCAGGGTCACTGACAGCAGCAGCCAGGGAATTAGCAAGATATAAATTAGATTTATCATGTTTGCAGATTAGATGGGACAAAGGAGGCACAGTAAGAGCAGGGGATTATAATTGTTTCTATGGAAAATTCATTAAGTGGAAACAGGACTTTTTGTGCGCCACAGAATAGTATCAGCAGTTAAGGTAGTACAATCTGTTAGCGATAGGATATCATATATAGTTCTGAGAGGTCGCTGATGTAATATCAGTTTGGAATGTGCATGCAACGATTGGGGAGAAAAGTGATGATTCAAAAGACAGTTTTTATAAGGAATTGGAGCAAGATTTTTTAAATAATTTTCCTAGTACCATAGGAAAATTATATTAGGAGATTTTAATGCGAAAGTGGGGAGAGAGACCATTTTCAAACCCACAATTGGGAATGAGAATCTACATCAGGATAGTAATGATAATGGTGTTAGAACAGTAAACTTTGCCACATCGAAAAATCTGGTTGTTAAGAGCACGATGTTCCCTCACCGGAACATTCATAAATACACCTGGACCTCTGATCATATTGACCATATATTGATAGACAGGAGATGGCATTCGAGTATACTAGGTGTATGATCTTTCATGGGAACTGACTGTGATACTGAACACTATCTGGTGGTTGCAAAAGTAAGGGAAAGATTGGCAGTAAGTCGACACGGAGGACAGAAATTTGATGGGGAAAGATTTAATCTCAAGCAGCTAAATGAGCTGGAGATTAGGAAACAGAGTCAGGTTAAGATTTCAAATGGGTATGTAGCTTTGGAGAACTTAAGTGATAGCGAGGACATAAATAGGGCTTGGGAGGACATTAACGAGAATATCAAAACCTCAGCTAAAGAGATTCTAACCAGGAAGATAAAACAAATTGTAGTAAATATAGAGACATATTACTTTTGCCAACTACGCAAAAAATTTTATCCGACATCCTGCTGTCAAGGTTAACTCCATACGCAGAGGAAATTTAGGGCGATCATCAATGTACATTTTGACGCAAAAGGTCAACTACTGATCAGATATTCTGCATTCGTCAAACACTTGAGAAAATATGGGAATACAATGAGGCTGTGCTTCATCTCTTTATAGACTTCAAGAAAGCTTATCATTCAGTTAGGTGGCAGGTCTTGTATAAGATTCTGATTGAATTTGTTATCCCCATGAAACTGGTAAGGCTGATAAAATTTTGTCTGAATGAAACGTATAGCACGGTCCGGGTAGGCAAAAATTTGTCTGACATGTTTCCTTTTAGGAATGGTTTGAAACAAAGAGATGCTCTGTTGCCATTAGGTGGGTTCAGGTAAACCAGGATGGCTTGAAATTAAAAGGTACACATCAGCTTCTGGCTTATGCTGATGATTTTAATTAATATATTGGGAGGAAGCGTTCATACTATAAAGAAACACGCAAAAGTTTTAGTAGTTGCTAGATAGGAAATGGGACTAGAAGTACGTGTTGTTACAACTAAGTACATGGTCATGTCTCGAGATTAGAATGCAGGGCGAAGTCACTGTAAAAATATTGATAGAAGTTCCTTTGAAAGGATGGAAGAGTTCAAATGTTTGGGTATAAACTTAACAAATCAAAACTCTATTCAGGAAGAAATTAAGAGCAATTTGAAGGCAGGAAATGCTTGCTATCATTCGGTGCAGAATATTTTGTCTTCCAGTGTGCTATCCAGAATTTAAAGATTAAGTTATACGGAACTGTAATTTTGCTTGTTGTTTTGTGTGGGTGTGAAACTTGGTCTCTCACATTAAGGGAGGTATATAGGCTGAGGGTGTTTGAGAATAGGGTGTTCAGGAGAATATTTGGGGCTAAGAATTATTAGGTAACAAGGAGTGGAGAATACTACGTAATGAGAAATTGAATGACTCTATTACTCACCAAATTATATTCGGGTGATGAAATCGAGAAGAATGAGATGGGCGGGGCATGTAGCACGTACGGGGAGAGGTTTCAGTGGGTTGGGGAATTCT
>Ga0131853_10011806_pt1:10000-15980 | contig 15980 bp, 5 predicted proteins | sample TergutLab28metaG_FD_92764 | JGI IMG/M metagenome (GOLD analysis project Ga0131853, IMG submission 92764) | Labiotermes labralis P1 segment gut microbial communities from Petit-Saut dam, French Guiana - Lab288 P1 (version 2) (version 2) | ecosystem: Host-associated > Arthropoda...
AGTGCGTTGATGATCACCGGATATTAGCTGTGAGGTTCCGTTGTATTATGGCTGATGTTGGGGTACGTCTGTTTTTCCTATTTGATAAGGATAGTTGTGTTTTTCAACCGGTATCGCTCTCTGGATTGTTGCATGCTATTGTGCTCAAGTATACTGTGTAACGTTATTGGTCTCAGACATAGTCATGACACTAAGTGGCGTAGCTAGGTTCCTGTACTCTAAAATGGTCGCCCATGACAGCAATTACGGTCTTCAGAAAAATTGCAGTTACTTAGTAAATTTGCTTCTATGCGTATTTGTGTCAATAATTTAAATTCTATTGAAGGTAGATTTTTTTTTATTTAAAATGTTCATTTTTCCGCTTATTTTGCTGCCCTTTGGACTGATGCTACCCGGACGGACGCACTACCCGCCCCACCCTAGCTAGGCCCCTGAGACTGCCGCAGTTCCAAGTGCTGTTGCATGCTAAATTTAAAGTTCAAAGTCTGACGAACTTTTTATGGTCCATATAAGGATACTATATCCCAGACCGATAAGACGGTGAGTCGTTCACTAACTCCACGGAGCAGAGTCTTTCCTGAGAAGCCAAAACGTTCTCAGCTGCGATCAGATCTACACTCTTCTGCGATATTACGCCGTGTATGGTTGGTGGAAATTCCTTACCGACGTTTCGGGACAACCTATCAGTCCTATCATCAAGGGTCAACCACCATACGCTGTTTAATATCCCAGAGGAGAGCAGATCACATCTACTTCGCGGAGGAAGCCACAAATCGCCCGGGTTCTCAGCCTGTCAAGAAATTCCCCGCATTTTATGGAACCCCAAGATTCTTTACCTCACTCACAACCGCCCGACCTGAACTAGAAAAGGTAGCATGATCATGAGTTAAATAATACGTAAAAGGAAGCTGTTGTTGTCTAACTTTAGGTAATTTCCCAGTATTTGCCTGAAAGTACTGAGGAAATTTAGGGAGTAAGTAAGGTAGCACAGTGGTTAAGGTACTGTGCTACAAATCGGAAGGTCGCTGGTTCGATTCCAGGTGGTATCATTGGAATTTTTTCATTGACATAAAATCCTTCCGATGACACTATGGCTCTGGGGTCGACTCTGCCTCTAACAGAAAAGAGTACCAGGAGCATTTCCTGGTGGTAAAGGCGGCCGGTGCGTAAGGCTGATAGCCTTACCACCATCCTGTGCCTTTGTCATGTAATCTGGGAACCTTAACTTCCTGGAACCTTCTGGGCCACTCCAGGCCTGTAATGGAACTGCTTTACCTTTACCTCAGTAATAATGATTGGTCTCCGGTCCAGATTTGAACGCGGGACCTCCCGCATATGAAGCATTAGTGCTAATTACTCAGTCTGTCATCAGAACATGTACCAAGCTGTATGAAAGTGCACCATGTACCGACCTTTCTGACAGATCTGTCGTTGTCTTTGTTCTTCCTGGTGGGTTCTAGGACACGTCTAATGTGTCTAGACCAGGCACGTCCCCTTGCTTCCACATACTTTCCAAGCCGTCATCCATATTCGTCTTCCTCCTGGACGCTATATAAGATCGCTGTTAAAAGTTTCGCTATTTGTAGCTAAACATACTCCTGCAATTTGCAAAGAAACGTTTCAACAAATTTATTTATGTTTCACTACATCTTCGTTTTAAACATTTTAATGAAAACACATAATTGCATTATGTCAGTTCGTCCATATCTCCGTGTGGAACAAATCAACTCACACCGGACAGATTTTCGTGAGATTTCATATTTGGGGTTGTTGCTAAAATGTGTATATCCATTCCGATTTTAGGCAAAATGAGCAAAAATAACAGACATTTGACATGCAGACTACGTAAATTCATGGGGTTGTTGTGTTTGACAAGCAAAGTACGAACTGGGTCGCGAGAAACAACCAAATATACATCTCGCCTTTTACGAGACAAGTACAGGAAGCACGATATCTCACCGTTTATAAGAAAAGAACGAGATTAAGAAGTACAATATCTCGACGTTCAGAAGACAAGAACAAGAAACGAGACATATCCAGAGAGGCCGCAGAAAGAACTGACGATCTAAGCGTGACTGTCACTCCCACGCGAAGAACACAAGAAAGTGCTGGCTGCGTTTAGACTGCAATGGAAGTATCAAACGTAACAGGGACAGTAACAGAACCCTGTTAGTAATTGTGATTTTGTGAACATTGACCACACTGAAGGACACTTCGTGTTTTGAAGGCTGTACACATGAATATTTGGATCTTCTATTTTTTCATACTCTGCAGTTTGATACGCTGTTACGTAAGTTTCGGGGGGGAAGTGCTGCCTCCATGTTGGGTTCAGACATGAGCAACGACCAGTCAACACGCGACCACCGTTTTAACCCAAACTGTAATTCATGTAACAACTGTGTCGGCGCAGGCTGCGTGATGCGAAATTAAAATATATCATGTTTTGGGACATGAAACCAGCAGAATGGGCAACTTGAATCTTCTGCATTCCTATAAACAAATGACACGTTAATAGGGGAGTGGCTACTATGTGTTCCACCTGCTGGAGCAATAAGAAACACTTAACTCTACCCACTGAGTATATTTAGGCATGTTTAATTTTTTCCCTGTGATTCTGACGGTGAACAATACAGGGGTGCTGATAAGTCCGTAGCCCGACCAGAGAGGAAACAAGCTAATGTTTCTGTCAGAATGGCGTCAATTTCTTTCAGCGCCTTTCCTTGCAGAGGGGGAAATTGACGACAGCTCGCGTCTCGATGTTGTTGAAATCGCGCGCATCCCTGACGTGCTTCCGAGCTTGTTTCCTTCATGGTTGGGCTAAGGACTTATCAGCACCACGGTAGATATGTCCTTAAACAATATTAAATAACTTTGACGGGTTGGTCTTTGTGTTTGTTGCGGGGTAGGAACTGGATTGTTAAATATTAGCGTGTGAACAGCAGGCTTCAGAGACTTAAAGAGATGCGATATGAAAGGAATATTCGCGACACAGATTCCATTTGTCTGTCACTTCTGGTGGTCAGGCAAGGAAATTTTGGTTGTCTATTTCTAAATTTAGCGTTATGCGGAAAAGATAGGTAACATGTGCAGCATGTTCCCTCTAGAACAGGCCAAGAAGGCTCAAAGAGGGAGTAGAGGTAGAGCTGTACTCCTTTAACTTCAGCACTGGAGGGGGGCAGGTGGTCAAAGCCACGCCCAAGCCGCTTACCCTCGGCAAAAAGACCAGTTACACATTATACAGGAGGCTGCGTGGGCCCCAGGGCCGGTCTGGACGGGTGAGAGAAGTCTTACCTCCCACCGGAATTCGATCACCGGACCATCCAGCCCGTAGCGAATCGCTGTGTACAGACTACGATATGCCGGCCGACTCGTGTAGCAAGGCATGAGGGAAAACTTGAAATGTATGGGGAACTTCACTGGACTTTGGATTCAGTTCGTTTCGGGAGGTCTTGGGATCGGTTCTGGGCCTCAGACAGGCTATTCTCACTGATCGTTTTCTTGGCTTTTCTCCGCCCGTCCAGGCAAATTTCGTGATAGAGCCTCAGATTAGACACCGACCGCCTCCTCACACATCCTTTCCAAATCACAGGTCGCTTGTGTCCTGCCCCCGGCGCTGTATGTACCTGACAGGAGCTACAGACAGAGACGTTAAATAGACCGTACGACAAGGTCGTAGACAGCTTTGGTCTTGCGTTATCGTGAAGTTCCAATCAATGGACATGAAATGGGTATGGAACTTCATAAGCACAAATGACGTAAATGAGATTAATTGGGGAACTCCTAACGCGGCCAAGGGCGGCCGGGATAGCGTAGTCGGTATAGCGACTCGCTGCGGGTTAGACGGTCTGTAGATCGAATCCCAGTGGAGGCTAATTTTTCCGTGCCGTCTAAGCCGGCCCCGATGCCCACCAAGCCTACGGGGCAGTGGGTACCGGGTCTTTCCGGGAGCATGGTGCTAACCAGCCACCCCATTCTAGTGCCCGGTTGCGGATGGGATGGAGCTATATCTCCGCCTCCCCGTCGTGCCTCCATAGGCATGTCACGGGGTGACTTTACCAAACGCGTAAAAGCTACCCGAGGTACTTTCTAGGCACCTGGAGAAAAACATCGACCGTTGTCCTTTTGGTTCAAATGCCCAGTCCTTCTTTACGGCCAGAATTTTCACCCTGTGCCTACGAATTTCAATGTCTGGTACGCAGCTCTTAGCTAAATAGATTACAATTTTATACTTCTCAGGTCAAAATAAGCTTTGGATTTAAAGAAAAGTTCTGTTTACCGGTATGCAAATTTATGAATAACCATGTATATCAGAATCTGTTACATGAAAATTTTTACATATGTTGCAAAGTTTGTGCAATATACATGTATATATTTTGTGTGTGCGTGTGTGTATGTATGTTAATAAAAATCCAACAAGATGCAACAGTATGCAGATATTTATTTACTGCAAAGTCACTCTACATGTTTTTAGTACTCCTGATGATGGGTACTGTGACACCCGAAACATGTAGAGTGACTTTGCAGTAAATAAATATCTGCATACTGTTGCATCTGGTTGGATTTTTATTAACATTGAATTGTGATGCACGGAACCATGAGTTTTTTTTAAAAAAAATTTATGTATGTGTATATATATATATATATATATACATATATATATACATATATATATATATATATATATATATATATAGTATATGATAAAACTACGTACATCGCTATTTCTAAGATGCCAGAATATTTTGACTCTCACTGTACTTTCAAAGAAAGTAGGGTCATTTTTACAGTTAGATTACAATTTCAAACTTGCAGCCTATAGCCAGTATTTTTAAGAGTAGGCTTCACTTGTATTTCTGCAACTGGCTAAGTACCCAAACGAACCTTTCCCCTCGAAGCTCTCAAGCAGGTAGTTGATTGCTATATGACACGTGACCGCACTCTTTTCAGCGCCTAATAACGGAAACGCACGTCTTTGAATTACAAGAAGCAAGCTGAGATGAAGACTGTTGTGGGACCTTATATGGAAACAGAATCCAAAAGGAATTTGCAGATACTAAACATACAGCTACACCCTGAGATATTCGTTCTGCTGGGTTCTTAATGAGCGTTGGTTGGTAGTTGTTTACCGACGTTTCGGGACAGCGTATCGGACCCATCTTCAAGGGTCAAGAATTCCTAGAAGATAGGGCCGATAGGTTGTACCGAAACGTCGGTAAGGAATTAACACTACTCGCTGCGTAATAACCCAGAAGAGTGCAGTTCTCATCTGCTTCGCGGCGGAAGTCTGAAGTCACCAACGAGGACTGAAAGGGTCTACGAGAACATAACGCATACGATAGTTCTGACATTGACGAGAGAATTCGTCGCGCTATAGGAAACAGCGACGTCAAACAAGTACCACTGTTCGTCACTGGAGAGAACAGAAAATATTCTACCAAATGAGTTCGTAAAAATAAGTTTTTCTTTGCGGTGCCCCAGTGACCAGCACACGGCCCACTAAGTCCAGTGATAACTGTCGGTTTCACAGGGCGACGAATGTTAAAACTGCGGACGAAGACGGTTCAGCAGAACGACATAATGACAATAGAAATGAGCCGCTCTTTCAGATAACAGCCATATTCAATATCGGCTAAACAACTGCTCAAGATACAGTTTCGCCGTTTTACTTAGTTACTTCAACCTTCAAATTGGCCACGGCAGATTTCATCCACCCACCTTTCAGTTCATCCCTCAGTACTCGTTCCATCGTGGGCCGGGTAGCTCAGTCGGTATAGCGACTGACTGTGGGCTGGACGGTCCGGGATCGAATCCCGGTGAGGACGAGATTTTCCACCCGTCCAGACCGGCCCTGGGGCCCCCCAGCCTCCTGTAAAATGGGTACCGGGTCTTTCCCGGGGGTAAAGTGCGGCCGGGGCGTGCTGCTGACCACTCACCTCCTTCTAGTGCCGCGGTCATGGAAGAGTAGAGCTATACCTCTACC
>Ga0131853_10011808_pt1 | contig 15979 bp, 15 predicted proteins | sample TergutLab28metaG_FD_92764 | JGI IMG/M metagenome (GOLD analysis project Ga0131853, IMG submission 92764) | Labiotermes labralis P1 segment gut microbial communities from Petit-Saut dam, French Guiana - Lab288 P1 (version 2) (version 2) | ecosystem: Host-associated > Arthropoda: Insects >...
GATCACACACAACGACGCATCACAATCGGTAGGACTCCTCTGGACGAGTGATCAGTTCGTCGCAGAGACCTCTACCTGACAACACACAACACTCACAACAGACCAAACATCCATGCCCCCGGTAGGATTCGAACCCACAATCTCAGCAGGCGAGCGGCCGTAGACTACGCCTTAGACCGCGCGGCCACTGGGACCGGCATAAACATAATTTGTCGTCCCTTATTTTAGGTGCGTTCGAAAAATTATAAAAAGCAATTATCAGCTTCATCACGCCTGTCCTTCCTGCCGCCGTCCACACGGAACATCTCGTCTCCCACTGGATGGATTTTTATGAAACTGAATATTACAGCAGTTTTGGTAAATCTGTTAGAAAATTTTTAAGTTCCACCAAAATCTGATAAGAATAACGAGTACTCTACACGAAGAGGCCAATATAAATTTTTGATCATATCTCGCTTAGTTCTTCTTCGAACGAGAAATGTTTCAGACAAAAGTTGTAGAGAAAATCAAAACACAAATCTTATGTTCAGTAACTTTTTTTTCGAAAATCGCACCGTTCATGAGGTAATGAAAAATATTGTACACCCGGACAGGCCACAGATCTGGCCCCCGCGCTTTGCATGCTGAATACGTAAGGCTACAAACACACACACGCAGAATATGTAATACTTGTTTTTACACTGCAACAATGGTTGCACGAATGCGCCTCAATGATGTCATACGTACGTTGCCTGTCTTGTTGCTGTTATGTTTACTGTTGTGACGACATGCTACAACGACTACACGCCACGAAGTAAAGATGATGTAATATGCGCATTAGTTGGGGAAAATCACAGCAAAACTGTTTATTTCATCAGGATTTTATATTCACACCAGTGAAATTTTTACGAAGCCGGTGTCTTCAAACTCTGCTTTACCTTTTCCCTGGTATTCTGCCAAAGGAAAGGCGGAATCACAAAACCCCACCTTCCTAGGCTAGAAGCATCCTGTTCGCGCCTTTATCAAACTTACAAAACAACGTTCATTAATGTCCCGTTTGCCTTGTTTGACGAAAGACAGCGAGATGTCCGCTCTAGGCGATGGTCTGCCGTTGAACTCGCGATCTGGAAGAAATGTTCGAAGTGACGGAGTCGCAGACAAGCAACAATGGCACGGCTTGCCTTTCGTCTCAACACTTCACTCTTGTATCGCACTTATTTCCCCTTTTATACTGCGTCGCACGGCACCATCCGCAGCGGCTCTCAAGACCACCACCCATCCAAAAGCTCGGTGCAGAAAACCGTATGCCTTACAGCATCAAGTTGGCATTTCACATTATTTTATTGGCTTTGTACTTTGAGAATTAGGTGAAACACAAAAATACACGGTTTGGAGAGAAGGGACAGTCTTTTAACATTAAACAGGTGGTACGTAGTGACCAATCAGCTTAATAAGGGTTAATTTGAAAACAACACAGATTCTGCCCTTACGGCGAGTATGATATCTCAGTGACAATCGCACGCTAAATTAAAATTAATTAAAATATTTTTGCAACTTTATAGCGATAAATCTGACCATGTGCTAACACCAAGTAAAAGAGACATAGCCCTGCATACGTTAGAGGAGCAAACAAACCGCTATTCATTTTTCCTGAACTTATCTACGTAAGCCATAAGTCGAAGCCGTGAATCTGGTTACAGACAATATCAAAATAGAATATCTCGTCATTGGGCTCTACTCGAATTACCGTGTTTTTATACAGACCTACAGATACAAAAAAAAAAATACTATTCAAAATTCTGAAATGCAAATGGAAAAAGACAATAAAAATTTTGGACAGAGGACTGCTAAAAACAGTTCATGTTTCGTCACATCTTGTGTCAAGAAGTACAAAACTGACTATAAATTCTGATACATTATAATTTATTATAAGATTTTAACAGTACTGTACTAGTGGGCTGTAAGGTGGATGTGGGCATACCTCATACAGCACATTTCACCATGGCCCCTCCCTTACATGAACAAGGTTGCAGGCTGCGTTAAACAATACCCACTGAACGCTGTAACCAACAACGTGGAGCGGGGAGGGTGGCACAATACTCAAAGGCATTTAATTATTAAAGTTCCAGCAGTGATGTTTGAACAGCTTGCTCCTAGACATTGTTCATTCCCACTTTCGAAGCTGACAGTTTCTAACCCGATTACAATACGAGTTCGTGAACAAGAATAATACTCGATGGGTCTCCGTATTAATTTATTTCATACTTCTGTAGCATATACAGCTTGTAATGCCGCAGGCAGTCGCCTTGAAAACAGAAAACTATACCACGTGCTCACTGACGCGCAGGTTATTACTTTGGGATTCCAGAAATCTAGTGAAAAATGTCGATATGGGATTTCGTGTTTCAGTGGCTTGGCCGGTCTTGGCGGGAGCCCCTGACGTGCTCATACTAAAGACTTCTGTTACAAACAGCAATATGGAATAGCTCGATAACCACGCAACTTACTTTCACGTCACAGGCAGCTTCTGTGGACATACATCACTACGCGAACTTTACAGGGAGCAACTGACTGCGAAAATATAATTCACTGACCTCGAAAACGCGAATTTCACCTATTCATAATAATCCAGTTCCTACCTCACAGGAAACATAATGTCTCTCCATTAACAGCAACCAATCAGTTAATGCTGTTTCTTATAAGAAATAAAAAAAGTCCATCAATGCATTCTGTAGAACAACAGTCTATTAATGTTAAAGCAGAGGTACTCGTATCTTCAGAACCTGTACGAGATTCCTAAACCCAGATATAGTACAGACGATATTTCGGAAACTGTGTCCCCTTTTCAGCATCATAGGATTGCACCCCTAACCTTACATACAATAAGCGTGGATGTAACGTACACGCATTCTGCAGCCCCGAATTACATGGAAATGAGTCACCAGCTTAACGATTGTGCAATTTTAATCAGCAAAACTAACCCCGACCACCAATTTTATAGCAGACTGAGTGAGCCCAGGAACTATGCGGAAGATAAGGGGAAAAAGAAAAATCTCAATGAGTCCACCGCTCATCCAGCCCATGGACATTTCATCTCTTCACTACTCTAGACACTACGACAACCTTCCCCATCCGCGCCCCTGTTCTATCACATGTCCGCTGCAGCGTATCTACGCGTTCAGTCCGATAATTATAATCCGGTCTAACTTTGGATCCTCGCTGTACCGTTTATAGGATTTACCGATTCAGTGGTCTTGGTTAGTAGCTTCTCGGTACTACCTGCGACTACCAATGAAAAATCTAATTAATCGTACGCTACATCTCTGAGACTGGCGTTCGCATCTCACTGGTTTCGGGACCTACAGAACAAAAGCGAGGGATCAACAAAATTACCAACATGTATGTCGGGCTAGTAAATAACTTTATTAAACGTCACTTAGCAATATCCCTTACCACCTGTTCCAAAACGCTCCGTAAAACTATAAGATCGCACGTCAGCGTAATGATAATATACATCGGACTGGCGAGAAGTTGCAGTTTCCGCTGTTGGTCCCTGCGAATTTGGCTTACCCTCTAGGTTTAAGCAATATATGTAAGGAGCATCGACTGAATCTGAACAGCCGGGACTGGTCTGGTCATTAAACCGGAACTTCACGATTTTACGCACCTAAAAAAAAAAGTAGGTTCTATCTTAAGACTACTACTTTCAAGGAAAGGAAAATACTGTATCCGACTACACTATAAATCACAACAGCATTGTAAATCTCACAATTACAGGAATTTCATCCAGGTAGGTTCAACCCGAAGCATATCTGACCAGTGTTCATCAACGCCGCATACACTTACACGCTTCAAAGTCGTACTCAGTTCCTCCAAGGAGGCGGGAATACATTAAAATAAACATGAACCACACTCTGCCCCTCCGAATTTGCTATTCATAGTTATCCCCGAGTCTCAACTCACGCAAGATATGCAGGCATGCACGCACACACACACACACACACACACGCGCGCGCGCGCGCGCCAGGAATGCACAGATTTTCAAAAAATCTAGTAGCTAACTCAAAATTCTAGGCGCTAAAATGGCGATATGCAGCACGTTCCATACCGAGGACCACAAACATAAGGCACCGCCACAAAACGCTTAGTTGCCCGGGTGACCTGGTTTCCGGGACTTGTGCACCCCTGACACACGCTTACAAAGCCACACACACACACACAACCTCTGCAAGAAACACAGCACCGGTACATAACATAAAATGATTCAACAATTATACTACAGGTAAGAATGCGATGCAGTAGATTCCAGCCTGCAATGCATTACAAATAAAGTGCCCTCCATTCTATCATTAGTGGTACCTACTAAAATCCACGTTTACCAACAACGATAATTGCGCCGGCTGTTCTGTTAATTCTCGTCAGTAATTTCAGGCTAATGACACGGTAGTTAGTACTCCGAAATTGGACAGAGCCATTTCCTGTAGCTTCCACTGCTAGCCATACTATGTCATCATTCCTCCATGACATACTGCGTGCTAAACAACACCTCAGATGGATACAGCGCCGTCACTTAATTTTTGAGCCAACCGTCACACTGTAACTAGTTACGCACCATCAAAGACATCCAGGTAACATGTTTGCCACGTCCACATTTACGATTTTCAGTATCCACTAACTGTCCTAATCTGTGTGTAGGACTTCAAGCTAACAAATGGTTGTGATCCGTCCCTACCGTCCGCAAGTATTCTGGGTTATGAATTAGGAAAGATGAACGAGGCGAAACTGTGACATTCGTTCGTCATAGGAGAAAAAAAAGCTACAGGCTATTTTACGATTTTAAGTATTCAAACGAGTGAGTCATTTAGCACAAAATGGCGGTTATTATGAACTAATGACTGTCAAATAATAAAGAAGAATATCTGGTCTATTTGAAGGTACTAGAAAGTATTCTGACTTGGGAACCAAAACAAATATTAAAACTCAGAGTCTCTCTGCTGAGATACGAATAGGGGACATTTTGAACATGTGTAAAACATGATAACATGTGGCTTAACGCGTTCGGTGAGGCGAAGTTTAGCTGGAGACTTACTACTTACGGTAGCATTTCATGTATGTGTGACTGACGAATATCAGGCGGGAGACCAACAGCTACAGTTCTGCGTCAACAACAACTTAAAATTCGACCGCGTAAGAATTCAATGTATCATGTGGAAACCGAACACATCTCATCATGCAGCAAAAGACAACACACACTCAGATGGACGGACAGTATTTTTCTATGAAGAAAGTGATAAATGACTTAACAAAATTCCACTGCATCAAACATCGTGAACTTCCATACATCGTAAGGAATACTCACAGAACAAAGAAAATCGTCCAAACTAAACTGGAAACGAAACTAACCATCAAAAAAGAACCGCACTCAAAGTTTTACCCAGCTAAGTTCGTCATACTTTCTTTATTGGGAAAGCAAAAGTTAACAACGCCTTATTGGGGTATCGTTTTCGGTCAAGGAATGATTGCTCTATCTTATCAGAATGTGACGTCCGTCCCTGGAATCTTTATGGAAGCGTAACATTAGATTTGAGAAAAGAAACGGAATCATAAGCCACACAAACACTTTATTATCCAACTAATGCACAATATATAAATATGTACAGACAATTAAAATTATAAAGTATTTTAAAATGCTCCAGCATGATTCGGATCACACAGGATCAATCATCAGGGAGCCTTGTGCAATGCTTGGCTAAAAATTACAAGAATGATTCCATCGTGTCCGTTGACATGGACAAGGTCGGTGTTATAGCAGCATATTCTGACCCGTTGTGCGTGTGTGTAGTTCACTGTATATGAAGGCACTGCCTTCAATGCCACAACACCGACCCTGTCAATGTCAACGCACACAATAGAATCATTCTCGTTATTTTTAGCCAAGCACTGTACAAGGCTCCCTGATTATGGATCCTGTGTGATCCGAAACATGTTGTAGCACTTTTAAATATTTTATAATTTTAATTGTATATACATATTATATATTGTGCATTAGTTGGACAATAAAGTGTTTGATTATCACTGATGCACGGTGCAAACATGAAGATTCATAAGCCACAGTTTACGTTAATATGTATACCTTATTCTATTTCAAAATTTACTACATATTGTTAAAACACATGAACATTCAGAATACAGAAGGATGCAAAATCACACAGAACGCATTTGGAAAGACTGTACTTCCGACAATGGCACATCTCTCCACTACCACAGAAATTCGCGTGTAAGGCAGTAACGGTGATCAGAAATTTTACAACAAAATTGTACTCACTGACGTGATGAACTCGTACACTTTTAACATTAAAAATTTTGATCCAACCCACTCGAAATCCATCATCATGTTTTTGATTATTACTAATATAAACGATGTCAGAAGCAAGCGGTTTATGATTCTGATTTCTGACACCAGACTTGTTGCGATATGTTACAAATTCCCCTTTTCGTGCGTGATATTGGCTATACTCGGTATGCAAATGCGGGAACCAAATGGCGCGTGTAGCGATTTTTAACATTAACGTCCATCCGATCAGCGCAGAGCCACTGATTGCCATCAGTACGCAGGAAACCTTTTACACCTATGCCACTGAGTGGTGGATAGACGAGCAGCCATTCTATCAACACGGAACCAAACGTGACTGCAATGTTTATGCGGACGAGACCCAAAGCTGTCACATGCAGTGCAACAGATCTTCTGGTTTCTCTCGCTGTTTGGGAAGGTAATTTTGTCAAAAAGGAAGTCCTGAACATCATATAGGTTTACATAAGCAAATTCAGTACACTGGTAATTTATGATATTCGATATGATGATTATAATTATCATATATTCCCTTTAAAACGGGGAAGCAATACTTCGTTGAACAGGCCTGTCATACGGAAAATAAATAATAAGAAGCCAGACTTCGCGGCACAAATAATGAAGAAAGGGAAAGAAAGAAAAAAAGAAAGAAAGAAAGTCCCAACGAATCTGCCCATCTCATACAAACGGCAGTACAAAACAACAATAAAACTGCAACTGACGTACTCAGTTCCGCAGTACACAAAATTTTACCAAGCAGTTCTTCGTTTTCAAAATGTACACGGGTATACGTAATTTCATTTACGCCCAAAACAAAATTAGGGCCTTACCTGCGCTAGTTTCATGATAGTCATATATGACGAATACCATTACATGCACATCCCACACTAAATTCCATCAAAATCGTGCAAAACAAATGTGGAAACTGAGGGCATAAAAGCATTTTCTTCCCTCAGTGAAGACGGCTGCGCCGATTTGCACGAAATTCCCAGTTACTCAATTCCTTACCGTGGACACTTCGTGCACCAAATGCGGAAAGCGGGGTAAAAGTTCATTTACGCCCTTACGTGGAGCATATCTTTCACAAAGTCAAATTTCACATAACACCTAATTACTCACTGCCACTACGTACAGACCTTATAAACCGATCTTCATCCAAATCGGCCACAAAATACGGACAGCATGGGTAAAATCCATTTACACCCTTAAGTTACGCACGACTGTAACTGAGCCTGCTCTCTCGACTACCGTATGAGGGGCGACGATATGTCTGTTGCATTTTAGATTTTTCGTCAAACGCAATTTGTATGTCAATTCTTACAGTGTTCTATCTGCACTTCCACGTCAGCACTAAGAGTACACAAGAGTCTCCAAATTAATTTTTGCAATGGACCCAGACACGTCTTAAACCGGCCACAGGTTATTATACAGCTTATTTATAACAAACGCCACTAGAGGAGACTTAAGAAACTGTTTACAATGCGTCTGCTTTCGCCTGCAGTCCACTTGTTCGTCCTTGGCCGCTTTCAGACGGCGTGCACACGGGCATCGGCGAGACCTAGAATTACATTATCAAGTTCAACCTTTTATGCAACGTGGATGTACCAGCAGTAGCTGTCCCTTTCCTTAAAAACTAAATATTTATAAGGTAATGACCCCACATTTTTTTCAATTGTATACGAGTATGTCTTTGAGTAACTTCCTGACAAAGCTCATAGAATGAACTCACAACTGAGACATTAGTCCGGCAGCCTTCAGTATGTTCATCTTCGTAAGTGGGACTTGGTATCAGAGTTGTGCAGGATTAAATTACCTGATCAATTTAATTTCGATTTGCAGAATTTCAGTATTATACAGGATGGACCACGAAAAAGTAGCCCGTCTTCCGTTTTGCACGTGATATTCTCTCTGGCGTTAGTATGTATATTGCGTAGAGTGTTTGAACAGTTCCAATACTCACTGCCATGAAATCCTCAAATATAAATTCACTATTAATCTCCCAAAGAACTGTGACATCTCCCAAAAAGGGATTAGTCGTACGTCTTCAACACATGGTGCACTGCAACGTTGCGATCCTATGAATGCAGAGTTCCATGTTTGTTACAGTAGATTTATTTTTCAATGCCCGACAGCCCTAGTGGGCCCTGGCCTCCTCACTGTGGAGATTTATAGATCGCACAAAATGACGCACCACAGTCAGTAGGAATCCTCTGGACGAGTGATTGGCCCGTGCCAGAGACGTCTACCTGGAAATACACAACACTCACAAGACACAGACATCCATGTCCCCGGCGGCATTCGAACCCGCAATCTCCGCAAGCGAGCGGTCCCAGACCCACGCCTTAGATCGCACGGCCACTGGAATCGGCACAGTGGATCAGATGTATAAAATAAATATGTGCGTACGATAACATAAAAATCACTACATGATGAAAAATCTAAAAAAAAAAAAAAAAATGGAAATTTTGTAGACTTAAACGTACTAGGATAGGTTAATTCCACTTGTTATTCGAGTGTGATATGTTAACAGGAGATACGCAACTTCGCAAACAGAACACTCTCTTATGACCCCCATTCGATATTTACACAAAAGCTGCAAAACTGTTCGGCAATAAATTAAACTTGTTTCAAAATCGCGTCCATGCCGTAAGAAAATATATGCCATTACCTGAAGGTTTTCACCTACATTAATGGGCGTTCATGTGCACACACAGCCACGCACATCCTAATATAAAAAAAGAGTTAATCAATGCAATTAGACTCAAGGAGCGAGTAAAACTTCCTCGTGCGGCCGAATACTGCGCTAATCGAAAGCAGTCTACTATCAACAGTAGGAAAAGAGCTGTGGCATACAGAAATACCTACTTGGAACGGCTGTTTGAAAAATATCTTGCGTGATTTGCGTTCCTGTACCTCCGAAAAGCAGCAAGTCTCCAAATTTGCAACCTAAGCAGATCCACGTCACGGTTTCGACTTCCACATGAGAGGAAACATGAGTTTCCTTCCCACTTCGTATCATAATTCATCATTCAATACTCCAGACAATAAGAGTTCTTCATAAGGCTTAATCGTAAAGATTTCGCAACACAAACGGAAAGACGCAATATACAGGGAAACAATTAGTCTGCTCAACCCAGCATTTTTAAGCGGATTAAAAGCCAGTAATACGGCACAAGAATACGGAATACAGACGAGAAATCAGTACAACAGCCTCCTGTTACAAGTACAAGTACACGTACAAGTACGAAGAAGTGTATTTCTCACAATGCCCCAACACAGTGACTTACGACTACGGACTTTTTCGCATTTCAGAGCCGCGGTTCATTTCGTGGTTCATCTGTCTGATACGCCGTTGTGACACCACCTGATTGGCCTATAATTATCAGTATTACCATACACAAAATCCACAAAAGTAAACTACCAGCTGTATGGACCATCTGTCAATTGTGTGTGTTCTTCATGCGTAGCATGCGAAGTGAACCATATCGGCAAGACCCGTGTATGTCCGTCCCGCGTAATTTACATTCTCTTCTCACGCACTTGTTATATCCTGATCAAATGTGGTACGTGAGGTCTTTAACAGAAGAAGGAAGTTAAAACAGAGCTTAAAAAGAGAGTTCATCGTGACAAACACATGGGTGTCGTAACAATACATCATACAATTTGGGCAAAGTGCATATTTCACGAACTACGATGGAAGGATGCAGAGTCGCCTCAGACACTGTAACTGTACCGTCTGCTCGGCAACAGCAAGCCTCAAATGAGTACGGAGAAAACAGTCACGCGCGCGCACGCACGCATCACATCAAGCAGGCTTTCCTGTTCCACCACACGCACACCCAAAAACTACCAAAATTACAAACAACGGTCACAGGAAAAAAAGCCGTGCGTGGAAGGACATTCTGCTTTCAGAACACGAAAATCAACATGAACAATTTAAAGATCACCCCAATCTAACCGGGATAGCAGACGTCTCAATATACACGCCAGGAAGAAACCGCCGTACACAGTGAAGGCTTCTTTCTAAAGTCCTGATTATACAACGTCCAATGCCACGAAGATAAATAAATACTGAATTCAAAGTCCTGTTGAAAGTAGCGGGCGTGATTTAAGGTACGGTATTAACGCACCACTTGCTCATAGAACAATGGAAAAACCACGAAAAAAATCTGAATCCATGCCACTATTTAAACTCTGAATTCGCTAACTATGAAGCTGGAGTGCTTACCTCCAACCAGTCCAATGATACCACGGTCGGAGCCGGAAATTACAAACACGGAAGTATTAGGACAGAATTCTGAAGGAAACAAAACATTTATAATTCTGAAGCAACGTGCATAGCAACAATCGTATCGTGTCTACACCGCCAGCAAAACCTCTGGGTCCATTGCAATCCGTTAACGAACTACATGTAAGAAAATCTCGCTTTCATATTCTCCTTCATAGACAAGGACACTGATCCTTGTGCAGGCAGTGTGGAAAGGTAGAGTAAAGCCGTTCCTGTGCTTCATTAAGCACCACGCCATTAAGGCATACGGGGAAGTAGAGGTACAGCTCCGGGTACTCGTAACTTCAGGATTCGGTCTATTTACCCCTCGTACCCCATGAGCGGGGGACTAAGTGAGTCCCAGACTCGATGTGAACGTGTTGGAGAAAACGTACCATCTCTTGCCCCTACCGGGAATCGAACGCGACTGCTCAGCATTCCTGCCCAATCACTACACAGACGGAACTGTCCCAACCCTCGGGTAGCGTGAAAGTCTCTCAAAGGCCTGCAAATAAATTCTCATTTATAATCAACAATTCTGAAAACGAGGCGTTTTAAGAGGGTCAAACGTGCCGCATTATTTTTACCACGTCTGGATGCTGGATGTTATAAATGGCGTACACATAGATGTGTATAATAAATGTTAACACTTAGTGAAACAGGGTCCGTGTACTATGACACCTTGCAGTGGTATAAGCATAAACCCGTTAAAATTGTGGCAGCAGAATGTTCGTCCAAACACCTAACCTCAAATTACACTGAACAACAGCCATGCATTTCATTCCTTCAGGACCCGATCAAACGTCGCAGTCTTTGGTTCAGTCATCTGTCCCTTAGACACAAAATAACACCAAAAGACACTTCATAAATATCCCTAAAAGTTATTATATTCACACGCAATCGCCATGCACTCCACTCACACACCCCCACGCCTCCCACTATCTACATCCCTATATCTTACTGTGTACATTATCATGAATTATCTCAAAATACAACAAATGGTCGGAAACGTAAAGTACAGCTGTTTATCTCACAATACACGGTACACTGACCTACATCCGACGGCAGCATGCTAAGCCTTCGATATAAAAAACAACACATTTCCGCTACTACTCACTATCAGACCTCAAACTACGATTTCAATGACCACGCATTATTTCCACAGAACACTACCACCCACCTCCACTGACAAATAATTACAGTCAACATTAAAAATCACAATGACAATGGATCAGTTTCAATAAATATGCATTCCACAAACTTAAAAACTTCTTGGAAGACAGATAAAATAAGAGGTACTGCTGCCTTCAGCCGGTCCCAGTGGCCGAGCGGTCTAAGGCGTATGTCTGCGGCCGCTCGCCTGCTGAGATTGTGCGTTCGAATCCCACCGGGGAGCATGGATGTTTGTCTGTTGTGAGTGTTGTGTGATATCAGGTAGAGGTCTCTGCGACGCACTGATCACTCGTCCAGAGGAGTCCTACCAACTGTGGTGCGTCGTTGTGTGTGATCTAGAAACCTCGTGAATGAGGAGGCCCTGGCCCACTGCGGGCTGTCGCGCCAAAAACAAACAAACTGCTGCCTTCAGGTAACTTTTTACAGCCAAGGGTCGGTTCTGCAATTCCATCCGAGGCAGAAATACCTCTGAACTGTTTCGTAAAGACAGTCTCCCACCACACACCACACCGGACGGGATCTAATTTGGATGAGGGAAGAACAGGTGTTTGCACACAAAGAATAGTTGCACTGTAGACTTTCAAATGAGACAGCCCCGTTGTGTTGTATAGAATTATTCAACATAAGCAAAATATGATTCATTGAGTTGTGTTTGACTATATTTTGCTTTATTTTATACACCGCAGACATGTACAATTTTTAGCCATTTTAAAAATCAAACCAACATTACATAATTTTATATGTTGTTGACCGTGCATCTTATTACAATCTTTGTAAAAAGAAACCAACTTGACGCACAATTCTTTTTCTTGTATATGTTTATTTCAATTCTCTATATGTTTCGAGCAACCAAGTGCTCATCATCAGAAGAGTCAATTGTATCAATACGACCTCTGGTGTATGTCACTCTATCTAAACCTGCATACCACACGGGCACCTATATAGTGACATATAGCAGAGGACGTATTGATACAATTGACTCTCCTGATGATGAGCGCTTGTTTGCTCGAAACGTGTACAGAACTGGAATAAACAAACTAAGAAAAAGAATTGTGCGTCAAGTTGGTTATTTACAAAGACAACATTACGTAATACTGATATACATAGTTTTAACCAAACTATTAAAATTCTGCACTACTGATATTACAATATATGTATGTTTACAGTGACCTACTTTATTTCCGTACGTTTTAATGGAATTTTGATGCCAGCTCCCTGAAGATGGCGAGATAATAGCGCCGAAACATGTATAGCTATATAAAAGACTACGCATAAATTATACAATAGTGCATATGTTTGTGTTACATGAGTTACTTACTTTATCATAATGTACGGAATAAACAATGTAAAACACGCAGAGGTATCACTGAACGGTTTTAGCGTGTCCGTGGTTTACAGCGTTGAAGGTCTCAGGCCGCCAGAATACTGAAATAGCGGGTTCGAATCCCGGTGTACTCGGATCTCTATTGGAATGACAAAGACCTTGCAATGAGTAGATTCTCTATCCGTCTACAGCGTGTCTGAATACGTGCATAATTAATTCTAGAATTAAATTCGATGCTAGAAAGGGTTCCTGAAGGAAAAGGGACTTTTAGAAAGCCAGTTTATAAATTAGTCTACGTTCTGCCTAGCCAAAATGCAGACTTGCTGCTTTGGATGGACCTACCACTGCAGGCGAAGAGGGGAAAGACTCCAGGTTCAAATATCCTGTACAGCATGTGGGTCAATAATACGTTTCATCACCAACGTAAAAGTTCACAGAGATGAATATCTGCCATCATTGCTCAGTACCGGCCTCATGTCAAGGGCAAAAAAAAAATGCCGACCTGACAAGCTGTTCCAGCCAGATGCAGCCTTCTTATCAAAAGGTGGATTACAGTGGACACGCGCTGGACCCAAGGGTCATAGCCCCTTCTGACCGAGATGCTGCGGGCTGCTGCTCCCTGGAGATGTTCCCTCAAGCGTTCCGTCGTCCCGTAAGGTCGGCCGCACACTGACTCGATACAGGCTTCCTTAAGAGCGGTGATGGTGATGAACGTCCGACATTATTATTTTATTCATCTTTCTTACGATGCTACGCTGACAGCTGTGATTATGCAGGTTCGACTGAGACATGAAACAAAATGCTTCAAATTTGAAGGCAGGCTGGGGGAGACAGCCGTGATATATTGCAAGCTACTGGCCTAGATCCTCCAGGAAGAAATTCCGGAACTCACACAACAGGTCTGCAGCTGGAATACAAACCGCGTATATCTCGCGTGCGAATGTCACGCGATAACGTTCTGCTAACCCTCTCGGCGATTGTTTCCATTAACGCAGTCACTTGTTGATATGTTTGTTGTATACAAACTGACAGCAAGCAGTAAGGTCACCATGACAGAGACACCAACGAAAACCGATCCTTTCCCACCCCGACAGCTGTCACCTCGCGGAACAACAGCACATGACACTTGATGAATCCTCCTATCTGTTCCTGAATTAGGCGACTTGTTCTGAAGAGGAACAAGACGAAAAAGATTCGGTAGACGTTTCAGCAGGCCCTGGAGTAGTTTAGCTATGTCATTCCGTACACGTTCCGTGGTTATTGGCATCCAACAAAATCATTTGTTTGTACACAGTCATTAAATGACACCTTAATAATGACTGTACGTACTTGTTTTCACGAGCAGGGGTAAGTTTCAAGTAAAAAAAGTCTTATTCTTCGTCTAAAAATCAGTTCAGACATTGCGTAATTTCAGGCTTCCGCCGCAAAGTAGCTGAGAACTGCGCTCGTCTGTGTTGTTACGCAGCGAGTAGTGATAATTTCTTACCGACTTTTCGGGACAACCTATCGGTCCCGTCCTCCGGGTTAAAGAATCCTTTTGCAATGGGATCGATAGGTTGTCCCGAAATGTCGGTAAGAAATTGCCACTAATCGCTGCGTAATAACCCAGAAGAACGCAGTTCTCATTTCGGACATTGTTTCGTTGCCGTTTGGTACGCAGAAAACAGACGTAAACTGTATGCATTCTACTTGTTGTCCACACATTACGGTCACTACACGGTGGGTCATACAGAGACTAAGAGTACATAAAAGACATAGGGAGACAGAACAGCTAGTGAAGTACAAGGATATACATCAAAGCGCCAAACTGTAAAGCCAGTTTGATGGTATGACTATATTTATTTACTGCAGTTGGGTTTCCACCTGGTGGCAGTGGTTACCGAACGAAGATGCATCAACTAATAGAGTTGTTTACAATGAACTAATATCACAGGATAACAGACTACCCACGGTGAACTTCGGTAGTCGTAGCCTATACCCAGCCAGTGTTTTTTGGTGTTTGAGAAATTGGGGACAATTAAGATACCCCTCAGGCATGACGGAGAGTGTACATCTCAGATTCGATACGACTTCCTGTGGCATTGCCCATGTGTGTTCAGATGAAATAAGGATTATCCAGAACTCACAATAACAACCAACTCTTCAAAACGAATCACTTGACCTATAAAAACAAGACGTCAAATCAGATACGGCACAACTGCAGAGTACGGGCCTTTCTCAATGTTATAGTGTTGTTTGGCCGATTGGGGCAATTCAGTTTGTACAGTCCGTGACAGCAGTAAGCATAAAGTTTTGCAGGCCACACAATCGCAACTTATACGTGTCTTGGAAAATTTTCATTATTCTAACTTACAGTCGACTTTGCTTTCTCTTCCACGTCTGCAGAAAACCATTCTTGCAAAAGCGAAAACATTTCAAATAAGTTTACTTTAAAAACCGGTATTCTTGGGAACTTATAAAACTACGGCAAAATAATAATGTCAAACTTGTCTGGAACAGGGCAAAAGTTATTCCCAACCAGGGTTGCGAACACTTTACCAAAGTAGCAAAACATCTGTCGGGCCTGTTGCGGTGAGCTGATACCCTTTACGTTCTGCCAAAGTAAACCCTTCACGTTCTGCCAAAGTAAACCCTAGTGAAGCAAATAGCGATATTCTGAATGAAGGCATCATGATGTGCTTGAAAATCAATAAGTATTACACAAACGTACGTCAGCAAATCTATTTATTCTATAGTATGGCTACATGTTTCGACTAGATATTAGTCCCAAAGTGGACAAAGCATCTGGTAAAGTAAGTGTAGGGGCCTGAAGATGACTAATATCTAGTCGAAACATGTAGCCATACTATAGAATAAATAGATTGTGCTGACGTACGTTTGTGTAATA
>Ga0131853_10011809_pt1 | contig 15978 bp, 12 predicted proteins | sample TergutLab28metaG_FD_92764 | JGI IMG/M metagenome (GOLD analysis project Ga0131853, IMG submission 92764) | Labiotermes labralis P1 segment gut microbial communities from Petit-Saut dam, French Guiana - Lab288 P1 (version 2) (version 2) | ecosystem: Host-associated > Arthropoda: Insects >...
TCATGTCTACAGAAACTACCTATGGACAGCTGGCCACCACTACACAACTCTCCTAATTACTCATGTCTACAGAAGCCACCTAAGGACAGCTGGCCACCGCTATTCAACTCTCCTAATTACTCATGTCTACAGAAACTACCTACGGACAGCTGGCCACCGCTACACAACTCTCCCAATTACTCACATCCACAGGAACTACACACATCAAATTCAGACAGAAATTTGGGAAATCTCTTTCGCAGCAGACCTGCATGAACAACGGTGGTGATGTCAACACCAACAAATTCTAAAGCCATTAAGACTTGTAAGGTAAATAGACTGTGAGTATTCGGTGCAAAAAGAATTACACAGATCTGTTTAGTGACAGTACAGTTATTTGTCCAAGAGTGATGGCTGTGAACTGATAAAAGTGCCATCAACAGTACATGAATGTGGCAAATAAGACAACACACCTTGTCCACAGCTCATCCACAAATGTGAGCCATTCCCAAGGGAGTCACCCAACAGACCGGGGGCCAGTAGCAGAGTAATTAGGAGAAGATTGAAAAAATGTTAATCACATAAACTGCTAATATATAATGGAGAATCTTGTTATTTTACTGAAATGCCATTAAGTTACTAAAATGATATACGCCAATAAGTTACTGTAATGTCATATGCCAGTTAAGGTACTTTACTGTTATATGCTGGTAAGTTACAATAATGCTATATGCTGGTAAGTTACCGTAATGTTACATGCCAGTAAAATTACTGTGCTATATGCCAGTAATGTATTATAATGTTCCTCCATGATTTACGGTTAAACAAAACTCTGATAATGGGAATGGGGAAGTAGAAAACGGGCAGTGTTTTGTTGGTGAAGGGCACAGCAGAACTTCACTGGACAAAAACATGTTGTGTTGCTCTCCACATTGGCATTACCAGTAAGAATGACATTCCATGACATCACAATCTTATCTCATTCCATTACATCTAATAACAAATCCAAAAGTTATTACGGAAGACAAAAGCAAAAGTGAATATGCCAATGTCAAACATACATTTCATCCTATGTCCAACAATCACATCACCAGCATCACTAATGTAACGTGGCAGGAGTGTCCAAAATAAAAACAGTAGTGAGAAAACTTTGAACTGTTAAGGCACAATATGCACTGTTTTAACTGGTGAAAAAGGGATTTTAAGGGACATTTAAGGCAGTGAAATTTAAGGCAGAACATTCAATCTTGTAGCTAATAAGAAGGGATTTTTAGTGGCATTAAACATAACATGAAAAATACCCCATAATTTTAAAGAATCCATACCACAATTATTGAATTTCAAACTTACTGCACTGTTATCTGATTGCTGATGTATGCTGTGGTTACCAGCAAGGGGTAACAAGCCTAATGGCCCAAGTCAAAATATTTTCAATCTTTATTGTCTATGACATCATATGCTGGTCTCTAAAATGTACTGGTGAAAGGTCTAGCATGCCATATGCTGACCTCTGTGTCGTTAGTTGGTAGCAGTATCACTGTCCATGCTCTGACACAACAACACAGGGCATTACAAGATGCAACGGACATTTAAATCCACTGCCTAAAGGTTAAATAAAAATATCACAGCACTGAGCTGGAGCACATTCTATAATTGTAACACAACTGGTGAAAAGACCATAATAAAGAACCACATGCTTGTGATCCCCTCTTCTACATACAGCCTCAACTTTCACTGCTCCATCCCCACCAAATTCCCAATTACAGCCATAATCCAAGACTCAATAACAACCGTGCTTCATTACAAAAACATTGCTATCAACAAACCTCTTCTGCTAACAACTTTTCCTCTTCCTCGCCTATAGTAAGGTTGATGGAGTCCTCATTATCCACACCATTTGCTTCAGGTAAACTCTTGTCCACCTCACAACCCACCTGAAAACAAACCACAATCCATTCATACCATCCCAACAACAGCATCAAATGGGAAACACCTGTTACAGCTGAACACTGTACACGTGTTCAGAAACAGTCAGGTGCTAGACTACAAGTCAACAGACATGCACAACATTAACTCTATGCAGTACACACATCTTCACACTTGATCTTTGAGGTTCCATTGATGATAATCTCTGTACCGATCAAGCTTTTATTGTCTAGTACCAGAAATATGCAACAAACAGCACAAGAGTCAGCCATCAGCCGACACGCAGATGTCCAGTAGTAAAAACACTGAAAACTTTATCTGACAAGAAGTTTGTAGTGCAAATGTGGTATAATTCAGCCAGTCAGTTAATGTGCAATGTTAACAACCTGAACACCTGGTCCCTCAAAGAAGTTTGTAGTGCAATGCGATCTTTGTTGGTGAAATGTTTCGGCCACGAAGATTCAGTGCCAATTCATATTGCCATTTGGTGATGGCAAAATGAGGTTGTTGCCTGTCAGAAAATGGTGCACAGAGTTCAAACATATTGGAGGAATATCAGTGACAACAGTCACACCAGTTGGTAAAGCACAGCAAGGACAGATGTGATGCATCAAAACTGGAACACAGTTTTGGGGGGGGGGGCAAAAAAAGTCACAATTCAAGGTAACTGATTTGATAATAATGAAAAAGTGTAGATGGTTGTTAATGACCAGATGTGTATGGACCTGATTTCTACAATTACAAAATGTTTTAAACTCACGCAAGGAGGAACCAATACATCACTTGTGTTCAGGATTAAGAAGAACAATAAGGATACTTCAGCATAACAAATGAGTAACATTCAGAGCTGTAAAGACATTTCAATTTTTATGACAAAAGGCAAACTCACAAACTAAACTCACAAACTAAACTCACATACTAAACATCCATCACGTAACAGGTTTCAGCATGTACGGACTCTAAAATGACCACTGATCAACACACACTGACAATTCATTAATTTCTGACTGTGTATCAATTGTAAACAGGACAAGGAGCCAAGATGAGAGAAGAAAAACAAAATTTCATGATGCTTCATCCATCTTGTATCACCATTGTTTCACCTGCTCATGAAAGGTTCCAATGAATCAAGGTAAGGCCACTCTCAGTCAATTGAAGCCCTGAGTGAAATGCTTTATAGAACAATAAACTCCTGTAATACTTAGATGCGTTTTGTACTTCCAAAAAACCTATACCAGCAACTTAAATCGCCACACTTTCTGATGATTATTTCATACTTCATAAGCTGCTACAACCAAACAAATGTTTCACACTGCAGAAAGCTTGTGACATCTCTGACAGTTTCATATGTCCAAACAAATCACAGAACACCGAGACTCCTGTATTTTCATGGAAAATCCTCCTCCAACAGCAGCACTCACAAGAACAAAAAAAGATGACAATTTATTAACCTTCAAAACGCCAAATGACGGGTATAGCCAATGGCCTATCGCAGCCTTTACTATGTGGCCCCTTTCTTATTCTGATCTGCTGCACATCACATGAGGCATTTTAATTCCAGCACCAAAGAACTCTCAATTACGTGAACTGGACTACTGTACACTTGCATCTATGGAAACATGAGTTCCATCCACAAGACAAAGTATACTATTTATGATCCTCCTGCCACCAAGTTACCACTTTCCTCATTTCTGAATTCACGTGCTGAATGCAACCGTTCTTCCTGACAAACTGTCCTAACAAGAACAAAGTTCTGCCATTCCTGATTTAATTCATCTCTCTAATATAGAGGTAAAGCAGAGCCTGCACATACTGTCAGGAGATAAGTTTGACGTAAAGTTATTGCTCTTCTCTTTCTTAACCTGGGCACTAAGTGGAAGTGAGTGGTTAGCCTTACACACCAGCTGCTTTACTGCCTGGGTAGAGCCCCCCAGTAAACATTCAATAGGAGACGGGGTTGACGCTACAGCCAGTCTAGACACTTCCTCTTAAACATTTTGTTCGCAGACACTTGCATCTTATGCCCCTACATCACTGTAAAACACCACGTTTTAAAACCATACACAAATGAGCAGCATAGTACAGAAACAGACAAAACACACCTCAACCATAGGTTTTGTCTCTTCCTGTGATTCATCCTTTCCTTTCAACTCTGCCTTGTGCACAATCACAGAGTTTGCTGTCAGCACAACTGGCACCTTGTCCAAGGCCTCATCTTTCACCTGTGAGGGTGCCCCATCTTCGTTACCCGTCTCGTCTTCCTCCTTTGGTTCTTCATCTGCATCCATATCTACATCTCGCTCCTCATCCATGTCTGTATTGTGGTTTTCCTCTGCATTGCTCAGAGTCTCAGACTCTGCGTCCTGTTCGCTGCGCTCTGAAAGCAACACATTTGACAGTGAATGCAGCAACATAACATATTCATCAGCAGGTGTGCTGCTCTGGCTGATCCCCCCTGATGACCACGTCCATCAACACATCCAGCGTAACAGTATATCATCACTTCCACTACCACTACATCAGCTATCACCAATATCCAACAAATCACTTTGCATATATGACAGAATATAAGCATACAAATCCTCTAAAATTTGTTCATCTTGCATGCTCTGCTGTTTGCACCGCACCATGTTGTCTCTGACTTGTATATCAGGAAAAGCGAAGACATAAAAATATTTACAGCCTCACAACAGACGAAGATAAGAAAGATAACCGCAGCATGTTTCAACCAGTGATACATGGAGAGTCATCTGGTGGTATAAAGAGATATTTCAAATTATGATTTGTTTTAATAATTCTACCTCAAAAATATTAATTGTATTATTTACAATCACTGTAAATGTACTAGAGTAAAAAAAAAAATAATCATAAACTGCATATCAAAATACCAGTTTATTGTTTCAGCATATATACAGGGATCATTTCTAAGCAGATCAACACAGCAGTGAAGCATCTCACATTCAACAGCAACCCACCATATTTCATTCTGGTAGCAGCTATGCTGGGAGAGTTTCCACTGTTCACTTGTCCATCAAACCCAAAAGATTCCCCCAAATCCATGACAGTCACAATTCAGCAACACTACACAGTTCAACACTGTAGAACATTTGTGAAGACAGCTTTGAACCTTCATTCGGCTCAGAATGAACACAGATAGCATGTCCAAAAACAAAACAATAACAAAACTGATCACCTGTCAGGACAGTAAAATCAGCAGTGTGTAAATCACATTTTTATTTGCCCTCCATACAACAAATCAAAGCTGCAGACAATTTAGTCAGCACACACATTATTCTACCACACATGTAACAGCAATCAGCAGCCTAGAACTTGAGATATTTGAACAATTCTAACTTAAGTATGCAATTTTCATCCCGTCCACAAAGAGAAGGGCACTCCCAGCTTAAATATCTCCTTGTAATGGGTCTCAATCACAAACCTCACAGGGTAACAAGATACATTATTTACAGCACTAACAAAACATACAATTGAATGGTGGCCACTTCAGCAACAACCAAAGGTCAGACAAGGCCACATCCAGGCTGCTGGGAGGGTATGAAACAACTTCATACCTGATGCTCTCTATCCCTCCTGAAGTGTCAGGATCAGTGGGGTCTTTTCCCCAGTGCATGCAATGTGTTGTTTCTTCCTCTTTGGGGTCTTCATGCAAGTCTTGGAGTTCATTTTCCTACCTGTGACCACACATTCCTAGTGAATTATTCCTCTGTAGTCCCAGAAAATTAGCGTGCCTCTCCCATCACAAGGTTAAGCCTTGAAATTTTTCCTTCTGGGAAGAGGGGGGGGGGAGCAATATTCAAGTAACTTTTCATTTCTGGGTAATTGTAATGCACCAACTCTCGCAACCTGTGAGAGCGCTGTATAGAAAATCACTACCTCCTGCTTCTGTAGGAAGTGAACAATCACTGACATGCTTCAAGTCTTGCACTTTCCGTTTCAAACAAGGTCTGATGTGGAACCCATCCAGCACACAATTTTTTAACCCAAACCTCTAATAATCTCAATGACACTTGCTAAACCAATGTTTAACCGTTCCAGTACAGCTCTAGGAGAAATCTGATGGTTTTGTTCAGTAAATTCATCAACTTCTGCCCATTCAAATCACATGTTAGAGCAACAGGCCTTCCAGAATGCAGCCGTTTGTTCAGGTCCAAATTCCGCCACCATTCCTCACTCACCACACTTACGTCCACAGTACCTTCACAAGCAAAAGCAACAATCACCACTGCATTCTGATGGGACTCCAAGTTTCATGTATCAAAACTCAGTAACTGCTCGATGTCTGATGCACTTTGACATGGCTGATATTACGCCATCCAACCAAAAACAACACAACCCTAACGTTTACCAATCTGTACCCCAAGTCAAACTGAAGTGCAAGAGACAAACAATTTGGGACATGTGGTGCTTCAAGGTCACACCACTTGTGTGAGACCCCTTAGCAGAGGCACTACTTTCAGAATGGCTCTTGTAATAAACAGACAGCATTTTGAAAATGTAAGTTGGTTAAAAAAAAAACTACAAACCTTCCACAACTAAAACACAGTCCTAAGCATATGAACACATACAAACACTCCTGTTTTTGTAACTGCTAATGGGAACTTTATTTCATATTTTACAATTTTTCTGCACTGGCAGTCACAGGCGTATGCTCTTATGCCGTACGCTCTTACATTGTACACTCCTACGGACTAGTTCCACAGCACACACTGCTACAGCAGATTGCAGCAAACAACTCTTGCATTGAACGGTGCTCACTTTTAGGCACCAGATGATTGTCAAAATGTGACTAGACTCTGCCATGCACCCATGATCCGGTATTAGCTGTGCTGTTCTGACAAGACTACAATCATGCCCTATCGCGGTTTAAAAGTCAAAGTGATCACCAGTGAACTGTCAGAGGTACACCAATGATCACAGAACAGTGGCTTCCAAACACTACAGTGAATGCAAGAAAGAAGGGCCTGAATGTGGGAAAGGATGGTGGTGAGATGTCAACATGTTCATCAACTACTCACCTCAATACTCACAATTGGTGATCACTACACTACATAACTTCCTTTTGGCAGTTGGACTTTCTTTTCTTCTACACCAAAAGTACTTGGTTACTTTAATTTAACTTCAAATTACAGGCTCCCAGCTACACGCACACAGCCTGCCCTATTACCCTGTATTCAGCACAAGCAGCTTTATGCCTTCATTTTAAACTAATTTTGTGAAGTCTTCCTGCAAGTGAAGCTACTAGTTCCTCAGCTAATCAAGAAATTCTCCATATTTGTAGAACATAAACAATTACTACCATAATCATACAGGTCTGTCACATGTCCCATACTGAGGCAGAAGAATCCAGCCCATACCCTCCCATCCTTTTTCTTTATGTTCAGTTTCCATTGCTTGGCTCATTCCAGACAACTCACCCAAGCTCCAGGCACTGCATAACCCTTTGCAACATGTTGACATTTTATGGTAAAGAGTTGTTAGCCCCAAGATGGAGGATCACACCTTGCTGGCTGTTCTACAGGATGGGGCAAAATACCCTCCCTACTTTCAGTTGGGCATTGTGAAGGGAGGGGAGGCTGTAGAAGGGTGGGGTTGGGCTTGAAAGGTGCAGGTAGTTGGGAAGTTCCCGTTACAACACTCTGCAGTCGTAAAGATGGTGTGATCCAACGAGCAGCGCGCATTTGCCGTCGAAACCTACTTTTCGCAAAGTCACTCTATTGTAGCGGTGCAGCGTGCGTTCCGTACTCGCTACCAAATCCCCCCTCGGGACCGAGTACCGGACCGAAAATCCATTCTCTTGTGGGTTGAGAACTTCTGGGAAACGGGAAGTGTGTCTGAAAAAAGATGAGGATGACCACGGACCTCTCGAACACCAGAGAACATCGAGGCTGTCAGACGGTCCGTTTTGCAGTCTCCCAGGCGCTCCACACGCAAACACCACGCAAACAACGGCCACCAATTGCAAGATATTCTTTTTAAGACTATGTGATTTAAAACTTCCCATGTTGTAGTTTCAGAATCCAAAAATAAAATTTTTGTATCTCAAATGGTTTTTTTTGTTATTCACCTTAAAATTTAGGGAGGTTATTTTGCCCCACCCTGTACAACCACCTCAGCTACACTCATCATGGGAAACACCAGTGTACATGTTAACAGTGCAGAACTTTGTTTGAATCAATGAAACAGATCAAGTACTTCACAGATGAATGTTAAAGCGTTGGAACGCTAAACTGTGTCAAATGGTAAACACCAGCATTTCACAGGATCACAATACCTCCTTCTTCAGGGTCATGAGATTCAACCTGCTGTGGGAATCCCAAATCTCATATACACTGCCTTGTTGATGCTGTTTCACTATGAACAATTTTTGTCAAACTGCCATATATGGGCCTACTTTACACTTTTACCAGCCACTACCATCAATAATACACACTGTAATTGATCTGGCTTTTCATTGCCATTTTCTTCATTGCATCTGCAACAAGCAACTTCACATGCTGGTGAGACAAAATTCACTGCTACATTTCAGAATCTGCCTATTTTGACTGGTTGACCACGACTTTAGGAACAATCCAACTTGGACAAAATTTGTTTGGGATAAGAGAAAATGACTACCTCAACGGTACCCTTTCAAAATTTCGATTCAAACATTTCATGGCTGAGAGGCGGTTAATTTTCCTCAACAACAGCACAAACTTCGAAGTATGTGCAGAATGGAATCCCGAGTCATTTAAGAATACCTAACTAAAAATCAAGCATAGAAAGCATTACAGACAAGCAATATCTCATCTCATATGGAAATATGAAACAGTGCAGGACACAACCATGTATAAACCAATTTAATTTGAATGAGCAAATTGGGTTAGCATGGTTTTGATTGAAAACTGGGCAAATGAAAAGGGTACGAGTAGCAAAATAAATATGCCCCCACTGTCACAAAGACGAGCATGTGATACATATATTACACAAATGCACAGAGAATCTTTTGTCTTTCAGTTTGCTATCCAAAAATTTAAAGATTAAGATCCACAAAACTATAATTTTTTCTGTTGTTTTGTATGGGTGTGAAACTTGGTTGCTCACATTGTGAGGGTGTTTGAGAATAGGGTGATGAGGAGAATATTTGAACCCAAGAGGGACAATGTAACAAGGATGTGGAGAAAACTACATAACGAGGAGCTTAATGATTTGTACTGCTCACCAGTTGTTCGGGTGATAAAAATCAAGAATTACATAGGGTGGAGCATGTAGCACGCATGGTGGAGAGGTGTATACAGGGTTTTGGTGGGGAAACCTGAGGGAAAGAGCCCACTTGGGAGACCCAGGTGTAGATGGGAATATAATATTAAGATGAATCCTCAGGAAGTGGGGTGTGGGGGTATGGACTGGACCGAGCTGGCTCAGGATGGGGACAGGTGGTGGGCACTTGTAAATGAGATAATGAATCTTTTGGTTCCTTCAAATGCAGGGGGATTTCTTGACTAGCTGAGAACCAGTTAGCTTCTCAAGAAGGACTCCACTCCATGGAGTAAGCAAGTAAATAAGAATAAGGATGGAAACTCAAGAGAGAGAGAGAAAGAAAAAAAAAGGATGGAGAATGCAGTGTCTGTTCTAGGTGTAAGTGAAGTAAAATAAAATGTGGTATTACACTGTGTAATATTCTAGAGGTGAAAGGGCTGAAAGAGGAACAGAAATAGTGCTGCATAGGAAGCATATTCAGATGTGCTGTTAAGAAGAGCGTGTGTAGTGACAGGATCATTTATCTTAAAGTAAAGGAAAAACCACTAAGTATTTTGTGAGTGCAAGGGTACTGGCCAACATCACAGTATAAAGACTATGAACCCAGAACTGCACAATATAATCAAAGAAATTTGTGATGATGATGGAAAAGGTGAGACAAACACCACCATAACAGAAGAATGGAACACTGCGATTGGAGGTAAATCATACTGAAATATTGTTGAACCATATGGGATGGGAAAAAGAAATGGAACAGATCAAATATGTATCGACTTTTGTGAAGGGAATGGACTTTCACCAACACGTGGTTTAAAAAGCTTAAAAGGCGCCTGTACATCTGGAGAGCACCAGGAGATCGACACTGACACCAGTTGGACTACGTTCTTGTAAGCATCAATTCAAAAACAGTAAGAAGCATGTACAAACAATGCCTGAAGCAAACACTGATGCTGATCACAACTACTTTGGTGGTGAAGATCGGCATTAGTTGCGAACGAAAACCAAGATGGGATCTGGATACGTTATATGCTAAATGACAGGAAGCACAGGATACTCTGGAACAAAAACCTGGTGTAAAAGAATGTAAAAGCGAGAATTTTAGAAATGCAGTGGAATATCAAGAAATGCGTGCTAGATACTGAGTGATGTGAGTGGGAAAGTAGACAGGAAAGCAAGAAAGCCATGGATTACACAGGAAATGCTCAATAAAAGGAACAAAGGAAATGGAAGAATGTAACAAACAAAGAAGGAAGAACCACACACAAGTCCAAGGAGGAGTATCTGATGAGCGTATGTGATGAGATCATGGAATTTCAAAGAACAAGGTGTTATGATTTAATGTACATGAAGACAAAGGGACTAGGGTTGGAAAGAAAACCACAGGATTCAAAACAATGGCACTGAAGACAAATTTGGGAGAACTGTTTCAAAAAGCTATATGATTGATCTAACTGACCAGAAAACCTAGAAGTCTAACCTGAGGAGGAAGTAGACACAGAAGAGAAAGGTCCTTATATTTTGCAAACTGAAGTGAAAAAAGCCACCTAGGAGATGAGGCGTAAGAAGGATAGAGAGGTACCTGCAGACATATGCAAAGTGTTGGGAGAAGATGACCTCAGAATAATGACACAATTAATCAATAATACGTATGAAAATGGAGAGTGGCCCAAGGTCACTGATGTTACAAGTGCCTTACAAAAGCCAAAAGCTACAAAATGCAGCCACCATCGTACATACAGCAAAGACAATAGTGAAGACACTTAGAAGGACTGAGAGAAAAATTGAGGATGTACCTGGGGAAGATCAGTTTGAATTTAGACGAAGAAAAGGAACTGGAGAAGCAACTCAGAATTGAGAATAATATCAGAATGAACTGTAACATAAACGAGGAATTGTGTGCAAGCAGAGGGCATTTGAACATGTAAACTGGACCAAATTAATGCACATCCTAAAGGGAACTGGTATCAACTGGTACATGGATCAGAGTTAAATTGAAACTGGACCAGGACGCAAGAACTGTTGACACTGGAACAGCATTAACACTATGATGTCACCAATTCTATTCAACTTGTGCAGCAAATACCATATCATGGATCTTTTTAGTTTGTGTATATATATATATATATATATATGTGTGTGTGTGTGTGTGTGTGTGTGTGTGTATTAAAATAAACCATATCATGGAAGTTAATGAAAGATTTGGCAACTTCAAATTAAGTCAAGTAATTCGCGCTGTGAAATCTGTATATGGGCTTGTGCTACTGGCTGAGGAAGAGGCACTGCAGGGCATGCTTGATAGACAAACTGAAATTGGAAGAGGCTATGGATAGGAAATGAATGTGGAAGAATCTAAAGTAATGAACGTCTAAAGGCAACTACCCCCAGTACACATCATGATAAATCAAAAATAACCAGAGAATGTCAAATATTTCAACTATTAGGGTAGCATGATAACAAATGATGGAAGATGTACACGAGAAATTAAATCCAGGATTGCCATGGCAAAAGCAACATTCAACAAGACAAAGACTTTTCACCAACTAATTGGACTTGAATTTAAGGAAGAAACTAGTAAACTGCTATATTTGGAGCATAGCTGAAATCTGGATGCTCTTAAAAACAAATCAGAAATACCTGCAAAATTCTGAAATGTGGTGCTGAACAAAGATGGAATTTAGTTGGATCGATCATATGACACATGAAGTGTTACAAAGAGTCAAGGATAGCAGATCCTACAAACACTAAAAGGAGGAAGGCTACCTAGATTGGTCACATCTTGCCTTAAGAAATGCTTGCTCACAGGAGGAAAGATAAATGGATAGAGGTGATGGGAAGAAGATGATGATGTAAAAAGCTACTGGATGAAGTTAATGAAAAGAGAAGATACTGGAAATTGAAAGAGGAAGTACTAGATCACACTCTATAGAGAACTTCCTTTGGAAGAGGTTACGGACCTGTTGTGAGACAGGCAACAGGTGAATGAATGAATGAAATGGCTACAAACAAATAAAGAATCAGCACACATGAAAATAATCATTTGTAACAAGAGCACAGAATAAAAATTGTATGTGAATTTTTAAACAAATTAAATGCAAATGGGAAAATGAAGTGGAAAAAATGATGCAAGATTTAGAGAAAATAAGGAGGAATTACATGTAGTAATACTTTATGATACAGAATAACTCTGATGAGATTAAAACCTGTCACAACATATTAAATAGTACAGACAAATTTTGCTAACAGTAATAAAAATAATGGATGTATACTGACCAAAACCTTGCATTACCAGTTATATTCAAATGAAGCCCAACCAACAAATTTGATTTGAGGAACTAACCAACTACATGAAAAAGAGCCCTTCTTGAGAAGTGAGTAATTCCAGAGCTTGTCATTCTCCACAATTTAGGGAACCTGAAAAATCATTATCATGCTCATAAAAGCCAGACACTTGTCCCTATCCCATGACAGACGAATACAGTCAACGCCCTTCCATCCTATCAAAATTGTGTTAATTACATTCACCACATCCAGTTTTATGTTATCCTCCCACCAACGCGCTTATCTTCCAATTACAACAACCGGGTTCCAAATTCATTTCGGAAATTCGTTAAGTGTGAACAATTAACAACCAAAGCTACACAATACTAAGTTCACACCCATAAAATTACATATACGTCCAGCTGGGTTACCACTCGTCCTTGTGAACAGCTACCCTCGCCGGCTCACAACTCGCAGGTCGATACCATTCACAGTATTACTATACGAGTTTCACGTATGGGTTCCAAAGTTTTTATATATTTCTTCATACAATTACACAATGCCAATGTAAATAAAATGCAACAAACAATCCGTGTCACTTTTACTCTCATAAAATACAGTTCAAACCGCCAAAACATTTCGTAACCTTGCACATTCAACAAAGAAAATGGCGGAAACCTACGTAAAACAAACGTAACGCTAATACGTAACCGGCAGTGAAACATGATTACGAACTCATTACACTTACTTGCACCAGAATGACGCTTATGAGCCTTCTTTTCTGATGAAATAAATAAATATTCGTCGGGGTCATGACCTTCATCCCGAAGAGCCTGCGAAACAAAGCAAAATACAAACCATTAATCAACGAGGCCAACGGACAAACATCTACTCCCAAACACCAAATTTGGAATAGTACACTCACCTTTTGTAACTTTTCTATTAAAACCGCTTTTACGCCGGTTTTATCTAAACTGCGCCTTTCTAATTCTGCACGCAAATCAACAACACGAAGATCATTTAACTTCCGCCCTTCTTCACTCGCCATCTTCGTCACTCAATACACGCTTCGGTCCAGGGGATCACGGATTATAGCTACATAAATTGTCGTGGCGCATTCCATTGAAGAGTAATTATCACCGATGAGCAACAATTGCTGTTCGCAGAGTTGGTAAGTATTCGTCGCCGGCGATGCGCAACGTTATGCTTTTAAAGTGCCATCTATCCGTGCAGACTATGATGGCGGTGTAGCAATGTTACCAGTCGGTAAAGAGAGTAACGACTATTCATATTTCACATTTCCCTGTGTCAAATCTACGAGTTTATAGTGGTACAGCCCTCTAACAGGAAAGGGACATATTACGTTCAATGTATAAATGGATGTATATGAATCAGTAAAATCAGTATCACTTAACTCATGTTCCTCACCAATATCCGTGTTCCTAAAAAACACGTATGTTTCACCTCCAGTATATGTATTAGAACAGTCACACAAACTCTAGTTTTATCAGTCAAGATATGCGTATGTAGAGATCTCTACACCACGCGCGCGCGCATGCATACAGCTAGCCCTTAAGTTCCCTAGACAACCTGATGATGGCCAATACAGGCAGAAACATGTAGTTGTTTCCATCGCATAGTCATTAAACACACCTCAGTGATTAAGTTGTGTTTGACTACATACCTTTACCTACTTTCACACACACAACAGGGATGACAAACTTCCTAGATCACGACTACATGTCTCGGCTATGTGAGCCATTATTAGGCCTTTTTATAAACTTTGAAACGGGAAAATTACACACTGCATAAGAAGCTCTCTTTCACATTAAAATACGATACAAGTGCATAAAACCGTTCATTGTTCACTGCATGAATGAACAATAGTATACAGAAGGAATACACCAGACCTATAGTATACAGAAGGAATACTCCGGACCAATGTAAAGTCATTATAACCCGATAAATTCTGTGCAGTTCATTCTCATATTTGTGCATGAAGTACAAAATATTCCATTCATTCTAATGTGGACTGCTGTCACATTAATCCTTTGTCTTGAGTAGAACCACATGTCGGATTTTTGTCACAGAATGTAAAGAATAGTGAAGGAACGTACTACGCTTCATTACATAGTCCATTCTCATCTTGATTGGATCCGACAGCGTGATTATACCGGACATTTTGCTACCTATATACTATATTATTTTTATTTTTGCTTTTTTGTGTGTTTTATTTTGTATTTGTTACATTTGTATGCTTTATTGACTTGCCAGCTAGTTTCCTTTTAACCTTCACTTTATATAAGACAGTAACATTGGCAGGCATTCCAAGGCTGACGATGCTTCGTATTTCATATAAATTTGTTATGTATTTTTAATGTGAAAGGGAGATTTCCTACCTTTTCATGCAGAATATAATTTTTCCTGCATCAAAGTTTATAAAAGACTTATGATTGCTCTCAAAGCCAAAATATGTAACGGTCAACAAATTGACAAAACTGCTCTTGTGTGTGACTGTGTTAATTCATACACTTGTGATCTCGTAACAACTAGGATGTCTCATCGCAACAAATGTTTATTTCACCTCACCACGTCACAACACGCTCACCAAAATACACGTGACCAGTTTCAAGGGTTTACAGGTAGAAATATTTCGGTGCATACCAAACCGGCTAAAATGCATGAAGACCAGACACACACAATACGATACATAATCCATGCAGCAGAGCCCCTCATGAGCAGCTAACCGGTTCTCAGCTAGTCAAGAAATTACTGCATTTTATGGAACCCGAAGGTTCATTACCGCATTTGCAAGCACCCGTCACCTGTCCCTATCCTAAGCCAGATCAATCCAGTTCATGCCCGCCCTCCCCCTATTCCTGAAGATTCATCTTAGACACAAAATTGTGACAAATTAAAATATAAACAAATATACAAACAACTGCCGATCCCAGTGGCCGTGCGGTCTGCGGTTGCTCAATTGCTGGGACTGCGGGTTCGAATCCTGCCAGAGTCGTCGATGTCTATCTCCTGTAAGTGTGGTGTCTTGTCAGGTACAGGTCTCTGCGACGGGCCGATCACTCGTCCAGAGGAGAATTGCTGAGTGGGATATGTCTGAGTGAGATTGTGAAGCCTTGCTAAACAGCTACAACACGCTAATTTGTTATCAGTGCAGACATGCTACGTACGGTAGGTAGGTAGATACACACACACACACATATATACACACACATATACATACATACACATATATATACACACACACACACATATATACACACACATATACATACATACACATATATACACACACACACACACACACACATATATATACACACACACACACACACATATACATACATACATCCATACATCCATACATACAAACATACACACATAGACACATATATACATACATACACTCATATATACATACACACATAAACACACATACATACATACACACATACATATATACATACATACATATATACATACATACATACAAACATACAATCATTCATACACACGTACATACACACACACACACACACA
>Ga0131853_10011810_pt1 | contig 15978 bp, 18 predicted proteins | sample TergutLab28metaG_FD_92764 | JGI IMG/M metagenome (GOLD analysis project Ga0131853, IMG submission 92764) | Labiotermes labralis P1 segment gut microbial communities from Petit-Saut dam, French Guiana - Lab288 P1 (version 2) (version 2) | ecosystem: Host-associated > Arthropoda: Insects >...
CAGCAAGAAGACCGGCGGCGTGACGATTTCACATCTGCGTTTTGGCGACGCGCCCATCAAAAGCACGTACTATATCAACAAAGCCGACTTCGTGGCCTGCCACAACCCGTCTTACATTGATAAGTATGACATGCTCAAAGACCTCAAGCCCGGCGGAACTTTCCTGCTCAACTGCCATTGGGATTTGGCCCAGCTGGAGAAACTCCTGCCCGGCGCGGTGAAAAAAGCCCTCGCGCAGAAAAACGCGCAGTTTTATGTCATCGACGCCATTGGCCTGGCAAAGAACATTTTCAACGATGGCCGCCGCACGAGTACGATATTGCAGTCGGCTTTCTTTGCGCTGACAGACATTTTGCCCAAAGACGTTGTGATCACCGCCATGAAAGACGCCGTGACCAGGAAGTTTAGCGCCAAAGGCCAGCGCGTGGTTGACATGAACCACCAGGGCATTGACGCAGGCTATGACGCGATGACCAGGATTGACTTGCCTGATGGTTGGAAAAATGCAAGCGATGCCCCGGTTGAAGTTGAAGCAGGCACCAACCGCGAAGACCTGCGCCGCTTTGTGGTTGACGTGCTGACCCCCATTGTGTTGCAACAGGGCGACCGCCTGCCTGTGAGCGCCTTCAAAGACAGCGCCGACGGCACTTTTCCGCAGGGCAGCGCGGCCTTCGAAAAACGCGGTATCGCCATTGATGTCCCCAACTGGATCCCCGAACACTGTATCCAGTGCAACCACTGCGCCTACGTGTGCCCGCACGCCATTTTGCGCCCCGTGCCCATGACGCCGCAGGAAGTCGCTTCAGCGCCCGAAGGGCTGAAGGCTGTGCCGATGGCAGGCATGGAGGGCTATTTTTATAACCTGGGGATTTCTACGCTCGACTGCATGGGCTGCGGCCAATGCGCCAATGTCTGCCCGCCACGCCTGAAAAATAAACCTGCGCTGGTGATGACACCCATTGCCGAAGCCCGCGCCGCCGGCCAGCAGGAGGCCTTTGATTATATCGAAACATTCGACGAAAAGCCAGAAGTGTTTGAGAACTTCAAAATCACCAGCGTAAAAGGCAGCCAGTTCAAACTGCCCTTGCTCGAGTTCAGCGGCGCATGCTCCGGCTGCGGCGAAACGGCCTATGCCAAACTGGCCACCCAGTTGTTTGGCGACCGCATGTATATTGGCAACGCCACGGGTTGTTCGAGCATTTGGGGCGGCAGCGCACCCAGCACGCCATTCACCGTGAACAAGCAGGGCAAAGGCCCGGCCTGGGCCAACAGCTTGTTTGAAGACACCGCCGAGTTCGCCTATGGCTTCGCGCTGAGCAACAACGCCCGCCGCAAGCGTTTGGCAAGTATGCTGCGTGAAATCACCAACGGAGGCTTTGGCGAACCCCTGAAGGCCGCTGCGGCAAAATGGCTGGCAGGCAAAGGTTGTGCTGAAAAATCTAAGGCCGCAACAAACAAGCTTGTGCCCCTGCTTGAAAACGCAAAGCAAAGCACGCTTGTTCAACAATGCCTGGTTGAGCAAGATGTCATGGTCAAAAAGAGCATTTGGGCGTTCGGCGGCGATGGCTGGGCGTATGACATCGGCTTTGGCGGGCTTGACCACGTCATCGCCCAACCCGAAGACGTAAACATGTTTGTGATCGATACCGAGGTGTATTCCAACACCGGCGGCCAGGCTAGTAAGGCCACGCCCACCGGCGCGGTGGCGAAATTCGCCTATGCGGGCATGGAGTCCCCCAAGAAAGACCTCGGGCTGATCGCCATGAGCTACGGTAACGTCTACGTTGCCAGCGTAGCTATGGGCGCGGACTATAACCAGTGCATCAAAGCATTTGTGGAGGCCGAAAGCTACCCCGGGCCAAGCATTATCATCGCCTATGCGCCGTGCATCAACCATGGGGTGAAAGGTGGCCTGGGCAACGGCGTTGCAGAAACCAAAAAAGCAGTGGAAGCCGGCTATTGGCACCTCTACCGCTTTGATCCGCGCTTAAAAGCCGAAGGCAAAAACCCGTTTCAGCTTGACAGCCCGGCCCCCAGCGCAAGTTACCGCGCGTTCATCGAAAACGAAGGCCGCTACCAGCAACTGATGAATGCTTTCCCGGAAAAAGCCGAGGCGTTGTTTGATCTTGGTGCCAAACAAGCGGCCGAAAAATGGAAGCTCCTCGATGGCATGCGGAAGATGTATGGGGAGATTGTGGAAGGGTAAGCACATCAAACCATTTCGCTTATCTTGTTTTGGCAACTGCTGCAAATAAATATGTGCGTTTGTTTTAACTGCTTCAAACCGTACTCCTCGCCACAAAAAACGCAATGTTCTTTCGCCTTGCGCAATACAATCTGCCCGCCGCTGTCGAAAATATCTATGGGCGTGTCCGCTTGAATTTGGTACCGCTTGCGCAATTCCCTTGGCAGCAAAATCCTGCCGATCTCATCCACTGTCCTGGTCGCGGTTACTTTCATCTCTCTTTCCTCCTGATTAAAATATTTGTCGCATTTACGCAACTGCGTACATTATAGCACAAAAAGAAGCTTTACGCAATAGCGTACACGCAAATGCGTAAAAAATGTTATCCTTTTATTGAGGTGATGATATCATGGGTGCAAAAAAAGCCGTTGCACAACGCTTGCAAGAGATTTGCACACAAAAACAACTCTCTGTCAATGCGCTTGCAAATCTCGCCGGCATAACTCCATCAACAGTGTATAGCGCTTTAGATCCCACACGAAAAGACATCGGAATTATTGTAATCAAAAAATTATGCGATGGTTTGGAGATTACGCTTGGCGAATTTTTTCAAACCGAAGCATTTGATTCGCTTGAGCAAGAGTTGAAATAACGCCGCCCCGTCAGGCGGCTTTTTCATTTCCCCCTTGCATTTCCCTCAATTTTCTGCCATAATATAAACAGAGAGGAAGTGCCTGCATGACAACGCTTGAACAACACATCGCAAACGGTGTGCAAATTCCCTGCAAAGACGGCATTATCATCGACGAGCGCGTGGCCATCGGCCCCGGCACGGTCGTTTATCCCGGCACGATTTTGCGCGAAGGCGTAAGCATCGGCGAGCACTGCACCATCGGCCCGAACACCATGTTGCAAAACTGCCGCGTGGGCAACGGTGTAACGCTCAACAATGTGCAGGCGAACGATTGTGAAATTGGCGACAACTGCACAGTTGGCCCGTGGGTACACCTGCGGCCCGGCACAAAGCTTGGGGCAGGCCTGCGCATCGGCAACTTCGTGGAGCTCAAAAACGCGCAGGTTGGCGACGGCACGAAGATTTCGCACCTGAGCTATGTTGGGGACGCCACGCTTGGGCAAAACGTTAACGTGGGCTGCGGGCTGGCTGTGGCGAATTACGACGGCCGGGCAAAGCACCGCACAACCATTGACGATAACGCGTTCATTGGCTGCAACAACAGCATTGTTGCGCCGGTGCACATTGGCGCAGGGGCCTACACAGCAGCTGGCTCGACCATCACAAAAGATGTGCCGGAAAACACACTTGCGATTGCGCGGGCACGGCAAACAATGAAAGAGAAGAAGAACAATGAAGAAACTTGACAAAGCCATGCGCGATTATATTGGAAAGCTAAACGAATACCCCGATTTCGCAGCTGATTCGGAGGATATGCTGTTTGAGTTATGCGGCAAAACGGAAGCGTTCGCCAAACTTGCCCAAGATTTTAATGTAAGTTCAATTGCTGTTGGTCCATCTGATTTCGAGAAAACCATGGCATTAATGGCATATGTTCACCAAGAATTATTTTGTGTTGGCAACCATATCTCTCCGCCGGATAATACATATGACATTATGAAAGCCAGAAAAACGGGAGCTTTGTTTTGCAATTACCATGCTACGGTGTTATCTGAACTGTTATTGAGCATAGGAATTCAGGCAGTCAAAATTGCCTGTACGCCGAAAGATTTTGATGGTGACAGACATGTTGCGGTTTTGGCGCACATGAAAGATTTGCAGAAATGGATATTCTTCGATCCAACATTTCACACATGTTTCTTTGATGACCAAAATCATCCGTTGGGCATTTTTGAAATACGTGAACAATATAAAAAAGCAAAGAACATCATGTTCAAACCAATTGAGATTGACAAGCAATGGGCACTGGTGATGAATGGGCTTGTTTGCAAAACATACGACGAGTGGTATCGAATTTACATGGCAAAAAATTGCTTTCGATTTATGTTCCCCAAAAAGACGGTGATCAATCCGATTGGCTATGAAACAAAAAATGAATATGACGAGGCGGAACTATGAATTACAAAGGCCGTGCCCAGTGCCTGGTTATCCGGGGCAATAAAACCCTGATGGTCAGGCATTGCGTTGAAAGCGACGCATATTATTGCCTTCCCGGCGGCGCCATTGAGCCCGGTGAACTGCCCGAGCAGGCCGCCCTGCGTGAATTGCAGGAGGAATGCAATGTTGCGGGTACAATCGTCAAAAAGACCAGCGAGTGGAAGTGCCCGCTTGACGATGATACGTTCCTTTATACATATCAGATTGACATTGGCGAGCAAAGCCCAACGCTGGGGCACGACCCGGAGCTTGCCAAACAGTGCCTGGCAGAAGTGCGTTGGCTGGCGCTGGACGAGCTATCCGAAGTTGACCGGGCATACCTGTGGGCAGCGGGGCTGATGAGCATTGCGCAGTTCTCGCAGGAGCTGAGCACCTGGGCACGTGAGATTAGTTATCCTGGGAGGAAGCCATGATCAACTACAAAGGTCGTGCTCAGTGCCTGGTAGAGCGCGGCGGCAAAATTTTGATGGTGCAACACCGGCAAGGCAACAACACATGGTGGTGCTCCCCCGGCGGCGCAATTGAGCCCGGCGAAACACCAGAGCAGGCCGCCCTGCGTGAATTGCGGGAGGAATGCAATGTTACAGGTACGATCATCAAGCAAGTCTGTGAATCCGCAAACGCATATGGCGATGACCGGTTCTACACCTTTTATGTGGACATCGGCGACCAGCAACCAGCGCTGGGTCACGACCCGGAAGCGGACAAACGCCACTGTTTAACAGCAATCCGCTGGATGGCGCTGAATGAGCTGGCCGAACAGGACCGCGCCTGCCTGTTTGCCTCCGGGCTGTTGGGTATCCCACGGTTTTTGGACGAATGGTTAAGTTGGAGCCGCGAGATTAGTTACCCACACCTGCGGTGAGCAACCTCTCTCCGGTCGTGTCGGCATACGCCGAGCTTCGCGGCAACAGCCGAAAATTCTAATCAAGAGGTAGTTATGTTCTTCAGAAAAAAACCAAAACCTGACCCGCCACAATGGATCATCGTGGGCTTGGGGAACCCCGGGTTAAAATACCAGTATAACAGGCACAATGCCGGCTATTTGTGCATCGACGTGCTGTCGAACAAGCTGGGCATTGCAGTCGCACAAGTAAAGTTTCGCTCGCTGACGGACCTTTGCGAAATCGCCGGGCAGCGCTGTGTGTTGATGAAACCTACGACCTATATGAACAATTCAGGCCAGGCTGTGGCCGAGTGCGCACGGTTTTATCAGATCCCGCCCGAGCGTATTCTGGTTATTTCCGACGACATTGCGCTGGACACAGGCGTGTTGCGCCTCCGCCGCCGGGGCAGCGACGGCGGGCAGAAGGGCCTGCGGAGTATCGCCCAACATCTTGGCACGCAGGAGTTCCCGCGCGTAAAACTCGGCGTGGGCAAAAAGCCACACCCCGAAATGGACACCGCCCACTGGGTGCTCACTGACCTGCACAAAGATGACCAGAAAATCCTGCGTGAGACTTGCGAGCAGGCCTGCGAAGCAATTGCGCTCATCGTGCAAGACGAGATGGAACAGGCCATGGCGAGGTATAGCCGATGAGCCTAAACAAGGCACAGCCTGCATGGGTCGACGGCACCCCGCCCGTGCCCTCAGAAATGTCCCCCGACCTGCGAGAAAAAGCGCTGCAAATGCCCTCGCTGCCCGGTGTCTATTTGATGAAAGACAGCAAGGGTGGGGTGATTTATGTCGGCAAAGCAAAAAACCTGAAGGCGCGGCTATGCCAATATTTCAGCGCGCAGGGCCTGCAGGGGCATTCGCTGATTGCCATGGGCCTTGTGCATGTGCACGACTTTGACTACATCATCACCAGCTCGGAATTCGAGGCGCTTGTGCTGGAAAATTCGCTCATCAAACAGCATATGCCGAAGTATAACATCTTGCTGCGCGACGACAAAGGCTACCGCTGGGTGCGCATTACGCGGGAAGACTGGCCGCGGCTGAGCCATGCTTTGCAAAAGCACGACGACGGCGCGGATTACCTTGGCCCCTACACCAGCGGCTTTGCGTTGAAAATTGCCGTGGACGAAGTCCAGCAAATTTTTAAATTGCCCACTTGCAGCAAAAAATTCCCGCGCGACATTGGGAAGTCCCGCCCCTGCCTGCAATATTTTATCAAGCGTTGCGCGGCCCCCTGCGCGAAAAAAATCAGTCATTACGACTATGTTCGAAGCGTGCGCGAGGCCGAAGATTTTCTCAAGCGCGGCTCCGTGCAGGGCGAGCGTGAAATACAGCGCGAAATGGAACAGGCCGCCGAAGAGTTGCAATTTGAGCGGGCGGCAGCGTTGCGCGACCGCCTGCGCGCGCTGGACAAGCTCAAGGAAAAGCAGCACGTGGTTAGTGTGAACGTAGAGGACCAGGACGTGTTTGCCCTGGTGGCCGACCAAACACAGGCCTGCCTGCATGTGCTGCGCTTTTGTGCGGGCAAGCTGTGCGACAGTGAACACTTTTACCTGTCTCAGATGAAAACCGCAGCAGAATCGCAGACATTTGAAACAACAAAAGAGTTCAGGCAGGAATTGCTGGAGCGTTTCTACAGCCTGCGCAACACGAACTTGCCCAAAAGAGTGCTGTTGGACGGCGAAATTGAAAACCCGGCGTTGCTTGAGCAATGGCTGACCCAACAGGCCGGGCGCAAAGTGCAGGTTCAAGTTGCGCAACGGGGCGAACCCCTGCACCTGGTGGAGCTTTGCCGCCAAAACGCTTTGGAGCACCTTGCCAACAAAACCGGCAGGCAGGGCGGCAAAACACTCGCCGCGCTGGAAGAGCTCGCCCGCATGCTGGGCCTGCCCGCGCCACCGCAATACATTGAGGCCTACGACATCTCGCACACCGGTGGGGCCGACAACGTCGCAGGCATGGTGGTATTTAAAGATGGCGTGCCCTACAAAAAAGCCTACAAGCGTTTCGCCATCAAAGGCTTTGCCGGGCAAGACGACTATGCCTCCATGGCCGAAGTACTGGATAGGAGATTCACGCGGTATTTTGCAGAAACCCCCTCACCCGCTACGCGGGAGCTCCCCCAAGAGGGAGTCTCTGGCGATAGCCACAATTTTTCAGATATTGCCAAGGGCTCCTCTTTGATGGAGCTGGCAACGACAAAGGCGTTGACTGAGGGGGGCAAAAACAGCAAGCCCGGCTTCGGCAAGCTGCCTGATTTGATTCTGCTCGACGGCGGCATTGGGCAGGTGCATGCTGTGCAGCCGGTGCTGGCGCGCCACGAGCTTTCAATTCCTCTGTTCGGCATGGTGAAGGACTCAAAGCACAAAACCCGAGCCATCACGGGGGACGGTGGCGAAATTGCCTTCGCCTCCACAAAGCAGGCTTTTGCACTGGTGACCAAAATCCAGGAGGAAGTGCACCGCTTCGCCGTTGCATACCACCACCAAAAGCACAAAAAAAGCACGCTGGACTCTGAGCTGCTTAAAATCCCCGGCATTGGCCCTGCACGCGTGAAAGCATTATTGACGCACTTTAAGACGCTCAAGGCCATCAAAGCCGCAAGCGAAGAAGCGCTCGCAAAAGCCCCCGGCATGACCAAGACGGCCGCGCAGCAACTGCACGCATATTTTCGGCAGGAGGGAAACCCGTGAAAACCTACCTCCAGCTCTTCATCAGCTTCTTCAAAGTTGGCCTGCTCACATTCGGGGGCGGGCTTTCGATGTTCCCCATGCTTGAGCGCGAAATGATCAACCGCCGCGGCTGGTGCACCAAAGAGGAGATCCTCGATTACTACGCCATCGGGCAGTGCACACCGGGGATCATTGCCGTGACGGTATCGTGCTTCATTGGCTGGCGGCAAAAGAAGGTGCTCGGCGCCCTTTTAAGCCCGGTCGCGGTGGTGTTGCCCGGGCTGATGGTCACGCTGCTGCTCGCGACTGCGCTCAGCTTCGTGGCCGACCACCCTGCCGTGCAGTCTGCCCTGGTAGGCATGCGCGTGGCCGTGGCCGTGCTCGTGACGGTCGCGGTGGTCAACATCGTGCGCGACAGCATCAGGCGCTGGTGGCAAATTTTTGTTGCCGTTGCGGCGTTTATTCCCGTGGCATTGTTTGGGACCAACCCGGCCTGGATTGTGGCGGCCACGGCGCTCATTGGATTATTTGGAGCATGGCGGAGCAAGAAAGCAGGTGACAACAATGCATGATTTGGCACTGCTCGCTTATGAATTTTTCTTCACCGGCCTGTTTGCTGTGGGCGGAGGCGTGGCGACCATACCCTTCTTACAGCAGATCGGTCACCGGCGCGGCTGGTACAGCCCCCAGCAGCTGGCCAATTTCATTGCCATCGCAGAAACCGCACCCGGGCCCCACGGCACAAATATGGCCGTATTCGTGGGCCGGCACGTGGCGGGGTTGCCTGGCGTGGCGGTGGCCACGCTTGCGCTGATGCTGCCCACCATCGGCATCGACCTCATCATCGCGCCGTTGATGCAGCGCTTCAAAAACAGCACGGTGATGGAGCAGCTCATGCGCGCGGTTCGCCCGGTGAGTGCGGGGCTGGTCTGCGCGGCAGTGGTGGCGTTGCTGCAAATTTCACTCGCCCGCGCCGACGCCGCCTGGCACCTGCGCGAAATCTTAACCTGGTACACGTATTTCGATTGGCGGTTGGTTGTGCTGTTCTGCGCGTTATTACCGTTGCTGTTGGTCAAAAAAATAAAGCAAAAAATCCACCCCGCGCTGATCATTGCCCTTGGCGCAGCGGCTGGGGTGATATGGGGGTTATGAGGATTTACACTTTAAGAAGTTTTAGGCCGCATGGACATGAGGTTATTTGCTGACTTTTTGAGATGATTTTCGCGCAATTTTTGTGCGAAGGATGCAGGCGGGCTAACGCCCGGCAAAGACGACAAACGAAAATACTGTCAACCGTTCTCGTGTCCACACTGCCTAGGGTCTGTTAACATAACGCATCACAATGCCGTCCCTTTCTTCGGCACAAACAGCCCCGACATATCCACGCCTTCCAGCGCAAGCAGCTTGATTTTCGTCTGAACTCCACCCGCATAACCTGTCAAGCTACCATTTGCCCCAACAACTCGGTGGCAGGGAATGACAATGGAAATCGGGTTGTGCCCAACCGCCCCGCCGACCGCCTGGCTCGACTTACACCCAATTTGTTTCGCGATGTCGCCATAGGTTACCACCTCACCATAGGGAATCTCGCATAACATATCCCACACACGTTGCCGAAACGCGCTGCCAATGGGGGCCAGCGGCAGCTCTGAAGCCGCTGGTTGCTCCCCCGCGAAATATTTGTCCAGCCACTGCTTTGCAGCGTCAAACTCCGGCGCATCGCTTTTTTCTGCCATCGCCTCAGGTATGCTGCCACCGTGGTATTTCTGCCCCTCGTTCCACAGGCCAACAAGGTTGCCGCCGTTGCAGGCAAGCGTAATAACACCCATTGGCGATTGATATGTTGTGGAATAGTACATTTTAAGAACCTCTCTTTGCTCTGCATTTTGTCCGGTTCAATTATAGCACAAAGCGCCGCGTTTGTAAATCTTGTCGAACAATTGCGCGAAACTCGCTTAACATAAAATTCGGACTGCCTCAAATATTGGCACGCTTGCGGCAAGTCAATGGACGAAATAGATGAACGCAGGCAGATTGACTTATTGCACCCTATCAAAGAAAAATAAAAAATCTCAAAAAACATATTGACAAACGTCTATGCTTCGTGTATAATAAACGCATAGATGTTTATCTATGCATGGAGGTGTTACACTATGGCCGACCAATACACTGAAAACGGCGCGATCTTCAAAGCGCTTGCCGACCCAAACCGGCTGCGCGTGTTTGAGCTGCTCTCGTGCTGTGAACTCTGCGCATGCGACATGCTGGAGACGCTCAACATAACGCAACCCACGCTGTCGCACCACATGAAAATTCTCTGCGGCTGTGGTCTGGTGCGCACCCGCAAAGAAGGCAAATGCATATTTTATTCTCTGAACGCAACCACCATTCAGCAGTTTTTGGCGTTCTTTAAAGGCATCATTGTGAAAGATTGCGACTGCATTTTGGGCGGCACCTGCACCTGTGAACACTGCGCAAACCCGGCAAAATCATAAAGCACTCATATGCTGAAAGGAGGTGAACCCCATGGCAGAAAGAACTTGCACCAATCCCCATTGCAAATGTGAAAATTGCACCTGCGACCCTTGCCTGTGCACAGCGGAACAACCCTATTGCGGTTGCGACGGCAGAGAGGTGAAATAAGCAAAAGAGAGCTGGATTAACCATCCAGCTCTCTGGTTTTTACATTGTCTTTTGCAATTTGCAACAAGCGAAACCAATGCCTGAGCTCCTCCAGCGAGCAATACGCCAAATCTTCCGCAAGCATGCGTGCTAAATTTTCGCGGTCCTGTTGTGCAATTTCGTTTGACATAGCCTTCTCCTTATGATACAATAATAACCAATACCGTCCGCAAATGGGACAGCTATCCGTTTGTTATATGTATTATATCACCATATATAGCTAATGTCAATGGTTTTTCGAATTTTTTTCGCTATGTATGGCTATTTTGTGTAATTGCACAAAAGGAGGTTGATTTTTTGTATGAATCGCTATATTTAGCTGATAAAATCAGGGAGCAGCTCAAATTAAAAGGCTTATCTGCCAAAAATATGTTGACTGAGCTTAAGTTTGGTTCCAATACTATGTCGCATTTGAATCAAGGGTTTGCGATATCTCACGATCGCCTTGCCAAAATAGCCGATTACCTTGATTGCAGCGTAGACTATCTCCTCGGGCGAACAGACAACCCCGAGATCAATAAGTAAGGCGCCGGATTAACCACCCAGCGCCTTTGTTGCATAAAGCCATAACGCACATTCCATGCGCTTTTTGAACAATGCGCAGCCGTCATCATATAATCCGTGAATGCTGCCGCTTGCGTGGTACGCATTCGCCGGGCATCCCCCCGCGCAAAAATACTTGGCCCAACAAGCACGGCATTCATCCTTTGCGTTGAGGTTGCAGCTTGCGAAGTCGTCGCGCAACTTGCTATCAATTACGCTCTCAAACACATTGCCCATGCAAAATTCCGGTACGCCAACAAATTGGTGGCAGGGGTAGAAGTCCCCCGCAGGGGTCACCGCAAGGTACTCCGTGCCAACGCCACAGCCCGCCAGGCGCTTGTGCAAACATGGGCCATGCTTCAAGTCCAGCGTGTAGTGGTAAAAACTGAATTCTTCCGGCGTGCCCGCGCGTTTTGCCATTTCCAGCGCAAGTTTTTCGTATTCCTGCATGACCTTCTCGAGATCTTCACTGCGCAGCGCGTGCGCGCTTTCAGGGTCGCACACCACAGGCTCCATAGAGAGCTCTTTGAAGCCTAAGTCTGCCATGTGTTTAATGTCTTGCAAAAAGTCTGTGTTGTGGCAGGTAAACGTGCCGCGCATATAATAGCCCCGGCCCTGTCGTGCGTCCACGAATTGCCGGAACTTTGGTACCACCAAGTCATAGCTGCCCTGGCCGTTTGTTGTTTTACGCAGGTTGTCGTGCACGTCTTTTCTGCCATCCAGGCTCAGCACAACATTGGTCATCTCGCGGTTGCAGAAGTCTATCACCTCGTCGTCAACCAAAACGCCGTTGGTCGTTAGCGTGAAGCGAAAGCGCTTGCCCGCCTCAACCTCACGGCTGCGCGCATAGCCAACCAGGCGTTTCACAACCTCCCAGTTGAGCAGCGGCTCGCCACCAAAGAAGTCGACCTCCAGGTTTTTGCGCGCGCCGGAGTTGGCAATCAAAAAGTCAAGCGCTTTTTTGCCAACTTCGAAGGACATCAGCGCCTCCGGCCCATGGAAGTTCCCCGCGTTGGCAAAGCAATAGTCGCAGGTTAAGTTGCAGCTGTGCGCAATGTGCAAACACATCGCTTTTATTGTCGCTTCGCTTTGCCTGGATGCAGACGAGAGCTGAACTTCAGGTGCAAACAGCTTGCCCGCGTCAATCAGCGCCTGAATGTCTTCAAACAGGCCCTCCAGGTTTTCATCGGGAAACGCCTGCTGAAGCTCCGCGTGTGAAACACCCCAATGCGTGATAGCATAAAAAGCCAGCGGATCGACGGCATGCACCGACCCGCTGTTGACATCTAATATGATGTTTTTGCCATACAAAGTGTAGCTATGAATCATTCTTCGCTTTGCTCACAGGGCTGGTTCGCCACGCCGCAAGAGGTTTTGCAGGCCGACTGGCAGCTGGTTTGGCATTCGCCGCAACCGCCGCTTTCATTGAGTTCACGGGTTTGAAGTGTTTGAATGCGTTGCATTGGGTGTTCTCCTTTTGTGTTTTTTCCATTATAACGCCAAATGCGGCGTTTGTCAAGCGCCCGTACTTCAAATGAAGCAAATGCTTGCGTTGCCCCGTTTATATCTATGAATGCACAACGCATAAAGTGACAAATGTCACTATCGCTGCCCGCTTGCTTTTGTTATACTTAGAATCGGTGTTCATAGGGAAAAATGGCGATTTTGCGAGAGATTTTTTCGCAATTCGAGAAAAAACACGCCGCTTTACTGGCGTAAGGCAAGTGGTTTTGACGAAACGTTGCGGAAAAACATCCGCAAGGGCGGCATTTTCTGCCTATGAATGCCGGTTCTCACGATTGTGCGCAAATTTTGTCACTTCTCCCTGAAAATAACCCTTGCATTTTTCGCACAAATGCTTTATAATGTATTTAAGTGCAAATTAAAAAGGGATTTTAGGCGAAAAAACAGGGGGTGCTTGCTTTGGCGGGGGATTTGCATTGCCACACGAGATTATCCACGGGCTCTATGGGGATTGACGACCTGATTATCCTTGCGAAAAAGCAGGGCATCACACACATTGCAATCACAGACCAGGATTGCATGGCCGGCACTGTGCGCGCACGTGTCATTGGCGAGCGCCACGACATCACCGTAATTCACGGGGTAGAGCTCTCGTGCAGCCACGAGGGCCGCGAACTCCACATGCTGGGCTATTTGAGCGAAAGCCCCAACCGCTTGGAAGGCCTTTGCCATCAAAACCTGCTGGCACGCAAAAAGGCGGCGCAATACATGTTGCTGAAGTTCGTGCAGCGTTACCCCGTCAGCCACGAGCTGGTGCACGAATGCGCCAAAGGGGCCACCTGCCTTTACCCGCAGCACATGATGCGTGCATTGCTGGAAAGCGGCCTGACTGACCGCATGTATGGCGACATCTACCATGCGCTGTTCAGCCCGCAAAGCCCGGAAAACATTCTTTACCCCGCCAAATTCCTCTCCCCGCTTGAAGTCATCGACGCCATCCACCAGGCGGGCGGTCTTGCCGTGTTGGCCCATCCGGGCGAGAGCGACGCCGTTGCGCTGCTGGACGAACTGATTGAAGCCGGACTTGACGGCGTGGAGGTGTTCCACAGCTCTAACCCGCGCGAACTGCAAAAGCAGCTGCTGGCCACTGCCAAAGCCGCAAACATTCTCGTCACCGGTGGCAGCGACTTCAGAGGGATGTATGGCAACGTTACGGTAGGACAAACCCAGGTGAACGACGCACAGATCAATGCGCTGTTAACCTATAAATCCCGCATGCGCAGACGAGGCGTGAAGATATAATGAGGCGACCAAGCGTGAGAGACGCATGGGCACCTCTCACGCCGCTTTTGTTGCTTTTTAGCACATAGAAAGTGTGGTCATAAATATGGACAACGACATCAAAATATTCGGCACACCACAACCAGCGGAAGACCTTGAAACGGTCGCGGCCCAAACCGAGGCCCTGCGCGAAAGCGGGGATTTAACCCGTGCAAAACGTCTGGGCCGGGAACTTGCCGCACTCAGCCCCAGCCAGGCTGAAAGTTTTGGCCTTAACCCTGAGCGCCAACAACAGCTGCAGGTGCTGATGGTTTTTTCCGGGCAACATGCCCTGCGTGAGCTTTTGCGGCCCCAGCTGCTCGCCGAAGCCGCTATAACAGCCATGAACAATTTCCTCATCAATCGTTCCCGCGCATTTTGGGACACCATTTCAGACGGCAGCGCCTTTACGCAATATTTGCTGGCCGAACGTGCCCAAAACCCTGGCGACGAACAGGCCAACCTGATGGGCGAAGTGTTCGCGCGTGTCTGCGGCCAGGAAGACAACGAAGACCTCAAGCGTCTGGGCACCACGGTGTTCCACGCCGCCCATGAGTTGGTACGAACAAAATGGAATACAGAAAGCACGATGTGACACATCGTGCTTTAAATTGTCAATATATTACATTTTTTTGCATAAATTTCTTGACAAAACGCAATTGATCTGCTACACTGAATGCACCTTCACTAAATTATGGAAAAGAACAGGAGCATTCAGCATGAAAAAGAGTAAAAAACCAATTTCTTACAAACTCATTTGCTTTGTTTTGGCAATTTCACTGCTGCTGCCCGTTGGCGTCACCGCAGGCCTGGTGGGTGCAAGCGCAGGCGCACAGAGCAGACCCGATTTTGCCGCCGAAGTGCTGCGTTTGGTGAACCTTGAGCGCACAAGTCGTGGGCTTACCGCGCTTTTGCCGCACTGCACATTGGACCAGATAGCAAACATTCGCTCGGAGGAACTGGTTACGCACCAAGGCCATAACAGCCCAAACGGCAACCACTGGAGCGTCTTGTTGAGTGAACATAACGTTACTTATGATGGTGCACGCGGCGAAAACATTGCCTGGGGATCTCTTACACCTGAGGAAGTCATGTTCGGCATGCCGGAGTGGCCCGGCTCCGGCTGGATGAATTCTGACGGCCATCGCGGAAATATCCTATATTCGCGTTATACCCACATTGGCATTGGCGTGTTCTATGACCCGCTCAGCGAGTGGGGCTTCTATTGGACGCAGATTTTTGTCCGAAACCCCAGCCCCCCTTCGGATGATTGCACACCAACAACAAACGGCCCCGGCAACGAATGCGAATGCGGCATCGCCGATTGCGATGTTGAAACTTGCAGATGTGATGACGACTGCGATATCACCTGCGAATGCGGCATCACTGATTGCAACGTTGATACTTGCAGATGTGATGACGACTGCGATATCACATGCGAATGCGGCATCACTGATTGCAACGTTGATACCTGCACCTGTGACGACGACTGCGATATCACATGTGAATGCGGCATTGCTGATTGCGATATTGACACCTGCACATGCGATGACGACTGCGACGTCACCTGTGAATGCGGCATTACGGATTGCAACGTTGACACCTGCACCTGTGACGACGATTGCGACGTCACCTGCGAATGCGGTATCACCGATTGCGACGTTGACACCTGCACATGCGATGATGACTGCGACAACAATAACAACAACGGTGGCACCGGAACGCGTCCTCGTCCCCCCGGCGGCACTGGCAATGTTACAACTACCAGCCCTGACGATACCACCACCGGCCCTCCTGGCAACGGCACCACAACCGGTCCCGGCGGCGACACCGCTGGTGGCAACAATAATACAAATATCCCCAGCTGGCTTTTGCCCGCGCTTGGCGTTGCCGGCCTTGTGGGTGGCCTGACCATTGGCGGCATCAGTCTGGCTGCTATTGGTGCGGCCATCACGGCTACAATCATGGGCGGCGTCGCGCTTGTCGCAGGGCTGTTTATGCTGGGCAACAGTGGCAGCGGCACTTGCACAACTAACTGTCCCCCTGCAGCGCCCCAGGTGCCCGCAACCACCCAGGCACCTGC
>Ga0131853_10011814_pt1 | contig 15977 bp, 7 predicted proteins | sample TergutLab28metaG_FD_92764 | JGI IMG/M metagenome (GOLD analysis project Ga0131853, IMG submission 92764) | Labiotermes labralis P1 segment gut microbial communities from Petit-Saut dam, French Guiana - Lab288 P1 (version 2) (version 2) | ecosystem: Host-associated > Arthropoda: Insects >...
CACTTGCGCCTATAGAGCACGGTCTGAATAAAACAGCTTCACTTGCGCCTATAGTGCACGGTATGAAAACAAACCGCTTCACTTGCGCCTATAGTGCACGGTCTGAAAACAAACCGCTTCATTTGCGCCTACAGAGCATGTCTAAAAACAAAACGATTCAAAATCAAATCCAGCACGTTTACTTTTCAACTTACTGCCGGAAAACGAATATTTTGACAAATATACTTGATTCTCCTCAGTACCAGATAATAACAGGATATTAATCTTAAACAGGCCACTACTGCCTGTGTCGCAACTGTCCCCATTCTCCATTCACTATCCCCAAATCTGTCGAAGTATCTAGCAGTCTGGCAAATCTGCATCGCTTTGACTTGTACTTAAATGTTACCAAGTTCATATCTTACTATGTTACTGGTTATTCAGAAAGCGATTTACGTAATTCTCTCCACAAACCCAAAGGCCCACGATTGCCTTTTTCCAATTGTCTATCTTATCACCATTTGTAGCTGCGTACACATCGTTTTGCGCTTAATGGTTTCCGATAGATTATCACTGCTGCTCTGAATTTAGGAGATCCAGGGTTCGGAACCGACTCTTATTCCTGAGGCCCTTCGTGGTTTTCTTCTCCATTCTTTTAGGATAAAAATACTCTTAAATGTGCCACGGCTGGTGCACCTCACATTACGTTTGTTTCAAGGTTGTTCATGGGGCACAGCATCCAAAGCGAGGGTTAAAAAATCGGAGCTAGAGATAGTATCAGTAAATAAATGAATAACAAAACGCTGCGCTTTCTGACAGCTGTTTTTTTTTCACTTGCTGTTCCAATCAAATGATTTGTATTTAATGACTTTAAATGACTTCATTGTGTAGATCATCGTATAGTGTTTTTTGTTTTATAGAGGTGGTCATGCAGTTTAAATGCTACATTTTGCGCGTCATGATTATGTTTAGATTTGACAAGAATTATAGTTTTTCCTCTTTATCAACGTCTGTAATTTTACTGCTACAAATATTAATCTACTGAAGGACGGTTTGGCCTCGTGTTAAGATAAACGTTTTCCTCTTTACACTATTAAGGTATATGGTTTGGTGTCGACAGCTGCACTTATTCTTACATTTGGTGTTGGGTGAAAGTCAATAGTCAGTTTCATGTTTTGGCCACTGTACATCATAGGAAAGAACCACCAGTGTATTTTGAATAGGATGAACTGGCCGCAGAACCTTTCTGACACATGGAAGATAAATCTGTTGACCCTGTCGATAATCTCAGCACGAGGACTCGGTAGTTCACCACTACTGTCACTACACTGCGCTGTGTTACGTCGTGTCATTTAATTCGTAGTTTGTCATAAAAGTTCTCAGTGTCCTGTTTATTTAGGGCTGATTTCAAGTAATGCTAAATGTCCTTCACACCCTTTTTATGAAAGAGCTCCTTGAGATGATATACCAACTTAGTAGTTCTCTCTGCGATGACACCACGATAAAGCGGATCCGGAAGTTGAGTTCCCAGTAGTTTCGCCCTTGTCACTCAGTTCGCATATTCCCCGCAGAAAAGCTTCTGTATGTAAAAACGCCAACGTTTATTGTGAGCACTGGCATTAAATTTTTCCACTTCTTTGTGCCCTTAAAAATACTGCACACTAAAAGCGAGGCTTCAAGACCTAATGCAGTAATGACGGACGTTGCGGTGACGGGTGCCATATTGATAGAAAAACTTACGAGGAAGAAGCGTTTCCACGCATTTTCTGTAGTAAGGTATCTTGTGGTGGGGTAAATAAGATACTTTCTGCTGCAAGTTATCAGCCATATTATCAACCCTTAGACACCAAAATTGCACTGATTTGGTTATAGGAGGGTTCTTAAACCTGACTCTGTGTATTTAACAGCCCACAATTGCCAGCCATTTAACCTTTTAAAGCCTACTGGTTAGGTGATGCACCAGCAAGCATAACATTCAACAACTGTACGCTCTGCCCACACTGTATTTATGTGTTTTGTATTTATCTGAGAACAAACAGCGACTTGTGCTACTTAAAGCATAAACTGATTGGTTTTTATAACCGAGATGAAAAGTGTTTACTGCGCGGTACGGACTGGGTATTTAAATAAAGCGGTCTGCGTTTCATCTGTAAAGGGTTAACACGAGCACTACAGAACTACCAGCATACTGTTCTTCCTAACCATGATGCTTTTGAGACCATTTTCTCCGTAGGCGAGTGTGTGCGTTTTTGCGTTCCTAGTTTTGAGTGTCTGCATATTCCTTATTTCCAATTTTGAAAAAGATCACCGACACTCACGAAACCTCGTATGAATGTTATTTTATTTTATAAATCCTCAAAGACGTGTATTTTTAATTTCCTACAATGACTAGTAACAACATGGCGGACGCCTGAACGTTTTAAGGCAGTAAAGGCAGTATTGTCACTTACAGTAGAAAGATCAGATGGTCAGTGATAACAGACATTAGAAGAACGTACAACTCTTGTTAAAGTAATGGCTCTTTTAAATGTGTCATAAAACGCCGGCCAAACTCGGACGTTTTTCCACTTTCGTTTTCATGGAGAACACGAATGATACTCTCGAAGTATACACGTGAAATTTAGCACTTGAGATAAAAAGTAAACGTGCCTAAAGGTAACATGTGAACTGTTGTTTGAAGTCGAAATTTACAATATAGAAACAGGCAAATATTTCATGTTATATGCGAGAAATGTAACGTACACAAAATCTGTACCTTTAAAATAGATTCTTCACGGGAAAAAAATCACAAAACCTGGTCTGTACCAATAGATGTTTAGTACTGAAATGTATGCAGTAGTAAAGTAGACTTTTCTTTTCTACTTGCCAATAGGAGCGCCTTTTTTTGTGGTTGTTGTTGAGTAACAATACTTTTTGTATTCGAGGTGTACAATGTAGCATAAAACTGTATCTTAAGGAAATATAATTATGCCTTGGTGAACTAATAAATTATCAAGTAGCAAAGTCTGCAATTGCCGGTCCCAGTGGCCGCGTGGTCTAAGGTGTAGGTCTGCGGCGGCTCGCCTGCTGAGATTGTGGGTTCGAATTCCACTGGGGGCATGGATGTATGTCTGTTGTGAGTGTTGTGTGTTGTTAGGTAGAGGTCTCTGCGACAAGCTGATCACTCGTCCAGAGGAGCCCTACCGACTGTGGTGCGTCGTTATGTGTGATCTAGAAACCTCGTGAATGAGGAGGCCCTGACCCAATTGGGGCTGTTTCGGCAGAATAAAATTCTGCAATTACTGGTTACAGCTGGTACACTATTCGGGCCATCCACCGTGTGGACCATGTTTCTGTTCCGAGTCGATAAATTACGCGTTTATGAGCGCCTCCAGTGTCTTCAATCTGGAGCAAAAACATCATTTACTCGTTTCATTTCGAATTTTTGTCTGTACTGCTGTTGTTCGATAGAGGTGGATTCAATAACGCGTTAAAAACGAAGTTTGTTTTTCGTGGTTGACGGTTTACTGTAGACGGAAATTACGATCAGCTAGAAAAACGCCATTCTACTTTTGTTGAGACTCTTTGGCGTTTTATACGTGAGTCAGAAACAAACCTACTTAATACTAGATAATATGATGTTCAATACGGATCTGGGAGATAGGCCTACATGAAAAAAGTCGATATCTATCGAAACTAGATAAGTAAATTAAGGTCGTACATTGTAGGGTCAATAGAGCGATCTCATTTCTTTTGCTTCGTGAGTAACAGATTGTAACTCAGTGACATTAGGGTTCCGAAGATCGGTGACTACTGACACTAGTATCTTCTGAAATGTGACGCTAGATGATCTGATAGAAGTGTACCTATGATTTCGACAACCTACCTTGAATTTCGAAGCAACAGAATCTTTCGAAACGTCGGTAAAATTAGACTACAAGTCGTCATAATTAAAGATATAAAGGTAAAGTGATCTCTTTACAGGTCCAGTGTGTCCCAGAGGGTGGGTAGAGGTATAGCTCTACTGTTCCATGACCGCGGTACTAGAAGGGGGTGAGTGGTAAGCAGCACCCTCCGGCCGCACTTTACCCCCCGGGAAAGACCCGGTACCCATTTTACAGGAGGCTGGGTGGGCCCCAGGACCGGTCTGGATGGGCGGAAAATCTCGTCCCCACCGGGATTCGATCCCGGATCGTCAAACCCGTAGCTCAGTCGCTATATCGACTGAGCTACCCGGCCAATATTTAAAGAGATAGTAAGCTTTAATCACGAGTCAATCACAATTAACACTTAGGCATGATTACATAGTGTAATTATTTTGTATGTTCCTTGCCTGTGAGAGAACTTCAGACCCAGGAATTTTATCCCATGTTTGTGAGAGCTGACACTTTCGTTTTCATGAACAAATGGCGTTTCTGCTTTTGAAAATTTGGTCACTGAATAGTCACAGTGTACACTCACATATATGTGACTTTGAATGTAGTTAATGTCACTTTTATGTAATATAAAATTACATTCCAACAGGAGAACTTAGCTCGATGTGAACGTAGATTTTCACAGGATCAAATCCTACTCTGGAAAGAATTATTCTATTGTGTACAAGCAGTTATCTTGCCATCTTACCCTACCTAACTGGGTATCACCCATTTTTTGTGCATTGAATAAGGGGAGCAGAATGTTAGGGTGTAAATCGGTCAGAGCATGAAACTGGTCGGTTACTAATGCCTAGTTCCCAGGTTGGCACGGTATGCATGACCACTCTCACAAGTCTTCACGACATTTTGTCTCAATTTGAACTGATATCTGAAGGGCATTGAGTTTAATAAAGGTGAAAACAGCTAAAATTGTAACTTACCTCACATTTACTGTAGAAGTCATTTAAGAAATATTTCTTCCAATATGTGGAACTGAAGCAGATAAATAATTAGAGTACAGTAAGAGTAAAATGACTATGCAAGATTGATGACAGCATTGAGTCGAAGAGAAATGTATCGATCACATCGTGAATGACTACAGTCAAGGGAACAGGAACAGTTTATCCTTCTGCTCGTGCCTTGTCTCAGCTCAGTGGTCGGAAGATTAATTTGGAGCCGTGTTCTTTGTTGTCAAAGGCGGCTCTTGATTCCTGCCATTGGGAGATTTTGTTATCTGGCCAAATGTCGCAGGTGCGGCTCGTAGTCCGCTCTATTCGGCGCGTGTGGTGTGTCTGAGTGTGATCGTGAAGTCTTGATAGTGAGGAGGCCATGGCCCACTAGGAGCTGTTGTGCTATGGCAAAAAAAAGACATTCCCTTAACCTTTTGGCGCCGGAATTATTTCTTTAATTTTAGCACATCTTGTATATAAAATGTGAATAATACAGGAACCAAATACGTTAGAATTATGCAACAAACTGCATTTTGAAGAGAAAAAAACGGAGAATATATACCATGTTTAAAATATTCAGTACCTATATTTGTTGAATAAATATATAAAAAGCAACTTTAGAGGTTAGCGGTGCGGTACGACTACTATAGTTGACATTAGGCGTCAAAAGGTTAAACAGCATTAAACAGTTGGTATATATAACGGACATGGGCTGTGTTCTCTGTGAAGTTGAACCTGAAGTTCCGCATACCATTTAAGTACCTATCAGTCTTTACATGTTTAAGTTTTTTCCCCGTCTTGATAAATATTGAGTTCACCACCCTGTATCACACTGTTATTAGATGCAGCACGACGTAAACAATTTGTACGACGTCCTAGAACAAACTGAGTGACAAATGCATATTCAATACGTCGTGGCTTTTAAGTTGACCTTGCTGATTTGTTGCAAGTCTGCTATTAATTACAGTGCAGAGGAACTTCAACACTTTCCCATTTCTTAAATTCATTGGGCGATTAAATCAAGAGAAAGGACTGGGCTGGACATGATACATATTAGGGGTACGGTTGGTGCATTAAAATTGTAATATTTAGAATTTCAAAGGAAGAGGACACTTCGGAAACTCTGGCGTAAGTGGAAAAGCTGCATGTTAGAGAAACACTCTCACGTTTTCAAGATGGATATTGTTCACACTACTGACTTCTTGGGTTTGCACTCTGTAAGGTGTTAGGAATCCCACAGTTCTCACTGGCCACATTCCTTGGAAGCCTTTTGCGCGTTCATCCTCAGCATAATCAGTTACGTTTCTCCTTGGCCTACATTCCCTCAACCCTGAAGATGAAGGCAGCATATCCTTTGTAAGGTGCAGTGACTAACTGCAGAACTGCCTGATGTTACAAGCCATAAGTTTGCAGTTTACGTCTAAAGAGAAACTCTTATCATTTTAAGAGAAATTATAATCCTGTACTGGGAATCACTGAGAGTAATATCGGGCTTTATGAAATCGGTAATGAAGTTTCGGGGTTCATGAAAGCAAGACGTATATTAACAAGCTGAGCGAATATAAACTTCTCAAGAAAGAACATGAAGTACGGAATCAGGTACTTTATAAGGTCAGTCTTCTGCTCTTGTTTTTGATTTTGTAACTTGTTGGTACTGTAATAATTATATTTGTTTAATAGCTTTGCGCTTTTGGTAGAGCCTACGGTACAGAAATTCTTTAGAAGGAGACCATGCAATAGGGTACCTCGTATCCTTACGAAAGACCTGTAGAACTGTTTAACTGATATCTGAAAAAAAGTGACCACAAAATAACTTATTTTCCTTCTGGAACCTGGTTAAGTATTGTGGGACTTTATTCTTTGAGGTTCCATGAAAACTTGACCATTTAATATAAGTGGTACAATATACCAACGATATTTAGCTTCCTTATTTAATCCTTGGGGACCGCGGTAGCACAGTGGTTAAGGCGCTGCGCTACAAATCCTAAGGTCGCTGTTTCGATTCCAGATCGTGTCATTGGAATTTTTCATTGACATAAAATCCTTCCGATCGCACTATGGCCCTGGGATCGACTCAGTCTCTAACACAAATGAGTACCAGGTGAATTTCCTGGGGGTAAAAAGTGGCCGGTGCGTAAGGCTGACAACCTTACCACCATCCTGTGCCGTTGTCACGAAATCTGGGAACCTTAACTTCCTGGAACCCTCTGGGCATCTCGGGTCTGTAATGGGAATGATTTGCCTTTTATATTTAATCCTTATTTCGCTCTTCATTTGAAGACATTGTCTGTAGTTCTGTTTAAATAGCGTCTATGGATAATTTGATAGTAGATTTCAAAAGGATGAACAATGAAACGATCGTGGCAATTGGGACCCAAGTTGAGGAACCAGTTTGCCGTTTGTGTAGAGCAGTAGCATTCCAAGTGTGTTACGTGGATGTCTGGCTTTCTCGGGCGACTCCCCAGGCTTCCGCAAGCACTTCTTTATAGTAAAGTCAAGCCAGGTTATCTCCCTGAACGCCATTAAGGCGTATAGTGGGAGTAAAGGTATTATTCTTCTCATTCTTAAATTCTGCGCTAGATGGCATTAGTGGCCTGCATCACGAACCGGCCGCTTTATCCGTGGGAAAGAACTCCGGTACACATTGAATAGAAAGGTGGTGGGCCCCAGAAACGATCTTGACGATTTGCAAAAGAGAAAACTATCTTACCTCTGCCAGAATTCGAACCCCAAGTCATCCAGTCCGTAGGCTGATCACTATATTGATCACTCTATGCCGGTTCCTTTTCCTTTATAGTGAAAATAATAAGGGAATTTTTAGTAATCTTTAATTGCGTTTTGCGTTTTCCTCAGCATTTTTGTGAGCAATTGGCACTGTTGATTTTCAGTGTAATTGATAGATAATAAAGTTCTGTTTTCTCATAAACGTGCCTGAACATTTTACAAGTAAATAATGTTTGACGCCATTATTTGATTTCTGCATCTAAAATGCGCATTATTACTGTACAAGAGTTCAGCTAAAGTTCATATTTGGACACAAGGGTTGCATGTATGTTAAGGAAGAGACCGAGGGAATACATAAACAGCCTGTGTGGAACGTAGAACCACGGGACAAAATCTCGAACTCAGGTCTTCAACAACACGAAGTGCTAACTGCTGTACCAAGCGTTCGGTACTTCCATAATTATCTGGTAAGAAAAATGAGTTTAAGACATCCGGATGCATGTTACTTTTGAACAGTTGGTGGGAATGTGTGAGGGCAGTGAAAGGGAAAAACTCGGCCTGGTCTAATATGAAACTTCAAGAGCTGAAAATTAAAGTGTTCCTACCCATTACAAGGATTTATTAGAATATATCCGTTCTTTTCTTACGAGAATTAAACAGGACATAATGCAGTCAAAGCGTGACTTGTGAACGCGTCTAGTCTGCTGTGTGAATCGGTAACATTCTTTTTCGTAGTTTGGAATCTTGCCAGGACCCCTAGAAAATGATCTTTTTTACTTTACCTTTTTATTGCCTTATTTGTTTGACTTTTTCTCATTCTGCCCTCGTCTTTCCAGCGTGTTCAGTTTGTTCGCTGAGAGTTTGGTGTCATTACATTGTACTGCCTGACAGTTACTTCGTCTCACACACTCACTCTTGCAATCTTGTTGTCCCAACTTACAGCAAAGAAACTGGTAAAAAATACAATGCAAGAGATTGAAGAGGGCTGCGACAGACTTGAACCATACCAGTGACTTTATTCTGTGTTGATAGGAGTCCATTATACATACCATTTTACTTTCGCACCATCATAAGCCTATGAAGGTAAAATATGCCCCTTGCGGGCAATGACGACATATGGGGGAGGGAACATAAAGCCTCTGACAGTCCAATTTTGATTTAGTTTCAGTTGAATGATTTGATTGAAGAATGTAAAATAGGAGGGTCGTTCGGAAATTATTTGGACTGAAATGACTAGGGCCATTTGGTGGTGGAATGCAGTAGTACGACTACACTATCTGACGATAATATGAATGATCTTACAGCTTGTTATTTGATGAAACATCGGCGCTGTCCACAATATTTCTGAACTCCATTCGTAAACAATTATTATTTTTTAGACAATTTTAAAAACTTTTAATTTATATCAGCTGGATTATATGCGTAGTATGTATGTCATGCTAGTGCTTAACAATGATACACAATTCAGCAAGGACAAGCAGTGGAGTAGTTAAGAATACGGAGACGGAACTAAGAGAGGGTACGAGGAAAGTGGAGATTATTACAGAGTGATGATGAGCTCAATAATTGTGTACTCATTCTTTAGTTACTACAAAGCGTAAAAATTCAGCGAGGATGATATGGGTAGGTCAGATAGCCTGTATGGGAGAGAAGTGCATATAAAATTTAGTTATGAAACGTGGGGGAGAAGTAAATTGCTATTCTCGTGCGTAGATGGAAATGTAACATAATGTTAAAGCTGACCATTAAGAACTAGGGTGTAGAGAGTCGATTCACCTGGCGCAAGTTGTGGTTGAGTTGCCTGCGGCTGTGAGTACAATAATTAAACGTCGAGTTCCATAAACATCAGAAAAATTCATGAGCAGTTAAAAAATTTATCTTCTCAAGGAGAACTCCAGCAAATGAAGTTAGTTATCCTGAAGGGCTGTAGAGGACTTCAAACAAAAACAGACTCACTGTCATGTAACTTGGGGCTGCTAATGAAGTGCAAGTGGAGATACTCACGCTTCAACTGCAGGCTGGGAAGTGGAGAACTGTTCTTGTTCAAACCACTCCAAACTTCTCAGTGTAGGAATGGTTGAATAAGTTGATGGAGATACATAATTAAGCCGTAATTACTAAATCAGTTCATTCATATATCCTAATGCCTTCTACCAACTGAAGCAGACAAATTTCACTTGCCAGGCCAAACATATGACTGTTTATATGTGTGTCAGCTGGGTACACAAACATAAAGGCTGAAATTGGGGTTGGGAACATAACTCTGAATAGCACAGTCATTTGCCGGTTACGATGAAACCAGACATTTTAAGCACTGCAGTCGAAGGAGCAATATTACTGGAGTGTTAGAGGCTTAATTGCTGTTTTGCACACTGTATCTTTCTGTGTTTATATAAGGTTATAAATGCACTGCTCAGTACACCTTACTTAGGCACATATATACTCACACATATGCTTGCATATGAGAAGGGAAATTTATATTAGCGTATGAATTGCCGCGTCGTGACGCAGTGAACTGTATGTTGTAGCGCTGCGGCAAATAACACAAGCCTACCACCAAGATTCTACGAGATGTGTTCCAGGGGCTACTGTCCCCGGAGGAAAAGTATTGAGAGTGAAAACAATCACTCATATTTATCTAACTCCGAGGCTAGGAATTTATAGAACTACCCCATAACTGCAATATACAAGGCTATATCTTGATGACTAATTGCATCAACCACTATATATTTACTTTACATCCACTTGCAGATTTACAGTATTATATTATTTGATTGATGTTCTGTAAAATACTAAATGAAGGTCACTTAATTGTCCATATTTCTCTTTGTTTGCAGAACTGACTTGCGCGTTTCGGTGATCGTTTACCGTTGCGTGCTCCGGAAGCCTGTCGTGTCTGTGACGTAACCCAGGAACTGCATCGCATCGGGAACCAATTGAACAACAGTCTGCGTGCCGGTAACGTTCAGCAGAGGTTGTCTTCGTTTCTGCAGTCCTTAATCAGCCGTCAAGATTTCGTTCTCAAGTTTCAAACAGTCTTTCACTTCAAATGTCAATTACTTGAAAAGAAGGTATGTATGTGTGTATGTATGTATGTATTTATGTATGTATGTATGTATGTGAGAAGGCATGTATGTATGTATGTACGAGTATGTGAGAAGGTATGTATGTATGTATCCCTCTGCAACTATTCGAAACTCTAACGGACATTACGTGTGATTTATATCTTGTAGGGCGAACAGTTATGACTACAAGTACTGTGCGTGCTAGTGACACTCATCATTTCAATCCCTGATGATGGAGGAAATAATAGAGTCCGAAACATTGGAAACTGACTTCATCTTAAAGCGGCTAATAGCCTGAGGAGCATACTTTCTGTGTTCTGTTTCTTTATCTTTACTTAACGATGTGGATTTTATTGAGTGCACACATTTGTATTTATTTATTTGTTGTTTCCATAATTTAAAATCTTTATAAAATCTAACAAGACCAATAGTGTTAACAATAGTTCCTTACGATGACACCAGATTCTTCAATCAGCTGATAAACCTAAACAGTGCACAAGACCTATTCGGATTCTAGGCCTCTAAAGGTGCAGTAGGGATATTGTTTTTTTTTAGATTTTCGGGCCTGTGTTTAGGAAAATGACGTTTTTGTGAAGTGTGGTGCCGTGTAGTAAGGTGGAACTATACTGACTTCTGGAGATATCAGATTATTACCTCGTCTAACCTAACGACGTTGGAAACGGTTTCTTCTGAAACATTGTATATTTCTGTAACATTGTGCGGCATCATATCATACAGGAATTTCTGTTATATTTTTCTACCGTCCTTACTTCATAAAGCAGTACTCTTAATGTGGCTTCCGACTGGTGGGTTATTAAGTATGAAATACTGGGAATAGAATGGGAGTGGTTTTGGCTCGTGTAGGGATGCTGTCCTAGAGTTTGAAATATGAGAGGAAAACTAGTCAAATCCTCAGACAGCTTAGCTCTTGTCGAGTCCGAGAATTAATACCGGGACTTCCCTTCGTGAGGAGATGAATGTTAACGGATGATCAAGTGTTTGCGTAACGGTGCCGAGAACCTAAGGTAAGATATTAAGAAAAAGTCTGAAAAGATAGAGATGATTACCACGTAAATACAGATGTGCGTCGCTTAACGACGGGGTTACGTTCTGAGAAATGCGTCGTAAGGCGATTTCGTCGTTGTGCGAGCGTGTACTTACACAAACCTAGATAATACAGTATAGCCTACTACATACCTAGGCTATATGGTAGGCTATAGCCTATTGCTCCCAGGCTACAAACTTGTACTGTATGTTACTGTACTGAATACTGTAGGCAATTGTAACACAATGGTAAGTAATATAATATAATATACGGGACCACCGTCGTATATGCGATCCGTCTTTGACCGAAACGTCGTTATGCGGCGCATATGTGTACATGGGAATTACCGATTTGTCCGATTGTCTGTTGTGCAAAACGAATAGGTGAAAACTTCACAGTGTGTTAGCACAGGATAGGCATAAGCGAAACGGCATTTACGAAAATTCTGTATTTTTGCATGTTTTATTTCATTTAGAGGAGGTTTAATTTTATACCACTAAATACACTCATTAAAATTAAACTTTACTCTAACAATTATTAAGAAGCATATCTCCTACATGCACATGTAGTGTTCTATTTTCTTATCCCTGCTTGTACCGCTTTCTGAATTTTCCCACAAACGGTAGGCGAAATTTGTTACCCTTCTCCATGTTACTTTTTCGTTTTCTGTCTTATGTTCATGTCATTCTTAAATAAAATTTTCACAGTCATTTATTCACGCTTTTGATTCACTGTCTCTTGTCCTCCTTACTTCTAGTTCATGCTCTGTTTCCCATTTTCCTGCAATTTGTCCTCTAGCTTCCTGTGTGTTCATTTTTCGTTCCGTACAGTGGCGTAGTACATTATAAACCCTCCTTCTTAATATCCAAGGAAAGTTGTGTTTTACCCATTATTGTCCAGGCACATTTTCTGTTCCTTATCACGTGTATTACATTATCTCATTGATTATACCGATACTGAATGGCTTGTACGGTCCAGCTGTGTGTACTTCCTCACGTTATGGACATTAACTCAACAGTGAATGCCTTTTGTTGCAGGTGCCATGTATATTTGTTGTGGTTTGGACACAAACATAATTGCTGTACCAAATAAGCCCTTCTTTTTGCTTTGATGCACATGTGTGCACGCAGTGTGGCTGATTCTAATACATCATAATTCAACTCTTTGGCGCCGAAGTGCTGGGTTCACTTTCGAAATAAGCGTCATAAGCTTCGACCAATTACGACAATTCCTGTACAACCCTATTGGAGTTACTTCCTTTTGTCTGTCTTTAGAAAAATTCAACCCATTAATTTAAAACTGGGATTTTACAGATTATACAGGGAATTCAGGCTAATTGTGGCGCCAAATTGTTAATATGTAATTCGTCTTGTGTGTTTTGAGTTTTATGTATGTATATATATATATATATGCAGTAAATTTAATATCTTTTTTCCAATTAAAAATTGTCCTTCTCCTTTCTGCCTCTTCAGCTGTTAAATAATACCTGTAAATGTTTTATCCCCCCACTCATTTGTTGACTGATCCGATCTTATTTCATTGTTTACCCCTGCTCAGATTTTCGTCCGGGGACTTGTCCTCGGAGCTGGATAATGCCCCGGATGATATATCAACTACCAGCAGTCAACATGACGCTCAGCCGGTGTCGAGCTTGCAGCAGGGACAGGCATACCAACCAACACCTGCGCCCCCAGCACTTCCGACACAGTCACAAAGCGGTGGAGACCTTTCCCTGAACCTAAGGCCAGGATCCCGCACCACCAGTGCGCCCTCTTCGCCAGCTAAGACAAGAGAGTCCCTGCTGCAAAGAGTTCAGTCACTCACCGGAGTCGCTAGGGACCAGGGCGCCTCCATTTTAGGCAAGTACAGTTTTATGCATTTGAGTTGGAGGATTCATACAGAAAATGTAGCAAAGTTTTTGCCTTAGAAATGGCGCTACGGTGGCTGCGAGAATAAATAAGTTACTGGTAAGGAGTTTTTGATCTCTCGTCGATAATTACAGAAACTGCAATGATTTGTATGCTGTGAAGAAAATCTGCCCAGTGCCGTAGAATTATAAATGTTATTACTGTGGTAAGCTTTTGCGTTCATATAATGGGCTCAGTTCTGAGGGATGAGGAATAATGATAAGTGACGCTTTCTAAGAAATTAAAGTAGACTTACTTGTGCTACGTAAATGTAGACTTTCCTAAAATAATGCTTAGAAAATGGACCAGGATAGCGTAGTCGGTACAGCGACTAGCTAAGGGCTGGACGGTCCGGGGACCGAATCCCGGTTTTGGGCGACATTTTCCGCATCCTTCCAACACGGCCCTGGGGCCCACCCAGCCTGCTGTACAATGGGTATTGGGTCTTTCCCGGGGGTAAAGCGGCCGGAGCGAGGCGTTATCACCCACCCCACCTACAGCCGAGGTTAAAGACAGAGTATAGCTGTACCTCTGCTCCCCATCTGGGATCGTGGACTGTTCTAGGGTGAACTTTACTCTTAGCTTAATACTTTAGAAAGTGTCAGTATCTTGGTGTGGCATCATAAGGGACAAAGCTGTTAAGTAATTACAATATTAAAATGAAATTAAATATGTATCCGTATAACACAAATATTTTTTTGTTTTATTATTTCTATTATTGGCTACTAGTTTCGGCCTCAATAGGCCATCATCAGGTCAATATTTACAAAAACTTAAAAAATGCTGCTGCATATAGTGTAACTCGTTAATTTTATGGGATTCCATTCACGTTCATTATTAGCCTTCATAATTATTACCAGCTTTTAGTTGTGTTATCTGCAGTAAGTTTTGTTGAAATTCTATGATATGTGTACTGTACATGTATTATCAAAGTTCTTGTTGATTGACAACTTAAAATTATAAACAATTTTGAAAATATGCAGTATAAAATGTGTTATAAAGATTCCAAGTACTTCTAAAGTATATATAACATATAATGTCGCTTTAGTGAAATTAGTAAAATTATGAAATTATTTTGACGTTTTGCTGACCGTGCATATCAGTGTATTTATCTCAGTAATAAATCAACTTGATGCACAAAATTTTTGTTTTGCAATAAATTTTGTGCATCAAGTTGGTTAATTACTGAGATAAATATAAAATTATTGTTTGGATCTCGAATTGTATCTTCAGCTGCTGTGCACTAAGTTGAAATTCTACATATTTTTAGTGAACTGGGTGCTGAACGTTGTATGCCATTGTGCTCTCGGTTGTATTTATTGTTACTTGAGACCTAGGTATTATATGCTGCGTCGTATTATTTCGGCGATGTATTAACTTCAGTACAAAATGTGGAATTTATTGTAGATAATCATCACACTGGAAGTATACAATAAATTATAATTAATTTAGACTGTTTAATCCCATATGTAAGGGTGCATAAAGTCATAAAAATATTTTACTTACAGATTCTCCGTGATACTTTATCGGCCCTGTTCTCTGTTGCGTGCTTGCAGCTGCCGTATGTGTTTGCGACTGAGGAAGGTCAATGTTAGAGACAGGTAGTTACCGCGGTGAATGCCCTCTATACGATTTACTCTGAATTAGTGTGTCGAAATAATTCATGTTTGTAAGTAATTAATTTCATTCGCACATTATTTTCGGAATATCAATGCGGTCACCGGCTTCTCGTTATTGCCTAGAAACGACAAACGCCACTGCCCTAGTGTGTTAGTCGAAATTCCGAAGTTATCACGACGGTTTGGGTCTTCTCTGGCGACCACCCCCCTGTACCAGGACTACATCTTGCATATTTGGTAGCCTGAATGGGTGCTTTGTTCAGCCGCGGCATACTCGTACATCGATCATGCGGCCCGTTTCACTGTTTCATATAAGATGCGTTATGTGCTCTCAGCGCTGAGGTCTGTTGCCTCCTACAGTGGTATCAATTTGATGTATGCTTGTCCGTGCATCGTTGTATAAGCGTAGAGAAGAAAACCAACTAGATGCTACTGAATGCTTTATTGCACTTATAATCTACTCAACGTGTTTCGGGCACTTATATGCCCATCATCAGGAGCTCGAGACTATACTTACTCCATGGTGCAGAGTCCTTCTTGAGAAGCTAACTGGTTTGCAGCTAGTCAAGAAATCCCCCGCATTTCACGGAACCCGAATGTTCATTACCGCACTTACAAGCGTCCGCCACCTGTCCCTATCCTGGGCCAACCCAATCCAGTCCACATACCCAAATCCCACCTCCTGGAGATCCATCCTAATATTATCCACCCATCTACGCCTAGGTCTCCCCAGTGGTCTCTTTCCCTCCGGTTTCCCCACCAAGACCCTATACGCCCCCCTCTCCTCCCCCATAC
>Ga0131853_10011815_pt1 | contig 15976 bp, 10 predicted proteins | sample TergutLab28metaG_FD_92764 | JGI IMG/M metagenome (GOLD analysis project Ga0131853, IMG submission 92764) | Labiotermes labralis P1 segment gut microbial communities from Petit-Saut dam, French Guiana - Lab288 P1 (version 2) (version 2) | ecosystem: Host-associated > Arthropoda: Insects >...
AGACCTCAGGTGACCGGTTCCATTATGGCGTATCATATACTGCGCTCACCACACGGCTCAGTTGAGTGGAATTACTGGTTCGACGTTAGATATGGCAGACATTTTCTTCATATTATCTCGATATCTGTGAAATATGGAACATTTGTTCAAATGATGCAGCTCGTAAAAATCACAATGTAAGTCTCATAATTTTTTAATTGAGAAATATTTATACAGGGACAAAATAATATCAGCGAGATGTTCTACGGAGTGTCATTACCTTATATGATCGGAGCGATTTGAGACAACATTGTGTTACAGTGTGAGTGAGGACAGAGTGGAATGTTGGTGGTGCATTATTGGTGGATTGGCGTGACGTAGTTTAGTGGCTGAAGGAATAATTCAGTTCCTTTCGGTTATTTGCCATGTGTGAGTGATAAAATCTAGCAGAATGAGATGGGCTGGGCATGTGGCCCCTATGGGTGAGGAGAGGAGTTTGTGTAGGTTCATGGTGGGGAACCGGAGGGAAAGAGACCACTGGGGAGACCTAGGCGTAGATGGGTGGATAATATTAGGACGTATCTCCAGGAGGTGGGATGTGTGTATATGGACCGGATTGGACTGACTCAGGATAAAGACGGGTGTCGAAGGCTTGTGAGTGCGGTAATGAACCTTCGGGTTCCGTGAAATGCCGTGTATTTCTTGACTAGCTGCAAACCAGTTAGCTTCTCAAGGACTCTGCACCATGCAGTGAGTTGCTGCTTCACAACAAGGTACTTCCCATCCATCCGTCAACAACGCCTACCGCATTGAAAGCAGTTTCACATTCACTCACCTAGGACGGACGGCCTGCAGGGCTTGATCTACCCTCAGTCCGTCCATGGCATGTCGCTTTCAACTTTTGTGATATTTTAATACCATTATGTTCATGTTCTAGCAGTTGTTATTTCCTTGTTTCTATTTCTCGCAAATCACACGAAACTGCTACCGTTACAACCGCGACGAAATTTCTTCCAAACTCTTTCCAATCACGTGACTTGTAAGCCACATTTCAGCTCTCACTACTTACCTACAGATGGCGCGACCAAAGTACACAGTGAATTCAGATTGCAATATAGTTACGGAGATGTTACTTACGTTAAACACCGATTTTATTCAGGCACACAAGTAGTGACCGGGCTCTTTTAGCCCGTCTTTTTTATGTGTATAATAAGGTGACCTGAGTCAAGAGTGGTCTAAGACGAAAAGTCTAGAAAGGGTGCAAGGCTGTTACAAGTGAAATTGCCCCCGTGGTACCTGGTATTTCAGTCCCACCGTAGCCACCCGTACGCCGATTCTAGTTTCCATTCTAATGCAGGAAGGACCTAAGTGCGGTCCCGGCAGTACCCGTTCTTGAGCACAATACGAAAAATTATCGAGTGTTGACCCCGTGCAGTCTGGTCCCTCCGTAGTTACCCCTACTCCGATTCTAGTTGCGAGTGTAGTGCAGGAAGGACCTAAGTGCGATCCCGGCACTACCCGATCTTGAGGACATTATTATAAAAGATCGTGTGTGGCCTCCGTGGAGTCTGGTCCCTCCGTAATTACCCCTACGCCGAACCCGGCTTGGAGTGTAGTGCATGAAGGACCTAAGTGCGATCCCGGCAATACTAGTTCTTGATCACAATATTAAAAAGTAACGAGTGTGGCCCCCGTTACGACTGGTCCCTCCGTAGTGACCACTAGGCCGATCCCAGCGTGGAGTGTAGTGCAGGAAGGACCTAAGTGGGATCCCGGCACTACTCGTTCTTGAGAACAAGATTAAAAATCGAATGTCGCCCCCGTGCAATCTGGTATAGGGGTCCCAGGGCACGTCGTAGTGCAGGAAGGACCTAAGTACGGCCCTGCAACTAAAGGATAGGCGTTTGTTTTATGTCGGCAGCCGCCGTCCAGCTTGATTCCCCGTAGTGCAAGAAGGTCCTAAATACTGTCCAGGCACTAATCTATCCTTAGCATATTATTAAAAAGGATCGGCAATAGCCGTCCAGCTTGTTCCCCCCTAATGCAGGAAGGCCCTAAGAACGGTCCATGCACTACTCATTCTTTAGCATATAAAATAGGGGTGTGGCATCTGCCGTGCCTTTGTGTCCATAGCTTTGAGTGCAGTGCATGGAAGGTCCTGAGTACGGTCCAGGCACTACTCGTTCTTGAACTCTGGAGCCCCCTAAGCCGAAGCCCGTCCGCCGGACAGATTGGTAGCACGGGACCTGCTCCCCAACACACCGGACATATGTGATGGGATGCGGCGTGGCGCGACGTTTGGAAATGAAATTTAAAATGTGTCGGGCGTACCGCCGTGCAGATGTGACGTATAAGTTACAGTGTTGCATGGACGTTGTACCTGTGAAGAAGTATGGGAAAATGGATACAAGTTGCGAGCAAAACAGGCGTAAGGTTTATGTAAATAATTATTATTAGTGAGTCTCAGAAGGAAAAACAACAAAAAATACACATCGACTGTTCTTTTTTAATGTAGCGAAATGTATACATATAGCATAAAAAATAGTGCAGACATTTTCAGACGGCGGATGGGTAGTGGGCAGCGGTATGACGCCGGGTGTTCTCAACAGCTCCCTGTCTGGGAAGAAGAGGCTTGCGAACACAAGGCGTCGTACTTCAAATGCCAGTATTTGATAAGATACACTACGTTATGTACGGCGAGCAGCGGGTAGGTAATCCCAAATAAGTTACCTACCTAATTGATTACACAGTGTGATATAGCGTTGTCTGGTCTTTTTCCACATGGTAGCTAGGTATGTCCATGTCCCCTGCTAGGGAGATTTGTCATAGGTCTGTCAGGATGTTTCGTTCTGGTTCACACGTCGCCAACATCTTGTGCGCGGTCGGTACATATTTCATTGGTAAATTCAACTCCCGCAACCACGTCGAATAGCTGACCAGTGGATCCCACCGCATAAATAACCGTATGATCCCTTTCCACGTTATGTGCATGGTCTCCTCCGTCTTCCACATTTCCTGCCTGCGGTACGTGACGATTTCGCCTCTAAACAGCGTATGAAACAAAGAACATGACCTTAGCATCCGCTAGCAGATAAATAGGAGGTCGCTTGTACGTGACAGCAACAGTCGGTGCTGGAACCTAAAGTAAATCTGACTACCGAAGAAATTGTACGTGACAGCAGGGCTCGGGATCTGTAAGTATAATTCTCACTATACTTGTGGTAAGTGATATAAGTATTATGCTGTGATAAACCTAAAAAAATTTTGTAAGTTATTGTAGAGAGAGTAATCATGGCTCATAGATTCGAGATAATGGACGCGAATACGATTCAGTAAAGGCGGTACAATGCCGTAGGAAGGTAGCTTAACGTGCGTTTAATACCCCCATCAGATAACACGAATCCCGTAGCACATTTCCTAGCCAGTGTGAACGATCCAATTGAGCACGCGTTACGCGATGTAGATAGTAGTGTCATGGTGGGGATGACCATTCAAAATCAGGTGAACGAGAATGACAAGCCTATCGGAATGACCTTTAGACGGAAAGATAAGTTATCCGCAGAAGTGATATGGAGCGTATTTGAAAAAGTCTCCCAGTCGAATTGTTTGATTCAACGCCCTGGGCACGTTAGTCATTACCGTGCATTCGGTCAGGATGCCCGGCGATTTTGCTAAAAATTTACTTAAGATAAGGGGCAGAACTGTCTCCGTAATGGCGCACCTCAAGAGAACTATCGTGGAGGTGAAAGCGAAAGAGAACTCCTTAGCATGCGCCTTGGTAATAGCCATTGCAAAGGTAGAGAATGATCCAAATTATATGGCGTATCGGCAAGGTCGGAAGATACGTCACGAGGTCCAAACACTACTCAAGACTACCGGTATCGATCTGTGTAACGGTGCGGGGATTCCTGAATTTGTAAGATTCCAGGAACAATTTCGGGAGTATAAGATAGTCGTCTACCACGGTCTGAGCTACGAAGATATAATGTTTGAAGGGCAGGTCGACTCGTCTAAACGAATTAATCTGCTTTACGATGTCGAAAGACATCACGTGATCACTAAACATACAGCTGCCATGGCTAGAAACTAAGTGTGAAATGGTGTAACAAATCATGTACAGCTGACGTCAGGCACGCCTGCGACGAGACGTAGCGACTGAATACCGTGCCCCCCGTGCGCGTTCTCTCATGTCCAGTACCCCTGCACTGAACGTAATAGACATTTCAGAAGCCAAACGTGTTTCGCCAACCACAAGCAACGCACATTAAATTTAAAAAAATCCGTGCGTGAGCGTAAGATATGTTGCGCGACGTGAGGATGGGTCGTGAAGCACGGAAATCAGGAATGTAATAAACGTTTCTGCGATAGCTGTAAGGACAACAAAGAAGTAGGTCACCTGTGCTATATGAGACCCTTGAAAGACGCGTTGCCCCCGCAAGTGATAAGGTACTCTACGTATTCTACGATTTCGAGACCACCCAAAATACCGAGTACACGGACGAGGCTAAGTTACACGTACCTAATCTCGTCTGCGTGCAGCAGTTCTGTTCGCGGTGCGAGGACGCGGAAGACGGGGACTTCGTGCGTTGCGTTAATGGGAAGCACTCCTTCTGGCGAGATCATGTGGGGGACCTGCTCTCATACCTTACCGAACCACGCCCCTGGGCCAATAAGATCGTCGCTATAGCACATAACGCCAAGGCTTTCGACCTCCACTTTATCCTGAATAGGGCGATCCTACTAAAATGGAAACCCGAAATTATTATGACCGGGCTTAAAATAATGTGTATTAAAGTGGAGCATTTGGTGTTTTTGGATAGCGTTTCATTTCTCCTGTGCCCCCTGCTTAAGCTGCCCGAAGCCTACGGTCTGACGGCCTCCAAATCGTGGTACCCTCATTATTTTAATGCGGAGGAACACCTAGATTACATAGGTCCCATCCCCGATGTGGCGTATTACGGCATGAATGAGATGGGCGAGGAGGAGAAGAGGCAGTTTCACGCGTGGTACGAGAGCCAGAAATTATATATTTTCGACAACAGGCGTGTGCTCGAAAAATATTGTCAAGAAGTCACTGTCCTAAGACAGGCGTGTCGAGTCTTCAGGCGCGAATACATGCAGATAGGAAACATAGAAGTATTTCTCGAGTCCATAACGATCGCTTTGGCATGCAATAAGCTGTTGCGTAAACGTTTCCTGCTACTATCGGTCTCATACCGACCGGGGGTACACGTGCTATAACAACTATAGCAAGAACGTATTGATATGGTTGCTGCATATGGAAGAGACTGACGGTGTGAAGGTAATGCACTGTCGCAACGGTCGTGACATACGTGCCAGCCGTTCCGTGACGTCACCACCCTCAGAGGCGATACGCTAGCTAAACGCTATAAGCGAACCATGTGGCGTCTCGATCAGATAACGCGCACGAGATACCTGTTCAATGTCCAAAGGGAATGTGATTTTGATGCTGCAGGAAGGCCCCAACTGCTCGCTCATCCCATAGTGAAACAGAGTCCGTTGTGTACCCGTGATTCCCCATACGGTTGGTCGAACCGAGGCCATGCGTCTCCACTATAAGGCACTGGAGAATGACACCATCCAACATGTCGACATCATGAGCTTCTACCGGTACATATGCAAGTATTTAAAGTTCCCCTGGGTCATCCGATCATTCAAGTAGGCTATGCGTGTAAGGATATAGAAGCGTGCCTGCGTATGGATGACCTGATCAAATGTTCAATCGTTCCACCAGAGAGGTTGTATCACCCCGTCCTCCCTTTCAGATATAATAATAACTCATGTTTTCCCCGTGTGGAACGTGAGTCCTAACTTCCTCCTCCTGAAGTGAGGAATGTGCTTACCCGAGACGAGGATCGTGCCCTCACCCGTACGTGGGTAATGGATGACGTGAGGTTGGCCGTTGAAAAGAGGTACCAGATACTCGAGATATATGAGATGTACGAGTATCAGGTGACCTATTAAAACCCCGAAACAGGCGAGGGCAGAATTTTCGTCGACTATATAAACACGCTTTTGATGCTGAAAGCAGAGGCTAGCGGTTATCCCGGCTGGATCCACACTCCCGAAGACGAGGACCGATACGTGGAATCGTTTTGGCACAGAGAATGGATACGAGTAGAGAAGGAAGCGATCAGGTATAACGCTGCCAAACGGGGTCTGGCCAAACTCTCTCTCATCTCCATGTGCCGGAAACTGACGGAACGGAACGATCGGACAATGACCAAAATGATCACGAACCCGAAATACCTGTATGGATTCCTGTCCACCCCTGGCGTCGAGGTGATGAACCTCGCGTTTGCCAGCGATGACGTAGTCTCGAAATCTTGGAAGTGTGGTGCAGAGAAGACGTGCCTATTCTGCGTCATACGAACGAGGTGATAAGAACTTACGTCACCGTAGTGGTACGAATCCGTCTGTAAAGCTATCCCGACCGGCAGCGATAGAACGCGATGTATTGTGACACGGACTCGGTGGTATACATTCAGCCGAGTGGTGAACCCCACTAATTGATCCAGGGGACAAATTGGGGGACATGACATCCGATTTGCGCTCCTCAGAGAGCATTTCGGAATGTGTGAATGGTTGGCCAAGAACCTACGCGTACAGAGTGCTGACCGGGGACGGTCGAGAAAAGACCGTGCTTAAAGTGAGAGGCATAACCCTCAATTAGAATGCGTCGAAAATGGTTAATTTCTATGTCATAAGGGACATGATTCTGTGTGAGAACAAGGGGAATGAACCCTCCGTCGTAAACGTAAATACAGAAAGACGATCAAACGCAGGAGGAAGGGGGGTAACCGTCTCAATTGCTATCGAAACTGAAAAAAATATATATATAGAAACTCGTTTTTCAAGAGGCGACTGTTAGGTGACAATATATCCGTCCCGTTTGGGTATAAATAGGGGGAGGGAGGGAGAGGGTCGTGTCATATCCCTGACCATCCATGAGTGATGCTGATCTTGAACTCAACCATCCGCTCTCGTGTATAGTGAGCGGACCTAGCGGTTTGGGCTAAACGTCCTTCTGCTTATGTTTGCTACAGAACCTCGACTCACTGTGCACCGAATGCGAAATCGGCGGCGTCATAATCTGGTGTTAGAGTGAGAAGACCGCCGTTCTGTCGAGTCAGCAGTTGCCCTCAAACAAGACATACCACGAGGGCGTACAGGAGAATTTCGGGGGTGGTAACGGCAAACCGTGCCACGTGATCTTAGACGATCTGTTGAACGACGTTTATTCTGAGCAACTGTGTGACTTGTTTACGAGAGGCAGCCATCTTAGAAATATCTGCGTGATTTTAATTACGCAAAATGTATTTCATTAGGGCCGCTACTGTAGAGATATTTCGTTGAATTATGTTGTCGCGTTGAAAAACGTCAGAGATAAGCAGATCGAGTACTTGGCCACTAAAGTGTAACCCGAAGATATTGGTGGGTTGTATGATGCCTACCTGGATTCGACACAAAGACCCCGCTATTAACTCATCTTGGATCTGACACAAGACACGGATGACAATCTGCGGTTTCGAACCAACATAGTTCAGAAAGACTGTCCTCCGGTCGTCTACTCCGATATAGGTGATGCAGCGTGTGAGATCGAATTACCACACCCTTCACGTGCTCAAGACGGCCGAACCGAAATTACGCAAAGCCCTAATAACCAACTTAAAAGGAACTCGTGAACTGTATAAGCGAGTGCGTGTTGAACGTCTTGAATGGCAATTAAAAAATCTTCAGGCTGTAACACGCGCAAGGTAGGCACGTGTCACTCTCGGCCAAGATTCGACTCATAGTGCAGCGCGTGAGATTTCTACTGCTCCTACTGAGCGCCATACTGCCAACAATATCCAGCTTTATCTTTAAGCCGAGATAAACATGTTACGTAAGATGTACCTCGCCTCGGCCGATCATACCATAGGGGGACAAACGACCCCGCACTCCCTCGTCGCCTCGCGAGCAAAAAAGGAACGTATTAGCTGCGGTAGCAGACGTAAAAACACCATCCGTATGAAGAGTGGGTTAGGATGCGTCATAAGAATCGCAAGGCCGATATCAGACGGAAGACGCGTACAAAGGCTATATCTTATTTCCTAAGACGAGTATTGCCCGTCACGTCAAATTGTAACAGGGAGGAGCTGGCCTCCTCAGAGCCAGAACTAACAAAACAGTAATTTATCCCTAAAGTCGAGGCGGCGAAAACGCCGCATCACGGCCCTCCCTCACCAATTCTTTCGATATCGAAAGAGATAGTATATGAGACACCTAAACAAGGATTTAATATTCCCGGTGACGATGACGTCACGGAGGAGGAGGCGGGGGCTCAGACGGAAGAAAAAGTAGAAGAAAATGTCGGAACGGTACCTAGTGCTACGCATTTCCTCGACACGCAATACGGTATCCGTAACAATGGCGAGCAATTGATGATAGGCGGTTCCCCTTTGTTTATATATCCCAATGACAATGTCACAATTAAGGGAAATGCTTTCAGAGGAACGGAGTGGTTTTGGGAACTATTGACGCGTAAGAACGTGAATACGGAAGTTGTTAACAAGACCGATCTAAAAATCTATAAAAATGCTGATAATGATTAACGCTCGGCTGAACAGATATCAGCCTGGCGATAACATTAATATAACGCGAGGAAAGAAATTTCGCGATTTCATTCCGCCTCTTTTCGGGAAACCGAAAGGACGGGGTGTCGAATCCGCCTTACGGCGTAGGTGGCAAAAAGATTAACAAATTATTTTATGACCCCGCCAGACCGTCGGCCTTCTCGACTCTGCTGAAGCTTCGGTCGGCGACGGCGGCGACGGGGGCAAAAAAGAAGTCTGACGACGTCATTAGACAAACAGGTTGCTTATACGCTGCATAGACCGGTGAGGAAGCGTTTCGCAAATAATCACTATACAGTGACTAACGTGATGGACGTGTAAGAATGCGATCTGTTGGATGTACAGGCCTACGCAAAATGTAACGATAATTATAGACACATTCTTTCGGTAATAGATGTATTTCGAAATCTCTACACATGATTACTTTAAAGACAAAGAGGGGGCCGTCCGTAGCCTCCGCATTTCGACCTATATTCGATGACCCTATGGGTACGCACCATATAAGGGCAAGGAATTTCTAAATAAATAACTTCAGGACATGTTACAGGGCGAGAGCGGGGGCATTAAGTTTCAGGTGTGTCAGAACCAGACTTGAAATGTGCGGTCGTGGAACGTGTGCATCGCACGATTCGCAATAGACTCTACAAATATTTCACATATCGATGTCCTGCCTAAATTTGTCAAGGCCTACAATGACACGGTTCATTCGACGACTAGCATGGCGCCCTCGTGAGTCACCGATTCAGACGTGCTAGCGATATGGAAAGGTATGGAGGCTCGGAAACGGGGATGCTTTCGAGCCGCGAAAGCGACATATCGCGTGGGCAGCACGTACGCATCATCAGCAAAGAGAAGAAGCGGTTTGCAAAGGCTGCCGAACATTATTTCAGCACCGTGATTTTCAGGGTCGTCAAATTAATCGAGAGGCGACCGCGGGTCATCTACGAACTCGACGATTTCGATTGCACGCCTATAGAAGGCCAGTATTTTTTTCGTGAAGAACTGACCCCCGTACGAATAACACACAGGATCGCCTATAAAATAGATGAAATACTGGACAAGAGAGTCAAACGAGGCATTCGCGAATATCTCGTCCGCTGGCGAGGTTACAGTCAGGACTTCGACACTCGGGTGCCTGCAGTTAGCGTGAAGAACATCTTAGAGAGTATTGCGACGCAGAGCCATTATTTTCTCACTCTATTTAGCAACGCCTCGCGCGACATCTACGAACAGAATACGCATGCCGTTTTCTCGGTGAAACTGGCTCAGCCAGTCGACCTGGTTTCCACTTCCAATTGGGAAGTGGGGCTGTGTGAAATTTCGTGTACCTCCTCTCCGCCTATATGGGAAGACAGCCCCGCCCTAATATACTGTCACCTGATATCACCGCAATTTTTCGGTGACTACCGTCCGCTGCATGTGGACATTAGTCTCCCCATCATCAACGTCATGTCAGCGCGAGTTTCGATACGTGTATTATGTGCCTGTCGAGCATCTCAGGTTTCAAGACATCCGGATCGAGTTCCAGACAACCGAGGGGTTGCACATCCCCTTCGAGGACACCACGACGCCCACAAAAGTGGTGATTCATTTTCGAAAAATTTACTAGTGGAAGACAATTGTATAAAACTCTGGGTTGCCATTTTGAATAGGACATTTACAGCAATGCATCCATTAGAAGTGTACTACCTAAATAAAGCGGGCATCGGTACCGTCTACTCCGCCCCGCTCTACCTTCAGCGAGTACACGGGATGGGCATTTTTTCGGCAGTCTCTTTCGCTGGTTCCTCCTACTCCTGTGGAGCGGGTCCAAAGCAATGGGCCGAGCGACTTTGCGTACCGGTGGCAGGATCCTGACCGATATCGCTGAACGCAGCCCTACCAACGCAACGACCACCGAGTATATAGTGTCTAAACACGTGACTGAATCCGCCCAAAATTTAATTAGCAAATTGCCAGGCCGGTGACACAAACGCGTCAGGGAGGCGAGATGTAAGAAGAAGAAGGGTCTCAAGCCTCAAAATATCAAGCGTGGCCCGAGAAAAATAATAAAAAGGGACATCTGTTCCTAGTTTCACTTCATTCACTCTTCAGCTGCCCGTCATGTCTGCCACGGCGTCGGAGATAGCGTCAGTCAGTAGCGAGTTTGACATCTTTGCGCACAGGCCTATACAGACATCTGTGCTCGGGACAATAGAATCCGCACACAAACCCATCGCCCCGGCGATCAAAATGACTTGTAATGTTTTATACCTCCCTATAATGATACGTACATTGATCTCGATATGAAACTCTATGTCAGGGGTATTTTCATCTCGGCCTCGGGAAAGGATGTGGACTTTGCGGACCACACGGGCATGACAAATAATTTCCTCCACTCCCTATTCAGTCAATGTAACGTCACTCTAAATGGCGCCAACATCACGCAGGCGAGCGAGCTCTATCATTATCGCTCTTATCTCGAGACTCTCATGACCTACGGCACAGATGCTGCAGCGACGCATCTATCAAACGCCTACAGGTATTTAGACACGGGCGACATGCAGCCTGTCGAACCCTCGGCCGAGAATCTAACCGCCACGGCGAACCTGGAATTCATCCTTCTTTGGAACAGTATTAGCGCGAGTAGGGGAGTTCAGAACTTCGGTCGATTACATAGTGACATATGTAACGTGCCGCTGTACTTACTACGGGGTGTCAGGTTGCAGATAAGATTGATGAAAGTCCGCCCGAACTTCTATCTGATGAAGAAGAGTTTCGATTTGAAAACAGTTTTTAAATTTTTGGACGCCTAATTACTGGTCAGACGCTTCAGGCCAAACCCCGCCATATTGTTGGTTCACAATGAGACACTGAGCTAGGGGAGTTTGGCGCGATATAACCTGACGAGTGTCGAACTCAAGACATTCCCGTTCTCGGCAGGATCGAAATTAATTATTTAAAAAATGAGGTTGTGGCAGCCGCCGTGCCGCTCGGTTCATAGCTCTGAGTGTAGTGCATGGAATGTCCTAAGTACGGTCCAGGCTCTACTCGTTCTTGAGTGCTGGTGCCCCCTACGCCCAAGTCCGTCCGCGGGACAGAATTGTAGCACTGGACCTGCTGCCCCCCACACACCGGACAGATGTCGTGATGGGATGGGGCCGGGCGCGACATTTGGAAATGAAACTTACAATACGGCGGGCGTGCCGAGGTGTGTATTGGTAGAGGTTCGGGATGTACCGCAACGTGTGGTGAGAAGAGAAAAAGCCCCCACGTGCTTCTAATGTGTGATTGAAGCGAAGGTTAATTTGACATCATCAGAATCGGTAGTAAAATAGGATGAAATCAAATTGGAATGCACGATAAGTTCCAAAGTTGACGTGATATACCGTATGAAAATACAAAAGTTAAATTTTCCATTAAAAGTGGCATGTTAAAATTTGGCACCCGCCTAGAGGGAAAGGTATGTATAAGTATGTCAAGAGGCGGAAGGCAACTGTGTTGGTCACCCCTGTGGCAGTCCGTGAGCAATGCAATACGGGGGAAAAACAGTTGCTAGTGCAAGAAGTCACGCGCAGGGTTCCCAGGCACATTTAGAATAGTAATGAAGCACGTTCACCTTAACAGTGGCTGCACTTATCTAAGGGCGATTAAACACATGCACGAGCGTGATTCTTTCTGCTATATCATCAAGTCACGCGCTCACATTTCGACCTACAGGTACGAAGGTGATGGCACCACCTGAACGCAGACATCTAAGTTTGAAGCACCTGACGTAACATAGACCCAATCATGGTTTTGTGATATGTCGAATGAGGAAAGGGGTCTGTATAAAACGTAACCCTAGAGGAACCCCACCCCATCATAACATTGTTGTAGCGGGCGCATGAGTGTGTGCATCGTGAATGAAGCTGCTATTATGTTAGAAGACACCCCATAATACCATTGTTGTTGTGGTGGTCGCCTGTGTGTGTGTGCATCGTGAAAGAAGCTGCTACTGTGTTGACAGGAGGTGTGTGTGTGTGTGTGTTAGAAGCTGCAAAGACGAAGCGTGTAGGAGGTAGGTGAAGTTTGCACATGATACCTCTGTGCAGTGAGTTGAAATACCATCGCATATGTAGCAGCATGATCATCACGAATGTGCTTCTGCAACATCGCCCACGTTCCCATACATAGCTGGCGTTTTTGAAGTGCTTCTGCGTACGGCTTCTAAAATGTCTATTGCATTTAACACAGGGGATTCGAACATCCAAGAATGCGCGGGGGGGGGGCTGGCCATGCAGACGCTACCAAACATGTAGCGACTGCGCGGCTAAACCTCCATCCATATTGCCCGAAGTTCTAATCCCCCCCTGCGCCGAATCCAACATACATTGTAGAAGCCGTAAGCACAGCACCATAAACACAGGTCTGTATGTGAACATAAGCGATGTTACGCATTTGCACTCCTCAGATGATCATCCTGGAACATGTGCGTAACCCCCTTGAGAGAGAGGGAATTTGTCAGTGTACACCTAGGTGAGCATTGTTGCATCCGTTCCAGTGGCTGCCGAGAGAGAGAGTTAATGTAAGACGGCACCAAGGTGGTGGCGACCGTCGTCGTTTCTGCTGTTGCTGCTCCATTGTGAGGAAGGCGGTCCGCAAGGTGGAGTGTCGAGAAACTCAGGTAAGTGCAGTGAAATATTTTTAATAATATATACAGTGGTCGCGAAAGAAACGACAATTCGGTTAAATTAGGCGTTTATTCCGATAAGCAGTGGTGATACATATATTTATACAGCTGTCACGGGTTCCTTGAACAGATGACGGTAGTCCATGAGGTCACTGTCATTAGCCACTGGTTCGACATACGTCCCTGAATTTAAGGCCGATGTCACCTAAGATATTACGTCCGGCAAAGCGAGTGTGTAATTGCGCAATTGTTGTTGCACTATGTGAAACATTCGGGTAAGATATTGTAGGTCCAGTATCGATAGGCTAATGTACTGCGTGCCGAAATACAGTCTTGCCGATCCGTAGTATTTCGGCGGTTATAGGCGGAAGACACCGCTCGCGCACCCTCCCCTGTCCCTCTATCGCAGGTTAAACAAGCGTCTTGGGTACATAGTCCGCCAGCGTGTCTATATTCTCGTCTTTGAGAACGATGGATTTTGACCCGCCCCTCAGGATGGCGCCGAATTCCACCAGTGGCTGATAGTCGCGTGTGGGGTAGGAACCGACAGACACGTACTTGGTTCTGTCCGAGTTGATGAATAACAGACGCCTCAGCATCACGCTCTGGGGATTGAATGCAGGACTGGCAGGCCAGTAGGGACAGATTTCGGAAGACGAGGCGGCTGGCAGCAGTTGCTGCAGGAAGCGCTTCTTCCTCGCAGTTTGTTGTTGTCGACTAGTAGCTATCGCAGCAGCAGAATGATGTGGGACGTGCTCGAACGTTCTTTTTATAGAGCTCCAACAAATTCGGCACTACGACGTGTCATGTCAACCGGACACTGGTCATTATACTTCTTCTGCAGATAGTACATTAACCAATCGTAGAGGGAATGCGCGGTTTTGCTTGCGCAAGCAAATCTGGGGACCTCGTGACATGGCAATGTACACCAGTGGCGGTGATTGAAAGAGGCGTGTGGGGGGGCACTCGAGATCCTGTAGGTTATGGATCGGCCGTCCCGTCAATCCTGCGTGGAATGTACATTTAGAGACGCCGTAGGCCTAGAGGTGCGCAAAACCGGCCACGGCCTCTGTAACGACCGTGTGTAATTCTTTATATTCGATATGTCCGTCGGCCCTATTTACACCATTCTCTGACGAACCGTGATTCGCCATCTTGTTGGGGCACTTTAAACGGAACGTCTCGGACGCCGCGGTGCTGGCTACTCACAATTCCTTGACAATCGTCTCATTCTGCCGCCCCCGCAAGAACTCGTAGTCAATCGCGACCTCCCTCCCTCCTCCAGCCATGTTAGATTAGGAATAATTAGATTTGACAAAGTACCTACCTTTTTATAGACAACTGCGGCAGCAATGACCCCAGCCGCCACGGGACATCTGGGCCCCGAATTCGGCAGTGAACAGTCGCTCCACCTGTCGGTCTGCTGCGCTAGATGCATCAAAGAGCGAGATGAATTGTTTCGGTGTGTAGCCCCGATCCATGTAGGGGGCGAATAGACAGCAGGACTTGCTGCAGACGTCAGTCGTCAGGCCCTGAAGCTGTCGTCTGTTATAGTCCCAGGTCATGCAGTTGCATCTAATAAATGCCTGGATACCGGGTACGAGCGGTACGATGCCACATGAATCAAAGTATTAGGCACTCGAAATTTGGGTCGGAAGTGCACGGCTAGCCAGTGTGAACATTCCTCTGTGTGGGGATCGGCATTGATGATGACGGTGGAGGTTCGCGTGATTGATAGCGGTAGGAGATCGGAGGGGAAAACGTCGAGGAATGAATTGACGTCAAGCATTGTGCACAGTAGCTACACTGTGCCCATTTGTTTTAGAAGTCGGTCGTGACTGTGCGCATAAAATCTGTGAGGAACGAATTGTCGAATTCTAGGAACAACAGGCACGTGATCGCCTCCGGTAACAGCTTATTGAATTTCAACTCGATTCTGATATTGCCTTTCTCGGGGTGGGACGTATGACTCCGACGCGCCCCTGTCTGATGTGAGATCGAATAGTAAGATGAAATAGCCGTTTATATACATATCGTTTGTTATCTGAAGTCCCGTTTTCGAGCAATGTATACCGGACACCTCGAAAAGCGTCCTGTAGCCTATGACGGATGTTTCTTCGTGATCCATGCCTAGAGTTAGGCCCTCGTTAGGGACCTGTTTACCGTTCAATTAATATACTAAGGAAAAAGTAGTGCCTGGACCCTACTTAGGACCTTCCAACAATTAAGTGGGACCAAGCTGGACGGTGATTGCCGATATTTTGTAATAATATGCTAAGGAAAGAGTAGTGCCTGGACCGTACTTAGGACCTTCCTGCACTAGGGGGACCAAGCTGGACGGCGGTACCAACATATAAGAAACGCCCATCCTTTATTGTGCAGGGCCGCACTTAGGTCTTTCCTGCACCACGCCCTGCCGTGGGACCCCTATACCAGACTGCACGGTGGCGACACTCGATACTTTTTTAATGTGCTCAAGAACTATTAGTGCCGCGATCGCACTTACGTCCTTCCTGCACTACCCTCCACACTGGGATCGGCGTAGGGGTGACTACGGAGGGACCAGACTGCATGGGGGCGACATTTGATTCTTTTTTATATTGTGCTCAAAAACGAGTAGTGTCGGGATCGCACTTTCGTCCTTCCTGCACTACACTCCACGCTGGGATCGGCGTAGGGGTGACTACGGAGGGACTAGACTGCACGGGGC
>Ga0131853_10011816_pt1 | contig 15976 bp, 6 predicted proteins | sample TergutLab28metaG_FD_92764 | JGI IMG/M metagenome (GOLD analysis project Ga0131853, IMG submission 92764) | Labiotermes labralis P1 segment gut microbial communities from Petit-Saut dam, French Guiana - Lab288 P1 (version 2) (version 2) | ecosystem: Host-associated > Arthropoda: Insects >...
ACACCCACTACATCTAATTTATACCTCACTAATTCCCTCGCTGCTGCCTTAAATGACCCTGCCCTATACAGACTCCTAACATTCCAAGTCCCTATTTTCATCCCTCTTTGCCTGCTGCGCGATACTTCCCCTGGAAACACTCCCCCCCGGAGATCCGATTGGGGGAGTAGTTTACCTCCGGATTGATTTGTCTGCAGAGCCAGCATCCCACTTGTGAATGTTTCTTAACATAATTGTTTACAGGGAAGGTTTGTTAGCACCTCGCCCAACCCCCAAGCTGGAGGACCACCCCTCTTCGGCTGTCCGCTACTACTTATTCAATTTATTCGCAGCTACCCTCCTTATCGGAGGCCGTTCCTCTATCCGCAACCTGAGGACGCGTCATGCCGTGGTGACAGGGACCCACTACATGGGTAAATCAGTTACTCTAAGGATATAAGGGACCCATGAAATATTACTATAAATAATTTACTGTAAGTATATAAGTGGGCTACAAAATATTACTGTATGTTGTTGCAAACATGAAGTTGGCCATAAAGGTTTACTGCATATAAGTTACTATAAGCATATAAGTGGGTCATAAAATGTTACTATAAATAAGGCATTGTGAGGATATAAGTGGGTCAAAAATTGTTACTATGAATAAGTTACTGCTAGGATACAACTGGGCCACGAACTTTTTCTGTAAATAACTTATTGTGAGGATATAAGTGGGCCTTAAATTGTTACTATTAATCCTGCATAGTACCTGTAGGTAAATTATGTTGGTTCACCTTCAGAACACAAGGTGGTTATTCTGTCAACATCAGACAGTTTCTTACTTGAAGGCCCTAGATACGTGATCTCTGTTAGTGGAAGTCAATAATTTATTTCGTTAGAACTCCACGACTGACTGAGGATATCTTGACATTAGTATCATGCTGCCATTTCAGTAATTAGAATTTATTCTTAGACCAGAAGATCGTATGAAACATGGCACAATTACTATTCATAGCAATGTAATTTTTAACTCTGATACAAAATTAAGGAAGGCCGAAACATCGGTATGGGCTGCTTACCTTCATCTAAGTCGAATGTTATCAAAATTTAATTACGGACAATTGAAGATTGCTTAATGTACAAGCTGACATTGGACCGTAATCTGAGCTAGTTGAATCCTGCCCACATCGTCGCACCAAAATATTCAGAAAAGCATCTGGATTGAGGGACTAATCATTTCATATTTGCCTGCATCTCACAAATGATAAATTTTCTTGAGGTTTCCAAACAAAATATACTTATTTCAAAGGTCTCTTATACCTGCTATTTGTCTGTTCAATTTTAGCTTCGTCGTAATTACCATATTTAATTTTTTTTTTTTTATTTTTGTGTTTCTATCCTCTCCCCACTCGATCTTCATTTTGTCTGCAGGTGCTGTTCATTGTTTTGCTTCATATACTGTATATACGTCCTTTCTCGCAGAAAATAAAGTTTTACACCTGCTCACAATATTATGTAAAAGTCTTGCTTTCAACGTGGTATAGACCTCCGCTAATGTCCTGAAGGCACGTGCAATACAAAGGGCGCAATATATTTTGTATTATGCGCTCCGATATAACACTTCCGAAGCGGCGAAATTCTTGAGTTTCTGTCACAAAATAGACATTTGTGTCATTTACGTAAGATATATATTGTACCGGACTTCCGTCATGATAGTCATCTTCAGAATTGTAATACATTCGAAAAAGCTGTAATTTCTTTCGAATTTAAATTACTTAGAATACTAAGAATGGCAAAGATAATTTTCTTTGGGGGGTTCCCGCGAAAGAGATAAGCATAATGTGAGTTATTCTACAAAGACGTAACATAATAATTTATTTCCCACGTCACAGAAAACACCCAGAATTATTTCAGTTACTAAGCGAAGTCGGTTAATGTTGCTCGTGGGAGATAGGTGTTTCATGTGGGAATCATAAGGAACTTACAAAAATAACACTCTGTGGCCACAGTGCAGAATTTATTAATACTGAAGCAGGCGGTACGTATATTTTTCTAACTACTTTGATCTAATTCTTAGTGTATAAGCCTTTCTTTTGTCTCGGCCTGTGAAGAAATATGCAGGAGCTGACGGAAATGCCTAATCAGAACATGATGGTACGGGAGGGGGGGGGCTGTATCTGTTTTATTTTTTCCGCAATCAACTGTCGTCTTAACAAATTACATGGCTTTTACGTAGCCAATAGATTTTAGAGCTGGTAAAAAAGGTGTGTTAAACCTAGGGTATCAGTGACTCTTTTATTTCCTTGGCAAGCTCCTATTTTTACGTAATACTGATGTCTGTAATACATGAGCTTCAAACTTCTGTCGTTAAGGAAAGTATATTATTACTATATCAAATATATTTTAGTTGTAGGCTGTAATAAAAATTGGTCTCATGAAACCGTCCCTAGGAATAACTGTTGCACAAAATTTTCTTTATATATTCCTATTAATTTTACTGTTCATTTCATGAAATTAAACTTACATGCTTTTCGCTAGTGATCAATGCAAGTATTCATATGGCAAGGGCAGGGGTTCAATGTACGACTGTAGGCAGTGGAACGTCCTATGTCGGTCCATTCACACAAACGACGTATTGTAACAGAGACTACCCACACCTTTGTTGGCTACATGAAAGGGAGAGTGTTTCGACTTGAGGTTGGGGGAGAAGTCCTGTAAATTGACTGAGACGATGCGGGAGGTCAGGAGAACCTTGAAGAGAGGAGCATAACAGAGAAAATACATAAACCAGGTTTCCGAAGCCGTCAGCCCACGTCAGCTAGTTCGATGTTCTCTTAGCTGTTACGTTTGCTGTATGGTGGAATGTGACGCCATGTAATCAGGTAGCTAGTGATTAAAGTATCGTAGTATTGTGCAGTTTATCCACCTAAATCATAGAGGACGCAACAAAAGAGAGTAAATTCGCACCGTAGAGAGAACCTCAAATGCAGCTTGTTGATAATCTGCATAGCCACGCCTTTGAAATCTCAAATATTGTTTAGATTATACATGGTTCTTTTTTCTCGTACTATCTCAAATGTGTGTATTGTGTTCGTTGACCATTTCAGTAAGATGTAGTTCTAAGGGGGAGGCTGAGGATTGTGTGTAGAACTGCGAAGTGCGTTACATTAGCAACAGGAATTTCAGCCATTAGCACAGAGCTATGGTGTAAGTAATTACATACACGTGTAGTTCCTGATTGCATAACGCTGAGTATGGTTTAATATATTCTCTCCGAACTTAGAAGTGTAAATGCAACAGAAACTTATTTTTCCTAAATTATTATAAACCCGCGTAAATTTAACCCTTCTCTATTATATTGCAGTACGTCACTGAGAACTGCAAATTAAGTTAGGCCTACACTGTTAGGGGATGGTTACAAGTTCACTGGATCTTGTTTCTCTGTCACTGTATTTCTAATATGCGCTATGTGTGCAAGATTCAGGATGGCTGATGACGATGTATTTATTTCCTAAAGAGGACCATCTTAAGCGGCGTATATGTCGTAGATACGTAGGCTCTGTTTGATGGTTTATTTCTGGACGATACTAAAATATATCACGTTTATTTTCAATATTGTAGTCATGTGAATGTGAACTTTTTAAAATTTCGGCCCAACTGGTTCATGTTTCTTGTTTTAATAGCTAAATTAAACAAAGTATTTTCCATCAACATTAGTGTGAAATACGTACATGTGAATTCTTTTTATTTTTACCATATTTATTTACGTTCTTACTTTCAGTATTCCAGGTTTCACTCATATAATTGTATTGGAAGTGCCAACTAATCTTCAAATGTCCATCTAACTTTTGTATCGACAAATGCTCCTAGTTAGCAGCGAAATATTGCTGTCAGAGTGCTTTGTCACGACGCGAAACGTAATTCGTGTGTTAAGTCTCAGAAAAAAAAACATTTCAGAACGAATCGTACTTTTGCTTTGTGTAGTAGTTTTGACTATGCACTTTTCATATAACGCGTGCTGCTGACCACTCACCCCTTCTAGTGCCGGGGTCATGGAAGAGTAGAGCTATACCTCTACACACCCTCTTGCCCACACCAGGCCTGTAACGGTGTTACTTTACCTTTACCTTTTACTTTCCATATACCCTCTTCACAATTAATATTGCATGTGCTGTTGGTACAGAAAAACATTATAGATCTACCTTTTTAAGTTATGAAACTATTCGACAGCACGGCATATGGGAGTTCGCAAGTGTGGAAAAAGTTGCCGAAATTTTTAAATACCTGCTTGTATTTTTCATAGATACTTACGCTTTTCACATTTAGGTAAGTAACTATTTCAATGCTTTATGAGACCAAAAAATGTCGAATGTCGTTTTTCTTTGTAATTTTTTAAAATTCCAACTTCCCATAAGACCGAAATCAGACACGATCGAAATCGTTATTTTTACAACGTTATTGTGTGTCCCTTCCTATAAAGGTACAGGCAGGGACGGACAAGTTTTGGTTCCTCTCGTATACACGCGTTGATATCTCCGCCTACTTTACTGAACGTTTGTCGCCATATATCATTACAATTTAGTCGCCACTTGTTTCATCACTCGTAAATGCCATATTGCGTGTTATTACGTGTCAGAGGTGAGAGGTGGCTGGGTTGTTGTGGGTGACATGCATCACTGCCCACGTGTAAAATGAAGCAACAGCTGGAATTTCGATCGATCTGCTTTCCTTTTGTCTGAACAGAATGACCATCTGTTTGTTACATTTATACAGTTCAGACCATTTCATTAACTAACTCAGGTGTGAGGCATACATACAGTACGGAACAGTTCGTCCAAATCAATTTGCCTGTTCTTGAATTATCACGAAACTGTAAATAGTAATCTTTTTTTTCTGTGGCGCTACGGCCCAACGCGGGCCATGGCCTCCTCATTTTTGAGGTTTCTAGATCACACACAACGACGCACCACAGTCGGTAGGACTCCTCTGGACGAGTGATCAGCTCGTCGCATAGACCTCTACCTGACATCACACAACACTCACAACAGATAAGCATCCATGCCCCCGGTGGGATTCGAACCCACGATCTCAGGATGCGAGCGGCCACAGACCTACGCCTTAGAACGCGCGGCCACTGGGACCGGCAGTAATCATGTGTACTATTCATTATTCAGCCTTATGATGAAAGTGGTAGTAAAAACGGTTTAAAGAAACTGATCGATTATCGGACCAAAGATCTAGTTGAAATAACGTGTGTGGTTACGATGGATGTTTGTATTAGGTGTGCTTTCCTGTAACTACAGTTAATTTTATTTTTTTCTCTGCTACACAGACTTCAGTTCTTTTCTTGAAAAAGCAACGTGCCGCCTCATCATCGCCGTTCCCCCCGCCTACAAATAAAAGAAAGCCGCAAGCTTTAGTACGGTGTAACACCTACGGATTGATCGTAATGCACATACGAAGTATTTGGATGACCAACTCTCAAGGTTTGCGAGGGCGTTTGCAAGGTCAACCACGTTTGTTACTGGCTCGTTTAATGCTTTTGGGGGGATAAGTAGCGGCTAGGAGCCACTAAAACGCTACAAAGAAATACGCATTTCCGTAAGATAGGCGAAATTACGGAAACGAATAATAGGACATGAACACCTTTTCGATATACTGTGACACCTTCTGAAGTTGATAAGCTGTCTTCTGTCAGAAATGAAGAAACGTCTCTCTTATTCGTTGCATTTACTCTCACTGAGTAGTTATTTAATCTCACTGAACACAAACAATTATAAAAAATAACAAAGCTGAGGAGGAAGTTACAAGTGTAGAGGATTTTGACGTTTTGCTGACCGTGCATCTCAGCATATTTATCTCAGTAATTAACCAACTTGATGTACGAAATGAAGGAAACTTATTGTAAAACAAACATTTTGTGCATCAAGTTGGTTAATTACTGAGATCAGTATATAATACGTCCAAGGAAATCAGTATCGTAGTGTAATTTAATTTTGAAATATGTTTCATCACGAATCTTTTAGAAGGTGAATCAGCACAAAATTCAACATCTCCATGAGGTCGTAGGAAATATACGCATTGCCGGATTTGTTGGCTGAATATTAGTAGCCTCGAAGCCTTTATTTAGCTACCTTTCTGTGTTTCCTTCACAGGACTTAAGCTATATAATGTGAGCAAATTGAAAAGGGGTTGTATGTAATAGAAAAGTATTAAAATTCTGCCCTTACTGAAACAACATTCGTACAAAACGACAACGCCATGTTTCGTGGTCCAGAACTCTGTTAATGTCGTGCAATTTGCCGACTGTCCATTAAACTTGCACGAAAAGAGGCGCTTATTAAAGTAAAAAAGAAATGGGAAAAATTAAGATAATAGTAGAGTAATTTAACTTGCTCTAAGTCTTATTACTCAGATGTCTAATGAAATTGCTTGGCAAAAAGCCAGACCATTTGATTCGGATTCTCGACCGTGCATCAAACGTCGAGGCCAGCTCTCTGGACTCAGTTCGTGGCTTATCTCATTCGCCCCTGAAAGAAGTGGAATGATGTCAAACTATAGGACATGACAGGTCATTTTATTTCTAAATAAAACTTCCGCCCTTCATGCGTTTATATGGCGCAGTACCCAGTCTAAATGATTACCACGATAAAAAGGCCTAGGCACGTGCAAAACTTATTTTTGGGATTAACTTTAAAAAAGTCATGAAATCTTTTGCAGTTACAGTTCTTGTATTCCTTAATACATCACATGCGACAGAAATGATTACAGAACCTAGATTAAAAAGGGTTTATTGAAAAAAACTGAACACTAGAAGGTACTATTAGTGCCTGATGTCTTACAGTAACATTTTACGCAACAGTTCTTCGCTCTTATTTACGCGGTCGGTCAGAAAATAAATGCACGTGGCGTTGGTATTTCCTGAATAATTAATCTACACTGATTATGATTATATCAGAGAGAATTCGTCTCCGAGCGATTGCTATCTGTTTCCAGCGCTGAAACAGAATCTTGACGGCCCCAGACTTGAAGGCGATAGCAGAGTGAAAACAGTTGTGACATGATGACTGGTAACACCGGACATGGTCTTCTATCAACCGGTAACAGAGGAGCTAGCTCCGTAATGTAATATATGTCTAAATTGTGACAGTTACTATGAAGAAAATGAGTGGAAGAGAAGCACAAGTAAATCTGAACGGTTCTCTCTACCGGTGGCATTAAAGCACCCACAATACGTAAACTTATTTTATGACCGTCTGTCTTACAGCCTGTGTTTCAGCCGTCATTTAGAATTCGTACATCTGATTGTGTCCATGTATCTTGCTGTATTAACTAGTTATATTATAATATTTTTGTACTGAACTGAGAACGGCCGATAATGACACCTTCTAAATGTATGTTATCCACGGCATTTAGCTCCACGTTTAGCGGGCAGTTCAAATGTTTATCTTTGGAAAAAAGTTTTCTTAGTGGATTTAAATTCTTAATTGTTCAATTCGTCAGTATATTACAACCGCATTAATCGCATACAGCTATAATTCGTTTTGACCGAAGAAACCAGGTAAACAGTGCGATGAAGAGTAATGGATTATGCAGACTTCTTATTCTATATTTGGGTACTTAGCTCACTTGAAGGTCGCCGATGATTCAAAATCCATCCGGTATGTAATAACATTTCTAATCATTTCGAAACGTCTCTCTTCTAGACAGTGTGTTCCTGTGCAGAAATAGACAATGGGAGTATGTTATAATCCTTTATAGTAATAAAGATTCATGTTGATAGGATCTGTAAGACTGAAACGTCTCTCCGCGTCTCAAACCCGCGAAAGAGGTACTGGCGCATGATTCACATTCATGAATCTCGTCTAGACTGAAGATTTAAGCAAGTAAAGCCTACTGTATATCTACAATCTGCAGTCTTCTATAGTCTGTAAATGAGAAATTGCTGCATAGAAAGTATTATAGAATCTAAGCTAACCTAGGCCGATCCTGGTGGTCGTGCGGTCTAAGTCGTGAGTCTGCTGTCGCTCGCTTGCTGGGATTGCGGGTTCGAATTCCGCCGCGGACATAGATGTCTGTCTCTTGTGACTGTTGTGTGTTGTCACGTAGAGGTCTCTGCTTCGGGCTGAATACTCGTCCAGAGGAGTCCCACCGAGTGTGGTGTGTGATCGCATAGCTTCGACAACGAGGAGACCCTGGCAACCTAGGGGCTATTTTGTCTTGGGGGAAAAAAAACATACTTTCTTGCTCAGATGAGCTTGAAGTGCAGACATGCAGCTTTCGAAAGCAGGTAGAAACTTTTCTGTCTTAAGCTAATATTTGCGTTCAATTCACCGTCGAATGTATTATAGTACAGGACTGTGATTGCCTCCTGCTCACTCCTCGTCCCGTCATCAATAGTTGTTCTATTGTGGTTTTTACGTAGTATTTTTAAGTGCCCAGGGCTACGGCGCACAGCACGGCTGTACGTCGTTGTATTCCGGATACGGTACTGACAGTTTTCAGAGCGTGCGCAGATTGGCCTTCCGCTGGAAGAGTGGAAAAAAAAGTGGTTGTTAGTTTGAACACCTCTAATCACACCTAGAAAATTTCTTGATTTCCGTCAAAAACATTTGCATAGCTGTTGACATCCGAAGTCATTCCTCACTCAGAAGGTAAAGGACAGTTCGACTGCTGTTCTCAGCCACGTGTACTGTTTCACTTCACGTGCACACCTTGAAGTGCAACGGCAGTTTGTATCGACACATACTACACGTCACCATTCTCAAAGTCATGCCTGCAGTCATCATTAATTTTAAAAATTACCACCGACTGAGTATTTCTTTCTCATTAAAAAGTTCTGTGCTGAATCTTCCTTCTTATTGGCTGACTAATGTGCAGTTTCACTCTCGGACCACAACTTCTTCGGAATATCATTTATTCTATCATTTCACCACTTTCACGCTATTTATTTTTGTAGTACAATTTTGCAGCAATCTTCTCACCTGTGTTTTGGCCTCCGAGTATAACTCCTGCTTCTGTTCTCAGTGCCTGTAGCTCGTCAGCTTCAGTTATACCTTCGCTCAGAGACGTTATTTAGTTTATAGAGATAAACTATACTGCAATTGATATAGACAATTAGTCTACGTTATATAAGTCCATTTAACCGTACTGGGAATTAGTACATATGTAATATTGACTACAGGGCTAATTGCTGATGCGCCTTACGAATGGCTGTAGGCTTTAATTAAAGGTAAAGAAAGTGGTGAATGTAAAGGAGTTGATACAACTTGATCAGATATCTATATTGTTGATGTTAGCGAAGTGCACATTTAGAAACTTGCCTGCTACAAGATTTGAATAAAAATAATAATTGTTAAGGCCAGATGTGAGACCGAAATATTTGGAAGTTGGAAGCCCTGGAGTGTAGAGAGTGATCAATGCATCGTAACTTTTCCCGGCATAGTGGTGTGTAATTCTGTGCATTCAACCCATGTCTGCAGTGTATGCGAGAAAGCAGAAATGGCAGAAAGCAATAAAAATTAAAGCATTTCATAAGGTATTTTATAGGAATTGTAGCTAATTATTTTTACATATTTCACAGATTCACGCATTTGCTTCAAAAACAAAGTTTAGTTACTTTCGACGAAATATTATAAAGCAACTACAGCTCGCTACTGGTGTATAAAAATCTATGTTACTGCTTTCTATATTTTCGCGTGTGTTTAACTCTTTCTGTGGTCACATGACAACAAATGAGAAAAAGTGCTGAAATAACACAGAAATCGTAAAATTCATTAATGTGTTATTTTTATAAATAAAACGTTTTAGAAATCAAGTTACTGTACTTTGCTGATTTATAGAAGCAAGCTCTGACTGTGAGCAATCTGTACTAATTCTTTTGAATGTAGCTGATTGCATTGATGACGGGTTTAATTAAAGTGTTTAGGCAACTGGCAAAAGATATTGTGCAGATTTCAACACAGCGTCTGAAACAAATATTTTGTCCTGAACACGCAATTAAGGTAAAGCAATGCACAAGAAATGGTAGTAATAAATGAATTGTAAAATCTGCCACAAAGTGCACGAATATCAAATAACTGTTCTCTTTCAGGTGAACGCTGTCTTCGTCATTTGATGCCAGCCGCCTCTGCCGCAATGGTCCGTAATACTGCCTCCTCCGCTGTGGCTACATACATGGTAATGCAAGGACTCTTGGCTGGCTGCAGCAGCAACGGCTATGGTGTGAGTGACTGACTTGGAACTCACGCAAGAGTGACCGGTTTCGACCAATAGAAAGCCGAGGTTGTTGTTACGTCACGGCTTGGTGGATTTGCTTGCTACCTTTCCAAAGACGGGGCTCGCCTCTTGTGGTACCTTAGATCAACTCTTCAGTCTAGTAGAAGACATAGTGTGAGGAAGATACCCTACAATTTGACAGAGGGAAGACGGGGTGCAGAAGCTGTGGCGATCTGCAGCCATGGCTACAACGGGTAAGTTTGGTCCTGGTTAGTGAAACCAGCTACACTTCTCTAGAAACCATTTTCTGTCCCATCCTATGAAAACCTATAGAAATAAAGTCAAATGTTTCCACGCGGTCGTATAGCCATGTCTCGTACCTAAGGCATTTTCTGAACAGCAGCGTTTATAGATCAGTATCATTTTTCGTTATGTCTTCTTTCATTTTTATGCATATCATTAAGTAATTTTGTATCTTACACGCAGTAAGTAATTCTATTACATTTTTCTTCGGATTGAATTTTGTGATAGCACCCATACATCGAATTTTTAATTTTGTTATAGAAGTATTAGAAATACTGACTCCAGCACTCTTGTCCCTCGCCCACAGCACCTGTAGGATGTATGGTACAGTGACTTTTCAAAAGCTCGCTTCCCTTTCATTTATCGCCCTGCACCTTGTGTTTTTTTTTCACTAGACAAGGCTACTGTAGTTACAACATAGCACTTTCCCTCCTAAACTAACCCTTCAACCTTTTCAAACCCCCTGAAAAAATTAGTTGCTTCCTCCTGCATCAAAACACACCAACGATAGACAACAGCCGGTGAGGGTGGATTGTGGCTTTTCTGGAGAATATTTAGTGCCAGTGCCTCAAGAATTGGAACAGACAAGTGGTCGACGTTCGACTTGAGTGGATTATTTCATCATGGTGAGCGAAGTACATTGTGATCAAGACTTTGCATAAGTGCGGTTTTGTAAATGCACTAAAGTGGATATTTCTACTTCTGCTAATTGATTTTAAGTGAAAGCCATTTGCAGTTAGGAATAATTAATTTTACATGAAAGTGACAGTTAATACTTAGTACATTAAAGTGAACTATGAATCGTTTTTCCCCGTTACTCTCGGTACAGTTTCGAAAACTTATACTGAGACAATAATGGAATTATCAACAGCAATGATTCGGGGCAAAATATGTCTATGAAAATATGAGTGATAATTATGCGACTTTATTTTAAGATTTAAATTGTGTGGTGGCTCTATTCGGAGAGTTTGAAAGCATTTGAGTCGGGCTTGTGAATACAAATTCGCCCGTGAGAAAGACTGAGTTTTAAGAGGATGATTTTACCGCATGGACTTGCAAATTGCCCCTAAAAATCTAGTTTCTTTCGCCGGGTCGTTGGGAGTGTCGTGTATGAACAGTTACGTGAAAACATTTGTGAAAAATCTTAAACATTTTTTTAAACGCCAGATAAATGGGCGGAGTTAACCCACAGAAAACGGAAGTGATTTGCAAATAAGCAATACGAACGCGGATCTTCACGCTGTCTGAGAGAAATCACAGTTACACTGTTGAAATCTCGCACACTTCACGTATTCTTCCATCTGTCTTAGAGCAAAGCAATGCCAACCTACCTGTACAGACTTCGTCATTCAGAAACTTTCTCCACAGCCGTTTCTGCTGCTCGTTATGGTAAACGTGTGCGTCCCATGGCGGGGGGCATTCTTTCACGAATTGCCATATGTAACCAAAACTTACTCTGAAATTCTCAGTATCTCATATTTTTAACCATGTACTAACTGCATCGTGTAAGGTTAAAGTAATGACCCTCTTAGTCTACACAACAGGTGCTTAAAACCGTTAGAATATCCGTTACATAAACATTGTGCTGTCATTTGTTCACACCATGTTAAAAGTATGTCAGGTTTATTGTCTTAGAAACTTTCTTCACACCCAATTGAACATCTGCTTCCCTGTTCGCAGGACTCCTAAGTGACGCCAAATAAAACCAGGGGTTGTGTTAAATTTTAGTAGCTACAGGCATGTGTGCAGGTATTTGGTACAAGCATTCGGTTTTTTTTTATCCTTTAGACACCTAACGTCAACTATAGTTGACGTACTGCACCGCCAACCTCCAAAGTTGCATTTTATATATTTATTCAACAAATATATGTACCGAATATTTTAAACTCTCCGTTTTTTCTCTTAAAAATGCAGTTTGTTTCATAATTCTAACGTATTTGGTTCTGTATTTTTCACATTTTATATACAGGATGTGCTAAAATTTAAAAAAAAATTCCGGCGCCAAAAGGTTAAAATAGACTGCTCTTATCCTCTCCTGCTAGAACAAGAAGATATTCAAATGAAGTGTCCTAAAAAGTACCGATCAAAATGTATCACTTCGAATGTACATGAATATTGCATACAATAGACACCGGTATGAGAGGTCAAACAAAGGCTTGGTAGTGCCAGATATTCTCATACTTTATCCTGCATAAGGCGAAACTTCGTTTGTTGCGGCTAATCTGATAATGTTCAACAAAAAAGGAATCTCAACGTTAAATATCCCACTATCTTATTCTTCAAGATGAGGGGCAATAACAGAGTTCTTCAAAGTTCGAGTTTGATGTAGAGAAGGGCTTCCTTTCATTTCCGGTCTAGTACATGCTAGTTTTATGGTGCAAAAATTGGCCCCGGCAGACAGTTTTCTCTGTACTTGTATTTCTGTATCACTCTGCTAACGCGCCATACTAATTTTCATCTTAATACTAATCTTAATCAGAAGCCGAAGCGCAGGAACTTAAAAAAGGCAACGCTGAGGTCTGCGCTATTTTGCGATATTCCGCAGTGTATAGTGGTACTTCCTTGCCGACGTTTCGGGACAACATATTCGCTCATCTTCAAGGGCCAAGAAATCCAAAGAATGGATTGTCTCGAAACTGCAGGCTACGTGATATCCCAGAAGACCTCTACATCGCGGCGGCGGCCTGAAATCTTGAAAAGCTCTGCTCTTTTGTCTATCCGGGATTTCTGGACACAGAAGTACATTTTTTTTCCATCCATCAAAGGGTTAATGCATTCAGTTACTCCATATATAACATACTTCTTTTTGGTATGAATGCGCAGCTGTTTACCCGCCGCTATATGAGGTGGAGGCCATGTCCTTGTAGTTCATGCGAACATATAAGTAAAAGAGCAGGCAGCCGGCACCGCCCAGGCCAGGCTACCCCGTATCCTTTATAAGAATCTGTAACTGTACTAAGACTAACTGTATGAGATAGCTAGATAATTTATCGCTTTGCGGGGATCACAGACGGTTACCGTTCTGCATGCAGACCACTTGAAACTACTGCTTCTCTGTCTGAGAAACAGGGAAGGAGAGCGGTGTGGTAATTGCTGTATGATTCCTGCTGTTTTGTGGGTGTATCCTAAATGGTGTATTTGAATTGGCCGTTTATTATAAACTGCTCCTGAGACGAGTAGAGAATGTTATTGACACAAAGAACCTAGAGTATTTATTTACTAGCGGTAAAGTGTACAACTGTTATATCCGAGTAGATAATTAACATTTATAAAGCTGACTGCAACTGCTATAGAAACGTAATTTCTGGCCGAAATGTCAGGATGGCTTGTTTTTTTGGGTAATAGTTTAGAATGACAAAATAATAAAGAACAGTTGAATGAAAGTATGTCAAAACAAACACCAAGTTTAGGTATGTCGGCTGATAAAAGTAAATAAGATACATGACAGATTTAGGAGACAGGTTTAGAGGAATCGAGTCAAGGTATTGAATAACCTATTGAAGCCACAAAATTACTCTTATTTATTCGTAAGTAACGAAAAACCGGAACTAATTCCAATACAGAGAATCTCGAAATCTTTCGTATGATTAGGAAGCTCGTGAATGACTGTGAAGGTTGTTTACCTGATGTAACTGAAAGCAGTTTGCCCTGCTTAAGACAACTTAATTAGGCACTTGAGAAGTTTAAAAGGCCATAAAGCAGTAGGCATAAATGAATTTCGTAAAAACCTTCCGAATTTAATAAGAAATTTCATATCTATTTGGATCCCAAAAATATGCACTAGTCACATTATTTTATCCTCCATAATAATTGGAAACTTACTACTAAACATAAACACTTTACAGAATCAGAGACTTTTCTTGACTTCAGTAGTAATCTTCAAGTACACAATTAAGTTTAACAAGACAAGCAATGGACATACTGCATAACGTGACAATGAGGCTCGTTCTTGCGACCATTGTTGCCGTGGAAAAGCAATAAGTATTACATATTCTGAATGTGCGTTTGTAGCCGTAGGTATCCAGCATGAAATGCGCATGCGTCATTTTGTCATATGTGGCCCATCCGGCTGTACAATATTTTTCCACTCTTTCTCGCAAAGGGCACGTTTTTCGAAAAAATAAAGTTGTTGAACATAATATGTGTTTTATGTGTTTTCTCTAAAACTTTTTCTGCAATGTTTATCGTTCTAAGAAGAATTGAACGGGATATGGTTAAAAATGTAACATTACATCGGTCTTCATGTGAAGTACCCGTTATTCTTGTCAGATTTTAGTGAAACTTGAATTTTCTCGACATATTTTGGAAAAGTTCTCAAATATAAAATTACATAAATATATGTCCAGTGGGAGAATATAGAATATTTTCTTACTACTTACAAATCATAAATTCGAGTTCTGGATGACTTCTGCAAATATGCGTAGTTGCCATGATTGTGATTGACACCCGGATATCCGGGATCAATTTCTAATTCATATTACATGGAATTTGTGGGGGAGGGAACTTGTCTCGAGTGAGTTTTCTTGGACAATCTCCAGTTTGCCTTACTTTGCAAAGGTTGGCCATAAAATTTGCGTTTTTTAAAATTCAATTCATTTAATTAAACTCTAGATTTGGGAGGTAAAATCCAAAATTTCTGCTGTCCTGTTTGAGGTTCTCCTCAGTTCTTCTAGGCAGATGCATTGACAGCACATTGACGAGTATGACGGCATGTTCTTTTCTGAATTCTTCCCAAGTTGACATTTGCTGTCATCTTCGACTAGACTATGTAGAATTTGGTGTATGTTTACATATATTATCGTACTCCGTCAGCACAACAAATTGAATTATTTTAAGCTGTGTACTTTCATTATACGATTGCGTCATCTTTGTGTTTGACAGTGTATGATTCTGTTCAAAAAACCGCTGTTTATGTAATATGCACACAATGACGTGCAAGTAATAAAAATAGCATATATTTTTGAGAAAGCGTCATTGATTAACTAGGAAACAAACGTAGAGCCCTGAGACGCTAAGGAAGCACATAAATTCCGTTACAACGAACGCAGCACAGCTGTCGACACCCGCAGTGAATATTGGCTTTGTCACGTTGATATGAAGCGAAAATTAAATTAACATGACCGCTCTTTATTGTAGCTGGTTCAGTGGAGTGTGTTTTGTCATGCAGCTCCTCGTTATGCACTCTCCACCATTCCCCCTTTACCTCTTCCCTCCTAGGTCCAAATATTCTCCTCAACATCATATTTTCAAACATCCTCAGCTTCCTTTCCTCCCTCAATGTCAGCGACCAAGCTTCACACCCATACAAAACAACCGGCAAGATTATAGTTCTATAGATTTTAATCTTTAATTACCTGGACAGCAACCTGGAAGACAAAAGATTCTGCACCGAATGATAGCAAGCATTTCCTGACCTCAGTCTACTCTTTATTTCTTCCCGAATAGAATTTTGGATTGTTAAAGCTGTTCCCAAATA
>Ga0131853_10011819_pt1 | contig 15975 bp, 10 predicted proteins | sample TergutLab28metaG_FD_92764 | JGI IMG/M metagenome (GOLD analysis project Ga0131853, IMG submission 92764) | Labiotermes labralis P1 segment gut microbial communities from Petit-Saut dam, French Guiana - Lab288 P1 (version 2) (version 2) | ecosystem: Host-associated > Arthropoda: Insects >...
AATGCTGCTTGCCAGCAACTGACGCTATCGACAGGCGGGAAAAAATTCACGCATGCGCACTAAGGTTCAAGGTCGGCTCATGCAAGCGCGCTAGATTATAATCCATCAGGTGTTCGCATAAAATAATACGGTCGGATACTTTTCTAACAGACCTCGTATATCATGCACAGGTGAGATAGGCACAAACTTTCGTCAGAAAACCTGAAGAGAAGTAACAGTAGGAAACCTAGGTATGATTACAGGATAACAAGTGGATCTTGAAGAAATATGGAGTGAATGTATGGATTATAATCACCTGGTTTGGTATGAACTCTCATGAACACAGCAATGTACTCTCAGGCTCCATAAAAGCTATGGGAACAATTCAAGAACAACCCTGCTTCATGGAGCTGGAGTTGTCAATAACATATAATATTCATAAAAAACTGCCACAAAGGTTGTATATTTCATCAAATAAGAACAGGAAAATTATTAAATGCATAGGAAACCAAATGTTGTTCTTGGAAGGTGCTGTATACATATCTCACCTGTGGGATCGCCAGTCTGAACCATAAATCCCTTAATGACTCGATGGAATATATGACCATTGTAGTAACCATTTTTACTATGCACACAGAAGTTCTCTACTGCTCTTGGGCACTCTTTAGCAAACAGCTTGACATGAATGTCTCCCAGAGCTGTATGGATAATGGCACTGTCATACAAACGCTGAACACCTGCATGTGAAAGTATAAAGATAACATAAACTTTACACTTATGAAGTTACTTTAAACTTTTACTACCTATATTATGAATCTTGCACTGTATGCCTTAGAAAGATGAAAAGACACACTCCTAACTTCCGTACATAGGCAACAAAGTTGTTGGTGGAACCACAGCCACCAGAGTCACAGCAATTTGATGGTGTCATCTAAAAGTAATTAACACATGCATTTATCTTTTAACTCATAACATGAGAACAGCTGTGAATGGGGAGTAGAAATGTTATGTTACAAGCACCGTAAACCTATATTCTTGTTGATCAGTGCTCTACTTATGTATTATAGCAATCTTATTGAACAATCTTCTAATATTTACCACTGTGACAAGGTGCACAGTAATTGCTTTATGTATTCAGTGCATGGTATTGAACTTGGGAAAATGACAGGTAGTTTCCACACAAAAGCTGACACTTTGTTTTGAAGCAGATCTCTCAAAATACTAGATTTCTAGACAAATACTACCTCTACCAAATTATTCAAAACACTGTAACACCACAAATTTCGCCCTTCAAAGGTACCGGATTCCTGGGCACTTGCACAAACAGTACAACATAATATAGTATGAATGGTAGCTTAAAGAACAACTGATATTTATGAAGAGTCTGTTTTCAGTTCCCTTATACTGACATGTCTCTCACAGGACATTCACCACTGCTTCTAAACTTGTAACTGTGTAGAAGGGAAGTTTGATACACATAAGTTCAGACCTCCCATTAAATTGTACATGCACTTATGGGGGGTGGGGGGTGAAACCATGGCAAGCCAAAAATAGTGTTAGGTCTTGAACAAATTACTTTAACATTTTTAGAATTAAAGTGTTTGCAAGTATATAGACTGCAGATGAAAACATATGGCGACATTAACTTCAACCTCTGCAATGTAATGCTACTCGAATTGCCCCAAGACAATCAGAAAGTGAGAATGGGAGGAGGGGGGACATGAAGAAATGAAACAGCAGTGGTCACAGTAAGGAAACAAACACAAGTGAACAGACATGAAGGGCGACCACTAAACAAAGAAAGCCTTCTTGCCTTTATGAATTAAATTCTTTCCTATTTTTTAACTGGTGACAACCACATAACATATTACATACGTCCATCTTTCCGTTTTCTGACTGAAAGCAGCACAATTTCTTGGAATACAATGGAGGAGTAACGAAAAGCATAACAATGAATAAAACATTAGACTGCATCTAAGTAATATCTTTATACCCTTCTTCCCTTTCTTATTTGAAATAAAGTAAAAATAAACTAAACTTGACAAAATACTTGCAGCAAATTTGTCCACGTACAAAACATGTCAGCATTAAGGGCCAAGTGAATTTAACTATACAGCAGTTTTACAGTATATAAATAAACAAGACTGTGGTAACCTGAAGCTTCAGTTGCAGAGATGATGTCTTCTTTGGATGGCTTCTCATTGAAGATATCTCGTTCTGCATCTTGGCTCTTGGTGTCCTCTGGCTCTCGCCTTAAAAAAGAAGGTTGAGGAACATGAGAAAGATTTAATAAATTAGAAAGTGGAATTAAACCACCCATACTCTTTAACACAGGCTGACTGATGTTACATGTTAACTGTGATGGTATAAGAAGAGGATGCAGGGGATTATAGTAATTGTCAGGTAGCAAGCAGCTGTGCCTATGACACGATTCTAGTATTTACTGGAAACAGCCCGAAGATATACCTATCAAGGATTCAGTTCATGTACCTTTTACACGTCAGCCAATTAGCCATTTCACAGAATTTTCTGTAACTCAAAAGTGCATGATAAATGAATGTGTGCCCACAAAAAAAGAACATAATGATGAACAGACCATCATATTTCAGGGTTTAGAAGTATTCGTTCATAGTCAAGTAATCCTGAGTTTAAATCTTGGTGAGAAAACCTAACTATCCTGATTGTTTTTGTGGTTGTCCTGTCATCAAAACAAAATGGTTGAACCTTATCCTAAAATGGACCGCATTCATTTGAGTATATTTTCCAATTCACCATTCATATCCATCCTGCAATTCCGGGCCATGTAAAGCACACAGTTGAAAAAGCAAGCTTAAATAACCCAAGAATGAATTTAACATCAACCATAAGGACTATTTTCATACACCTGCTTTCATGTTTGCTGCAGAAAATGAAAATATTTATTATGAATGTCAGTAAATATGCTCTGGCATTTTCTCATAGCTTTTTAAGATGAAAGCTCAAACTACTCCTTCAGATCACACATTACAATAATGATTTTTGGGAAAAATTCTGTAACTGTCTTTAGTATACCGCTCTGAGTAACAGATGTATGTAGACATGCATTTAGAGAACTGTTCTGCATTCTATGAACTATAAATGATAACTTGAAACTGAACACCATGATGAAGTGGGAAGCCCTAGTGCTTCATATTTAGGTACCAGACTGCACATCATGATGGAGAAGACAGCACTGATGCTTCATGTTCAGGTTCCAAACTCAAATCTCAGTCCAGAGATTAAATATACTAACAGATTTGATGTTCAGGTGACCGTGCATCGTGATAAATTCTTATAATAAAACAAACTAGATGCACTAATTTATCAAATTTATTTTTGGAATAAAACTCTACATGTTTTGGACAGTTCCTCTGTCCATCATCAGGCGTTTTTCACTGTACACACAGCAACAGTATATGTCATGCAGGTTCCATCCTGATCCTGCTCGCAAGCTGTCAGTAAACCTGTATGACATATACCATTGCTGTTTGTACAGCAAAAAACTCCTAATGTTGGACTGAGGAACTGTCTGAAACAGGTAGAGTTTCATTCCAAAATTAAATTTAAGAAATCAGTGCATCTAGTTGGTTTTATTATAAGAAATTACTAACAGATGTTTTCTGCAGTTATACTCAGTCCCTCTAGGCAAATGCTAGGAAGTCCATTTATTTCCACATCCTTTCCAATTCATAATTTATGAATAACTCTATCTTATCACACCACACAGTGAGTTACCAACAGCATTTCTAAACAAACCATACATAAATACAAAAATAAGATTACTAGGGGCAAAAAATGTTTTATGATTCTAAAATGAACTGCTTTTAGTCTGCTGAGCATAATTACACACACCCACAGAAATTCTGAAATTCCTGTGTTAATACATTTTCACATGCATCCGCGAAATATCAAGTTCTCCATACTACTGAAGGCAGCTGTCATGTATTGATACTATGCATGTAGTGGACATTTTTCTGTGTCATATAATGTGTACAGTGGAGTAACCTGGCTGATCTACTGACACTGGTCCAGACTTGGCCACTGTGTTGTAAGAATGGACTGGTGTTGGTAGATCAGACAGGGTACTCCACTGTTCATGACATATGTGTATGATATGAAGACAATGTACGTAGGAAATTGTAAATGAAAATAATGTGTTTGCTTAATGTCCAATTTAAAACATTTAACACAGCAGCAGCTTGCCTATTTACTCTCAATTTGAAAGTATAATTGACGAACTGGGCAGAAATCACATGTGTATGATAATTTAACATTGTTTTTATGGAAGTCTTGGCAGAAGTAAAAAAGCATGTACAGATAAAGAAAATATAGATTCAAGGAACATAGAATTCAAGTTTCACTGTATATGGGAGGTAAATGCAGACAACAGAATGGGAGATTAAAAAAGAAAATTAAATTTATAATTACACAAGTCACAGGAATCAGAAAACAACTACCATCAAAATAAAACTGTATTGAAAATATCAAATAAGTACATCTACCTTGTAAATACATAAAATCTGTTCTTCTTGAATGCAGTGCAAAAGAGTGTGGGATCTGAACGAACAGAATCTAAAGTTGGGTTTTCTGAGGCTTCCATTTCCACTGTTATTGCTGCTTTTGACTTCCTTGCACGCCCCTGGAAATGAATTCCAAAATATGACATCAATGCATATCCTGTCTAATGAGAAATGACAGGATGATTACATGAATGGTAAAAAAGTTGTCCCATCATCAGCTACTTTGAAAATGAGAACATATTTTCAGGTTCCTTAAAATCAAAACAATTTCTGCACCATCTGAGTGTCTATCCACTCTTCATGACATACCTTACCGCTTGCAATTGAGAGTGTTAATTACAGGAAGTTGTCACGGTACATTGTACCAAACCATCATACTTTCTGAGGCAGGCCAAGCTAGGAATAACACAAGAATTGTGACTGGGATAGTTGGTTTCCTAGCCAAAGTTTGAACTGGATAATTATCCAGCAAGGTAAAATATGAGTCACAAATGCTACCATCACGATACCATTGCAATTTAAACACATGTCTAAGATTTTTTCACCTGGCAGACTGTGAAAGTCCGAAAATATAAAATGGTAAGAACGTAAAACCAGTTAAAAGAAAACAATAAAAGTATCAAGCTATACATGCAAATCAATATAAATCGCTAAAATATGTGATGACAAATAACATATTACTCGCTTAGTTTTTGAATGTGAGTGTAATAAATATTTAAAGTAACACTTAAACCTCAAGCATCACATGTAAATATTTCTGTCATGTACTTTATCTACATTTAGTTACACAAGTGTAAAGGAACAACGTTTTAAAACAGCCTAGTGAAAAGATATTCTTGTGAAAAAATTATATAACCCATAACAAGGAACAGTACTCAGAACGTTATTAAAAAAACAGCCCCAGATAACTAACTTGTGGTCATAAGTTCTCTGCACACTTGAACTCATTAAGTGGCAATCACAGAATTCAGAGTAGAATAAAGCTTTGAATACATTTTTGGGCCACACCTTGAATTTAGCATGAGACTTTGACATGTAACTATGAGAACACTAGTTCATCATATCAGAGAAATCTGAGAGTTATGATTGTGAACTTTCCACAGTACTGAAACTACATTACACTTCTCGAGCTTAATACACGAAGCAAAATTTCTTACTAAGTTACTGCACTATGAAATACGGTTCTCTGTCCTATTCCTTGTCCTTGACATTTATGCTACAACAAAACAAAAATTTCATAAGGGAAACATGTATATAATTAGTACAGTACTATATAATTATAATATGTACTTGAATTTTCTATTTAAGAACATGTCAAGTCACAAGTTAAGCCACCAAATTCAAAACAAATTCATGCTTACTTGATATAAGGCTAATTTAAGAGGTCGTAAGTTTTCAGGTTTTCCAATAATTCTCACACACTTGTTGGTATATAAATTAACCACTTTTACCCCCAACATGGTGGCATATAACACAAAATAACCACTCTCATCAAAAATTATATTTCCCAAATTTATAGCTTCTGACTTTTCTAAGTCGCGTTCTGCTGCCATCCTGGAAAAGAAAGAGAAATAAAATAAAGAAATACATTATTCAGTTGTTACTGCAGAAGTGTTTCATCATGTGACCATAATAAAATTTATTTATTTGATATTATTACCTTGTAAAATAGTAAAGAAGTAAGTTGGCTTTTCCTTTTTACAAATTGACTGAAGGCTAAGCATGACAGTACAAGGCTGGACTCTAATATTACAGATTGTGTCAGTCAGTTATAGCATTCTGGTGTTGTAGCTGGGATATGATTATTTTATACCACATATTTTCAATCCTATTGGTAACTGTGAATTGAACTACTCCATAAAACAAACAAGAGAACTTCCACATAATCATAAAACAGAGAAATGACAAAGTAATTTCATTTCTCACATTGAGACAATATCACACAATAAAGACAGCCAAAATGAATAAAAGTGTGGTGTTATTTGTAACTATGTAAAGAGCAGACTAAATTCAAAGAATGTTTGTTATCATTCACTTAAGAATTTATCTTCCTGCCTACCATCGAAAACCTAATGGGGAACCTTTCAACTTCATATATGACAATCCCTACACAACAAATTCCCTTGCATGCCCTTTCGCAAAACTTGTCACTCCCAGCCTCAAAGTGACACATACAATATATTCAGCAATCTGCCATTCATTTACATTGCTCTTATTTTAGTTCCTGTAATTACCTCCTTCCAAACTCCATGTTGGGCAGCTGTTGTCTCACCTGCTGAAGCTCGGAAAATCTCTGCAGAGATTCATCAAACACTTTACTTAATTTACCCGTCTGGAACTTGAACACTCTTACCTGCAGCATGAAATATTCAAATGAATTAACTAATACACGATTTATATCCATTTACTTAACTCTCACCACTTTCAAGCTTGATGTAACTTTTGAAAGCTTGCATCCACAACAATGATTATTTCTTTGAATAAGTAATAATATAAAGTTATATGCAATATATGCAAAAGGATACAAAGAATTACAAGTTCAACTAGAACAACTGGTACAGTGACAATGCTACAGACCAGATGACTGAGGAACAGGTATTTGATTCCACACATGAGGAAGAAACTTCTGTCAGAAAGTGTCCAGACAAGCTCTGAAGCCCATCTATCCTCCTACTAAATCAATAATGAGGAATCTCCCCTCTGGGAAAAAGTGACCAGGGCGTGATGTTGATCACTCACCTACATGTAGTGCCAAGGTTAAGAAAGAGTGCAGCTATACCTCAGCTACATTATATTCTCTCAACCTGTGGTGCTTATGTGAACATAAGGAAAACTTACTTTCACTTTTATAAACATTCACCTGCACTGGTGCTCACAGCCTGCACGAAGCAGATACCTTTATAGAAGCTGACAGTCACTCAGCCAGTCCAGAAATTCCCCACCTTCCACAGAACCCATTTTTCATTACCCTTTGCATATGAGACCACCATTGAACCTAGTCTTATCGCAGAGATAGAGGCCACATGTTCACATCCTACTTCTTAAACATCCACCATAATTTTACCCTCCCATTGGAATATCAATACAAAACACACCATATGTTTCATATACTTATCACCATAAAATCTTTGTTTTTAAAATTATTAAATGTTAAATTAAAACTTTCAAAGCTAATAACAATAAAGTATTAACAGAAGAGGCCACAATAAACACAGAAATAATACTAAACAAATAAACAAAATTCCCAAACTTCCCAAGGTAAATCATATACCACTCCCCTGGCTAAGCACCACATACAACAGCTGTACAGATGTCTAGAGGATTCACTTGCTGGTAACTCTATGACAATCAGTATTAGCAATGGTAATGCTTTCTCCTGGCATGAAAGGCTGGTGCACACTTCAGCTCAGGCACTTCCAACATTTTTCTCTTTCATTCACATCCATCATATTCCAGCACAGTATCCTGTCAAAATCTTTACGAGACAGTAGAGGAAGCTGAAAAACTGGTTACCACTGTGACCATCTACCTGCATAAATACCGGTATCTGTGTCAGAATCACAATACAGTGGACACACAGCAGCTACAATGTCAAGTCATAATCACAATCAGTGCCAATACATACATACAAAGTACTCAGTGTGATGTAAGATAAGAGAACAGAAGACAAGCCAGAAACTTGATCAGTAGCAGCAATGACATTCACCTGATAGTACATGAAATAGAAAATTCTGTTAATCTGACCGGCAAGGAACTGGACAGCTGCCACATTACTGGATATCTAGATTACCAGACAGTACCTATACTAACCTAAGAAAGTTCTTACAGGTAATATTTTGTTAGTGCTCCTATACTTGGGCTGCAAAACTAATCAAAGGAGTATTCCATTTGGATATCTCCCTCATTTGAGAGTTTAGGGTCATCAGGGTCCCTTTATATGTTTTCTGGAGTCTTCATATCTGAAGACGCTGATCAAATAAGAGACAAGTGGTCAGGAAATAGCAAAACAGTTGAAGTACTGACACTATAGAAGGTATTTTTGAACAAATCCCCCCCCCCCCCAAAGATCTGCCATTTTTAATGATGAAGCTTTTTTCGGGTAAAAAGCAAAACTTCTGGTCTTGGGACTACTCTCATCAAGTGCTGGAATATTAGGATTCCCAAATCATGAAATGTTACATTAATACAATCTTGCTGTAATGCTGGTTTAGCAAATTCATAATACTCTCACTCACACTTGTGTATGCTGTGTGTACATCCATCTGCAAAGTACACAGCAACAGCAAACAACAGCAATGTCAAAACAGCTAACTCCGCAGATGTAACAAAGTGTAACACATACCCTGTAAATTATATGTTGAATTAACAGCTCTTTGTAGCAAGTGTGACATCCTTGGACTTGGTGCTTCTGTAATGAAGTTCACAGAACTTCTCCAGGCCCAACATAAGTTCCAACAAGTTATAACATGTATAACTAAGAATACATTTATAAATTATATGCAACTGTTTCCATTAGGAAAATAACATTTCCATGTGGTCTTTAGTTTATTATCATGGTGGGTTATGAATAAATAGAGCACTAAGTTAATACATGATTGTAGAACATGATGACACTAATGACAATTTATGAGTTACATTTATGATAAGAATATTATTCATTTCTTTCAGTTAATCAAAGAGAAATAAACATTTCGGTGCAGTAGAAACCCTAATGACTTATGAAAAATAGTTGACTTTGAGGGTAAAATATTTCTGAAGTACCGGGTGCGAGGTGATTATTTGCTTCAGAACCTTGGTACCCTTACAGAACTACATACAATAACTACAGCATAAAACTTGTCTCTTATTCCTCCTGAATTTTAAACTATTAAATACCTTTCTATCACCTGAGAGTGTTGCAAATTTTGTTCCATCTGGCGAGAACCCAAGTCCAGTCGGGAAAGTTTTACATTTGGCAAATTCAAACAGATCAGTGTCAAGTTTTGACTCAAACAACACACATCTAGGGAACTTATACTCAGTTTTTGGTCCTGTCCAATATTCCAGTATTCCAGCCTGATCCACTGATAGTGCCACTTCAAACACAGGATTGTACTGTGGAAATAAAAACAAAACTGGGCATCAGGTCATCCATTTCAATTTATCTATTTACAACAGAAACTTCCAGTAAAATTGATGTACCAACAGAGCGTCTCTTGCATACTTCACCTTCACTAAATTTTTTTTAAAGGTGTATGAGTTTCTCTCAACTTAAATATTCTCTAGTAATCTTGTCATTGAGAAAGGGATTTCAACAAAATGAACCATGGATACTTTGTTTAATGCCAGGCTTAAGGTGACAGCAGACACAATGATTATGTTCTCATCATCTTCTACACTTGACAATTTCATCTTCATGCCAGGATAACAAAGTGAACAAAGTAACAGTTTTGGTCTGAGTACTACAGTTTCCCCCCCTCATTACCACTCCACCAATCATCTACACTCATATGTTCATATATTACCAACTTAGCAATTTTGGATTTTGCATAATCGCTGCATGATAAAAAAAAAGTCCTTCACAGCCTAGTTAAATGTGCTGTTGCAGCAGCCACCTAGAGTGTCTGAGTAAATCAACATAAGCCCCAATACACACAGTCAATCTATAGAGTGAAAATGAAGTCAAGGGCTTCTCCTGAAAGTGAAGCACTAGCATTAACCAAAATACACCAATATCTGTACAAGATTCTTTTAATGGATGTGCAGTCTCAGTAATCTCTATTCTATGCAGTGGTACAGCTGACGACAGCAGACATTAATGTATTTTCCAGCTTTCTCGTATTTTAATGTTATGATGTACGGCTTGCTGTTACAAAATTTCCCTTCAACACTGCTCCACTGGAGTTTAAGTTATAGCAGGATTACATGTACAAGGTCCCCATATGCAAGACAAGTGTCAGTGCGCCTCACAAACCATATGCTCCTCCTACCTGAGTTACATGATTACAGCTACTATGTAAGCAGATGAACACTGGCACCTCCACTACCCTGACTGGAGAAAAACACCATCTACATGCACTCTTGTGACTTGTAACATCAGCCTTGGCCTGCTAATGTGACCTGTGTCTGGAGTTGGAGACTTTGTGGAATTAAACCTGCTAAACTAGCAATACACTTATCTGAAGAAATGTGGAAATGATGCCTTTCACATATTGTTTGTACACTCTTCAACAAAACTGTTCATATACCTTAATTATGACCACTGGTCTTGTGTGAAGCTTCTCAAAGACATGTAGATGGGTGTTTGTTCCTTGTCCATCATATACATAGACCTTGTTTGAATCTGCATCAGACCTATTCAGGAAAGCAAAATGTAGCAATTTGATTACAAACAATATTCCATTACCACTAACTTCATCAACACAATACAATCCCATGAGGCAAAGTTCTTCTTTAAAAACTAATAGCTGCCCACCTAGTGTTCCTCTTTTGGGACCTGAAGGTTCACCACAGTGTCCACAGCAGTGTCCTGTGGTCTAGAACTAAATGGGCCATGAGTGTTTTCAAAAGGAAGTTTCATCTCAAACTCTGCAAACCCAGAAAACCAAGGACATCACCAGTTTTAAAGCAAGATTTAATCTGACGGTCATACCTGGAAACTGAGCGAAGAGGGACATAAAAGCTGTAATGGTTACCTACTGAAGTACCTGATCTACTGGGCAGACAAAAGACAAGTATAAAGGTGTGTTGCTGGGTGGAACAAGTAGCATTACAACATAAGAAAATACCAACAAGTCTATCTGGTAATTATTTTTACTTCAGTAAAACTGATCAAATTTCTTGTGGAAAATAAAAACTGTGCTTGTGGAACTGCCCATTTGGTACAGAGATACTGCAAATCCCAAATTCACAAAGCTCTGCAACTAAAAGGTGTGGAGGTGTTTCATCTGAGAAGTAAACATTTGTTGTGGTCAGACAGACTGAATTACAACTCTGAGATGTTACTGTGTACACTGTCCCTTACCCATATCTCTTAAAAATACCCACAGGCTTGTGATAAATTCTGGAAATTGATAAAATCAGGCTACATCACATTTTGGCCACAGACAGTTACAGAAATACCCACTGACTATTACTTGCACCATGGAGTCCAAGGAACATAATGTTTATTGTAACAGTAATTTTATATCAACTGAGGGAACAGATATGTATGTGCAAGACTTATGGGGAATGCCAGTGAATGTGCAACACACTACACTACTGTAGAAACTCACAATGCTAGGGCTGCAATTGCGTCTCCTGGGCTATGGATCCATTCACAGCACAGTGGCACATAGTCTAATCTCATCATATTGATCATGTCTGAAAAAAATTATCAACTTTGAAATGTCAGATGTTAATTATACGACATGATGTAATGAAATATAAATGCTGCCAATTGTCACACTGACACAACATCTTCATTCCATTAGCTACATAAACATTTAGCACAGGGACAGCCCACTTACTGACAGTGAAACCACTACAAGTCAGAGCTAACTCAATGGCAAGTAAGTGGAATGCTGGATCCAGCATGACGCCAGTATAGCAGCTTAGCCGTGCCCTTGGGGCGGCTCAAGGGTCGTTGCCAGGCGGAAGTCTAGCTGAGCATACTTCGAGAATTTTCCTTACCTGGCCTTGGACAGTCATCCGGTGGTTGGGTGCCGTGGGCGAGTGAAAAGAACTGGGGGGCGGTTACACCGGCCAATGGTTGGAGAGTAAGAAGACGGAGAGGGGCATTGCTGAAGAAGACCTGCACGGGGAATCAACTCTGAAGGAGTCGAAGCGGGACTCCAGGCTGCAACGAACAACGAAGGGGCCGGCCGGCGCAGAATACTCTGTGTTTCGTTGGGTAGTCCAGCCAAGTACTGGGGCTGGTGTTCGGGTAGGCACGTAAGTTGGAAAACAGTTTTTTTGGGTTTGTTTATATTTTTCCAAATTCATAAATTTGGGCTGTGGATAGTACCTACCCGACACCGGCCACCCATTATGGGGACGCCGAAAGTGGCTTGGTGTTATATACGAATGCGCCTGACTCACGTTCTAAACTTGTAGAGTTTGGTATAGTGGACCAAACTTGTTCGCGCCACGCTAGTGGGCGCGTCGTTAAGTTTCGAGTGTTTACGAGCGCTACAAGACTCGCTGTCTAGACCGTGCTGTGTGTGTATAAGGACTAAGCATGAGGTAAAGAAATTTATTGTATGAAGGCCTGTTTACACGCGCCGGTAGTGCGTCCTCAAAAGTTCGTATGGGTTTACAAGTGCCCAAATACTAGTACAAAATGCTGGGTGTCAAATATTGGGCTGTTTTGTGTATCACTGTGGTGCAATCTGTATACGAGATAATTTATTTGCTTTGTTACTCACCGTACTATCTGTTTGGTTCAGCCCTGAAAAGGGAGTGTAATCTAAACTTTGTAATTCAAGTACAAAGTTGTTTTGTGTTGTTCTCACAATATAATTCTGTGCATCACTATCCTAGAGTTACTTGTCAGAGTTGTATGTCGTTTCCCTAATACGTTCCCATGAGAGACCATCTTTGTGGAGCCCAACCCCCCAGACAGCCGGCGGGGATGTACATAGTGCCGAGCCCTCGTTCTTTTCCTGTTAGTGCCTTCACTCCTACGGGGGTTGGCGACCGTATGGGCTCAAAGCAACAGACAATGGGGGAGGTCACTCACAGATCCTACAGCTAACAGGCCTAAGGGTTGAAAAAGGAAGAGAGCAAGAGGTCACATTCAGCAAAATCAACAGTTATGTTTGGCAAGTTAACATATCATAAAATTTACAAGTTTTTATCACTAACTGTCAGAATGTCCAGCTAATTCTATTAATGTATAATGCCTGCATATGTGGATCCACAACTTATCACAATTAATATTTACACTGCAGATGCATATTTAATACAGAGGAATACAGAGGTATACTGTCATGGTATGAATACTGATGAGCTGCAATCTTTTACTAATTTTGACTTCACTATGATCATTTAAGTACCCCATTTAACAGTGATATTGAAATAACACTCCTTCTGAAAATGGCCATGTACTTGTCAAAACACATACAGGATAGAAATGAACAACCCATATGGTATTCTCAACAAAACAGTCAATATTGTGTTGCGATGGTGGTAACACATACGATTGGGTGGTTGTTTTAATTTATTATAGGGCAGTCTCATTCAGGAGTTCTCAAACGTTGTACAACATCCAATGCAGAAACCTCATATGTTAAATGTTCTGTAACATCATGCACAAACACCAATATGACCAACTAAAAATTCTATGATACAATAAAGGGGGCACGCGGTGGTGCAGTTGGTTGAGGCACTGCACTACAAGCCAGAAGATCGCAGGTTCGATTCCCGATGTTGTCAATGGAATTTTTCATTGACATAATCCTTCCGGCCGCACTATGACCCTGCGGTCGACTCAGCCTCTAACAGAAATGAGTACCAGGAATATATCCTGGGAGGTAAAGGCAGCCAGTGCGTTGGGCTGACAACCTTACCACCTTCATGTGCCGACTGTCTTGAAATTTGGGAGCCTTAATCTCCTGGAACCCTCAGGGCCTTTCCAGGCCTGTAATGGGATTGCTTTACCTTTATAATACAATAAAGTCTTTAATTATGCTGGATGTGACCGCAATGAGAATCCACTATTTTATCGCCACTTGCAACAAAATGCATTGTTATCATGCCACTAAGAGCTATACCACCAACACTCTTATTTTAAATAGTAATACTAACACTAATACTAACTTGTTTAATAAAGACCAACAAGATGCACTTTTCTTTCTTGATTTATTCAAATAATCATCTACATGTTTCGAATAGAGTAACTATTTGAAACATGTAGAGGATAGATTATAGTATACCACAATGCATGGTCCAGAGAATGTAAAACTAATATTAACCTTTGTTAGCCATGATGATGCATGTGCCTTGACTAGTGAAGAGTGCACTGCATTTCTTCAACACTAATACAATTACCCTAAGTTAAAGTATGGCTCCCAGTCCTGCAGAATGAGCAGGTTTACATGTTGCTATTCCTGGATGGTTAACTGACAATCTAGCATTAATGGGAGATTTAAAATCCCAGCACCTGGATGATAAAGGCTAATAACAGAAACTGTAGGAAGTTGTAAAGTGGCAGTAAGAATAGTACCACCACTATAGGAGGGCAATGAAATTCTGTGCGTTAGCAGATCTTCCCGAATTATGAAACTTCTGAGAACTGCATTCTTTTTGTAGAATGTAAAACAGTATGGCAGCAAAGTGAAATCTATAATTAGATTTTCAGTTTGATAGTGCAAGCCATGTAAAATTTTCATCCAGATAGATCTCAAATTGTGCCTATGAATTCTGTACAAAATATTTTTCTATAAAGTAACAATTACAAACAGGACAGTGAAAAATTCTGATGTTATGTCATGCAAATATAATGAGGTAAGTATATACCTGTAGAAATTATGAATATAAATGGGTCATTAACACATATGATTATATATAGCTCCCACTATCCCCATCCTGTGGGGTGGAGCATTTTAATAAAAGTAAGAACAGCAGGTTTGTCACAGCCTTTCTTGTTTCTTTGTGTGTGTGTGTGTTTGTGTGTGCATGTGCATACATGACATACGTGGCCTGTGCAAGAAGTTTATGCAGTAGGTTAGAGGAGGAGTGAGATGTTAACTGGTGGCACACCCCTCCAGCTCTCCTCACTCTACAGGACCCAGTTGACTTTCAGTAGGAGCCAGACCGCTGTAGGAGAAGGACAGACTTCGTGCTTTAGTTTTTTGTGGAATGTGTATTCGCGCATTGTCAAAATGGAGACTGATCAAAAGCTTGAACAACGAATTAACATCAAGTTTCTTGTGAAACCGGGCAAGAATGGCCCCGAAATACACCAAATGTTGCAATAGGTTTATGGAGAGTGTGCTCTAAAGGAAAGAACTGTTTTCAAGTGGGTCCAGCGTTTTCAGGAAGGCCGTGAAGACCCCAAGGACGATGCCAGGTCAGGACGCCCCTCCACCTCAAGTGGTAATGAAAACATCGATCGTGTGTGTTCTCTCATGCTCAGTGACCGCCGATTGACTGTTAGAATGATAGCAGAAGAACTTGGTTTGGGAAAGTCGTCTGTTCACATGATTTTGACGGAACATTTGGACATGAAAAAGGTTTGCGCCAAGATTGTACTGAAACTGCTCACTCCTGAGCAAAAGTTGCAACGGAAGGAGTGTTGCGCCGACTGAAAAACCTCAGAGGAAAGCGATGAATTCTTGGAAAGGGTCATCACAGGTGACGAATCATGGATCTACGATTCCCCAAATGCAAATTGGTGCTGCGGGGGCGGAATTTGGGTGATGTGACGACGATTAAAAGTGAAATGACATCGCTGCTGAAGGGCTTAAGAGAAGCGGAATTCCAAGGGTGCTTCCAACAA
>Ga0131853_10011820_pt1 | contig 15975 bp, 13 predicted proteins | sample TergutLab28metaG_FD_92764 | JGI IMG/M metagenome (GOLD analysis project Ga0131853, IMG submission 92764) | Labiotermes labralis P1 segment gut microbial communities from Petit-Saut dam, French Guiana - Lab288 P1 (version 2) (version 2) | ecosystem: Host-associated > Arthropoda: Insects >...
AATTGTTTAAATTGTTTAGGTATTATTTTTGAACTAACTCCAGAATTTGTTAAATCATAGTTTACTATTAAAGCCTCAAGCATAGAATTTCTATTCGCTTCTTTTGCTCCTATAAAATAAAAATGTTCTTTTGTTATTTTTTTATATTCGCCCCATATAGCTTCTATATATTCATTTGTACGGTATTTATTAGAATGCCATGTAGAAAGCATAAAATTAGAATTACTCTCTATTAAGCATTTTTTTAACTGTCTTTCATTATTATCATCCCAACTGTCATAATAATCAACATGGCGACCTATATAAGGAGGGTCGCAATAGATGAAAGAATTATCATCAGCCAATTTAATAGACTCTTCAAATGGTAAGCATGAAAATTGCCAATCATTTGAAAAAATCATTTTAGAAAAATGCGAAACTTGATTTGTTATTTTAGTAATATAAGCCTTTGCAAATCTATTAGGTTTGTGACCGTACGGCACATTGAATGCATTTTTTTTATTGAATCTAATCATACCATTGAAACAAGAACGATTTAGAAATAAAAAATCTAAAGGATCATTAAATTTATTAAATCTTTCTCTAATAAAATAATAGTGTTCCTCTCCTTTTTTAGACAACAGCGCACCCTCCTCTTCTAAAAACCATCTTACTAAATCTGACGTAATTTCTTTACTCTTAAGCTTATTATAAAAACTTATTATATGAGGGTTTAAATCTGAAAATATTGCTCTACTTGGAACAACGTTAAGACCTACCACGCCCGAACCCATAAAAGGTTCTATCCATAAAGTAGAATTATTCATATCTATATTGGCTTTGATTAACGGGATAAGCTTAGACTTTATTCCTTGAATTTTAAAAGGAGGAATGAAAATTTTATCATCCATGAGATATACCTCTATAAGATATATATTCATTCAAAGACGTCATAGTTTTTCTTGTTCCTTCTTCTGTCTCTATTTGAATTTTTCCGTAATTAATCCAATAGTCATTAAATATGTCTTCTCCAAATTCACTAAATATACCATTACCAACTAATATATCATCTACTTTTTTAATACTTCCAATATTAGCAGTATTGCCACTTCCCCTTTTATCACTTGCTATCTTCCATTTTTCTTGAGCAAAAAATATAAAATTGTTAATCACAGACGGAATATTTTCTATATCATCAACAGAATAGTTTTTAGCTTCAAATTCAGATGTTAAAAAAACTCTATTATATATAATTCCAAAACAAAAATGAGCAACATATTGATTGTATGGATAATGAATATTTTTAGAGCTTTCTCTATTTATAAAATATTCTCCATGCGAACCAAGTGTAAAACCATTACAATATCCCTGTCTTTTTTGATTTAAATATGTTGTTTTTAAATCTACTGCAAATTTAATTTTGTTATCCTTCTTATTTATAAATGTTATATCAGGATAATAATTCTGATATTTAGGCAGTTCTAAATGATAATTAGTTATTTCTGCAAATTCTGTGAAATAAGGAAATAAGTGCAATTCTAAAATTTTAGAAATCACTTTTGTATCAGATGAAATTGTGTAAATATTTTTAAAAATATCTACAAAGCCTTTTATATTCCATTCTCCTTCCTTAGAAATCTTGTCCCCCAAGCTTTGAGCAAATTCTGAAAGCTCTAACTGAAATTTTAATTTTTCATTATAATATTTTTCTGATAATTTCATTAAGTTTTTACTCCCATTCCACAGTAGCAGGCGGTTTTGAAGTTATATCATAAACTACCCTACTTACATTTAGCGTGTTAGTTATTTTCTTTGAGATATTTTTTAAATTTTCATGTGGGATTTCTGCGTATTCCGCTGTCATAAAATCATTTGTTATTACTGCACGAATTGCTACTACATTATCATAAGTACGTGAATTTTCTTTTACTCCGACTGTTTTCGTGTTAGTTAAAACAGCAAAATATTGACTTGGTTTAGTTTCTAATAAATCTAATTCTGCACGTACTATAGCGTCTGCTTCTCTGACTATCTCCAATTTTTCTTCTGTAATCTCTCCAAGTACTCTAACAGCAAGACCAGGGCCTGGGAATGGTTGCCTGCGAACTATAAAGTCTGGAAGACCAAGTTTTTCGCCAACAAGCCTAACTTCGTCTTTATAAAGACCTGCCAATGGCTCTATAAGTCCTTCAAAATCTAAATTATCTGGTAACCCACCAACGTTATGATGACTTTTTATAACAGTACCTGTTCCACCAGATTCTATAATATCAGGATAAATAGTACCTTGTGCAAGGAAATCTAAATTAAGTCTCTTTGCTTCTTCTTCAAAAATATATATAAATTCGTTACCAATTATTTTTCGTTTTTCTTCAGGATCACTCACTCCATTTAACCTAGATAGAAAACGTTCTTTAGCATTTATACGAACAAAATTTAAATCTTTTTCTTTAAAAACTTTTTCTATTTGATCGCCTTCATTTTTACGCATAAGGCCGTGATCAATGAAAATGCAAGTAAGACTTTTTCCTATTGCCTGTGAAATTAGACTAGCACAAACAGACGAATCTACACCGCCTGAAAGAGCCAAAAGTACTTTTTTATCACCTACTTTTTCTTTGATTTGAAGAATTTGTTCTTTAATATAATCATCTAATACTAATTCTCTCATTAGTTACCTACCTCTTCTATAAATTTCTCCAGGTTCCATTTCACCTAGTATTTCTGAGACTGTTGCAAAGCCAAAACCCATTTCAATTAGGCTTGGAACAGCTTTTTTAACAGCTTCATATGTAGTTCTATGGATATCGTGCATTAGTATTATAGCACCATTTTCTGCACCATTTATTATGTGGTTATATATAGCTTCTACTTCTCTCGTTTCCCAGTCTCTTGTGTCTACACTCCATAACACTATAGGATTCCCTAGTATTCTAAGTATATTTTGGACTCTTTCATCCGTAGCTCCATAAGGTGGTCTAGCTGTTCTTGGTCTTTCGCCTGTTAGTTCCAGGATTATATCGCTTGTCCTTCTCATAGTATTTAGAGCTTTCCTTGTTCCAACTTCTGTTAAATTTTCATGTAACCATGAATGGTTTCCTATTTCATGACCTAGCCTAGCTGTTCTTATTAATGTTTCTGGGCGTCTTTGTATAGAACTCCCCATAACATAAAAAGTAGCAACTACGTTATGCTCGGAAAAAAAATCTAGTAATCTATCTGTATAAGGACCTGGACCATCATCAAAAGTCAATGCTACTAGCTTTTGTGGTTCATTGATAGGTACTTCTTCTGGTGTATTTACTACACTTGTCATAGTTATCATAATTCCTAAAATTAAATATAGCATATCTCGCACATCTCTCCTTAAATTTTTTATATTACTATAATTAGTATAGCAAATTAGTCCATTTTTGTCAATCCTTCTCTCTCTTTTTTTACAATATCAAAAACAAAACTTTTAATAGATTCCATAAACTGCTCTGGTGTGCTTTCGCCACGTTCCACTTTCTTTAAAGCATTTTCCCATTCAGCGGTTAAAAGTGGAGATTTTATACTATCTGGAAGAATTAATATTGTATGTACACCCTTAGGAGTAGGCAATAAATTATTTTTCTCTCGTTTAATAAAAGAAGATCTCACTAATTTTTCGATTATAGAAGCTCTAGTTGCTGGTGTTCCTATACCTTTTCTTTCTACATCGCTATCGAAATCAGCTTTGTTTACGTTTTCCATTGTCGCAAGTAAAGTATTTTCGGTATATGGCTTTGGTGGAGTTGTTTCACCTTCTTTAAGCTCAAATTGTGGATTTTCTAAAATATCACCTTTATTTAAATTTGGTAAAAATATCTCTTTAGTATTATCTGGTTCGATTTCTTTGAAACCAAGTTTTATAATTGCTTTGCCTGTTGCTAAAAATTTATTTGAATTACAATCAAAAATTATAACAGTTTCTTGATATTCAAATCTTGGTGAAACAGCAGATGCAAACCTAGTTTTAATAACTTCCAAAATATTTCTTTCATCAGTAGATATTTTTAAAATATCTTTTAAGCCATTTTTCGTCGGAATAATTGCATGGTGATCTGAAACTTTTTTATTATTTATAACTTGCTTTATATTTATATTTTCTATACTCAATATCTCTAAAAGATCTAAGGCATTTTTCTCCATATCGCTAGTTAAAAATCTGCTATCTGTTCTAGGATAAGTTATTAACTTTTTTTCATATAGACTTTGGGCTATAGCTAAAGTTTTATCTGCAGTGTATTTGAACATCTTATTTGCTAACCTCTGTAAAGTAGTAAGATCAAAAAGCTTCGGTGCATTTTCAAACTTTTTTGTCTTTTTAACGTTCGTAACAGTTGCCAGATTGCCTTCGCAGGCTTTTAAAATTTCTAATGCCTTATTTTTATCTTTCATTTTACGATCTTCATAAAATGCTTTTAAATCTCCATCAATCATTTCTATACTATATATAGGCTCTTTGATGAAATCATCAATAGCTTTTTGACGATCGACAATAAGCGCAAGAGTGGGGGTAACAACCCTGCCAACATTTAAAAGTTCACCACCATATAATTTAGTAAATAATCTTGTTCCATTTATACCAACCATCCAATCAGCTTTTTGCCTACAAAAAGCTGCTTCATATAAATTTTCATATTCTTTGCCATCTTTCAAGTCTTCAAAACCTTTCTTAATGGCGCTCGCTTCAAGAGAACTTATCCAAAGGCGTTTAACAGGTTTCTTATTCTTTGTATTATTATATATTTCACCAAAAATAAGCTCTCCTTCGCGTCCAGCATCACATGCATTTATAATTTCAGTAACATCTTCTCTTGCTAGAAGATTTTTAATTACTAATACACGATCACTTTTTCCATCAGAAACTTTATATTTGAATTTATTAGGAACTATAGGTAAATGTGATATATTCCAACTTTTAAAACGCTTATCATAATCATTTGGTTCTGCAAGAGTTAATAAATGTCCTGCACACCAAGTAATTATATATCCATTTCCTATATAAAATCCATTTTTTTTAGTTTTTATACCCATAACTTTCGCAATATCTAAAGCTACCGATGGCTTTTCTGTTATTATTAATTTCATAATTAAACCTACATTTCAAAAATATCTTCCTCTATAGAAAGCGACATTCAAAATCGTGTCTGCCTTTATTTAAAATTCAGCCAGGTATTCCGTGCTTTCTAGCTTAAACCCGCTGAATTTTAAAATTGACGTACACATTTTTCACTGTCGTTTGCTCTATCTACTCTTATTCATTCTTATACATATAATTTTCTTAATATCTTTAAGCTAGTCGGCATTTGTTATAATTTAATTTTTCTCACTAAAAACAATAGCTTCTAAAATAATTTCTTTTAATGCTAACCTTTTCTCGTCATTTAGTTTTTTAATACGCAAACAACCTTTACCTACACTAGATTTCCCAAAAACCTCTATATAATCTTCTAAAATTGGTTTTCCGTCTTTCCAAAGCATAATATAAAAATGAACAGCTTTACTTCTGATTTTTAAACTTATACGTGGATAATATCCTTCGTACGTTGTCGTTTTATAATAAAAATCAAGCCATCCTAAACCTTCAAATTGACCACAAGTAAATTGTTTTCCATTTTCTCCAGTAAAAGAATCTATCATTGATTTTATTTCATCGTATAGAATTTCTAAGGTATTCATAATTATTATTTAATCCCCATAAAATACCTATGAACTTCATCGGTAGAAAGTTCAGGATGATAAGTAGTGATTAGTTGATTTTCTTGCCTAGCCGCTGTTACATTTCCATTTATTTTTGATAAAATTTTAATATTTTCTCCGATTTTGGTTATAAGAGGTGCTCGAACGAAAATTTGCTTAACAGGAAGGTTGTCAAATTTTTCTTTTGCAATAAAACTATCTAATTGAGAACCATAACCGTTAGGTTTTATGGAAATGTCCATAGTTTTCAAATAAGCTTCCCTACCCTCTACTTCATTTGCAAGGAGAATTGCACCAGCACAAGTCCCAAAAACAGGAAGACCATCTTCTATCATATCTTGAAGGGGGTAAAACAAATCAAAGTCTTCTAAAAGTTTGAAAATAACAGTACTCTCCCCACCAGGAATAATTAAACCATCGAATGGTCTTTTAATATCTTGTTCTTTTCTTACTTCAAAAGCCCTTACTGATATGCTTTGCAGAACCTTTATATGCTCTGCAAAACCACCTTGTAAAGCTAAAACTGCTATTGTCTTCATGTATCACGCTCCTTATATTCCTCTATTTGCCATTATCAGTTGTATTTCATCTTCATTTATTCCCACCATAGCTTCGCCTAAATCTTCCGAAAGATGTGCTATCATTTCAAAATCATTGTAATTTGCGACCGCTTTCACTATTGCTTCGGCCCTCTTTTTAGGATCTCCCGATTTAAAAATACCGCTTCCTACGAAAACTCCTTCTGCTCCTAATTGCATCATTAAAGCTGCATCAGCAGGAGTTGCAACACCACCAGCTGCAAAATTAACAACAGGAAGCTTACCATTATATGCAGTTTCGTTAAGAAGGTCATAAGGCACTTGCATTTCTTTGGCAGCGTTATAAAGCTCATCTTTATCCATACTTGAAACTCTTCTAATTTCCGACATCATAGAACGCAGATGTCGAACCGCTTGAACAATATCTCCAGTTCCTGGTTCTCCTTTTGTGCGTATCATAGAAGCCCCTTCTGATATTCTTCTTAAAGCTTCGCCTAGGTCTTTAGCTCCGCAGACGAATGGAATGTTAAATTCTGATTTATTTATGTGGTAAGTGTCGTCCGCTGGGGTTAGAACTTCACTTTCGTCTACATAATCTATTTGTATCGCTTCTAAAATTTTAGCTTCTACTATATGACCAATTCTACATTTCGCCATTACTGGAATATCTACAGTTTTTTTTATTTCTTTTATCATTTTAGGGTCGCTCATTCTTGAAATTCCCCCTGCTACTCTAATGTCCGCTGGAATTTTTTCAAGTGCCATTACTGCACAAGCTCCTGCTTCTTTGGCTATTTTTGCTTGTTCTGGTGTTGTAACATCCATTATTACGCCACCTTTTAAAAATTGTGCTAACGCTCTATTTAATTTTACTCTTTCTTTCATTATATGTTCTCCTTTTTTTAAATTATTTATTGATGTATAGTAAGCTGATAGTCTTTTAAAGAATCATTTTCGTATATAAATTTGGCAGAGAATACAACTTCTCTAATTATATCTTTAGGAATTTCGCCTGCTTAAAACTTACCTCCCAACCCAATTCATAGATTTTTGTGTATGTCATTCTCTTTTCTTATTCTATGCAGAATTAGATATTGGTTGTCTTTTTTGATATAGCAAAGTGTTCCTAGTTTCATAAAATTAGTTGCTCTCCCAAATTTCTTGATATATGTCTTCTAGTTTATTCAAATTGTGTCAAACTTAAATACTGTTTCTTGTCTATATACTTCACTAGATCTCAAAATGCTATGTTTATCTGGTGTAGATTGTGTTTCTATACATATTGCTGTGTGAGTTATTGGCTCTGGCATCATATTTCCTGTATAAATAACCGCTGCTTTTTGATCTGTTGTAACCGTTAGCCTACGCCCTGTTTTTTCATGAGATAAAATTATAGTATTATCTGTTAAAATAAACGGATGGTCAATTCCAGTAACTATATTTTTAGCTACCCTAAAATCAAACTCGTGTCCTTTTACATCTATTAAATTACCTGTAGAAACATACTCATCATCAATTTCTAAAAACTTGTCTGCTGGAATTTGAAGTCTGTGACTCATTATTTTCTCACCAATTCCGCTTAAGTTAAAGTAAGCATGGTTTGTTAAGTTTACTAAAGTTGGTTTATCCGTTGTTACTTCGTAGTTTAGTATAAGCTCATTTTGTTCTAATATATAGATTATTTTCACATCTAGATTTCCTGGAAAACCACCCTCCCCATCTGGGCTTCTATGCGTAAAAACAACTTTATTCTCAGTGGCAAAGGTTTCAAAATAAGCTTGATGAAATCCACTGTCTCCTCCATGTAAATTATGATTTCCGTTATTTTTGTCTACTTTAAATATTTCATTATCTATTACGAAACTTGCATTTTTTATTCTACCTGCCGTTCTTCCACAAATAGCATTTAAATACATTTTATCTTTGGTGAAATCTTCACAAGTTAGAATAACGTTCTCAAAATTTCCATTTTTATCCAACGATTTAATAGAAGCAATTCTAGCACCATAATTTATGAGGATTACTTCTAAAAACTCATTTTTAAGTATTATTTCTTGCACTTTCCACTCCTTTATACAATTTAACTCTATAATCTTCTTTTGCACGATTCAAAACATTTTCCATAGTTTTTTGATATTTGCCTAAATCCCCCAATGCTTTTCTTATTTTAGCTTCTTCGATTTGGGACGCGGCACATTCATTATTTATTGATAAAGCTTTAGTTATAGCCAGTCTTGCGTTATCAAAATCTTTATTTAATCTATAATATTTTGCTAAAAGTGTAAAATTTTCTGTAGATTGCTCTAATTTTACAGCATTTTCTATAGCTAAAATTGCAAAGGGCAAATCAGTATAAGAATATACGCTCGCCTGCTCTCTATAAAATGTCGCATCTTTATCTATAATAGCTTCTAGCGTTTTAAGAGCCATATCATATCTTCTAGTTTCTACGTAAATACGACTTAATTCATAAAAATAATTTGGTTCATATTTTAGGCTAATCGCATTTTCAAAATAATCTATAGCAGTTTCATAATTTCCTTTGGCTGCTGAAATTTGACCATAGAAAAAATCAGCATCTGCATTTTCTTTTCCATTTTCTGCTTTGTTTAAATACGTAAATGCTGTCTCATATTCTTCTTTTTGAATATATATAGAAGCGATATTAAGCATAGTGTCTCTATTTTCTGGTTCACTTTCTAATGCTTTTTCAAATAAAAGAAGTGCTTCATCTAAATCTCCTTTTAGTGCATAATTTACTCCAGTGTTATTTTCAACTTTTCCAGCATTAGTCTTATTCCAACTACGGACAACTCTAATAAAAGCTGTAAGTTCAGCAGGCTTAATAAAAGAAACGATAGATAGATATGCTTCCAGTCTATCTGCTTCTTCTTCCAGTGTTTTTGCTTCTTCAAGTTTGCTTGCTAGAAAAGGTTGTTTTAAGATATTTTCCACCCAATCTACAAACCTAGTATTCAAATATTCATATATTAGTGAAGGATTATCTTTCTTAGTCGTATACACATAATATAACGCTTCTTCTAAAGAATATACTTTTTTATTTGTGTCAAAAACAAAGGGTTGCTTAATTATTTCTTGATTAGTTGCAAGTGTCATATTTTAAAACCTCTATAAATATTTTTTAAGCTCATTAAGTTCATCTCTGAATTTGGCTGCTTTTTCAAATTCTAGGTTAAGGGCTGCTTTTTTCATATCTTTTTCTAATACTATCATTTTTGCCATAAGTTCTTTATCAGTCATAGATTCATAATCTTTTTGTAGTGCATTCGTTTTCTTTTCTTCTACTTTTTCTGAGCTTTGGACTATATCATGAACTTTTTTATTAATCGTTTTAGGAACAATTCCATGCTCTTTGTTATAAGCTTCTTGAAGACTTCTTCTTCTTTCAGTTTCAGAAATTGCACGTTGCATAGAACCTGTCAAGTTATCTGCATACATTATAACTCTACCATTTGCATTTCTAGCTGAACGCCCAATAGTTTGAATTAGAGAGCTTTCATTACGTAAAAAACCTTCCTTATCTGCATCTAGTATAGCTACTAAGCTAACTTCAGGAATATCTAATCCTTCACGCAGAAGGTTTATTCCGACTAGAACGTCGAATTTGTCTAATCTCAAATCTCTTATTATTTCCAGGCGTTCTATTGTTTTAATATCTGAATGGAGATATTCTACACGAATACCGTTTTCTTTTAAATATCTTGTTAAATCTTCTGCCATCTTTTTCGTTAGAGTAGTTACTAACACTTTTTCACCTTTAGAAGTTGTTTTATTAATTTCTCCTATCAGGTCATCTATCTGACCTTTAACTGGATGAATTTCTATAGTTGGATCTAAAAGGCCAGTAGGGCGGATTATTTGTTCTACTATTTCTTCGGTCTGTGCTGCTTCGTAACGAGAAGGTGTAGCTGAAACGAAGAGCATTTGATTTATTTTACTTTCAAACTCTTCAAACTGTAGTGGACGGTTGTCCAAAGCAGAAGGAAGTCTAAATCCATAGTCCACCAGTGTTGTTTTTCTGGAACGGTCTCCTTTATACATTCCACCTACTTGTGGAATTGTAACGTGGCTTTCATCTACTACAATAAGAAAATCATCTGGAAAATAATCTATAAGGGTGTGAGGTGTTTCACCTTCGTCTCTTCCACTTAAGTGTCTAGAGTAATTTTCAATTCCAGAACAGAATCCCATTTCTATCATCATTTCAATGTCGTAGTTCGTTCTTTGTAAAAGTCTTTGTGCTTCCACTAGCTTATCTTGCTCTTTAAGTTCTGCAAGGCGAACATCTAGTTCATTTTGTATGCGCTTTATTGCTGCTTTCATTTTTTCATTACTTGTAACATAATGGCTTGCAGGAAAAATTATCATGTGCTTTGAAAGTGCTATAACTTCACCAGTTAAAGCATTAAAGAGCGATATTTTCTCTATTTCATCACCAAAAAATTCTATACGATAGGCATTTTCAGAAGAGTTTGCAGGGAAAATTTCTACAACATCCCCTCGAACCCTGAAAGTCCCACGTGTAAAGTTAATATCATTTCTATTATATTGTACAGCAACAAGCTTTTTAAGCACTTCGTCTCTATCTTTCTGCATCCCAGGACGAAGTGAAAGGCTAAGCTCGTTATAGTCTATCGGGTCTCCAAGACCATAAATACAGCTAACAGATGCTATTATTATAACATCTTTGCGTTCAAAAAGAGAAGCCGTGGCAGAGTGACGTAGCTTGTCTATTTCTTCATTAATCGAAGAATCTTTTTCAATAAAAGTATCGCTAGAAGGCACGTATGCTTCTGGTTGGTAATAGTCATAATAACTAACAAAATATTCAACGGAATTTTCAGGAAAAAATTCTTTAAATTCAGAATAAAGCTGTGCTGCTAGAGTTTTATTATGAGCCATAACTAAAGTTGGCTTATTTAGCTTTTCAATAATTCCAGCTACTGTAAATGTTTTACCACTACCAGTAACCCCTAATAGCGTTTGAAATTTTTTACCGTTTTCAAATCCTTCACTTAGTTTATTAATGGCGTTTGGTTGATCGCCTTTTGGTTTATATTCAGATATTACTTTAAAATTATTCATGAACTTATTTTATACGTTTTTTAGGAAAATGTCAAGAATTATGTTTATAAAATCCTCAACCCTTATTTTTATAAACATTTTCTTTGCATCAAATTTAGTCTTCAAAAAATTTGGTCTTTATTTGGTATTTCATTATTAAAGTTTGATTACACTTTTTAACTTTCAAAGGGATTAACCCAACTTCTAATAGATACAAAGACTTTTTGCTCTTTTTGAGGTTGGGGGTTATGTACGAATTGTTAGGAATTCATTTTTTATCACTTTATCAGGAAGACTAAAAGTCATAACATAAAGTTAATTCTTTCTACAAAAAAACTGTCGACCTTTTTAGTTGTCGACAGCCTGGTCGTCTGTTGTATCCATTTTTGCAACAGCTTTTTTTATTGTTTCAAAACTCTTTCTGCTTCGCATGTACATCACATTTTGAAATGAATCTTCTATACTATATTTCACCATCTTCTTCATAATTCTCGTAATTATATTCTTCTACATCATTTTCTTCTTCATTAGGTGTTGCAGTTGTAACTGTTGCGTGTCTATGGACTGGTGAATTAGGGTCAGTAATGTACCTACTTAAAATATCAGCAAACTCAACCCCGAATCTGCTCACATGGTCTGTCCATATAGGTTCTACAGCAGTCATGAATGCGCTTAAGTTTACATTATTTACTTGTGCTCCGTCGGCCTGCATACTGCTAAGCATTTGGTCTTCCATAGATACTGTAAGTTCACCTTGGAATCTGGCTGCGTCTAAAGCACTTTCTACAAGTATGTCTCTGTGTTCTTGAGATAAATAGTTCCAAAAGTCTGTAGATACAATCACTGGAGCACTAGAAAACATGTGATTACTTAAAGAAATATATCTTTGTACATCATGAAGGCGTGATATATATATATTACCAAGTGGATTATCTTGTCCATCAACTGTACCATCTACCAAAGCAGCTGGCAATACATCAAATCCCATCATGATAGATGCAGAACCAAGTAAATCATACATAGCTATATTAGTAGCAATGTTCGGACTTCTCATTCTTAAGCCTACCATGTCCGCTGGTGTATAGATAGGTCTTACATTGTTTGTAAAATGACGCAAACCATTAGTGAAAAAACCAAGAACTTTACCACCATGCGGCTCTATAATTTCTCTTGCTACAAACTCACCCCATGTACCTTCATAAGCTGCAAAAGCCTCTTCATAAGTAGTGAATTTCCAAGGAAGCGACTCTAAATTAGCCATATCATCTAAGGTGTGCCATACTCCCCATATAGTAATCAAGGCAGCATCAAGTTCGTTGTTATTAATTAATCCAACAAGTGGACTATCGACCGCAACCCTACCCTCACCATGAAGGTTTACAATTAGAGACCCTCCCGAACGCAGCTCCACTTCTTGTTGAAAGCGTGTAAGTCCTATAGCCATGGGATGCGTTGGTGCTAATTGATGAGCAAGATTAAATTCAATCACTCCATCTGGCCTCGTTTGCCATATAGTACTCTCTATTGCAGCAGATGGAGTAGTTGTATCAGCTGAATCTATAGGAGTTACAGTTATATTACGTGAAGCAGCTACAACTATATCACGATCTATTCTTGTACTTTGTGGTAAATCACCCCTATCTCTTACCCCAGTACCACAACTTGATAAAACAATAGCACTAGTTAAGACAGATAAAATTCCTATAAATTTTTTATACATATTAACTCACATTCCTTTCGCTACGCTCAGGCACAAATCAGAATGCAAGATTTGCAAAAGCGTGCTATTTTAAATTTTAATTAATTTATTGATATAATAAATGAAGTACAAAGTACGGAGGAGAGAGTAGGATATTTTCTACAAAAAATTTCTTACCATCTTTTTCAATTGCTCTTATTTCCGTGAATATCTTTTACAGTACACTTTCTATGACTTGATAATAAACTCAGAAATCAAATTCTTCATTACCTCTGATTGGCTTGAAAGTTCTTCAGAACTACTTGCAGCCTCTTCACTAGTTGCAGAGTTGCTAGTTACAACCGAAGTAATTTGTGCTATACCCATAACTATTTGACCAAAAGATTCATTTTGTGTAGCTGTCGCTTTTGCAATGTTTTCAATTAAAGCTGCTATTTGGGTACTATCACTAACTATTTGGTTTAAGCTCGTCGCCGTTTTATCTGCCATTATAGTCCCCTCTTCTACACTTTTTATACTTTCTTCGATTAAGTCTTTTGTTTCATGTGCAGCATTTTGTGAACGGGACGCTAAAGCCCTAACTTCTTCTGCTACTACTGCAAATCCACGCCCGTGTTCACCCGCTCTTGCTGCTTCAACAGATGCGTTAAGTGCAAGCAAATTTGTTTGGAATGCTATCTCTTCTATTACTTTTATTATATTTCCAATTTTGAAAGAGAAGTCCTTGATTCCTTCCATAGCTTTTAATAAATTACCCATATCTTCATTGCTTTTCTCAGCTCTACCTCTAGAGCCTGCTGCAAATTCATCTACATTTTCAATGTTCTCTAGATTTTTCTGGCTTCCTTCTGAAACTAAGTCTATCGTTGCATTTATTTCTTCCAGACTTGAAGCTTGTTCTGAGGCTCCTGTTGCAAGATTCATAGCACCAGCTGAAATTTGCTTTGACCCCACATTTACTTGGTCTGCAGCACTTCCAATCTCAGAGATTACATTGCTTAAGTTATATATTATATTAGTTAAACTATTTTTAATTTTGCTAAATTCACCAACATATTCACGAGTGATTTGTTGATTAAAGTTTTTATTCGCCATCCTGCTCAAAACTTCTGAAATTTCAGTTATATAGTTAGAAGTATTTTCTATCGTCGTATTTGTCATTACTTTTAAGGCTTCAAACTCACCTTCATAAGTTCCTTTCATTTTTACGAAATTACCTTGTGAAAGTGCTTCTAGGGAAACTTTAATCTCAGCGAATGGATCAACAATATTTACTATAAGGATGTTTAATTTTATTAATAATTCTTGCCAATTACCTGTGTATTTTTCTGCATTAGCTCTCTGAGAAAGATCTCCTGATGTTGCTGCACTTGCAAGCCTGCTTATTTCCTCTGAAATCTCTTGTAAGTTATTAAGAAGTTTTCTTAAAGTTTCTGTTAAAATCATTTTTTTACCTGGAAGGTCTCTAATTTTTATATTAAAATCACCGTCTGCGATGCTATTTGCAACTTGAAGAATTTGTAATATATCTTCAGCTATATTTTTCGTGTAAGCATTTAAACCTGCTACCATTTCTCTATAGCTACCTTCGTAACGACTTTCATTTAAAGTAACGTCTATATCACCTTTTACTATCATACCTGTTGTAAGCTCACTTATATCTTCTGTCATGTTTTTTATAACTGAAGATACTTGCAACATACTTTGATTTAAATTCCCTATTTCGTCCTTAATTTCATATGACATAAAGTTAACATTCAAGTTGCCCTTAGCTACATCAGAAGCGACATTAGCTATAGCCTTAATAGGATTTAATATCGAAAGTGTTATAAAATAGCTTAGAATAGCAAATATAGCTATTGAGAGAATAATTATTATTAAAGTAATCATATTAACATTATTTTGAACAGACCATACTGCATCAGATTGAAGTGTAACAAGTTCACGGTAACGTACACTAAGAGCTTGTAAGTTGTAAATAGATTCCATTACAATCGGTAACACTCTTTGATCTAAATCAAGTGTTAAGAAAGCTGTATTAATAAGTCCCTCTCTTTGTGCGTGAACAAGAGTACGAGTTTGAGTATGCATATTATAATTGGAATCATCTAACAATCTTATTAAGCGTTCAATTTCAGAATCTTCTATCCATATAGAATTTGGGCTATTTCGCCATACACCATAAGCACTATAAGCTACATCTAATGAATTAGTAAACTCTTCATCAAAAACAATAGCTGCTACCAATTCATATCGCCAAATATGCACGTCTTCCAGTACTTCATTAATGGAATGATCCAAGGCCACTAATACATCTAGCTCCCAAGACATATTTTGTACACGCAATATATTAATGTAACTAAACACACCTAATATAATTACTAGTGAAAATATACAAAATAAACCACCTATTATTCGTGTTTTTAATTTTAATTTCATTGCAACCCCCTCTTTTGTAATAATGATAAGATTGTTGCAAAATCAAAGCAATATTATAGGTGACATCGCCTTCGGAGTTCCCTACAACTCAATTTGCAACATCCCCATCAAATTTTGGTACAGCAAGCGACATTCAAAATCATAACAGTCATCGTCTGAAAATTGTTTAAGTTTGTGAAATTTTTATTTCAAAATAAATTTTTGAACAAGAAATAAAAATTTTATACACATAACGATTTCAGACTCGACTGTTACTATTTTTCAGTAAAATGACTATACTTACATAGCCTCGTGCATTGTTCTTTGTATAACGTCTAATTGTTGCTCACGTGTCAACTTAATGAAGTTAACAGCATAACCTGAAACTCTTATAGTTAATTGTGGATATTTTTCTGGATGCTCCATCGCATCTAAAAGTGTTTCTTTATCAAAAACATTTACATTTAAATGATGCCCACTTTTAAGTGTATAACCATCTAAAATTGCTGTTAAATTTCTCACTCTATC
>Ga0131853_10011821_pt1 | contig 15974 bp, 7 predicted proteins | sample TergutLab28metaG_FD_92764 | JGI IMG/M metagenome (GOLD analysis project Ga0131853, IMG submission 92764) | Labiotermes labralis P1 segment gut microbial communities from Petit-Saut dam, French Guiana - Lab288 P1 (version 2) (version 2) | ecosystem: Host-associated > Arthropoda: Insects >...
AATTTTTTAAAGTTAAAGTGGTTCCTATAGAACATTTTGTAAACTTGGGATCCCATAATCATCATCAGGTAATGGGCACTGCACGCTCAATAACAAGTTACATAAGGACTGGACAACATGATGATGATGGCCGAGAAACGTAACAAAATAAAATAATATTTTACTTAGGCAAAATACATCAAAGCTTGACTGTGATATGCAGGTCTATATTCACTGTACCAAATTCCGTCGTAATGTTTTATGGACACAAAAACACGGGCTCTCATCATAAAGATGTAGTCTGCGATTATGGTTTGTTGTCTTGCGACAGGTCCATAGCCACTCCCAAAGCGAATAATCCACAGAGTGCGATCTAGTGCTTCCTCTTTCAAATGTTTGGTAACGGTAAAAAAAATTAGAAGTTCATCTAGATGAATGTCGGCGCCAAGGAATGACTTGTAGCTCCTTCACAACTCTGTGTGTGTGTGTGTGTGTGTGTGTGTGTGCGTGCTAGGTTATTTCACAACTATCTGTCACTTAAATTTGACAACATTTTTTAATTCCGAGTCCACGCCGGGTGTAACACAAATTTTCAGCACATTCGTCACGTAATATAGAAAATATATGCATATCAGATTCCTTATGACACTGCTACGTGTAACTGGGTGAGGCAGAGGAGCAAATGAATAAATAAGTGTTCTAAAGCGAACTGAGAATATGGAAGAAGTAACGACATATCAGTCGAACAGGAACCAGCAAACAGGACGCAGCACAGCAGGCCACCGACAGTTATCATACTCTATAACGGCAAAGGAGAGACAGAAGTGGCGAGAAAAGCTGCAGATTCAAAGGCCAAAGTTAACACTTCTGAATAATGGGACGGATTTGTAGCAGCCTGAGTTGGCAGCACACGTCCGCATGAGTTGTTGTTACATGCTTCACGTTGAACACACACCAACCTTCACAAATCGCACAAGAATACTTATCTGCTATCTGCTATCTGAACCCCATTGATAATCACACGTTCTACTTATTTTAACCATTTATAAAGTTCTTCCGAACAGGAAGTTCTCACGTTGTGCCTGAGGTGATCAGATTAGTCTTACTATTAAGTAAAGTTTTTTTCCTTTGGTTTTCCTAGCTGTAGTTCTGTTGTCCTTACTGACAGGAAAGTTATGGCTCCTGTATTCAATTTTTATGTTGTCTTACCTTTCACAGTTTTAGCATATTTAGTGTTCGTAAATATTCCAACTTTATATCCTACTGCGAATTATACTTTAAGAGTTTAAAAGTTGAGATAATTATGAGGAGGGAATCCGGAGAGTGGTGAGACTTTCTAAAAGGTTCGGTGGCGTTTGTAAGTTTGAAAAGTGCTGCTGTAGAGCACAATGGTCACTGAACGTAATAATCGATTTAACTCACGGAAACTGTGTTTACCAGACAGCGGTATATTTCATTCTGTATGGTTCTAACACTAAACAGCCACGGTTTATTGCAACTGTATTATCCGGTTTATCTTTGCAGTGGAGGCGGACTATGTTCTCTGAAAGTTAGTACGCAAATGTTAAGACATTATTGTCAAGAACTACATCAGACTGGCAAGGACTGGCTTTGAACAAACTATATTCTTGCAGTATTGATGTGTTGTTTATTTTCCTAAGGCAATCTATATAAAAAAAAGTTAATTATTGTTATTAGTCACAAATATACCAAAATGTGGCATAAAAAGGACAGAGAGACGCGCTTGTGTTTCGTCCGGTATTGCAGTTTCGACCTTTGTAGAAAAAGGTCTGTCTCTCCAGAACTTTTCAGTTACCGTTGGTCTTTGTAACAAACACACTGCGGTTTCTTGTAGAGTAAGTAGCGTATTTATGTTAGCTTCAGGCCCCAAAATATCAAGTCACTTGTACTAATGACAAGTTTTCAAAGGGTGAGAAATTCCTGATATGGAAGGTAGAAAGTAAGTTAGAAAGAAATCAACACACAGGCGTTCAGACAGGATTTCCGTTGATGCACAAGTCGGCGTATTCATCTACTTTGGACTGCTGCCTAAAGAACTGCACCACGCCTGCTGCACATCGTAAAGTAAAGCAATCCCTGAGGGTTCCAGAAGGCCAGGGCTCCCAAATTTCAAGACAATTGGCACATGAAGGCGGCAAGGCCTACGTACCGGCTGCCTTTACCCCCAGGAAATATTCCTCGTACTCATTTCTGTTAGAGACTGAGTCGACTCCAGGGCCATGGTGTGGCCGGAAGGATTATGCCAATCGAACCTGCGACCTTCCAGCTTGTAGCGCAATGTCTCAAACAAATGCACCACCGCGTTCTCCTTCTGCAGAATCTCGTCGAACACAAACGAACGCCCTTTGAGGGTTTTTACAACGTTCCAAAGACGTAAAATTAGCAAGACGGCGTAGTCCAGGCACCAAACAGGATGCCTGAGCACCTGCCATTGCATGGCTTGGAATTAGTCCTGCACTCTGGAGGCCACATGGGGACAAGAAACGACGTGCAGCAGTATGATGCCGTCACTGGGTTCAACTGCACTTTTGTTCTTCATCTGGATATGCAGCTTTAAGTGTGCGACATTATTAAAATGAAATAAAATATGCACTCCGTCTGACACAACTATCTTTATATTGTATTATTTCAAATGTTGGCTACTAATTTCGGCCTTAATTAGGCCATCATCAGGCCAAATATTTATAAAAACTTCAAAACGCTGGTCCATATAATATAACCCGTCAATATCATGGGATCCCATTCACATTCGTATTGCTCTTTATAATTGATACCAGCTATAGTTGTGCTATCCGTGATAAGTGTGTTTGATATCAGTACCGTACAGTATTGCCAAAGTTATTGTTGACTGATGACTTAAATTTAAAATTGTAAACGGTTCTAAAGATATACAGCACAAAATGTGTTATAAAGACTATAAGTATTTCTATATAACATATATTGTCGCAATAGTAGAATTGGTAAAATTATAAAATTTTAAAATTGTTATTCGGATCTCGTCTTCAGCTGCTCTACACTACGTTGAAATCATGTATGCGCGACATTAATTGTATGAACATCGTTACATTGAGCAGCTGCAGACAGCCTACAGTAGTAGTCCTTTAGCTTAGGAATCGAAGTGGGGTTAAAATGTGCTTTCCAAGTAACTGCGCGCTATACAGGGCTGCGGACTTGGACTGGATTCATCTGGCTTCGGATAGATTGCAGTGGGCGGCGCTTGTGAGCACAGCAAAGAACCGTCATGTTAAATTAAAAACGGAGATTTATTGAATTGCTGGGCGACTATTAGCTTCTAAAGACGGCCTCTGCCATATGAAGTCGGTAAATTCAAATTTACATCATTCTGACGATGGTTTATGATCCTCGTCATGACTGTAATTCTGGACAATGTCGCAGGTTAAAAATTCGACTACATTTCGGATGTTGGATTTGCCTGTATTTTAAGATGGAAGGAGGAAAGGGCAGAACATACTCTGATGTGCCCAGTAGGAGGAGCTACTCCTAACCTCCGAAACGTCGTGGATTTTTTTAGAATGAGAGGATGGACAGTTGCAAAAATTTCAGTAACGACTCTGGGCTTAGGAATCACTTTTGAAAATACTGCCTGCTGTATCAAGAAAGGCATAGGTCGGATTTAAACTGCAATACATAACCTGTCTCGTCTCCGCCATATATTTTAACTCTATGAAAAGCGATGGATACTTTAGGGATCTGAAGAGCCAGATCTTATTATGTGTTTATAACTTAACACAATTCATGTCTGCCTCCGCTATACGCGTTACGGACGACATGTTCGTGTTGCTCATAACAAGTTAAAATATGGCAAGCTGCCTTGTCCTCCTACAGCATCATATTCACACCGAATTCCACGAAATTCGAAAAAATACTTTCCTTAATACTGAAAGAACGACAGAGCAGCTCTGGATTAGCATTTCGCTTCTACAAACACAGTAGATCATTAGCAGAAACCACTTTTGCCCACTAATAGTTTACTTCTCAGCCACTGTGCAATGGCATTAAATTTTCTATGTCGCCGCAGGAGGCGCCAAGAGGGCGTCGCGTGGGAAGGCAGCCACCATCTGTTTTACAAATAAAAGTGGAGCCCCGCCCCATCTGTCTCAAGTTTTCTTCAATGACTAGAGGGTCTAAGGCGTGTCTAGGATACTAGCCTCCATGGCTGTGCTTGATCACACAGGAATGCAACACACAAGAACCGTTGATATTAGAGTTTCAACACAATACAGAGCCTGACTCAGAGACAGAGGAAGGCAAAGTGAAGAGAACCCGCACAAATGCACACTGAGAAACTTAATTATCTCTGGACAACATTTTGTAAAGTAAGCCGTACCTAGTGGCCGCGCGGCCTGAGGCGTGGGTCTGCGGCCGCTCGCTTGCTGGAGTTACGGGTTCGAATCACGCCGGGAGCATGAATTTCTGCCTTGTGCGTGTTGGGTGTTGTCGGGTAGAGGTCTCTGCGACAGGCCGATCACTCTTCCAGAGAAGTCTTACCGAATGTGGTGTGTCTTATGTGTGACCGTGAAGCCTCGACAGTGAGGAGGCCCTGGTCCACCAGGGGCTGTCGCGCCATGAGAAAAATGTAAAGTATAGTAAAGTAAAGTTGTCTGTGTGCCCGCCATTAAATTCTGTAGGGGAACGGAGATATAGCTTCATTCATTCTTAATCTCGACATTAGAGGGGTAAGTGGTTAGCGCCCCGCTTCAGCCGCCTTACCCCAGGGGAAAGTGCTCCAGGTATACACGGAATATGAGGCTGGGCGGGCCCTGGAGTCAATTTGGGCGTTTTGCAGAGGAGGAAAATATCTTGCACATTCCGGGAATCGAATTACGGGTCCTCTGTTCCGTGTGTTATGTGTGAGTCGTACACTGTTCAATTGAGACCGGCTGTCGGTGTGCTTGTTGTGCCGTATAGCGTGCGACTGCACGCTATACGGCACAACAAGCACACCGACACTTTAGCGAGGAACAAAGTATGCTCCCTGACGATGATCGTACGATCGAAACATGTAGGAGCGTTTTAAGTGTTTTAGTGTAAATTTTAGCTTATTAAAGACTATATATATGTGTATTTGTTGGTGTGTTACTTAAATAAACATATTTATAGTCTATTTGACGATGCTGTCAGTAGCTGAGACTATATACCGTCGAAAAGATGAAAAATTCATGGGACAGGCTGTAGAAAGATAGGGCCTTGTTCTAGTCTAGGGAGGAGTGACGAAAGCGAGGAGAAAAATCATTCGGGATAGCTAGCCTCCAAGAACATATGTGAACTGAATAGCTACCGAAGGTGAAGATTAATTTATAACGGCTCGATCGACGTTCATTGTCACAGCAGCAGTACGTTGTGTTGCCAAAGAAATGCTGCTGAAGGCGGAGAAGAATTACAAGATTTATTACAGTTGGCTAATTTCATAATGTTAAATTGTAAGTCAGATGATCACAATATGCACCATGCACAGAAAAAAACACAAATTGTGAAACATCCTGTTTGGAGAAGTTCCCATAACTGGACACTTCCGACACGTAGTTGGTGTGATAATAATAAAACGGACATGTTGTGGACTCCTTAGTAACGTCATGTCTGTCTCACATTGTACAGTGTAAATAAAAATCCATATATACTAGCACACTTAGTACTTGAATCTGCTTATATGTCAATTTACAATATCACAATTCACGTCTTTATGGCGTACGTAAACCGCAGATATGTCACATGGCCCACACTTTAGAAGCAAAACGAAAAGCTAAAAATGTGGGCTACAGAGCGTAACAGTTCTGGCGCGTTGGGCACTTATGTTTAATTGTCTCAAAAAACGACAAGCCTGCAGGATCGGTGTACTGTCATAAAATATGTTTTACACGCATCTTTCTCTCGAAACATATCTCGTTCCTACATAAATTTAGCGAATTATGTTCAAGATGTAACTACAAAAATGTCTGATGTGAATACAAATCGGAACATGTTGGCAAATTTTAGTGAAACTCTCCCGTGTCAAATTTCAAGAAAAGTTTTGACTCGCTCATGGAGCTGTTACATGCGAACAGACGGGCAGGTATAGCGACTGGTAAAGGACGCACCGCAATGTTGCAAGCGATGTCAAAACCATACATAAGGGCACAATAAATACACGGGCTGTCACAAAATTCCCGTTTTGTCATTGACTTGACCAGTGATATGTATTTATCAACACGAAATACTTAGTCGCTAAGGAAAAACAGATATAGAAGCCGGTAGCAAAACTGCAGTTTTCCAGCCGTGGCACAGTAAATAAAGACCGAGCTAGCAGCAACGTTTCCACACCGCCACTGGCTGAAAACACGCAATGATACAACGATTCTTTCACAGTCCGTAGTCCCCGCAGTGGTCTCGACATTTGCACACGCCCGCTACACACTGTTCGTGACGTCACGAGATGTCTTCAATCTGACGGGCAACGTCTCGGAGTGTCGGTCCGCATTTAGGCCCTACCACCACGCCAGCAATGCGCCCTTCCTATTCACAGGGATTTCACGCAAACAGGCCCGAAAGAACAGAACATATCGCGGTACAGTACACCCAGACACACACAGATGTAGCCCCCACTCACAGAACACAACACCATAAACACTTCCTGTTCTTCCACAGTCACCCCCTGCTTCAGATGCAAGTTGTACACGTAGACGGGCCAATAAGGTGACTTCATATAATGTTAGACTTGTTTTAGTTTTTAGTTTCGCAACGTTCGTACACCGGCAGTGCCAAGTTCAATCGACATCCATTCAGTAGGTCCGGAGCGGAATAGAACTCTTGGGTGTCAGCGATATACATGTGAACATAATATTAAAATACACACCACGAGGTAAATGTAATTGTACGTACTCGTAGGTACGTGTGTGTATGTATGTATATGCGTCAGCGCATGTATGTATGCATACACATATATGTGCAAATCAAAGTCAAACAACCAAAAGCTACTTTTAGCCGCATTTGGTGAGCACAGGTGTGTTTAAAACAAAACAGAGGTGTTTCGAAACAAAATCTGTTTTTTTTTGTCATGAACTGCTTCACAGCGAGCGCTCGATAACCCGAAGCTTTGTGATGGTCAAGAAATCAATCGCTGGGCAAAATTTCAGGTCTTTTGTACGTACAGCTAAGAGTACAGCTGCTCTTAGGGGTCACTATGAAGGCGACCCCTCTCATTAAGCACTTACATATACAGGAAAATTTGCGATGAAATTTCAATTCTTCGTTCTAAATGTTACACGTAATTACTCATTTCGCAACTACAGACAACAAAGTACACGTCTTAGATGTAGTTTCGTGTCTGTACTCAGGTGTACTTTAAGTGGTGTCTAAATCGCTACCTGGTCAGTCGAAACATACGCGAAACATACATGAAACATACACAGACGTGATTTAGATACAGTCAGGTCTCACGGACCATTAAATTTCGGAAGACAAAGTCATTCCGGGAACTTTATAGTCTCATATCTAATGTGCGTAGATATATATATATATATATATATGTTCATTGTTTAACTATGATTTCTCAGCTGTATAATTTCGATGGCTTCGTAGTCCATAAATTAATACGGACGTTCAACGAATCAGAGTGTCGTGGCCCATTTGAATACATGATTCCTAATTTAAATGAACGAGGACGCACTTTTAGAGAACTCGGTTTGTTAGGGGCTATGGAGCTTTCGTAAGATAGACTATAGAATGGATGAATGAATAAATAAAAAATAAATTCATATATAAATAAACGAAAGAATGAATTTCTAATTTAACTAAGGGATTGATCGAACCTGGGACCTCCAGAATATGCAGTAAATGCTGTGTTTATAGCTCTCATATTCGAACCGTTTTAACCATCTTTTGGTGGCGGGATGAAGCACCCTCTAGCTACTGATATGACTGTGCCGTGAGGTCACCGGGTTGACCTTTGAAGAGACACGATTCAAATCGATAGGAATTTGCATTGCGACTATCGGTACGTGTGCCGAGCTTGGCTGCGTGTTTGTGCCTATCCTGCTACCAGGCTGATGGAGGGGACATTTCTATAGGCTCCTTGACAGCCCAAAGGTTCCGTTATGAAGGGAAAATTCGGCCAAAATTGGCCCTAAATTTAGAAGTTCATAGCGAAGTTCCCCTTACCAAAGCTAGAAAATACAAAGGACACAGAAATTCCCCTTCTGTGACTTAATGAGATACTGATTTAAGTGCTAAATAATAAGAGTATGAAGTTGTTTCCTTGTCGGCTGCAAAAGTGCAGTCTGGTGAACGAAAGCTTTTCCTCTTCAACACCGCAGACACATAATCAAGTGAGACATGGTAGAGTAAAAAAGGGAGGATACGACAGGCAGTTGGCGTTGTTTTGTTTAAATTCGAATCAGAAAATTTTACTGGAGAGACCGACAAAACACCCGAGGCATGTGAGTATGTTGATGAACTGAGTACCTCCCAAATGCGTATTAGCTTGTGACTCAGGCCACTGCGCAGCATTGTGACGTAGAACGAGAGTGAACTCCGGACCGGTCGTGTGGCCGCGTTTGTCAGGCCGCCCGCGGGTGAGTATCGATGGGTCGGGAAACTGCGGGGTCGCTGCCACCTTGGTACCTAATTAATTTCATAGTTCACTGCCGACACTTTGCTCAGTCAACTGTGTAGCAGTGCAACCCTGTTGCTCACATCAACCACAGTATTCTTTGTCTCTTTGTGTTAATATACATTAAAAGTGCTGCACCGACCTGCGGTCATTTTTACTAACAATGGCTTAGATTCACAAAAACACGCAGCACAATACTTCTTCTTATTCTTCTTCTTCTTTTTTCCAGCGTCCCCTTAGTTTGCTACTGCACTTACAGTATATGCTACAACTAAGTTGCCCCCGTGCGCCTCATAAAGCGTATGGTGGAATGGACATATAACTCCACACAGTTTTAGTCTCGGCACTAAACGGGGAGGGTGGTTGGACTCATTCCCCGGCCACCTTAGCGCAAGGGAGAAAGACACCCCCTCCCAATTCCCGTCGAAGATGAGATTCGGTGGGCCTCAGAGCCGGTTTGGATGATTTGATAAGCAGTACAAGGCACAAAGATAAAGCTGTCCCTTCTCTACGCCATGAAGACGTATAGCCGGAGTGAAATTACAACTCCACCCATTCGACTCTTCAGTGGAGCTGCGGGGTCAACTACACGCCACAGGAGATTTGTCTCAGGGGCAATAACCACCACACCCATTCAGCAGAGGGCCGGGAGGTCCCCACAGCCGGCCTGGACTAAATCAATCTCTTACCCTAGCCGAAAGCTGAAACTCGGATCGTCCACCTTCAGCCTAGTCACTATACCGGCTACGCTATCCTGGCTCCCGCAGAATAGGATTGCACTGGGAAATAATGCGTCTATGCTTGGTGACGTATTCAGTATGTTGTAATAATATGGTCCAGCAAAGAAAAACATCGCACTGGCAAACGTTACCACAAACAGCACAAATGAAGTGTACAAATAAACGGTCTTAAATGTGAGTCTTCAATAGACTGTAAGCAGACAGACAACTCAATATGCCGGACACTGGACTAGTATGAAAATTTTCGAAATTATGCTGTGTGGGAAACAGCCGAATCCTTCGAAACGTAACTATCAGTTTCCTCGCTTCAAAACTCTAATGAAATCATGTAACAAGAACTTGTTTTCCTAAAGCCAGGAGGAGTGAAAAAGCTAGCCAAAGACAGTAGTTAACAGCCCCTGTAATGAAACACGCCAAGTTCATGCGGCAACTTTTCCGACGTCCTTGTGGCGCGGATAGTATAAGAATCGTGCGGCATCTCGCCTTTCAGGCTCATACCGTTGGAACGGTTACCGGCTCACCAAGTTGTTACGTCACAACATAGGTTGCCAATCTGTTACTGACTCCTGTATCATTTAACTACACTTTCTACATTTCACAATTATGCAACTTCACCTGGAAGAACGATTGAGGATTATTAAGTGGAGACAGTGAAGACGGATGAGATGCTGGCCTGCTTTAAAGCACAGCCCAACTGTTTGCATAGAGTGGCTGAGGAAAACCATCGATACGAACAAAAAATCTCAGAGTATATTCGATGTCTTGACAGGAGGATCAGTAAATGGTGGGTTACTGCAACAAATTTCAGACCACAAACTCTAGGTTCTTCTGGATACGGACGGCTTGCCATTAATGAGTAGTCTGTCTTTCGACAGGTCCATAGCCTCTTCCAAGTACAGTGGGGATGCAGTGCTTACTATTTCAATTTCCAGTATCTTATCATATCCTTAAGGACACACAGCAGCTGCTTACGTCTCATTCCTCGTCTTTCCGAGCTTTCAGTCGAAGGCAGTCCCTAAGCAAGACACGACTAATCCAGAAAAGCTTACACAGCAACAAGAAGCTCCGGCCGCCATGGGACAGGGACGCTTATAGAAAATCAATGCACCGTCTGCGAACGACATTGGTTCTACATTCTTTTTGTCATAATCAGATTTTCACTTAAGCACGGTGTGAATTAACGACGATGCACACACGTTTATAAGGATTGACACCAAGGGGTGCACACAGACACGAGTCACGGGCTACTATGTATTGATTTGGGCTAATATATGCACCGACTGTATTAATTTTAATTTTAATTTTCTTCATGTAATGGTGCTATCATATGCTACGCTTATGTAGATTCGGCAGTAGATAAATGAAATATGGAAATGGATCAGAGGGTCAAAAAGCACTCAGAAGCCCGTGTTCGACCCCAGGTCATTCCATGTGGAATTTGTAGGGCACAAAGTGGCGGCAGTGTAGGGGTTTCTTCGTGTACTTCTGTCTTCACTTCACAGAATCATTCCACCAATGGTATAAATATGTAAAGGCCGTAAACAATATTGACTGGTGGCTAAGCAAGAGCAGGATAATCACATTAATCTTGCACGCATGACCTACTTTGTGGAACTAAGTCCTTTTTGAGAAACTGCAAGTCACTTAGCTGGCCAAGAAACATCCGAAGCCTTGTCTCATATAAGACATAAACATAACAGGGCTGTTTCCTGTTTCATACTGCAAACCCCAGAGAACACAAATATACTAAATTATCTTGGCAATCCTGTCCGCATGTAGGGCAGCCACATCTGTTAACGCGATGTGTTGCGGTACAAGTTTTGGAAGAGAGTCAAACTTTTATTCGCTAACTTCTTTTCATGTACATGAATAAACCTTAGTTTCGTAACGTGAGCGTGGTCCCTGATTTACAGTTTTGGCTGTGGTATTACGTACTAGGAGACGAGATAATCAGCTACAACCCGGCTGAAGAATAGGCAATATTGCAGATAAGCCAGCACACATCTGACTGCAGCACCCTGTAGTAAAAGTTTGGTACCGCCACTTTATAAGTACCCTGTACCATCTGACCATCTCACAGCACTCTCACACAGCAGGGTCTCTAAACGGGTCACACCGGGCCTCGAACCCTACTATCGATTGTAGTCCAGTTTGTGGCCCAAGTAACATTCCCGCTTGTGTGATCGACTTCACACCCACAGGCCAGTCGCTATGGATTTCCGATTTTACGGTACGAATGTCACGGATACGACATAAACATGACAACAAAGTAGCATAGTGCAGAATGTATGGAACCTTACCTTTGCTCTATTCTTTCAGCATGAAGATCACCATGATCCCGCAACTGAACCAGCTGAACAGGGCTGAGCTGAAACGGGACGGTCTCGCTCTGTTCAGTAAACTTATTCGCACGAAGAATGTGGAAAGCATGCAGGGGGAAGCGCTCCATGGTTCATCGGAATCTCAAGACCCTAAGAAAGTGAAACTGAAGGTCAGTTCCCCGACGGTTTGTTGACAGGTGTCACTCAGCAACTGAAATATGTGCAACACAGCTGCATGAAAGGCTTTCCCTAGCAGCTCTATTAGGTATATGGCCCAATTTCAATAATCATTTCGCGTCATGACGTACATTAAATCCGCCACGAAACAAGGCATGCTCTCCATGTGAATTTTAAAACTTCACCTTAGATAGCTCCATTATGAAGACAATTTTAAAAAGCCATTTTTTTAAAAAAATCCGCATTTTGTATCTTCAAAACTAGATCCCAGTCAAGTCCCTAATGTAAATACCAAGGATTATTCAGAAAAATTCAAACACAAAAGAAGCTCATAACCTACAAATTAAAACTTGCCCTACCGATAATCTATAACACTAATCCATCAAAAGTCTACGCCCAAGAAAAGAAAACTTTAAAATCATGAATCTCCTCTACCCGAATCTTCAAAAGTAAAATTATATACAACAATAAAGTATTTTACACAAAATAACCTTAAAATGGTAAAAAACAGAACTTCAAAACAGCTGGATTACACATATCTTCAAAATTTGTACCAACAACGTAAACCCTTATATATTATTATCCTTACTGTAAAAACGAGATACCAGTTTCATAGAACGTTATGTTACTAACAGCCTCCCAAGTACTTTGTACATTTTTTGATGTTTTAATGACCGTACATCTCAGTATAATCTTAGCAATTGACCAACTTAATGCACAACTTCTTGTTTTGTAATAAGAACAAGAATTTGTGCATTAAGTTGGTCAATTGCTAAGATTATTTTGTACATATTGTGCATTACCTGAGAATGACCATGTCGGCTGAAACATGTCGTATTCAATATTACATTCTGTAAAAAATAAGATTTTAATTGTGACTGGCGGTTGTTTCAACTTAGTTTATACATTACCACAACGGGATGTTTAGAATAAAGGGTAAAGAGCCACAGGAACGCCTTGTCGCTTCTCACAAAATTCGGTCGGCTTAAGTTATGCTTATACATTCATCCTCTCTTGTGTTTAGGCGCAGTAAAAATTACCTCTGTGTCTAAGCACCACATGATGGAGATCAACACTCTTTAGACACTGGCATTAGGTGATGAATGGAGAGTTTCACTTCCCGATTCTTCTTTATCCTATTTACCCAGAGCCCCAAGCTGGTATGAACTCACTGTGAGTGGCATTGAATAAGGATGAAATCCAACCCACACGTAAGCATAGTACACCCAGTAAGTGATCTGTTCAATAGCAACAAATTTGGTAGCTGATAGCGACACTGTTGTTATTACTGCTGCCCATCTGCGTGAAGAGGCACTAGAGATGCCACAATGCACATCGAGAGACGCCATTGTGTTTGTCACGGTGTCACTTCGGTTAGCAAAATGACTCGATTAGTTGCAAAACAGAACAAGTGTAATGACTGAAACGCAGATACGTTCCGTGCTAGCAACTATCCTAATAACTATGTGTAAATGTCCCCGGGTATAAACCCAAAATTTTTATCTGTAATAATTTTCGGTGACCTTAAATATACAATAATTTTGATAAAAAGTTTTATACATCTGAGCACCAATGCCAACGTACTGTTTACTGCAGTCACACGAAAGGTTAAATGAATACAATTCCGCCATATACCGTATATTCTCGAACCTAATCCGCACCCGAATCTAGTCCGCACTAGTTGTTGCCGATTTCTTAAACGAAAAAATCTAATCCGCACCTTTCCTTCAACCGCTCTTGCCTACAAGGCAGACTGAATAATACTGGATGTTACCAATGCTTTAACCGTTTTCCGACTAACGAGCCGAGTGTGAAGTGGTCATTTAACTGCCAGCGGTACAAAGGCACCACAGCTGATGATAGTGGCTGGGTGACGGATAGCGATTCAGTTATGAGTGATGACGGCGAGTCTGATGAATAATAAATTATAAATATTATATAATATATTATATAGTATTATAAATAATAAATAAAATAATTATTTATTGTATTGTTCTTACGGCACGTACAGCGGCTCTATCATCTTTCCAAAATCCAGCTCACGACCGCGAATCTAATCCGCACGCGATTCTAATCCGCATCTGATTTTTAGCCCTCTGAAACTGTAAAAAGTGTGCGGATTAGATTCGAGAATATAGCGTACTTATCTTATGCTACAATATCTATACTCAACACTAGATGAATATTTCGAAAGGTCTTTCACGGTAACATTTTTTATGAATCTGTGTTTTATGTCAAGACTGCTACACATATGCCAGAAGTTCGCTTCGCCACGTTTATAAAATTTGAAGGTATCATGGTGGGACTAATTACAGTAATATGAACGTCATGCAGAGTTCCATGAAAATTCGTCATTTAATTCAAAACTTGCTTTTGAAAGACACACGCACACACACACACATACACACACAATGGGCACCAACACAGAATGCGTGCATTTGCAGGCACACAAACGAGAGTAAATCTAAAGATGAAAGATGAGGACAGGTAAGTGGAGTGAGATGTGTCTACGTTATTATGCGTTTATTTCTCGCACTTCAGCGGGCCGGGTGGATTTGTCAAAGACATATGGTTCAGTAGTTCATGTTGCCAATCAGCAGTAACTAAGCTGGTGTTAATTTCTGACGGATGGGTGACGAGAATGTGCAACATCGTGTTAGCTTGAGCATGAGTGTTGGTCCGTTCGTGAGCAAAATTTCTTCAATAAATCTGGCGTTTGTGATTTATGACATGTACTCTTCACCAAAGATCATTCAGGCGATTAAATCACGAACGAGATGGGCAGGGAAAGCAGCACGTATGTGGAGAGGTGCATACAGGGTTCTGGTGTGGAAACCTGAGGGAAAGAGACCACTTGGAAGATTTACGTAGGAGGCTAATAATAAAAATGATCTTGAAGAATTGAAATGGGGAGACATCCACTGCATTGATTTGGCTCAGGATAAGGGCAGGTTGCGGAATCTTGTGAACGCGGTAATAAAACTTAAGGGTTCCATAAAGTGCAAGTAATTTCTTGATAAGCTGAACAGCCGTTAACTTCACAAAATGACACTGCTCTATGGAATTAGACGTTCAGGTGACCGTGCATCGTAATAAATTCTTATAATAAAACCAACTACATGCACAAATTTCTCAAATTTATTTTTGGAATAAAACTCTACATGTTTCGGACAGTTCCTCTGTCCGAAATATGTAGAGTTTTATTCCAAAAATAAATTTGAGAAATTTGTACATCTAATTGGTTTTATTGTAGGAATCCATGGAATTAGTTTGCTAGAATATGTCGACACATTTGAAGTTAGATTAAAATCACACAGTAATAACAGGTAATGCACATGAACACCCAAAGACGTTTCTGTGCGCATTTCGAGATTATATCTGTAATGACAGCAGCGAAAACCGCTTTAGACAGACTCTGACGAGGAAAGCGACGCACACATTTCGTATCGAATACATTCTTAACCGACGTATTACGGTTATAAAGATGAAAGAAATAGGTCAGCGAATGTGGCAGAACTCTCACGCTATGCGTGCATTCCTAACTTGTTCATACGCTCGACGTTGCAGAAATGCCTGACGACGTTGGATCTGACGTCACTGGGAGTGGGATCGTGTGTGGGCACGGGTATGTACCTCGTGGCCGGCATGGTGGCACGTAATTACGCCGGCCCTGGCGTCGTCTTTTCCTTCATCATTGCCGCGGTGGCGTCCATCTTCTCTGGTAAGTACTGAAATATTCTAGAAAGAAGTGATGGCTCAACTACGATCCGGCCTCCTTTACTCCTGGTATGCACAGCAGCTAATGCAGCCAATTCCGGGCTGGTGTAAACTGTTTGATACTACTCGTACTTTACTGACTGGGCAACCGAGGCTCACCTCTTGCATTAGAATAGTAGCCTCAACAAGGTAAGGTGAAAGCGCTCGTAACCCTACTGTCTAGCATTTGACCCTCTAGGTCATGATGACCTTTAGACTTGTACAGCCTTCTACCCTGAAGATGTTATAAGTATCTTATGCGTATTGGACCGTGCATCATCTTGATATTTGAATAAAGGTTGACCAACTAGATGACACTTGCTTTATTATATATTGCTCAACATGTTTCAGACATTAATACGTCCATCTTCAGGA
>Ga0131853_10011822_pt1 | contig 15974 bp, 16 predicted proteins | sample TergutLab28metaG_FD_92764 | JGI IMG/M metagenome (GOLD analysis project Ga0131853, IMG submission 92764) | Labiotermes labralis P1 segment gut microbial communities from Petit-Saut dam, French Guiana - Lab288 P1 (version 2) (version 2) | ecosystem: Host-associated > Arthropoda: Insects >...
GCACGCGAGCTGGGTTCAGAACGTCGTGAGACAGTTCGGTCCCTATCCATCGTGGGCGTAAGATATTTGAGAGGATCTGACCTTAGTACGAAAGGACCGGGTTGGACGTACCTATTGTGCATCAGTTGTCGTGCCAACGGCACAGCTGGGTAGCGAAGTACGGAAGGGATAAACGCTGAAAGCATCTAAGCGTGAAACCCACCTCAAGATGAGATATCTCTCCTTTATGGAATAAGAGTCCTTGTAGACCACAAGGTTGATAGGTCGGAGGTGTAAGCACAGTAATGTGTTCAGCTGACCGATACTAATAACTCGAAGGTTTGATCTCAATAGTTGTGATAAGTTTTATCGCAACATGGGTTAAAATCAAATTAAACAAACACTCAGAATAATAATTTTCTCAAGAAAACTTACAGTATGCAGACGTTAATAATTCATTTCGGGGTAAGTTGTCAATGCATGGGCAACTAATACCAACCCGGCGGGGTTAAACGCACCATTACCTGTGACTATGGAGAAGAGGTCCACCCGTTCCCATCTCGAACACGGAAGTTAAGCTCTTCATCGCCAAGGATACTAATTTGGAGACGAATTGGGAAAAGAGGTCGTTGCAGGTCCATTAAAATCACCTTTCGGGGTGATTTTTTCTTGTAAAAAAGCGTGTTTGGAAAAATTTCTTAATAATTTGAATTGACATTTACGTATAATAAAGTTACGATTAAGTATAGATGTTATGGGGGAATTGTATGGCTTGGGGAGTTCTTTTAGTACTTTTTAATTTGGCACTGCTTGCGGGTTTTATTGTACTTTGTTTTGTCGCATATAATTGTGGCAAAAAAAGTGGTAATGTGACCGTGTCAATTGTTCTAATTGCACTTGGTGTCACATCAATCCATGGTCTATTTCATTTGATGGGTACATCGCGAAGTGAAAGCGGAATGTGGCTATGTCGTGTGAATCGTGAACGTCGTTGGCTTAAAAATGAAAAATTACGTGCAGAAATTGAAGAAATTAAATTTCATCTTAGGGATGAAAGTGATGATGGTTCAAATGCTAATTCGATTAAATCAAATGGAGCGAATTAGTTTGACATTTTCGTATACTTAATGCATAATAATTAAAACAAAAGAGGTGAATTATGTTTTGTACACATTGTGGGATTGATGCAGGGGACGACGCGTTTTGCAAATCATGCGGAACGACAATTCAAAAGGAACAGCCAGGGGGTGATTTCAACCAACAGGCATTTAACCAAGCAAATTTCGGTGGGCATGGTAATCAAAACCAACAAAGCCAAAATAATTTCGGTGGACAAAACCAATTTGGCGGAAATCAAATGCCGCACCCAAATGCTAAATCAAAAATTGTTGCGGGACTTCTCGGAATTTTCTTAGGTGGTTTAGGTATTCATAATTTCTACCTTGGATTTATTGGAAAGGGGGTTGCCCAATTACTTATGAGTACAATTGGTTGGATTTTAATCATCCCACCATTCGCGGCGGCAATTTGGGCGCTTATAGAGGGTATTATGATCTTGGTTGGTTCAATCAATAAGGACGCACAAGGAATACCATTAAGAGAGTGACCGATTAATATTTTATAAAAGCACCATAGAGGTGCTTTTTATTTTAAGGTCACATTATACTTTTAAATATCAAAATAAAAAGACACTTTTTGATGTGTCTTTTTGTAAAATAAAGAATTACATTTGCTTTTCTGGTTCTTCTGTTGTTGGTGTTCCTGCAGGCGGTGATTGGAAATGCGATGGGTCGAATGTGCCGAATGGGTCTTGTGGTTGTTCTGGTTGTTGATTATCTTGTGGTGGTAGTGGTGGAATTTCCAATTGCCCTTGGTTTTGTTGCATAAATTGTTTACGGCTTTTTTCGATTATGTCGGATATTAAAAGGAAGATTAATGCGATTGAACCGAAGACTGCAATCGTTACTATGTCCATCGACATTGCTTCAAATAAACCCATATTACCTAAGTCTTCTGCGTTTCTCGAAACGTAGATGGCATAACTTGCAACTAGAGATAGAAAGAATTGTACGCAAAACATAATTACGATGACAGGAATTCGAATTTTCTTTGCTTGTGGTCCTCCACCGAAATCAAATCCCTTAGCGTTTCCAAAAGCAATTAATAGAGCAGCCCAAGTGGCAAGGAAGCCTAGGAACCCGCCAATTAAGACCCAAGCAACAACTCCACCCAAACCAAATAAGAAGGAAAACATGATTGCTTTCCCTAATGTTGGTGGGGTAGTTACGCCCATTTGTTCTTGTTCATTGCCCATGGTGTTTTGATTGAAAGTATTTGTTTGGTTGAATTCGTTCATTTGCACTTCCTTTATTGTGTTGATTATATGATTATTTTAGTGTTGCTGTCAACGCATTTAGACGGTAAATAGAATTATATCCTCAATCTGCCAATTGATTTCCTTTAATCCATGCGATTTTAAAAACATATTTGCTTGTGAGAAATGTTTGCTTCCGAAATATCTGCCGCCGGCAAGCGGACTTGGATGTGCAGCCGTTAAGACTTTGTGAATTGGGTTGGTAATTAATTCTTGTTTACTTTTGGCGTCGTTACCCCATAGCATAAATACTATTGGGCTTTGTTTTTCATTGAGTTTCTTAATAAGGAATGTGGTCAATTCCTCCCAACCTTTGCCCGCATGGGACTTGGATAGACCGGCACGTACGGTGAGGCAAGTGTTGAGTAACAAAACACCCTGTTTTGCCCAATTCATTAGATACCCATTATTCGGAATTTTGGCCCCCACATCATCATGTAATTCCTTGAATATGTTTTTGAGCGATGGTGGAATTTGTGCCCCATGTTTCACGGAAAAACACATGCCATGTGCCTCGCCCTCGTTAATATATGGGTCTTGCCCTAGGATAACGACCTTTGTGTCGGCGTATGATGTAGTACGGATAGATGAGAAGATATCTTCCATCGGCGGATATATTTTGTAACGCGAATATTCGGATTTTAAAAATTCGCGGAGTTTAAGATAATAAGGTGCTTTGATTTCTTCGGCGATTATTTCATCCCAATCGTTGTTCAATGGTTTCATGCGTTAAGTTTAGCATATATTTTTGATCTGCATAAACTGAATCATGATTAATTGTAACAACAAAGCCTTATGTGATTTTTCCGAATGTGATTTGCTCGCTTTGACGACACTTATAACTAAAGAGATTGCCAAAATTATTGAAGATGTTGATACTTTGGCTATGATAGCCGACCTTTTCACGGCGGTAGGGGATAATTTGACTTTGTTGGCGGGACAAAGGGAAAGATGTGCAAAGAAAGTGGCGGATAATATTAAAGAAAACAAGGCGACAAAATAAACACCTTTTGTACGTTATGTTTATCTGTTATTTCGTCTTCCAAAAGATAGTCGTCAGTATTTTTTTCATCTTTTATATATGTGTTAAACCCTTCAACATCACCGATTTGTACTTTTGTGAATGTGCCTTTATGTTGAATGGTGACTAATGCCGTATCATCGGAAAATTCAAGTATTTTTTTCAAATCGCCGACGGTCATAAATTCTTTACCAGTGTATTTGTCGGATGTGAATGGGTAGTTTTTTTGTTTCATATTTAAATATTTTACATCTTTTAAACAAATAGCGAAACTCCCCGTGCGGTCGCTACGTTGGACAGTATTATTCCCCAATGTTGACATTTACAAATCGATATGTTAAACTAAATCATGAAACATAGTAATACAAATTGGAATTTATATCGTTCGTTTATTGTTGCGTACGAAACAAAAAATTTGCACCGTGCATCGGATATTTTGGGGATTACACGTTCTGGTGTAGGACATAATTTGAAAGAATTAAGTAAGCAACTGGGCGTAGAATTATTTGTGTCGAGTAAGAAGGGTGTTGAGCCGACGACTGATGCAATGACACTATATCCTACAGTTAAAAGCATGGTAGATTCGCTTATAGAGGCCGAAGAGAATTTGCAGGATTTTAATAATGAGAGTAGGGCAGTTATTAGAATAGCAATGCCATCATCTTTTATAAGAGTGAATTTCAAAAAATATATAAAAACTTTTTGCGAGCAATATCCAAAAACCACAATTGAATTTTTTGACAAACATAGTATTCATATGTTAGAGAAAAGGCAGTTGGATCTTGTGATCCGTTTTGATTATATTTTGAAGGGTTTGAATTTTCATATGCTTGACCTATTTTCTGAGGAGTTATGCTTTATAGCATCAAAGGATTTTGTTAAAAGATATAATCTTTGCGGTAAAGTATCAAAAGAACAATTGGGTAAATTGCCAATTATAATCCGTCATGATTTCATAAATGAATTTGAAGCAACTATGGGAAGTAGTTTGCAACTTAAGATGGCAACAACAACTAGTGAGGTTACTTTGTCAATGGCAGAACTAGGTTTAGGTGTCGGTTGCTATTTTGGTAGATTGGAAACAAGCAAAGAAATTGTTAAATTAGATGTTGATGATTTAAAAATTTCTAAGAATGTCGCAGTCGCTTATAATAAAAACCAACTTACTAAAGCTGCCAAGGTTTTTTTAGAGGGTTTAATTGATTTTTGTAAACTATAGCCTTAATATAATTTCACTAGATATTTTGCTAGCTTTTGCTTTTCTGATTCTCTCGTCAAAATCATCTTGATTATTATCAAAATATTCATCAGCAGCGATGTTACTATTTACAATCGGGCTAAATAATTTGAATTGTATTACTTGTTGGTTTTCAATTGTATCATAATATGATGAACGCTGAAGCGAACGTTTTTTTCTAACATCTTCATTTATCAAGAATAGGGTCTTTAGAACTGACTCCTTCCAAAATCTAGTTAAATTAATTGAAGTCATCTCGCCTAAAATAATATCAGGATTTACTAATGGATTTGTTAATTCATCTATACAATTTGGTGGAAACTCACCGCATGCCATTAACTCCCTAGCAAGAAAGATATCTTTATCAAAAGAGTCGCGAACTTCAGCAAGAAAGTCCAATCGTTTATCTTGATTTTTAGGTAGATATAAAGTATTTGCTAAACATTCTTCGACATTCTTATAATCAAGTGATGAACTACCATAATAATTTAGCATATAAGTAATCCCTTCTTCAGAAAGGGCATATTTTTTTATCCATTTATCTACATTTGCCAATGTGACTTTTATGCCTTTATCTTGTAATTCTTGCATTAACATTTGGCTAAATGTAGTTGTTCCACTTGCTTGAAGCCCATCGATTGCTACAAATTTTGCTAATTTCATCCTACTATAATACTCATTAATCTATTATTTTGAGAAGATAATATAAGGTATTAAAACTTGCTTTATACGCAAGTTTTATTTGATATGAGTACAAACCTTTAATATCTCCGGCAACATCGCCTCTGCCGCCTCTCTGCCGGCTTGTATTGCTTCTATGTTCTTTTTAAATCGTAGTGCCGACCTTGTACCCATTTCGGGGGTTATTAGAATATTGGCACCCTTGCCCTCATGTTGTGCCGTTTTCCAATCTATCATCATGAAGGCACTTTCAATAAGTGCGGGTGCCGAATCAGAACGGGGGAGTCTTGGTGGACCCATTGCGTCTACTGCTATTATTATATCGGCGCCTAATTCGCGGGCTTCTTCTATTGGCATGCGTTTCATTACGAAACCATCTACTAACAATTTGTCTTCGAATTGGACGGGATGGAATAATCCTGGGATTGATATGCTTGAACGAATGGCTTGGCATAATGAACCGTGTTTGAAAACGTGGAGAGATTGGGTGGTAATGTCGGTTGCAATTGCCGCGAATTTTATTTGGCATTCTTCTATATTCTTTTCGCCCATATATCGTTTAAGCATGTTTTCTACCTTTTTACCTTTAGCAAAACCGCCTCTGCGATGGATGTTGAATATATCGATGTCGAATACCGTGAAATCATTGACCCGTTCGGATAATTTGCGCATTTCATCGATAGAAATTCCCGCCGCATAAGCCCCGCCAATCAATGCCCCCATTGAACATCCTGTAATTATGTCGATAGGTATATTATTTTCCTTGAGTACCTCCAAAACGCCAATATGGCAAAAACCCCGCGCACCGCCAGAGCCTAGAACTAAACCTATTTTGCTGTTTTGATTAACTTTCTTTTTCATACAATATTCTATCACCAAAAAGATAGAGATACACAATATTTTTGCTTGATAAAAAATTTAATTTGATTAATAATAAATTATGGGGAAAATTACAAAAGATTACAAACTTTTCATGAAGTCGGTTATAGTGGCGTGTTTAGCAATATGCATTACAATTTTGGGATTAGGGTTGCAAGGAATACGCCCAACGAGAGTATTTGGTCAACCAATGCCATTCAATGGACAGAATTATTTGATATCCACAGCAGGGTTACACAACGCCACATTGGCACAACAACTTTTGGACATTGCACAAAATGTTAATCGTACAGATGTTGGTGGCACACATTACGTTGCAACTGCGACGGACATTCGTACACATTTAGGAACGGCACTTCCGACGGTGCAATTATTTGAAATCATAGATGATACCGAAAGATTACATGTGACAAGTTTCACAACGCAGGAATGGCGTTTAGTAAATATAACTTTTCCAAATGGTGGTGGTTCTCCTATTTTTACTTTCCTAATGGCGGGGTCATATAGAAACTCTGCCTTTGCTGAGGGTCAAATTGAAATATGTTGACAGTGTACTTCGTGCAAATTTGAATACAGACATAACCAACGTTATGGGATATTTCCTCGATGCCGAACATTACATAACGACTCCGGCAAATATTCCGGGAAATTGGCAACAAAACCAAGTTGGTGTTGGTAACGCTTCTGGTGAAAATGGTTTAGTGGGCGATGCATTGAATGATTTGGTGTGGGTGCCGTCTTCTTACGAAATTGAAACAACGCATGGACAAAACATATGGCAATTGGAACAATCTGAACGTGCTTTTGCGAACAATGGTTTTGCGAATAACTCATGGTTAAGAACAAGGGCAAGCAACAACCTAGACAACGCACGTCTTCTACAAGCCGACGGAACATTGGCAGGAGGTACACCAACGGGAGGTGGCGGGGGCGCATCATTACGTCCGGCAATTCACATAGATGTAGAGGCAATCTACAATAGTATCCGAATAAATTCATCATTCACAAATACGTCTTCTGCGGACGCAAGAATGATAATTGGCAGCGGGAATCCAGTAGTTTCTGAAAATACAAGAATATCAAGAAACGATGATACAAAATCAATAACATTAAATGCTGGAGCAGGTAATAGCATTGAAGAAATAACAATTACTATTGATGGCGAAAGCAGAACTATTGTTCCTACAACATCATTTGGGCATCCAGAAACAACACAGAATTGGACAACATCAAATGGTTACCAAGTGACTATTCAATCATGGTATGAAAATTCAACTACAAGACAACAAGTAAATATGATTGTCAGCAATTTAAGTAACCATATGAACATTTTGGTTGGAGCCACAAACATTTGGAACATTGAACGTGAGTTTAATTGGCCGATTGTTTTAGGATACGTACAACCATCAAATCCATCAGATATATTGGTCAATGGTAGTTACACAAATGCTGTATCAAATCCAACAATAGAACAAATTGCACCGGGTCACAGATTTGGTGGATGGTGGACACACCCAACAAGTGGGGAAGAAATAACATCTTCAACCCAGGTTAGAAACATTGCAAATCCCGAAGCAATACAAGAAAACCGATTGTATGCAAGATGGCTTGAAAATCAAATAACTATCACACGTGTTTATAATTTTGATGGTGCGTTGATTGGCACACCCGCTGTGTCTAGTGTTACCATTGGTGATACAATTGTTGCCGATCCGTCGGGGATTCCTGGACGATATCCAATTGGATATAACTTTGCTGGTTGGTGGACCGCCGACGGTGAAAATGGTATTTGGGGTGAAGCAGTAACGGCGCAAAGATTAATAACCGAGGCTATGAACGGCACAACAATGAACATTTTTGCAAGATGGGAAACAGATAACAGAGTATTCGTCACATTAAATTTGGACCATCCGGGCCTTTTGGCAAATGGTCCTATATTGAATTCTGCTTGGCTTGTATATGGGGGGATTACGAAGATTTAATCCCAACGACCAATCCAATTTTAGAAGGTTTTGAATTCATTGGATGGTGGACACATGCGACAGAAGGAACTTTGGTTGTTGCAGGTGATACGGTTGAAAATTCTTCTGCGCATAATCTTTATGCAAGATGGCGTGAAATCGGTCAAGATCTAGATATACCAACAATCAATCAAGTTGATGGCAGCGGACAAATCAGTTAGAACAGCGTGCCAAACGCAGTAGGTTTCGTAGTCATAGTAAATGGAATTGAACACAGAGTATATGGTGCGATAAGTTGGAATTTCGGGGATTTGACACCAGGTCCATATACCGTAACCGTTCGTGCATTTGATGAAGATGGTGTTTATTCTGCACAAAGTGCGCCGTTCATACTTGTTGTAAGTGAACCAGAATTACCAACGCTTACAATTGTCTTTGTTGACGATGACGGTGAAATTCTACAAACAAGAATAGTTGGTGTTGACGAAAATCCACATGTAGCCCCAACAATGCCGAACAGAACAATTGGCCAAAATGAATATAGATTCATACGTTGGGATATGATTCAAACAGTCGCACAAAACGGCGATGTAGTCCAAACTTTCAATGCAATATGGGAACAAATTGAAGAACCGACCCACATTCCAACACTAAGGATAATCTTCGTAGATAACGACGGTACAGAGTTGCAAAACAGAGTAGTAGGAATAGATGCAAATGCAGATGTAGCCCCAGCAATGCCGAATAGAACAATTGGGCAAAATGAATATCGTTTTGTGCGTTGGACAATGACACAATCAGTCGCAGGCAACGGTAACATAACCCAGACATTCACGGCGGAATGGGAACAATTAGATAACGAAACAATAACGGACCCCGTTGTGAATTTGATTTTCATGTCAATGGGTGAAATTATTAGTACCATTAATGATGTATATGACATGAACAATATCACAAAACCAACGCCGACAAGAAATGGGCATACATTCACCGGTTGGGTAATGACTAACATTACAACAGAACACGGTGACATGGTGATTACTTTCGTTGCGGGATGGGAAAGCAATTTGTTAGATAACGAACCAAGTTTCCTTGAAGAAAATTGGTTATACATTGCAATCGGGACGACAATTATATTCGGATTGATGGCGACCGTTTTAGTTGTTGTTACTGTAAGCAGACGAAGAGTATAGTATATAATTTAGGGGATGTTATAATGAAGAAAATAAGTATAGCAGCAGTTGCTATTGTTATGAGTCTTATCCTAATGGGGGGAGGATTTGGTTTAGGATTTTGGATAGGTGGAATAGATAATGACGATAACAAAGAAGACAATGGCGGCCCAACCGAAACCGTTTCAAGTCTCGGTGTCGTATGGTGGAGAAATGTGACACCACAAACATTGCAGGGAATTGATGTTGATGAATGTGATTTCACTTTACTTGATTTTGCACAAAAAAATGGTGTAACCGAAATATATCTGAATCAAAATGTTTTTACTTGGGTAAATCTACCTACTGAATCAAACCCTAATGCATCTTTTGGGCCAAATGGAAGAATAAATGCCGTGTATCCAACACGAACATTTATTAGACAAGCAAGCAATAGAGGGATAAAGGTTTACTTGTTACTTGGAAATAATGGAAGTTGGCTGGTTAACGAAGCGGGTAGAGCAACGTTTGACCATCATATGATTGGGTTTAGAACATATCAAAATATGGTTGAGGAAGACCAAAGGTTTGTTGGTGTGCAAATGAATGTAGAACCACATCAACAAGGTGCAACCGCAGACGAACCATTCCATGCAAACAGAAACTTATGGCTCCAACGTAAAGTTGATTTTGTGACCTATGCAACAGGTGAGTATGGTGATGATTTCACATTTGATTGGATTATCCCATTTTGGTGGCGTAATCCAGATTATGACCTTGTCACATACAGAGGTGAAGAAAACGTTCTTGCGTACAGGGCAATAATGCGCGAATCAAATAGAATTTCTGTGATGTCCTTTCGTGATTCTGCGGAGGCTATGGCTAATATCGCAATTGAAGTTCTTGAATACGCACAAGAATTGGGAATTGAGGTAATATTAATGGGGACTATTATATATTCTGGTGGGCAATCGAACGTACAATTTTTGGAAAATGGTAATGAAGAGATGCTTGAACAACTTGGATTGCTTCAAAATGTGGTAAATGGAAAATTCAATAATGTCAAGGTAACGCCATCCATCCACCATATAGTCACATGGTATCAATGGGCATAGACATTTATTTGTTTATTTAAATGATTTAACCCGCAAAAATCGACAAAAACGGTTGACTTAATTTGTGCTACATGTTAGTATATTGCTCGTGTCATTCTCATGAATTGATACGAGCTATTTTGCATAATTATTTAAATGGGTGAGTGGATTCTCAACCGGGAGGATGTTTCGAATAGTGGAACATAAACTACATGGATACACCGTTGATGATGCTATAAAATTTGTACAAACAAGCGGGGTTGGTCTGACCTCGGCCGAGGCGGCTGCACGTCTTGAAATAAATGGTAAAAATGCTATTCAGGATGCTAAGAAAGTGCCGGGATGGTTGCGTTTTGTTAAACAACTGAAACACGCGATGATGGTCGTGTTGTTTGTTGCAATGGTTATTAGTATCGTTGTATCGATTATAAACCCGGAAGAACCAAAATGGATTGACGCGGGTTTGATTGCATTTATTATTTTAGTAAATGCGTTTATCGGATATTTCCAAGAAGGTAAGGCGGAAAAGTCGGTTGAGGCATTGAAAAAGGCAACCAAACCATTTGCCAAAGTAATACGTGATGGTGAAGTAATAAGCATTAAGACCGAAGATTTAGTATTAGGTGATGTAGTATTGTTAGAGGCTGGTGATATAGTGCCGGCAGACCTTAGGTTAATAGAAACTGCAAGTTTGATGATTGAAGAAGCGGCATTGACAGGTGAGAGTGTCCCCGTTGAAAAAAGCATAGAAGTTGTAGAGGGTGAGAACCTTGCATTAGGTGACATGAAGAATATGGCTTTCCTTAGTGGAATTGTGTCATATGGTCGTGGAAAGGGTGTTGTGGTTGCAACGGGTATGCAAACGCAAATCGGATTGATTGCCGGACACCTTGCGCGTGAAAAGGCACCTGAAACACCGTTGACAAGAAGTATTTCAAAAACAAGTAAAATCATCGCGGCAGTCGTAGGGGTAGTTTGTGCGTTTGTATTCTTAATCGGTGTGTTAAGGGGAACAAGTGTTACAGATAGCCTTATGATGACAATCGCGATTGCAGTATGTTCGATTCCAGAAGCAATTCCAATTTGTGTTTCCGTGACGATGTCGCTTGCAGTTCAAAGGATGAGTAAACGTAAGGCAATTGTCAGAAATTTGCCGGCCGTCGAAACATTGGGAAGTACACAAATTATTTGTTCTGATAAAACGGGTACGATAACACTTAACAAGATGACCGTTACCGAAATTTTCCCTAAGGTTTGTTTATGTGAAGATGACAAATTCAAGATGCGTCAATGTATGTTGTTGTGTAACGATACACACGCCAAAATTGATGAACATGGCAAATTGGAAACAATCGGTGATCCAACCGAAACGGCATTGGTACATTATGTTCATACATTTGGATTTACAAAAAACGAAGCCGAAGAAAAATTTCCACGTAAAGGCGAATTACCATTTGATTCAAACCGTAAGATGATGTCGACGGTAAACATGGTTGACGGCGAATTGATTATGTACACCAAAGGCGCGCTCGACAGATTGCTCGGCAAATGTACAAAAATCCTTGACCACGGCAAGGTTCGTCCGATGACCGAAGATGACATTAAAAAGATTGAAGAGGCATCGACCGATTTCGCCAAAAAGGCTCTGCGTGTTCTTGGTTATGCTTACAAGCCATTTAAATTTGGTGCGGAAAATAAATTAACCGCCGAAGACGAAAATGATTTAATACTCATCGGGTTTTCGGGACTTATAGACCCACCAAGGGAAGAGGTCGCAGAATCGGTTAAAACATGTAAGGCCGCCGGAATAACCACCGTAATGATAACAGGTGACCATCGTGATACAGCATTCGCAATCGCAAAGGCGGTGGGAATCGCCGACGACGAAAGCCAAGTTATGACTGGTGCGGAACTCCAAAACATGTCCGAAGAAGAATTCCTAACGAAAGTTTTGAATTACCGAGTATACGCACGTGTTAACCCAGAACATAAATTACGAATCGTAAAGGCATTGAAGAGTCTAGACAAAATCGTGGCGATGACCGGTGATGGTGTGAATGATGCACCTTCCATCAAGGCGGCTGACATCGGAATTGGTATGGGTATATCGGGAACCGAAGTTACAAAAGGTGCCGCGGATGTTATCTTGACCGATGACAACTTCGCAACAATCGTATCAGCGGTTGAGGAAGGTCGCAGAACGTACAGTAACATATTAAAAATTGTTATTTATCTAGTTGCACTTTCGCTTGCAGAATTGGTATTACTTGTTGGTCTTATTGTATTATTTGATTTACCTTTCTTTAATCCGTTACTTATTCTTTGGATTAACGTTGTAACAGATACACTTCCTGCTATTGCCATGGGTGCCTTGCCTGCCGAACGGGATATTATGTCCCAAAAGCCAAATTCGGGGCGGGGAAGTTTATTCAAGGGCAGAACGGGGCTTGCAATTCTTGTTTACGCGCTTTACCAGGTCATATTGGTTTTAATCGTTTACCTTATTGGTCTATACGCATTCGAATGGGAACCAATCATCGCGATTACCATGTCTTACGTTGTGTTGGGAACGGTTGAAACGGTGCACCCGTACAACCTTATCCACCAACGCAAATCTGTGTTCAAATCCAAACCATTCCAATCACGGGCACTCAATTGGGCGGTACTATCCACGGTATTGTTGGTCGTCGGAAGTATCATGATTCCATTCCCTGCATTCCAAAGCGCATTGGGCATCACATCACTTAACGCCACACAATGGGCAATAGGTGTGGCAGCCGGTGTAGCAATAATCCCACTAGCCGAATTGTATAAATGGATATGCAGAACGGTAGAGTCAAAACGAGACGCCAAAAAAGTAGAAGCCACACATCTACCAATTATCCAAGATGCAGCATAAGTCAAAACAAGCCATACAACATGGCTTGTTTTTATTATGGATGGAGGCTTTGATCAAAGAGACAGGTTATACATCATTGTAATCTAATGCTGAGTCTTGCAATTGGTCCCTAAAGTATGCTAAAATAACAGCATGGAATCTAAAAAAACAAAATATCTGCCCACTGAGGTGGGAAGTAGTCGTTATTATGGGCAGAGAGTTTTTCATGATTTGATTAATAGTCTAATGGGTTTGCCTGAAACTATGACTGTCCCACATGAATGGTATTTTACCAAATTGCTAGGCGATATGATCCAAGAAGACGCAGATATTGTTGATGAATTCGTTTATTACACTCAAAGCTTTAACCCAGAATACAGATGGTGGACGGATATGCATAGTGCAAGGTCTCCAGAAGAACGAAAAATGGCACTTAAAAGAGAAATAGAGATACGTGATTTTTCGTTTACCAAAAAACTCAAACATGGTATTGCTGAGACCGACGATGACGGTGTAGCAGATCTTGAAGCCGAACTCGCGGATCTCCAAGATAAAGAGCGTTTGTTGTACGAAGCCAAACAGGATGTACGCCAAGCACTTGTTGATTTGGGTAGCGAAATTTCGTCTAATGAAGCCGTACTTTTTGAGACCCTGGGAACGATACAGGAAGTTACGATGTCAGTTGATCGAGTGATTGGTGAAAAAGAGTCCCTGCAAGCACGTTTTAGAATGTTGATGGAGGTAAAGGAGTTTCTAACCTCACGTGTGGAGGAACTTGAAGGAATCCAACTATCAATTTACGATACACTATACGATGTCATCAGCAGACAGGAAGAACTCAACAGAGAATTGTTTGCATGCGTTAAATACGATAAAAGAAAGCCGAGTTATGGAAACTCTCTGAAGTTTGGAAACATTGTTACAGAGTTTTTAATTCGAACCAAAAAATTTTCACTTGCAAGAAGTATGGACCAAGATATAATTATGACAGCAAGTAATTACACCAGAAAGTATGACGATCTACTGAGCAAAGGATTTAGTATGCAAAAATACTGTTCAGCTCGTGCAAATGAATTTAATCGAGAGGAAACTGTGAAAAATTTATTGCTTTTGGCAAATGAGGGGGTTTTGCCGTATGACCTGGCTATAAATATGTCTTCCCATGCTTTACAGTTTCCCGAAAAGGATTTTGTGTTAGAAAGGGCACGCCCAACAGGTTATGGTGGTATTAATGAAATAATCGAAACAGAAGATGGCATATTTTTGCCTGTCGCCCCGTATGTAAACGTGTATTCCGATATGAACGATATGGAGATTCCGATGACCTGAAGTATTATCTTTAATGTCCTGGAAGTTAAATGCAGTGGAGCTTCCGAGGGGATTCGAACCCCTGGCCTACGCGTTACGAATGCGTTGCGCTACCAGCTGCGCCACGGAAGCAAATTGATTTTTGATTATATTATAATCGTATCAAGTTACATGAAATACCTTTCGTCGAATTGTAAAATTAATTCGGATGAATTGTGTTGGTTTTTTATAAAATTGTCTTTTGCGGGGTCGTGATGATGGCGATCGCTGCCTACTGTGATTTTTAGACCGTGGTTTTTGCAATAATTTATTTGTTCTTGTTGTTGGGTGGGGTTTGCGCTTGGATGGCCGCATTCGATGCCATTGATAAGTTTATTTTCGGTTAGGTAGTTTCGGACTCGGTTCATGTGTCCGTGACTTTCCATTGGATGGGCATAAAATATTTGAACATTATCACCACAGCTATTAACCATCTCTCGGATAAATTCTATGTCGTGATATATACCACCCATATTTAATGCGAGTGGGCTGTCTGGGTTTAGTAGACCCTTTCTAAGAAAATATTTGCGGCATTGTTCTAATCTTGGGTCAATTTTTGCAAGACGGCCTGGGCATTTTTCTATTATCTGTTTGTGTATGCCGTCTAACCATCTGCGACAATCACCATCAACGCATTCAAAATCTATATTCACGCCGAATTGGTTTGATATCATTTCATTTGTGGCTTGGGTTACATAACGACCATAAGCATCGGGGGAGGCATTTATAGGGAGATTAGATAACTCGTCATCCATGGTGTTTATATTAAATTGGTAAACTAATACTTCTGTTGGAACATCGTCGACTAGTACACCTATTTCCGTTCCTGGAAACCATATGCCGCTGAATAGATGTCTGACTTCTGGGTTTTGTGCTTGTTTATGTACCTCTATACAATTGTGGGGCGTAATAGAAACAAGTGCGTGATTTAATTCTTCTGCAATAATGAATTGTTCTTCAATGGATAATGTTCCGTCATCACGGCCTTTTTCGGTAAAAGTGTGACCATGAAAATCAACAGTATTTCTTTCTTTGAGATTAAAAGCAGAAAATTTTATCATTGTTTTAAACATTATACTTGTAATTCAAGACAAAGTCAATATTGCAAGTCAATTAAATAAATAATTGTACAATTGCGATGATTATTAACAAAACACCACCAATCCAACCGATATCACGACGGAAACGACCGGCAAGGGTAGACCCTAGAATATGCCCAAGTTTGAATAACAGAATATCTGTAATCAACGATACCAAAATAATAATTACTATGAACAAGAAAGTAATGCGTTCAAGACCAATACCAAAGGCAACTCCGATTCCATCCAGAGATAATATAAGCGCGAGAACAAATGCCTCCTTAAATGTGATA
>Ga0131853_10011824_pt1 | contig 15972 bp, 11 predicted proteins | sample TergutLab28metaG_FD_92764 | JGI IMG/M metagenome (GOLD analysis project Ga0131853, IMG submission 92764) | Labiotermes labralis P1 segment gut microbial communities from Petit-Saut dam, French Guiana - Lab288 P1 (version 2) (version 2) | ecosystem: Host-associated > Arthropoda: Insects >...
CCAAAAGGACGAAGGAACATAGGACGACCGAGGAAGAGATGGAGGGACCAACTTCATCTTGAGGATCAAGGAACAGGAAACACACCTAACCCTTCAGGAACATGATGATGATGATGATATTATTTAAATAGTTTTAAAATGAGATATGTTCATGGGCCAAACAAATTAGTCAAATAATTTTATAATTTACAATCTTTCTTTACGTTATGACATATAATTTTAATTTAATGAATTAGGTATATAGAACATAACAAAGATAACTGAAATCAATCAAATCACTTTTTATTTTGTTGAAAAGACCTAGGCCGAGGTTCAGGAGATATCAAGAAAGAATGTAACGTCAACTGTTTTCAATTTTTCTTCTTTTCTATCTTTTTGATGGACGTCATGGGTGGAAAAAACCACAATCATCTTAACAGAACTGCACTAAAAAAGAAAAAGAAGAAACATATACACACCGTAAAAGAACTAGAAGCACACTAAGTAGAGGAAGGACGCTTGAGTTGCGACAGTGGTGTGGGATTGCTCGGTACGACTGGACAAGGGTCGTAAAAGTGAATCGTCGTAAAACGAAACCCTACTGTATTTCAATAACTTTCTGAGCAAGGATTTAAAGCCACGATGCAGTTTTACACCACAACAAGGAGCTTTAAGATCTGTACTCGTCACCAAATATTATTCGGGTAGCAAATCAAGACGAATGAGATGGGCGGGGGATGTGGCACGCATGGTGGACAGGAGAGGTGCGTGCAGGGGTTTTGGTGCCGATACCTGAACGAAAAAACACTTGGAAGGCCTAGATGTAGATGGAAGATAATATTAAAATGGATTTTCAAAAGTTGGTTTGAGTTGGCTTGGACTGGATTGCTCTGGCTCAGGAGAGGTACAGGTGGTGGGCTCTTGTGAATGCACTAATGAACCTTCGGGTTCCATAAAATGCGGGGTATTTCTTGACTAGCTGAGGAACTGTTAGCTTCTCAGGAAGGACTCTGCTCCATTGAGTTAAATTATACAGTTGTACCAGTCTGGTCTTCTGAGATGTGTCATCGTGCACGCTATACCAACATTTCACTGTAAAATAATATTGCGTCCACCTTCAGTTAAAGCTACCAACCTTTCTATCTACTCATCCACCCTTCAATCTGTATTAATTCAATCAGTTTCATAATATCAGCATTACTTACCCTCTTGATTTATAATAATCATACAGTATAGCATATGACAGGGGCCCAAGACACAGACCAAAAACATATCTACAAATTAGAATACATATGAAGGATATTTCAGTAACACACCAACATATGCACATATATAGTCTTTAATAATCTAAAATTTACATTAAAACACTTAAAACGCTCCCACATGTTTCGATCAAATGATCATCTTCAGGGAGCACACTTTGTTCCTTGCTAAAATTACAGTTTAAAACACTCATTGATTTACTTCGTTATATTAATTTGGTGCTGTGGCAGCAGGTCTGTAAGTAAAACTAAATTTACTAAGTAGATTGTTAAGGCAATATAGCAATAATTCAATGCAGTAAGAATAATTATTATAAACAAATAATTAGCTCATATATATAATAATTATTCTTACTATGTTTAATTATTGCTATATTGTCTTAACAATCTATTTCGTAAACTTATTTTTACTTACAGACCTGCTGCCACAGCACCAAATTAATATAACGAAGTAAATCACTGAGTGTTTTAAACTGTAACTTTAGCAATGAACAAAGTATGCTCCCTGAGGATGATCGTGTGATCGAAACATGTAGGAGCGTTTTAAGTGTTTTAATGTAAATTATGGATTATTAAAGACTATATACGTGCATTTGTTGGTGTAGTAATTAAATAAACTACAAAATTCACGGTGTAACGATAAAGACATATGATGGATATTTGCAAGTTAACAGTTACAGATGTGATGGTGGATGAGGCGAACTGTAGGCTTGTAATCTCACAAAATTTACACAGTGACCATTTGTTTTTAATTGATGAAGCCTTCAGAAAAATTAAATGAAATAAATTATTAATCATTCAGTTCAATTTCATTCTTGTATTTGCCTGCCGACTTAACAGCCTCTTGCAGATGTGTCCAACCCACAGCCCGCCAATTTGTGTTAAGTGGTCTGCGGTCACATGTGCAAATTGTGTGTGTGTGTGTACCCCTGGCAAAAACTCCTTGTCCAACATTTAGTATCTGGTGTAACTATTGTTGGCATGATACTTCCATCTACTAGCAAATTAGTTTAATAGTGTCTACTCTTGAGACAACTTGGACACAAATATACAAGGACTCTGAAAGATGTCGTACAGATTGACCCTGGCAACCTTGCCATTCTACTTGTACGAATGCTGGTATATACTGGTAGCATCAAATTTGCTTTGTGATAGCCAATGTAGGCCAGAGGAGAATGGACATATAACAGCAGGAGAAATGTAGGACTGACAAAAGAACCCAAACTCAAACCCATTAAGACTTTCTTCTTTGGCTCAACTCTATAAAAAAAAATGTAAGCATGAGACTGTTATTACTGTGAATTGGTTTCAGGTCGCTTGGCCGTTGTGGTGGCAGCAGATATTGCTGTGTATGCCAAGGGTAATGCACGGCCTACAGGAGGAGCAGGGGCTGTGGCGATGTTGGTGGGGCCCAATGCACCCCTTGTTATGGACAGAGGTATGATCATTGCCAATTCGTCAGCTCCTGCACGAACGTACACTACTGCATGCGTGTCTTTATCATGCTTATCACTACACTGTCATTTGTGTTGGCTGCACAAACTGGTTCACTTCCAAATATTCAATTACTTTTTGATTACAGGAGTTCGTGCTACGTACATGACTCACGCTTATGACTTCTACAAACCAAATCTGATGTCCGAATATCCTACAGTTGATGGCAAGCTTTCAATAGAATGTTATCTAAGTGCCTTAGACTCCTGTTACAAGTTATTTTGTTCCAAGAGTGAGAAGTGTCTCAAAAACGGTATGTTTCATGTTAGATTCAGTTGTTATTTGAGAGGCTGAGAAATATTTAGGTAAGAGAGAATTTCAAAATGTGATGCAAACACAACGATCATATATTGTTATGCCCCAACCACTGCTAATATCCAAGGATCAAACATTCAGTCAAAATTACATTTTTCATAATTTTTACAACAGAAAGTAAAAGTGTGTATCTAATATGTCTGTTTTAAGTACAAGATGATGTACACAGCACAAAAAGACAAGATTACAAACACACATTTTTAAGAACTGAAATGCATGTGTAAATATAGAAGTACCCCTAAATATGTATTACTTCTATAATTTTCTACTAACTCCACTCAATTATGACAGTATGTACAGTACGGTTGACACAGTTATAAATTACTTTACTTCTACTATGTATTACTTTCAAAATCCTTCAATAGTTGCTGTAGTTTATAAGAACAGGATACGGGTTTTGAACTGAGGAACATAAAAATTCTCTTCAAGCATGGTCCTTCTTGGATTAATAGGCTAATTTAAAGAAAAAAAAAAAACAAATGTCACGAATTATAATGTGTTTCAATTCTATGCAGCTGGCTCTCTTAAGTGACAGCAACAGGTGATATTACACGGGCCGCATGACACGATTACAGAGAAACATAATGGAGGAAGTCATACATCAAGCTAAATGTATGATGTTTGACTGAACAGAAGACTGGATTATTTTCTGAAATTATGTATGTGGGTAATTCTTAAAATAAGGTCTAACCTGACCCAAATACATTTTCACATTATGTGCATTATAATACCAAAACTGCTGAATAAAGACAGACCAAATTGATGTCACTTGCTTTTTTATTTCATTATTAGATGCTCAACATGTTTCGAATGTTAGTACATCCATCCTAAGGAGCTTGCAACTTATTTGTTGAGTTATTTCATGGGTTGTATTGTTGCTCTGGTATGATGCGTGTTGGTGTTACGGTGTGGTTTGGCTGCAGTGGTGTGGTATCCGGATGCAGGCTGAAGCACTAGTGCTTCAGCCTGCATAAGCCGAACCACACCGTAACACAAACACACATCGAACTAGAGCAATACAACCCATGAAATAACTCAACAAATAAGTCGCAAGCTCCTGAGGATGGACGTACTAACATTCGAAACATGCTGAGCATTAAATAATGAAATAATAAAGCAAGTGGCATCAAGTTGGTCTATCTTTATTCAACTATCAAGATGATGCACGGTCCAATAAACATAAGAATACCAAAACTGTTTTCCAAATATGTTTAGGTTACACACACCTTGCTGTTGGGCAAGTTTGGCCAACTGTAGGCTCAGCAACCTTCCGATGTGGCCCTCAGAAATAGCGTGGAAACTTTCTCCATAATATTTTACTAAGCCATTTACTTTAAGATAAAATATTGCAAGATTCACCTGTAAAATTAGCTGCTTAACATGACACACTCCATGATATAACAGGGTACACTCATCGGGAGTGTAGAACTGGCACATTTTTAATGTAACAATAATAATTTACTGAAAATGCACAAGTACAAGTAATAAAACTGCAGAGAGTCAGTTAAATAAAATGTACAGTTCCTTGAAATCCCTAGTATCTAACTACAGACACACTCTGGTGGTGCTTTGAATTATAGGCAATTAGCCAGGGTTGCAATGTTAATTTCAAACATGCTCCTTTTTTTCGGGCAGGAAAGAAATTCACAATATAGAACAACACATTGTACAAAGAACAAAATAAAAACGTGGACTGTCTATTCTCTTGTTAGCAGGATCTGAAAATCAACTTATTGATCTCAAGTACTTGGATGCAGTTCTGTTTCACACTCCCTACTGCAAGCTAGTTCAGAAATCTCTAGCTAGACTTGTTCTTAATGACTTTGTGAAGCTACCAGAAAAGGAACGCTCTCTTAAATACCCTGAACTTGAACACTTCAGGTACGTACAACAGAATAAATATTTTAAAATTTCATTGCCTTGCATAAGTTGCCCCATCTAAGCAATAGTCCATAAATCTTAATTATCATAATTTATTGATGTACTTGGTTTAGCAATGAGTTCAGCTGCTCAGAGCATATTGCTTTTGATTACTAGATATGAAAAAGTAATTTTCTTTTCATTATGAATCTTCAATGCTATGGCCATGGATCCAATACATAATTTTACTTATCGTTCTATGCAGGAACCTTTGTTGATGTCAGATTTCTTTGAGTAAATCTGTACATTACAATGTCACCTCTAATGTTGATGTGAAATCCCATATCCCTTTCTGTTTTGTTGTAGGCCTCTATGTAACATATGTATTATTTAAAATAATGAGTCTGTTATTATAAATCCATACTCAAATCTCAATAATAGAAACTTTCCAAATTCTAATTTCAATAACATATACAAGGTGAAATAAAACCAACACAAATCTAAAATTCATTTGCACTAATAGAAAAGTAATATATCATGCTATTTAATAATACTCTTGTCTAAATAAATAAATAAATGTGTATATATGTACATATAAACACATATGCATACACAAATATATGTATATATATGTGTGTATGTATATATATATATATATATATATATATATACATACACACACACACACACACACACATATACAGTCAACCCATGATACAGTGCCAACTTTACTTAGTGCCACTAAAGTCTGTGGACAGAAGATCCCTATTATAGACTATTTCAGTGTGACATGACCACAGGGCAACAAATTATGGTGAACAAACAGTGGCTTGGAGTGCACTGTCTCCTGGGTTGAGTCTCCATGAAATCTTGTAGAAACTGAATGATGTTTCCAATGGTCATCCTGCCATTACTTTCTGAGTTTTAACCTGAAGACTCTGAAGATATAGGCAGTATACTGTGCTGGAAACTCACTACATTCTAGCAGATAAAATGTCATCACATCCCACAAGACAGTGGTGCTAAAATTCTTACATTCCATATAGTTGAAGTATGTATCATCCTGTATTCATTTTGTTTTTAGTAATGTGAAACTGGAAGACACGTATTTCAATCGTGATATTGAAAAGGCATTTATGGAACACAGTAAAAGCACATTTGAAGAGAAAACAAAGCCTTCTCTCTTGGTAGCTTACCAAGTGGGAAACATGTACACTCCGTCTCTCTATGGATGTCTAGTGTCACTTCTGATTAGGTAAGAATATTGTTAGGTAACTCCGTTCCCATTTTTGTCTTGTATTACTGCAGTTTATGTTATTTACTTCTGCTACAAAACCAATTTTAAGAAACTGGTCAATTGAAAGCTGTTCAGTGTAAATGTAGACTGTATTGTAGAAAAACAAAGGCACACCAATTTGTAATTTGCATTTTGTTTTCACACTACCACACGTGTAGGACAAAATGTAATATGTTTACTACAGAATCATGCAGGCAACAAGCTGCAGTAATACAGTATCATGAAAACACAGACATATGCAACACAGGGCAACATAAGACCCTCCAGAAAATATAAAAGACAAATTTGAAAGTCAAGTTCGTGGTCCTTCAACTGACTAGGCTGCTCTTGTAGCATAAGCCAAATAAGATGTAACATGACCTGCAGAGACCACATGTTTGTGTGTAATGCACCACTGTAAATTATAAAATAAAGTATTTATTTAATTAGTATACCAACTGATGCACATACATAAAAATTCCACATTAGAACATTAAAATTGCTTCGACATGTTTCGATCCTAAGATCATTATCAGGGAGCTACACTTCCCTCGCTAAAGTCACTATTAAAATTAGTCACTGATTAATTTTAATAGTGACTTTAGCGAGGGAAGTGTAGCTCCCTGATAATGATCTTAGGATCGAAACATATCGGAGCAATTTTAATGTTGTAATGTGGAATTTTTATGTATGTGCATCAGTTGGTATACTAATTAAATAATTCGACGATATGCACAGTGCAACAATAAGGATATAAAATAAAGATATATATGTATATATATAATGGGGTGGGCTAAAGTAGGTTTACAGTTGTGAGTACGTGAAACACAGAGTTTATTCTTGTATTATATGTGTAAATAACGAAGGCCGGCAATTTGAGCACTTACGAGATTGTATCTAAGTGCACTATGACATTGTGACATTAGCCCTACATATATATATATATATATAAAACATGTAAACATGCAGACTTCAAGAATTCTGGGACTTATGACAAATTGCAACCCTATCCTATTTTCAAACAGAATGCTCCACAACAACTATAACTCTTATGGATGGACTGGATACTTAAGTTGTGACTGAATAACTGGCAAATGTTGGAGCAGAACATCCATGAATCATGTTGGCACTGCTCAAGACAGGGACAGTGGAGTAACAATAGCTGTATACTGCTCTAGTTCCTGAATAAGACAGAAATGGTGGTGTGCTATTCCTGCATCATACCCACCATTTGGAAAGTCTTTCCTTGCCCATACAGAATACTAAGAAATTTCTGGCAGTCTTTCGGACAAGAAGTCAGTATTGCGGAAGACCAGCTGGCACCCCTGTCAGAATTATCAACCCTTTGTTATGTCATGGCTGATGACTACTCAGAGGTCACATTGGCTGAAGACCAGAAACAGGATCCTGTGTATGATGAGGACACGCAATGTATGCCACTAGGTCAGACAGTTGTTGTGACTTTGTGTCCATTCCCGGGTTTTCAGGAAAACAGACACCATAAACGATCTATTCGACTCCTTCTCCAATCCACTCATAACGGAGCTCTCCACATAATTCTTCATCCATGTGGCTACATGATCACAATCTTCATATACAATCTCTTTCTCCACTATCCAGTGGTCCATATGCTTCCATAATATCACTCCTTCACCCCTAATGGACCAAGCTATCCTCCCATCTGCATCTAGGTATTTCAAGAAGGCTCTTCCTTTCAGTTTTTCTGACCAGACTTTTGCATAAATTATTCATCTCTCCCATAAATGTTATATGCACTCTTTATCTCTTTTTCTTTTACTTGATTATCCTAAAGATTTATGGTGAAGATACAAATTTTCAAGCCCACTATGCAATTTTCTCCAGTCACTGTTACTTTCTTCCCCTAAATCAAATTCCCTCTTCAACACCCTGTCTTTAATCACTGTGTTACTTATACACTTCTATTTTCTTATGTTTATTGGACCATGCATCATCTTGATAGTTGAATAAAGAGAGACCAACTTGATGTCACTTGCTTTTTTATTTCATTATTTAATGATCAACATGTTTCGAATGTTAATACATCCATCCTCAGGAGCTTGCGACTTATTTATTGAGTTATTTCATGGGTTGTATTGTTCTGTAAGGATAGAGGATTTTGCATTAGCGTACTTATTTAGTGGTGAGTGTTTAGTCGTGACGTGTGTGGTTGTTTTAGTAAGCGTGTTTCTGCAAATATTGGCTGCTGCGGTGTCTTATGGTTATTGAGTTTTCTTTGTGTGTAGTTTGTTTTTTGATGATGTTTCCTGAATATATTCTGATGTCGTGTATATGAACTTACACATACCTGGTTCGATGCGCGTTGGTGTTACATTGTGGTTTGGCTGGGGTGGTGTGGTATCCGGATGCAGGCTGAAGCACTACTGGTCTATCCTTACAGAGCAATACAACCCATGAAATAACTCAACAAATAAGTCGCAAGCTCCTGGGGATGGATGTATTAACATCTGAAACGTGCTGAGCATTAAATAATGAAATAAAAAAGTAAGTGATATCAAATTGGTCTCTCTTTTTCAACTTCTATTTTCATTAATGAAGGAATATTTGTTTGCAGTAAAGACATCCATGAGCTAGCAGGCAAACGTGTGGGCTTGTTTTCTTATGGCTCTGGGCTCTGCTCCTCCATGTACTCTCTGCGTTTCTCATCCGATACCACACCTGGGTCTCCTTTCAGTCGGCTTATTGACAGTCTTTCGCACATTAAAGAACTACTGGGTCAACGTACAAAAGTGTCTCCAGAAGAGTTTGCGCACATTATGGAGACACGTGAACAGAATCATCACAAGGGTAAGGTTATAGGCTCCTATGTTTTGAATCAGTATGAAAAATGACGTTTTAAGTAACCTCATTCAGACACTTGAGTCCCATCACATTTGACACTTGCTACTTCAGTGTTCTCATACACCAAGGATGCTGAAAATTCTTGTTGTTTGTACCAGATTTCAATCAGAACTTTATTATCAGTAAGAACTTGTGACATCACTACCTGAAGTAATTAACAGCTCCTTACAAAACCTTTCTTGTTCACATTTCTCAGGTAGGAGAATTTAACTAATTGAAATTAATTCTCTTTCAAAGTGAAAATGTTGTACAAGGACCATCTCCTTTGTAGTTTACCAGTTTTCCTGCCATTCGTTTATCACTGAGTTTGTTGTAAAACCTAATGCAGTATTGCTAAATAGAACAATGATTTTATCACCTCATAATCTGCATATTGCAGCACCATACACACCGCTGGCTTCACCGGATGTGTTGTTCCCTGGAACGTGGTACTTGGAGAGCATTGATAAAATGCGCCGACGCACTTACAAACGTGTCCCACAAAAACCTGGTGAAGCTGAACTGATATTCATGTGACATTCATTATACAGCTGCTTTTGTGTACTTAAGAATCTCAACATGATTGAAGCCCACTTTAAGTATTATAACGCACAGCACCTCTAGAAACATTATGAAGGATTATAGGAGGGACTGTGTTGTGTGCAGCGTGGTGGCTGGTAACACACTTGTTCTTCACAAGGCGTATTGTATTCTCGCTTTGTGTTTCCATAAGGCTTCCCACACAGACACATTGCAGAGTGAAAATTTGTCACAGTCACCTGCAGTAGCAATGCTGGACTAATAAACTTGAAGTTAGAAAGTTGAACAGCTGTCATGTACATTCAACTAAAGCATCCTAGCAACAATATTTACAGTAATTATCAAACCTGACTAAATAAAATATTTGTAGCCTACATTAAGTGAACTACTGTTAATTGTTTTTGAGAGGCCATCCCTTTGTACATTATAAAATCTGTATAATATATTATGCACCATCAATACACAACATACATCAAACAAGATGCAATAATTACAATAAGGTGATATTTGGCTACATGTTTCCGCCGTGACCGGCCATCTTCAGGCCAACTAAGAACAACAATTATGGTACAGTAAAAATATCACTCAATGGGATCCCATTTTGTTCACATTAAACCTTGATAAAATATGAAAATTCTTACTGATGATTTAAACAGTGAATAGTATAGTAGAATGGTAAAACTAAGTTTAGTTTTAGTTTTACCATTCTACTATACTATTCACTGTTTTAATCCTAAGTAAGAATTTTCATATTTTATCAAGGTTTAATGTGAACGAAATGGGATCCCATTGAGTAATATTTTTACTGCACCTTAATAGTTGTTCTTAGTTGGCCTGAAGATGGCCTGTCACGGCGGAAACATGTAGCCAAATATCACCTAATTGTAATTATTGCATCTTGTTTGATGTATGTTGTATATTGATGGTGCATAATATATTATACAGAACTACTGTTACTTTGTCTGTAAATTTAATTAATATAGTGAGTGGTGCAAAAGACACTTGACATTGATATCAAGTAACTTTTGTGCCAGCCACTAATCTAGAATTCATGACAATGTTGAAAGAGGACTGACTGACCCAATTGAGTTCAATCTGTCCAAACTGGTAATTATAAAATTGCATTTCTTAACTTAAGAATTAGTTATTAATAGCAACAGTATGCAAAACCAATGAGAAGAACAATTTAAATTAAAGCATGATAAAGGTACAGAAGAAGATAAAACAGTGACTGACTGACGACATTGATGCGTGTTCACACAGTATAAAACTCAGTACATCAAATAATATTTTACTCTGGCAATCTCAACTTGACTGGAAGGCAGTAGATGTCAATCTAACATTGTAAATATCAATACTGATCAAGGAAAACCTTATTTTAGAAGAGAACGTTCACATTTGTTTCACTTAAGCCGGTGAAATTAGTGTGAGACTCCACTTCCTTTGCAGTGCGCTCAAAATGGTTCTTGCCAATTTGGAAACTGATGGCCATTAGAAAAATGTTCAAACATTTTCTTTTCTACATTAGAAATTATCGTTTAACATTGCATAGGGGAATTAAAACTTTTAAACCTACACTGTCATGTCACTGTTCATGTTGTGGTGACAAAAGTTAGCCCACATGTAATTATAAATTGTTGTGACTCATTATCTACCTGCAAGAATACAGTTACCAGAGAACAAGCAAAACCAAGGCAAGGTACAAGCCAGGGAGAAAATGTTTTATTGACTGACTAAGTTGAGTTGCTGTGATTTATCAAGTAATCTATTTAGTCTCTGAGTCAATGTGTACTCTAAAAACATTTGAAATTTTGTCTTAATTAAATTTATTTTACTTGAACTGGAACCAGGGATGGGTATACCTCAAAAAGTTTGGTGCTTCAAATAAAGTACTTGAAAAATAAAGTTATGTAGATCGCTTATTGTAAATGTTCTGCTTTTCTCAAAGTACAACCAACAAGATGCGACTTTTCACAATTTATTTATTTCTGTAAGATGCCCTACATGTTTCAGACAGTTTTTCCGTTCATCACCAGGAGCTCAAAACTGCACATACAGCGTCAGGCATTTGTCAGACCATTACTGCTACCTGCTGCTAGCCTGGTCGGGATGGAACTGCAGTTCTAACCCGACCAGGCCAGCAGCAGGTAGCAGTAATGGCCTGACAAACGCCTGATGCTGTATGTGCAGTTTTGAGCTCCTGATGATGGACAGAAAAACCTCCTGAAACATGTAGAGTGTCTTAGAGAAATAAGTAAATTGTGAAAAATCACATCTTGTTCGTTGTACTTTGAGAATATATTAACGATGCACAAACCTATGGATGTTAAATTTCTACTTTTCCTTATGGCAAATTTAAATACATGCTACAATATGGGTAGGTTGTGGCTCTACCACTTAAAAGGGACTAAAAATTATATTGTTATTTGTTCATTTTGCCTATAATCTAGCTTTAATGTAACCACCAGAGTTTCATTAAACATGTCTTATGCATGAATATTTGTGTATTGAATTTTCTTTTATGTATGAAGGGGCAGAGGACTTTTCATAATTTTGTGCCACAACAAACTCTTAAGACCTTTTCCTTCCCCTCACCTCTCTATGGAATGTAGAAGCATAAGAAAAATGGGAACAGACAAGTTTTCAACTAAGATCAAGCACATAGATGTTAGCCATTTGCTTCATCATATTTCAAAATCCATTTCACATTGAAAGTATTCTGGGACAGTTTTCCCAGTATAAGGGCACTTCCTGACTGCACTTCTTTGCCACCTGGGCCCAGGATGATGGCACTGTTTATTCAGCAACACTTCTCTGTGCATGCATATGTTCATATTATGTGTGTAGGTACACATGCAGACTTCTTACAAGTAACATGGAGTGTGACTACATATTTTCTTTGCAGAGAAGTACTGGTACAAGCTTTTAATCACAGAAGTGTTGTGTACATCTAGAGAGCACTGTGCACTGTGTCCAACCTGCATACTCACAGTTACACTTATTGTTAAAGTAACCACTTATCTGTCCAATAATGTTGCATTAATTTAAAAACATTGATACGTTCTGCATACAGTAATTTACTTTCATGAGGTGAGAGGCAATGATATTCAAAGTGTAAATAATAAACATTTTAACCCTTACCCTGCTAACGTGGAGAATATGGTGACCTCCTAATAATGCCAGCAGATGGCAGATGGGATTTAACTTGGCGTTTGAAGGGTTAATATTATTTTCAATTTCTACATAAGAAATGTTCCTTAACACCACATAATCCAGTTCTTGAATATGCATATTTGAGTGTGTGTGTGTGTGAGTGCATGCACATGCACATGTATGTGTATGCATATGCTTGTGTGTGAGTGAGTGTGCGCCATTATACTGTGTAAATGAACTACAGTAATACATGTTGCCTTCATGAAGGACGTACATTCCACATAGCAACTTAAAGGAGAAAATGAATGAATGCAGAATGAATATTTGTTGGATATAAAGATATATTTTCATTCCAAACTCTATACTTTAATCACTATGTCACTTCAGTATCTCTTGTACTCATGAACACCATATTCCAGAAAGTATAATCTGGCCTCACTGACTAATATCACTCAAATGCATTCAGAAAGTAAAAAATACCCGAAAGAGGAACATCACATGGCTGATAATTTTTTAAACGCAATTACCATACACTTCTGAAAATCACGACACATATATTTGTTATAATCACAAACCACTGAAGTTATCACACAACCATACTAAAGTACTGGCACACCCAGTTATAACTCAACTGGTTTAAGCAACACCTTGTCAATAGCATCACTTATTATGTGGTACCAACTGTTTGTCACTTTTAATTACAACATGACAGTACTTGGTTAGAACAACACTTGTTTATATTGACACAAAATATTCAGTCCATTTCATGACATTATAACTCAGTTCGACTACAAATTTTCATAGTCGTGGACATTCAACCATCTGACATGAAGATGTGTGTTCAAACAGGGCTTAGGATAAATGAGGTGAAAGTTGCCTGACAGTGTTAGTATTAACATACTTGTAGAATACCCTGCCTGTGTCTGTTTCACTGCACACAGGTCTTATATGTAAAACAATATTGGGACAACCAATAAGTGGTGGAATGAAAGCATTGGAGGTCACAACGATGATGATCTAATTTGTGGAGGCAGAGGGTTAGAGAAGTAATGGTTAATTAATATATTTGAGTGACTCGCAAATGTCATTTGAATTGATAAAACAAACTAATAAAAGGACTAAGTAAGTAAATAAGTAATTAAGTAAGTAAAGTCAGTATGTACATAAGTAAGTAAGAGTAAATAAATAAATAAGAAACTAACAAACTAAGTAAAAGAAGAGCTAAAGAAGTAAAAGAAAATAATTCTCACACATATTAGACACTTTCGAAGGATTCACATGATGGAATACTAGGTTTTGTACCAGTTACTTGGTTTCTACTGTCTGTCAGATGTTTCATATTCCATGAAAATGACAACACTTTGAGATTATGTCTGTTTCCATTATGGTGTGAAAGGTTGGGAGAACACATATTGAATTGGGTCTGACAGAAAAGTGTATCCTCACTGGCTGGACCAGTAGTTGAGAACACCTCCTTCTGTCACCCCCCAAGTGAGCAGGTAACTTGGCATCCTGTCTCCTGAGGGTGGAAGCAGGTCCATTTTCAGGAATGTTTCTTTCCTTACTTACTTACTCCACAGAGCACAGTCCTTCTTGAGAAGCTAACTGGTTTGCAGCCAGTCAAGAAATTTTCAGCATTTTATGGAACCTGAATGTTCATTACCACAGTCACAAGTGCCCACCACCACCTGTCCCTATCCTGAGCCAGCTCGATCCAGTCCATACCTCCACATCCCACTTCTTGAAGATCCATCTTGATATTATCCTCCCTCATGTTTCCAACTTATTGTTATTTTTAATGCCAGAGGATGCAAAAAGCCCAGGAAACAAGTAACCTTGTTGCACACATACTGTTCTGCAGCAACGTTTGAAAGCCAAGATGGAATAGCATACAGTGGCTAAGCTCCAATTACATGGACTTACTGAATTTAAACATTTTATCATCAATCAATTAAACATAAGTTCTTTACGTATAACAACGCCACTCCAGCATTTCAACGCAGGTGCAAGTTAAGGTTCGCTAAGTAACACATTATTGCTGTATTATGAAAACTGGAATGAGTTAAGCACTGTGTTCGGCCGTGTGTAACAGGCAAAATACTTTGTAGTAAGCGTTAAATTTTCACAGCCATGTCAGAGCAACCTGCTCCTCCATTTCCCAGTTCAACGAGAACACTTGAGACCAATAAACGCAGTTTTTTCTTACCATATTCTCTAGAAAGGCTACACAGACACATTGTTTCCCTCTTTATCTTTTTTAATATAAAATCGCCATAGCACATGTTGTGCTTTGATTTAACCTGTTCAGTAAACGAACATTTATTCAGCCCTATGGGGTCAAAATCTTTAACAGCCTTCCAAGCAATATACAGAGTTATAGAAATGACAGGAAAAGATTAAAAAACAGATGCCTTATTATTCATTCCTTTTATTCAATTACTGAATTTTTAGAATGCAAGATAGACAAAGACAATACACAAAGTACAAAACTACTTTTACAACTGACTACCTCAGTAGTTAATGTTTTTATATCTTTTTATGTGTAAATTTTATAACTAAAGTTTTGAAATACTTCAAATGTCATTAGAATAAGCCTTATGCAAGAAATTGTTCCATTGTGAATGCTGAACTGGAATAATACTTTGGCTTACTGCTGTGAATGTGTGTGTTTGGTTTTGTTTTACTGTCTTATCTTGTGAATGTATTCTTTTTTATGTGTCGTGTTGTCTGATGTTTATCGACGTGTTCCATATTCAGATGCGAATGATGCAGAAACTGGATCAGTGGAATGAATATGCATGTATGTATGTATGTATCATGTATGTATGTATATATGTGTGTATGTACGTATGTATATATGTATGTATGTATGTATGTGTGTGTGTGTGTATATATATATATGTGTGTGTGTGTGTATGTGTATATGTATGTATGTGTGTATGTATATATGTATGTGTGTACGTACATATGTATGTATGTATGTATGTGTGTGTGTGTGTGTATATGTATGTATATATGTATGTGTGTATGTATGTATGTGTGTGTGTGTGTGTGTATGTGTATATGTATGTATGTGTGTATGTATATATGTATGTGTGTACGTATGTATGTATGTATGTATGTATGTGTGTGTGTGTGTGTGTGTATATACATATGTGTGTATGTATGTATGTGTGTGTGTATGTACATATATATGTATGTGTGTGTGTATGTGTATATGTATGTATGTGTGTA
>Ga0131853_10011825_pt1 | contig 15971 bp, 13 predicted proteins | sample TergutLab28metaG_FD_92764 | JGI IMG/M metagenome (GOLD analysis project Ga0131853, IMG submission 92764) | Labiotermes labralis P1 segment gut microbial communities from Petit-Saut dam, French Guiana - Lab288 P1 (version 2) (version 2) | ecosystem: Host-associated > Arthropoda: Insects >...
AGCACCTCCTCAGAATGGAAAGGAAGGGAGAAGCAGTGCAAATGACGAATTTGACCCCTACACTTCCAGCTTTGCTGATGAGTTCAAGTGATTGGTATATTTACATTTTTGGGTTATGGTTATTACTGAATGTATAAGTATAGTTAATAAAACTATGTTAAATATCGTTGCTTTTTTGCCTACATACCTTAGCATAAGACACAGCTTTTGTTCGGCTGAAATCGGTGTCTGCCATCGATTGCAGCTTCGAGTTGTTATGTCTTCTTTTATTTCTGTCAAGATTAAATGGAAAAGTCCCTCGAAACTCTGAAAAATTCCCTGAATTTAATCTCACTGTCCATCGGATACCTTCCTATCAAAGTGGAATAGTAGCCTTCATCTTTTCTTTTCTTGAAAATGTCTTTTGCACCCTCACCCATACAGTAAATCAATAAATCATCATCTTCCTCTTCTTCAAGTATTATGGCAGGTACGAGGACTTCCATGTTCACTCTGCAACAACTACGCAGAGACTACCTACAGCAACAAACTCGACGATTCATAGCGCAAGCATGTTATCATCTACAGTTCAAGTTATCCCGCGTCCTTAGTAACCACTATCTGTGCGTCACGCAGAGATCATTTCACGTTGTAACGCTCTACGCTTACGCAAGCGTCACTGCGTGGTTGTTAAAAACCAAGGCTTAACATTGGTTTATCAGGGAAGAGAGAGAGAGAAAGAGAGAGAGAGGACTCCAAGAAAATCTCGGATTTTTACCAAAGTACAAGTTTACTTTACGTGTGTAGGTTATTTTTACGAAGCTGTATCAGTTGCACATGCTAATTCCACGTGGGAATGTTATGCTAATTCTTTTGGCGATCTTTAACAGATGTACATAAAAATATAAACTGTCAACTACGAGCTGGGCTGGAATTAAACACAAGGGAGATTAATTATGCTTTATCTTGATGTTTTTCTACCAGAATTCGGGGCTGTGACGCGTTGTGGGTATTCATAAATGACAATAACAGAAGTGCCTATACGAAAAGGCAAGAAACGTTTGAATTTTTGCCACCCTTCCTCTCTTTCTCTTCTCGATCTGAAGATGTACAGAATAAAGTGTAAAAACCATTAATTATATCTGTTGCTTTGATTGGTGGGTGGAAATCAATCTTTGTCCTAAGATAAGAATATAGGTTAAGGGTATGTGAGAACAGGGTGTTGAAGACAATCTTTAGGCTTAAGTTAAAAGAGGAAAGTAGAGGATAGGGGGAAATAGCGTAAGCGGAGAGCCTTCTGATTTGTAATCTCCCGTAGATATGATCATTACTAGGAATACCAAGTTAACGGTGAAATGGGCGAGACATGTAGAATGCACGAACGATATAAGAAATTTTGTACAAAATTTTAATTGAAAAGTGTTAAGGAAGAGGTCTCTGGTAGGGCCTATGTAAAAGTGGTAAAAAAATATTGAAAGTGATCTTAAAGAATTTGAACGCGTCCGTGGTTGGAAGTCCATTTGCTTGTTACATTAACGAATGCAAAAGATTTTTATTAATTTAAAGATGTGGAATTTTTGGACTCAAATAACGATGGATGGACATTATAGTGTAATAATGAATAACTTTCGTGACATACTTTAATCTACTATACAGAAATTCGCTTAGAATAACTGAGAATAGAGGCCTCTATACAGGATCGAAGCCAAAACCTGTAGAATAGAGTCAGACGATTCACCTCTATTTATCTGAATTTATAAATGGATACAGAGCTGAATTAAACAGATAAGAGAATGATAAGTGTATTAGGAATTATCCTTTTTGTGTGACGAAGAGAAAACCTGGTCTCACGGCAGAATTAACTCCTAAAAGCAAATCTTTTCATTTGTTAAATTAAGCAGTACGCTACTAAAATATGTGAGGGATCAAGAAGGAATTCAGAAGCCAACTTCAAACTCCGGCCGCTTTACTTCGGCTAAAAAAAGCCCGTGATACCGTTGGTCAGATGCGGTCTGGAAGAAAGGGAGGAGAGATAAAACACCTTGCCCCCCGCCGGGAATGGAACTCAGCGCCATCATCCTGGTCGTAGCGGAAAATCGGATATTAATATACATCCCTCAGAATCTGTGAATATTTGTCAAGCTTCTTGGTTGCTGGCAGAGTAATTCCAGATGTCAACGCGGGAAGAGATAACCGGCCACTTTGCTTTTTTAAAAAAAATTACAGTCGGTATGTAAGGAAAAGGGGCACGCGGTGGCGCAGTTGGTTGAGGCACTGCGCTGCAAGCCGAAAGGTCGCGGGTTCGATTCCCGATGGTGTCATTGGAATATTTCCTGGGAGGTAAAGGCGGCCGGTTCTTGGGGCTGACAATCTTACCCCCTTCATGTGCCGATTGTCTTGAAATCTGGAATCCTCAACCTCCTGGAACCCTCAGGGCCTGTCCAGGCCTGTAATGGAATTGCTTTAACGTAATGTAAGGAAAAGCTGTGTAATGCGCGAATGACTTGTAGTGATTTCTTCGACTGCACTGCTTTATAAAACACGACTCTAACCCTTCACGCAGAAGTTCCAACTGTTTCTGTAGCAGCACAAGCGTGTAATCAGACTAAAATCGAGCCGAACCAGCAGTTACCACGTCAGCTTTCTTGCAACCTTCTGCCACTGAATGCACGTTATGTACCCAGCCAGAGCTGGCCGTAAGTTACATTAGAAAATACTTTATAATTTTTAGGCAATGCATCCTTGTGTTGTGATATAATAATGAAATAAAGCAATACAATTTAGTATAACACAATTGCATTAATTTTGAAGAATTTATACTGACATATTTCGGCTGTGATACGCCGTCTTAAGGCTGAACATGGAAGAGAGAGAGTATATATATACACAATACCGTAAAATGGACTCTTCCATTTGAATTCATGTGGGATAAGTGTTTGCTATGGTTTTACTCTGGTTTATATGGTTCATAACCTAAAACCACTACCAAACCATTAGTATAGACCCACCTAACACATTTCAAAATAAAATTAGGAAGACAACAAACCGCAGTACAACAATTATTTCATAAGAATTCAAATGGAAAGTCCATTTTAAGGCATATCTTTATTCTCTTTCATGTTCAGCCTTAAGGTGGCTTCTAAGAGCCGAAATACCGTATGTCGCTATAAATTCTTAAAAATCAATAAAGTTGTGTTAGACTATATTTTATTACGTTATTTCACTATAAGAAAAGACCGTCCTGCACTTTGTGGCACTTTTGCTAGAAAGTCATGCCAGTTTGTCAACTAAATCGCTTTGTGTCTTCCAAAAAATTCTTTAGAAGACAAGCGTATAAATGCGGAGAAGAAATGTGGAAAACAACCGAGTGGCAGTAACTTTACCTAAAAGTGTAAAGATGCAGAAACTTGTAAAATCCGTGAATTTTGTGGCCCTGCAATGAAGTAAAGTTGTTAGGAATTCATTTGGTGTTTTCCGTTGTCAATTGTTCAGTGAGGGGTGAGCAGTGCAGCAGTTGGTTGAAGCACTGCGCCACAAAGGGAGGTGCCGGCTTCGATTCCCGTTGGTGCGCTTGGAAACTTTCTAGTGACCTATTTCTTTGTCCCTTTTTTTTAGGTGAAGAATCCTCGTTGTTTTCAATAATTAATAAATTATATAAATGTATAGTCTAACACAGTCTTGTAAATAAAGTCAACTTGGTGCACAATTTATTCTTAGTATATTTAACTCTTAATTTTAGTGATAACTTTTTAAGAATCTTTTAAGTATGAACCTACTGAAAACCTCTACATCAACATAAACGTGAACATCACCATTCGGCTTTACACACGACCAAGAGTTATGCACACATACAAACCTAAAACAAGTCATTCGAATAATATTGTTTACGTTAGAAGTTTATTGCGAGTTTATCACTTGCCTGTAAGTGACACACTTCATTTTGTTACATACGCCCTTGTAATTTTAAACTATCCACTTGTTTCGGAATAATAAGTACCAAGTGTCACATAAACAATTAAAAGAGATTTGATAAATATACTAAGAATAAATTGTGCACCAAGTTGGCTTTATTTACAAGATTATACAGGGGTGCACAGTCAACAACACATAAAAAAATATAACACAAATTTATTATATTAAATGTATTTCATTAAAAGAACATAGTAACTACATTTTATACAATAAATTTGTGGTAGACTAGAAGTTTATGTACTTGACTAATCCTTCTTTCCGCATGCATTAGCCCTAGGGTGCATTCAGCCTGTAACAGAAATGAGTACCAAGAAATTTCCTTGGGGTATGAGTACGGCCGGCACGTGGAGCTAACATCTGTGCCGTCCCGGTTGTGCCGAATGCCAAATTAAGAATAGAAGCCCAACGTTCCACGCCTCGGACCCCTCTGTTAGTTGTTACAGGGAAGCTTTACCAAGCGTTCTGGAAGAGACGAGGTATTAAGAAGTGATTAACCAAATATGGCGCAACATACAACTTGATACATGACGATTCATTAAGATGAGATCATCAGCGCCACGCAGCGGAAGAAATGTGAATTAACCATGAAAGCGTCAGCGATGTTGAGCCAACATTTTGCATAAATCTTACGATTCCATCTTGAGGTCGAATTGATTGCACCGAGAAAATGTCTAGGTCGGTTTTTTCCAAACTTTTCTACTCACAGGCCCCTTTTGGCTTCGAAAAAAAGCCACGGAACTTCACTTCCTTGCGCATATTAATACAACCCGGATAACAGATATGTGAAATTAAAAATTTGTATCTCGGAACAGATTTCAGATAGTTACGAATATATACCGGTAGCATATGTAACGATGCATTGCATGATTTGACCTCAATTGAACCGATTTTCGCCCGCTTCGTGGGTACAGGTCTTTCGTAGTTTGATATTCTAACGGTCGTGAGAAATAAAAACATCGCCAACGAAAAAAGTTCCACGATTATTAAAAATGCATCATCCTGTGTTTTAAAAGATAAGTAAACTTCTAGTAGCCAGTACGGGAATGTATCCATGGAATTTTTGGGAACTGGTTTCGGATCCCTTGGTATGCACGGAGCTCACTTTGGGAACCAGTTCTCTAGGTGTCTGATCCATGTCCGGAAAAAAAAAGGAGCCCTTTATTCCAGTTCGCACAAATCGTTTTCACTCTGAATCAATTTCCGTATCATTATTTCACACCTTGACATTTCCCGCTTCCGCTTCAGCTACTTTCCTTTCCACTTTCATATTTGCTGTGACATTCAAAGGGGGCGTTTTCAGACTTCGCATTGTGCCCTCATATGGCTGTTTATTCATTAATCTATTTTCTCCCTTCCTTTTGGCCTCCTACCATCTTTTGACTACGAAAGACGAGCCTATCACTTCAACTGTACAGCACGCTTATATTCTCACTTCCATAACTTCAACTCTGAAGAAGGAGTCAGCATTTTCATTTGAAACATTGACAATACAGCCAACTTCCACACGCCACCGTACTTAGGAATTCTTTCAACAGCATTAGTGTATTGCTATAAGAGCCTGATATTTTGCTGGAGAATGTATAAGGAAGCATAAGTATCCGACAGTGTGTCGCCGAATGTTGGGAGTGAATTACGAAAACGGCATGTACTTCCAGTTTATATCTATGATCAACGTCAGCAGAAGTTTATTCATGACGAGCGACGAAGAAATAAAGGCATTCTTTGTGATGACAGGTTGAGTTCGATTTTCCCGTTACACGATATAGGTTACAAGAGTGCAGGATCAACCGACCGCAACTGCAGTAAAATAACGTTTACAGTCAGGACGTCGCGGATCGTAGCATGAATGCAGGCCTTGCCTGTAACGATTGTTTGGACAACACAGTTCTGAATCACACGACGCCCAAGGGACACAGAGTTCGCAATAGGCGAATTGCATGCCCAGCCCAAAGCGCGCTGCGATGCAGGACCACGACGGATATACGCTGCGTCACACGTTGCGATGTCAGCAGGGGGGGGGGGGTCCCTTTCGCAACTGACCGCGATCGGGAGAGGGCAATCTTCTACCATTTTTTATCCCGCACTTTTCTGCCGTATACTGTTCAGACGATTACAGCTGACACGGTCTGAGGCATGTTATGCATTTTACGAATTTATTGATCACACATGAACTATTTACAAGCACCCTAACCAAAAAAAAAAAGCATGAAATTATTTTGTACTCTGACCAACAATGCACCATTATTTCACCATGAAAATTCCAGTAGGCATTGTTCCACAACTTAACTCAATCACAGATAGGAGCTTGACTCTATTCCGCAATTACGATTATATTTTGTAATAATGGATAAGAAATGTGTTTTTTTTTGTCGCGGAGTTCGAAAGGCCCTTGCTGGTCATTACACGACCCTTCACATTGATTTCTCTTTATTTCCTCATGCTGTGCAAAACAACAAACTCGCACGTAGCGGTCACATTTTGTCGGGTGGACCACCAGCTGCGCGGAAACAAAGAAAGGGTCCCCGTATAAAAAAGGCAAGAAGCAGATTACATTTCATTTTTTAACTTTAAATGGAATGAGTTATTATTATTATTATCTATTAGAGATATTGAAAAGGAAACATGTGGGCTTCTAGGAGAGGCCGCTAATTTTATGCGTACAAGGCCAGGCCGGGATTTCAGGTGTCTGGCAACATTACGAACGCCAAAGAACGCGGATTGTACAAAAGCGGAATGATACATGGCGACGATTTTGTCACGAGTGACAACGGAAGAATTCTGCCTAATACTTCTTTAGGAACGAATCAACGAACGAAGGTGTTGCAGAGAATGAACACCAACTGTGAATTGCCTGAATGCTCTCTCTCTGTAGATCTGCACCTCCGAGACCCTGAGACTGACTGCAGGCATTGATTGTGTTTGGCGCGACAGCCCCCAGTGGACCAGGGCCTCCTCATTCACGAGGCTTCTAGATCACACACAACGACGCACCACAGTCGGTAGGACTCCTCTGGACGAGTGAGCAGCCCATCGCAGAAACTTCTACCTGAGAGCACACAACACTCACAACAAACATTCATCCATGTCCCAGGTGGGATTCGAACCCACAATCTTAGCAAGCGAGCGGCCACAGACCCACGCCTTAGACTACAGACATTGGTGTTTAATAATTTAATACGGGGCGGAACGTAATCCTATTGGGAGATTTGGAAATCTCGCTCTGGTGTTGACGAAGATTCCAGTCTTCCGGAATTTGATGTCTTGTACATTGTCAGACAGTTAATGGCGCAGATCTTACTGCCTTCACCTTGCGCGTCAGGATAAACTAAAAACTCCGTGGCCTTAGTAAGCACGCGAACTATACCGACAGAGCGGTCGCCGCCGGTCGGCGAAGTTAGTGCCAACTTTTGTGGATAGAGGGGTGTCACGTGGTCAGCGCAACGGGTCCCCACAACCGTTAATCTCTGTTTTCTAGACCTGGAGCCGCTACCTTTTTCATTCATGTAGCTCCTCAATTGACCTCACGAGGCTCACGAGGCTGAGTGGACCCCGTTCCAGACCAACTACTACTCAGAAAATCTGGTAGCGCCGGGGATCGAACCCGGGACCTCTGTATCTGTAGCCAAAAGCTCTGACCACTAGACCACAGAGGCGGTCTGCGCGTCAGGATAATATTAATAAATAGACGTTATATTTTTTGTGGAGGGGTGAACATTTGCGACACACGTTCTTTGTACGGGTAGCAAATCTTATTTCTTGAACTAAGCTTGAGGAAAGGACAGGCTTGCGACAACGGAAATTTGGATTGGCCCGACGTTGCGAATTATTACTCTTGGGTCTCAAACAACCCAACAGGGAAATGTGTCTCCTTTTTTTGTGAAGTATCGTCAGAGAATATGCTTCTGTAGAAGGCAGTTCTTAGTGTTTGAGTCAAAATTTATAAGAAATTGACACGAGCTGATGAAATCTAATTTGATGCCTGCATAATCAACAATTAAACACCAATACAAAGGACCTGTTACAGTAAATAAAAAAACTGGATCTTCCAAATGCTATAAACGGCGCGCAGTAGAGCCACGACGAGAAGGAAACTTAATAAGTAGATCTTAATGCATTAATAAAATCACCATACCATTGACGACGCTTTAATCTGTGACGTCATAGAATAAAAGTGGAAAAGCAAAATTACAATAATAATGCAATATACAAGATGAAGGAATAATCCACATGCAGGAAAAAAAACTTAAAAACTATTATGACATTTTAGGTTGTTATTTTAAATTGCTACTCTTAAATCCTGATGGAAATGTGCAGAAACCGAGACAATTAGGTTAAGAAAATTTTAGATAATCCGAATAGCACGACTAATATAATAAAATTAAGATGCCAAAAAGAAATTCCAGTATATTTAATATTTTTAAACGACATGCTTAGGCGGGAGACTTTTTTTTACCAATGACAAAATACAGTGGGTTATGCTAGAACGAACGTAATTGGTTCTAGAACCTCGTTCGTTATAGCATCTCTTCATTCTAGCATACATTTAAATATATGTATTTAGGGGGAATCGGTTCCAGGTCCACAGCCTACAGCAAAGTTACCATCCAACACAACCATTTAAACAAGAAAAATACAAAACAAAATAAAAAATATAAGTGTAACAATAATATAAAATTAATTTACTTAAATTTTAGATACTGTACATGCAAATTTGAAAAGCGTAATGGTCTCTAACAACGCCTAAGTTACTTTGCTTTCTCACTCTATTTTGCCGGCTCATGCCTACAATTATGTAGCAGAATAATTTTAAAAAATATTTTCACTGCTAAAGGCGCAAAAAGCAGAAAACTGAACTAAACTGTTTCTTGTAGCATCCTGATTTTATTGATAAAAACTCTTCTTCATAGAATTCGTTCGTTGTAGGATCGTTCGTCGTAGCACACCCGCCTGTATGTTATAAAACCTATTTATTTTATTTTTATATTTTTAGATAAACCCTGACGATGGTCTTGCGGGTCAAAACATGTAGCTTCTTGTAAACAAGGATTGGCTTTGCAATAAAGTACAGTTATGTTGGTCGGTGTACTTACTATTCATTTAACGTTTATATATTTCTTTTAATGGCGTGGGATATCAATATGGAAATCAATATTGTTTCCAGAAACCCGCAAATTATACTTGAATTAACGTATTACAAGAGTAAATATACAATGCATAAATGTTAAGCAAGTGCCAGTTCCCCTCTGCCAATCACGTGGCTTGGCGAGAGGCGAATTATCCACGGGTTGGTTTACAAAAGGATCATTCTTCCATGAGATAATGAATAGTGGGGGAAGTGTGGGAGTGTTACTCTGGAGATTTTAATTCTAGATAGACGCATTTTCTAAGAGATAGCCTATTATGATGGATAAAGAACGTCATTTTGAGAGCCTCGATCTCTTTCGGGGTTCTAATTCTCTCGCACACTCATTCTTGGGAAAAATTTCTCAAGGGGTGCAAGCCGTGGTTAATTCAAATGAGAGGCTCTCTCTTGTCCGAATGTTAATATCGGAAGAATTATGGCGATGAATAGGATGACATCCTGTCATAAAATTGGTGGGACTGGCATAAGAAAGCCCAGATATTGAGGTATTCTTTATTTTGAGAATGTTGAGCCGCTTACCTTGCTGGTTATTAAGCGACGTTTCGGCACAGTGTATGGGTCCCATATTCAAGAAACAGGCAGCATCGACCCATGAAAATGGGACCGATAAGTTATTCCGAAACGTCTGTAAGCAATTTTTATCGTTGTACTGTGCATTTTGATATCTGCAAATTTCATACACCAACAAATGCACTCTTTATTAATCTCGATGAAGTTTTAAAATTTACATTAAAAGTCACTTCGACTTGCTCCTACATGTTTCGGTCTTTTAGCACGACCATCATGAGGGAGCCTTCATCAGAGCCTAGCTAAAGTTATATTAGATTAAAATTCGGTAAAAAAAAAAGCTTCGTCGTTTTATGTTGTGCGGTGGTGTGGCAGCATGTCAAGGTATGTTGTGTGTACTGTTCGCGGTGCTGAGTGCGGTCGCACTCAACACAGCGAACAGTACACATACCTTACCTATGACACGCTGCCACACCACCGCACAACATATAACGACGAAGCTTTTTTTTCTTTTTACCGAATTTTAGTCTAATATAACTTTAGCTAGGCTCTGATGAAGGCTCCCTCATGATGGTCGTGCTAAAAGACCGAAACATGTAGGAGCAAGTCGAAGTGATTTTTAATGTAAATTTTAAAACTTCATCGAGTTTAATAAAGAGTGCATTTGTTGGTGTATGAACTTTACAGTCCATAAGCAACTACCAAGCTACGTCGCGCAACATCCCAGAGAGGCGAAGACGTCAACCGCAGTTCGGCGGAAGCCTTAAACTAGTTCAGCTTTGTTGCACCCTGATGCCATATTGCGAGTTTGGCTTCTGACGTTGCTTAGTTAATGTTTCAGAGTTAGATTAAATCCACGAGAAATGACAGTGCCCAAAAATGACAGGGTGCTATATGAGATTTCGCTACTAAACAAAAATATTTCAATTAATACAAGTAAAGAAGTTAGTACGAGACTTCAATGATCGGTCAGAAGAAGAACACTTGATCCTGACCCTGCAGTTCGTAAATGAAGAGCGTACGTAGCAAAGTGCGACGGATTTCTGAGTGCAAGGAAGAATCTGTGATAAAATAAAATGTTCAATGTTTAATTATCGTTATTTGAAGCACTTCTTTGTCAGAGATTACTGCTGTTTGAGGCACCTTTTAATTTAATTTACTGCCGCTGCTTGACTTTTTATTTCCAGTTACTGCAGCTGCTTGACGCACTTATTTTACAGTTACTGCCGCTGTTTGACGCACTTCCTTTCCAGTTACTGCCGCTGTTTGACACACTTCCTTTGCAGTTACTGCCGCTGTTTGTCGCATTTCCTTTCCAGTTACTGCCGCTGTTTGACTCACTTCCTTTCCAGTTACTGCAGCTGCTTGACGCACTTACTTTACAGTTACTGCCGCTGTTTGACACACTTCCTTTCCAGTTACTGCAGCTGCTTGACGCACTTACTTTACAGTTACTGCCGCTGTTTGACACACTTCCTTTCCAGTTACTGCCGCTGTTTGACTCACTTCCTTTCCAGTTACTACCGCTGTTTGACACACTTCCTTTCCAGTTACTGCCGCTGTTTGACACACTTCCTTTCCAGTTACTGCAGCTGCTTGACGCACTTACTTTACAGTTACTGCCGCTGTTTGACGCATTTACTTTCCAGTTACTGCCGCTGTTTGACACACTTCCTTTCCAGTTACTGCCGCTGTTTGACACATTTCCTTTCCAGTTACTGCCGCTGTTTGACGCACTTCCTTTCCAGTTACTGCCGCTGTTTGACACATTTCCTTTCCAGTTACTGCCGCTGTTTGACGCACTTCCTTTCCAGTTACTGCCGTTGTTTGATACAATTCCTTTCCAGTTACTGCCGTTGTTTGACACACTTCCTTTCCAGTTACTGGGAGATCCATCCAATGAACCTGGACAAATTATTTAAATGACCTTTTTTTTTCTGCTAGAACAGTGTATCCGTTAACACCGAGGAATTTATAGTGCAGGATGTGAAGTTGTAGCAGTGGTGGAGATTCATATTGCTTTTCTGGAACGTGACATTATGCAGTCTGTTAGACAATGATAGTAATTGTAGTTGAGGCATTCGCTGGCTCGGAATGTGCAGTGCGGCGTTAGTTGGTAGCTGGTTACCATCTACCTACTCAGGTGGCCTTTATATCCCATTTGTGGGACGGCCGGAACTTCCACACCTGCCTTTGGCTGAGTATGAGCGATGGGAAGTCTCTTTCCTTTCTACCAAGCCACATTGCACCTTCTCACTCCCACTGGTTGTCAGTTTCTAGGCATGACTGATACGGAAAACACAAATTTTAGTACCAAGTAATATTTTTGAAGCACAAGCATACCCCAAAATTCGAGCATCATAAGCTAGCGGTCAAGGCTGTATCACTACATAATTTTTCAATCACGACGCAGTCGCCGTAAAACACTGCCTTGTAAATCCACCTGGTGTCAGCATTACATATCAACTAAGTGTGTCGTGAAAATAAAGTCTTGAGAAGGGGGCAGTGGTTCCCCGAGCTGCGAGACGGACCCAGCCGCCTGACCTGTACAGCGGGTTACTTGTGCGCTGGTCCATATGTAGCACACCACACGCCAGAACACTGGCAGTAGATGTTTTCATGTCAGTTAGTAGCGCCGTGCTCTAACGATTGTGTGCGTCAGCTGAATCGTCGAACGGGCGCACCTCACTGACCTCTGGCAGTAACTGTAAAATCACGTCGCGCCCACTGGGGGGTCGGGATTCGACCCGCATGTCCAGTTATGGTAGCAGCTAGGCCGAACAGGGTGTTTACGACTATCGATATTTATTATGACACGCTAATTGTCGCTTGCTGTGTTTACTTGTCACAACTCTGCTGTAAAACCCTAGAAAATAAAAAATCTCAGTTATAAATTTGCTGGTTCTGCGAGAAAGACGCATATGTGACGTGTAGAAATGTGCTGTGGGGTGTGACGATGGGTTAGATTCTTTCTGTACCTGGGGAAAAGCGTCATGGACTTCGGAACGTCTACAGTTTTCTGACTCCGTCTCTTGTGACCCTACGAGTCACATCTACTACAACGACCTCTGCCGGGTCAAAGTAAAAACAGTCAAATGAAGTATTTGGGTATATCAAAATTTGCACCTTTCTCATATACGACTTTTTTCATTATTATTATTATTATCATCATTACTTACTGAAACTGAGTTGTCACTCGGTGGCAGTAGTCCTTACACTAGTACAGACAAAACAAATAAGAATAAAATATACATAAACGAAACAATACAAAAGCACAGTACATACAATACAAAAACACAGCAAATACAAGTACACATATTACCAAAACACCCACACAATTGTCAAAACACCCACACATTACAAACACACACATACATACACACCCACACATTACAAACACACACATACATACACACCCACACATTACAAACACACACATACATACACACCCACACATTACAAAACAAGTTAAAACAACCACAGTACAAGATACACACAAAACGAAACATTCACAATAGAATCAAGAACCCTAAATTTCAGGTCACCCTAATGTACATGGCACTTTTGTCCCTATGAACTTCACCGTAGCTCACTTTACTTCACTTCAAATACAAAATCACTTCACATAAATCACGGCAGTTCACTCCACATTAGTACACTTCACTTCACTTATTTACACTCGATCCCCACTTGAATTCCCTTTGCTTGTAACTACATTCTGAACAATATGAAATTCAAGACGTCGTCGCTAAATGCAACAACAACAATAACAATAACAACACCGCCATTAATTAACTGACATTGAGATAATTAGAAAGTTTCATGTCAGTTACCAAGCGTGAATAATAGCAGTTGAACGGGACAGGCAATGTACTGTACGCAAAACTTAACATTGCAGCGCGTTCGTGCAACCATTGTTGCAGTGGAAAAGCAGTAAATATTACATATTCTGAGTGCGTGTTTGCAGCCTTAGTTATTAAGCGTGCAAAGCGTTTACACCTTAATACATATGACATTTTGAGAAAACCCGTCCATTAGGAGCCGAGTTCTACCATACGGACGGACGGACGGACATGATGAAGCTAGTAGTCCTTTTTCTCAGTTTTGCTAAAGCACATGAAAAAAAGTAATGTCAGTGTACAAGCCATGAAGGCGTAGAGTGGGAGTGTCTGTATAGCTCCACTTATTCCTAACTCCAGCATTAGTTTCAGATGAGTGTTCGGCCTCATGCTCCGGCCTCTTAACCCGGCGATAAAAATCGCCGGTACCAATTTAATATGACGATGGATGGAGGTTGAGTTATTGTCTGTCTGGATATTGTTTGAGGAGAAATTGTCTTGTTCTGCCAGGATTAGAACACCAGATCGTCCAGCTCGTGGTCTAGTCACGACACTAAATAATGCGGAATGTAATTGGAATTTGTGGTAAGGAAATGACTCTGTTAGCTGCAAACAGTGGCCGTGAACAGATCGTGCGTTTCGTCTGTGTCACTCTTTTGTGGGTAGAAGGAAAATGAAAGTATGTAGCTCTATGTGGAAACCAAAAAATCTCCTCGCATTTGTACAAGAAGGGTGCTGAAATTTGCTGGAAACGGGAGAATCCTGTTCGTAAAACACTTTGGTAGTACGCGCGACCACACTTCCGTGGGTAGTGCCGGCCTTGGCAAGCGCGGGGGCCCAATTGCTATCCTTTGGTCGAGCTCTAAATGTTACTGCGCAGAGCAAAAAAATACTAACATTTTGGTGAATAAACATAAGTTTAGACGAAAAATTAAAATGGTCCATTTTTATCATACTTATGTACTTATAATCAAGTAATCGGTCAGACATATTATTTGATTTAAAAAAAATTAAATGAAGCCAAATGTAATTACATTTTTCTTGCTTTTTGTTTAGCTAAATCTGCAATGATCTTTTCAGAACTTAAATATAAAATCAGTACGAGAGCTTCGTGTGGTGTCACACAGCGCGTTTTTAAAAATTACCATTACGAACCCCCCACACCCCCCCCCCCCCCCCCACACACACACACACATACACGCGCGCGCGCGGGACGCGGTTGCGTCCTCTCGGTCAAATCGGCCTAAAACGGGTCCTGTTGTGCTCTACATCCGCTGTGACTTCTACTCTGCTTCCGATAGCTGTACAAGGACTTTTTCCTCTCTCTGTACTACGTAAAAAAAGAATACACCAACACTGATATGAGAGAGGAATATTGATGCTAGGCTGAAGTTGAGATTAATGTTTGTAGTTTGGACAAATGTTCCCTGACTGCAGTTCCCTTCCTCTTCGCCCCGATCGCCTCGTCCATCCCACAGTCGTGTCCCACCCACCATAATCAGAGCGGCGACCTCGATATGACGTCACACCTTTCACTTTCACCATTACGAGCGACACTGTTGCACTGTGCAAGGTATCTTATGGTACAGTGCCTTCTGTTCAGTGTGTGAACACATAAACGCTTCCCCCACCCCCACCCCCCTAAAATATATTGGAAGAGAAGTGGCATTATATGCACAGATCATCTAGTATATGCACTTTGACATTCTTCTCGGTAACTCAATGAATTCAGCACGAGCATTCGGTTGTCGGCCAGCTCCTTACTCCCAACAGCCTACGACGCCTGCGGGCGTGATTCCCACGTCATGACATAACTCTGATATCCCACAGCGTCATAAGAAAAACGTCAAATTTATCGCAGACCGTTTGACCTACGCCATATTTCAGAATGAACACTACGACATTTGATAGCCCATTCACTGATATAGTTCTCATTAGGTTTCGAAAGCAAAGTGAGTTTTTAACAGAGTGTGCATTTTAGACCCCTAAAGCAGGGTTTCCCAAATATGGGTTTGCTAGTTTAGTAGTTTCTACTCAGTAGAACAAAGTCTATTACTTTACGCTTGTGGTAACTATTTATATTTTAATTAGTGCTAAGAAAATAATTTTTAATAAACTTTTACGTTGATTTAATAATGGTTTTTATATTCACGTACGTTTTATATTTGCAAAGACTCCAACTTCATATAGCACCTGCGAGTTTTTTTTATAAGGTTTTCGAAACTTGAGGTAATACTGGGGAGGAGCCGCAAAACAAGTGAGAATTTGTAAGGGATCTGCCGTACTAGAAGGGCTGACAACACCGCCCTTCAAGGACGGTGATTATTATGCCAATATAAACCACCAGTATGACATCAAATGGCTTTACGATTTTATGATTTCGGTCTCCCGCCGCGAAGTTTACGAGGACTACACTCTACTGTTACGAGAACTACACTCTACTGTTACGAGAACTACACTCTACTGTTACGAGAACTACACTCTACCGTTACGAGAACTACACTCTACCGTTACGAGAACTACACTCTACT
>Ga0131853_10011826_pt1 | contig 15969 bp, 5 predicted proteins | sample TergutLab28metaG_FD_92764 | JGI IMG/M metagenome (GOLD analysis project Ga0131853, IMG submission 92764) | Labiotermes labralis P1 segment gut microbial communities from Petit-Saut dam, French Guiana - Lab288 P1 (version 2) (version 2) | ecosystem: Host-associated > Arthropoda: Insects >...
GACCTGTGACATCAGAGTGTCCCAAACAGCGACCCTATCTTCTGTAGAGTTTTGAAACTTTTGCGGCGTTATTGTTGAAGTCTTCGCTCTTTGTGATTTCGCGTTGCGCCACTGGGCGATTAGTGTCCGACGTTGCGAGACTTCACTGCAGCGTCGAAACGTCGGGCACCTATGACAGAGCGACGCGCCATTACATCCCAGCCGCCCCTTCGCAACTCTGCTCCCGTTCGTAGTGTTTCTGTCTTTCTACTGACTGATATACACATATTCACATTCATTATCGTGCAGTTGTCCCTGTGCTTAATTAACAACCACGTGATGAATAAGAGGGGGCGCGTAATCAGCTTCATGCCCCGGCCGCCTTCCCTTTGCGTAGTGAGCCCTCCTTTCTGCTTTGAATACAAACTGTGGGCTGTTGCGGACTGTGTGGGCTACAGAGAATTCTCCAACAAGGACCAATCATTCATTCCACAATCTGTCTTACGACAGGTCAATAACCGCTTCGATACCGAATTCTTCAAAGAGTGTGATCTAGTGTACCCTCTTTCAATTGCCAGTATCCTCACATTTAATTAAGGTGATGCAGTAACTGCTTACGTCTTCTTCCTTGTCTTCTCATCGCGAATCTTCTTCCCTCTATCTTTCCTTCAACAACGTGTTTTATAAGATACTTCCCACACAAATGTAACCAATCCAGTCACCCTTCCTTCTTTCTATTTTATGTACGATATTCCTCTCCTCCTTGACACAGTGCAGTACTTCATTTCTCACAAGACACATGTAACTGACATTCGTCATCCGTCTCCAGCATCACATTTTAAAACTTCGCAGGTAATTCTGATCTAATTTCCGAAATGTCGAAGATTCAGCACCATTAAAATTTATGCTCCAAACGTAGCAGTTAACTGGTTTCTTCCTTATATTTAAATTCTATTTGATGGTGGAAAGGCCCTTCGTCTTTGTGAACGCTCCTGTTGCTATGGCATGGGAATCCAGTACGGTTTGTAGGACGTCTATTCCACAGCCTAGTCACGACACCGACTAAGCCGTCGTGACCCTAACGAAAATCATTTACACTTGTAAAACACTTGTAGACATACACACCAACTTGTTTTCATAAAATTTCAAATGGTCTTAGTTAGTGAGGTGTTTTAGAGAAATAAATAGACTTAATAGTCTCTTTCTCTTCTTTATTTCTGTACAATTTAGGTGTTCGAGACAACACAGTTATTTACCAGTCGGTACGGCGTCATACCCAAAAAAAGATTTGTATATTTTTAGGCACTGCTGTGGACACCTCCAAACACAAACGCTGGATATTGAGACGTGCGACTATTAGTAAATGAAGTTCCTGATCACCGGCAGTGCAGTATCAATCCAAACACTTCTGTACATATTTTAGGCTTTTTCTATTTATTACGCTCACACTGAAATTCACTACAACGGAAAAAGCATCGTTAAATTACCGAAGACCAAAGTACGAACAATTAGAACACGAAAGTTTCCTCATAAGGCTGGACGGTTTATAATGTTATAGTAACTCCCTAAGTCACAAATGCATCTCGTAATAAAGGCTTCTCTCTTCGCTCTCAGTTTCTCACAGACGGAGTGTTATAAACAGCGGCCTGATTCGTATATTCGTGGCAGAGAGTGCAGCCTTCACATTCCTCGCTGAGAGAGTCTCATATATGGTGATTGAGGTCTTGTCAGATGTGACGCTTTACATTTGGAAGTATGGCTCGCGTCGTTTCGAAAGAAACTAATGTTTTCTTATTCAAAGATCAAACAGTCAAAAATTCCAGCCTTCTTTTATTGCTTCGACACCGAAGATGAAGGAAATACACTCCCGTTCCTTGGACGATTCGCGGACCCCTCACAGCCTCACTTCCCAGAAGATATTATCGGTCTGCAGCACCGCCATACAGATCGTCGTATCTAACAACTTCGTAACCAGGAGTGGGAATACTTTCACAAAAATTCTAGAGCTAGCTCAAAATTTTAGGCGTTATAAGGGCGACACGAAGCCTGTTCCACAGTGAGGACCCACTAATTTTAGGCAATTTCTTACAAAATTTATTCGCCACGACGACCTGTCACTCGAGATTTATACATCTCTGATCATAATTCTGAAAGCGAACCTGACGGCGGTGAAATCAAAATTGTGATTGTTTGTGGGGCGTTAGATCAACAGTGCACATTGGTAGATGACTGCAAGCTACTGTCCTCATATTCAGGATCCCATGGAACTTCTGCATCATAAATCAGAAGGACAACGAGCTCACATTATCTGGACATAATTCGTGCGGTTTGAGGTTTAAGGTTGTCACGGGCGTGAATATGAATGTTACTATTTTTATGTTCTTTTGACCGTGCATCTTAATACAGTCTTTGTAAATAACCAACTTAAGGCACAATTCTTTTTCTTATATTTGTTTGTTCCAATTCTCTATATGTTTCGAGAAACCAAGGAGTATGAATTGTTTAATTACGGCCTCTGGTATATGTCATTCTGAAAACAGTTGAATGGTACAAAATTACAAAATTTTATCTTAAAATTGGTGATGTTACTTACTCATTTTAAGATAAACTTTTGTAATTTTGTACCATTCAACTGTTTTCAGAGTGACATATACCAGAGGCCGTATTGAAACAATTGACTCCTGATGATGAGCACTTGTTTGCTCGAAACATGTAGAGAATTGGAATAAACAAATATGAGATACAGAATTGTGCGTCAAGTTGCTTATTTACAAAGAAAGAATGATAGTGTTTTGTTGCGTGTGACACCGTGAAGTCTAAGGGACATTTATCAGTGCCCTGAATGAATCCGCCGCCTATTTCCTCAGTGTCTATCAGAATGCACCTTATCACGTAACAGTAAAGGTAAAGCAGTCCCGTTACAGGCCTGGAGTAGCCCAGAGGGTTCCAGGAAGTTAAGGTTCCCAGATTACATGTCAACGGCACAGGATGGTGGTAAGTTTTTCAGCCTTACGCACCGGCCAAATTTACCCGCTGGAAATATTCCTGGTACTCATTTCTCTTAGAGGCTGAGTTGACCCCAGGGCCATAGTGCGATCGAAGGGACTTTATGTCAATAAAAAATTCCAATGACACCATCTGGAATCGAACCAGCGACCTTCCGATTTGTAGAACAGCACCTTAATCACTGTGCTACCGCGGTCCCACTGTCACTTAACAGTACGCAGTTGTATTCATCAAATACAACTGCGTACTGTAACTTTCGAACAGTTTTTTTGGGTGTTGGGGGGAATTTTGTTTCTGGAGGAAGGAACTTTATTTAGGTTTGAAAGATAAACTATGAATTCAGGCCTACTTCATGGAGACGGTTGAAAGTGCAAAAGATTCTTTCAGAGCGACCACTGGTTCGTCTTGATTCATTGGCCTTAGAATTGAAATACTGTTATAGCCTACAAGTAAAAGTTCCTTTCTTCTGCCAAATATTTCCTCCGTTAATTTAAATATTGTTGTTATCCATTTTACCAAAAAACAGCCTGGACGGCAAATCAGTAACGTGACTAGTCTCCTCTGTAAGACCCCAGCGACATTTTCCATATGAGGAAGAAACCTGCGAATTTTCTCATCTTCAGAACAGTTAGAACTGCTCTGGACTCCATCCAACCTCATACTCAATGTGCAAAGAGGTTTTTACTTCGGAATTAAAACGACCGGAGCGTGAAGCTGGCCGCTGACCTCCACCTGCTCTCAGGTTAAAGGTTAAATTCTGTGCATAGGAACATGGACTGCAAAGAAGATAATTTCATCAAGCATAGAGCAACTTTGCTACCATCAGCAGAGTTGCTGAGAGCCCAATAATCGCTCGACTATTGATTAAATCCGAAGGTTTATTACCCGATTAACAACAGCCCACCACGTGTGTCTATGCTGAGCCAAATATCTCCAATCCACATTCTTCTACCCTACTACTTTAACATGAATTATAATATTGCCGTCCCAATACCTTCCAACTGAACTTTCCCTTCAGGTTTTCTGACCAAAATTCTCTGTGCATATCTCGCCTCTCTTATGCGTGTATACGTTTCACTAATTTCATCCTCATTGATTTTATCGCCCTAATTACATTTGCTGAAGATATATTAACACACATACAAGTCCAAATTGTGGAAAAAGACTTAGCCAAGGTGCGCGCACGACTCTGACCCTACCGGACGCATTCAGACGGAAAGTGTTTACGGAAGCAAAGTATTCCCTCCAGCGCCCAGAGCCCATTCCTCCGTGTGAATTGATTTGCTTAGCGCAATTTTTACGCCCGCCGCAGCCATTATTGTGTTCTTTAGCCACCCCACCATTGCGAAATGTTCGACTGGAATAAGCCCTTCGTCGGGACATGGAACTCAAATGAAAGAATATACCACTTTCTTCACACTTTCGCTCCTACCGGCCCAACGTCTTTGCTGCAGGCTTCTTGAGTCGTGGTGTCTTAGACCAGTACAATGCATAACGCGGATAAAGTCCGTTACTCTACGCATTTGGCTTACTTATCGTGGGTAGATCCTTAACAATTGCGACGACGGTAGGAGGGAGACGCACAAACCCCGCAAAACATATCACCTTCTATCGCTGCATGAAGCAAATTTTGTAACAAATAATAATCGACATTTCTTAGATGTTCCATTTATAACAAGCCCAAAGTCAAATTTATGCACAGTTCTGACCACAGAGAAAAAGACAGAAAATAACTGTATTTTCTCACACGCACAAAACATAACTGCACACAGCCCAATGTACTTTTAAGATGAATAGTTCAGTTACTGGTCACGAACAAGGAACGGTCGACTTTCCCCGGAACAAATCGCTAACAAGGTAAACTGAAAACTCCACAGTCAGTAACAGCACTTAGAGGTGTGTGCCCCTATTGTAAGGTGGCTATAGCGACGAAGTAAGTATATTTCTCTTTCTTCCTTTTCTTCGATGGCACTACAGTCCAATGCGGACCTTTGTCTCCTTAATGGACTTCTCCCATTGAGCTCTGTTTATTGATCTCTCTTTTCAATTTTTAGTTTTGCCTCTATTAACATCTGTAAACAGTTCCATCATGTGTTTTCTGGTCGTCCTCTTAGTCGACTTCCTGGGCATTATTATTATTATAATTATTATTAGTAAACACCTAACTCACTTTTCATTTTACTATCCATTCTGTTATCATAAAAAATCCAGTTCAAACGACTTATTCTAACAAATGAAACTGCATTAATTCTTCATTATATCGCTTTCTCCAAATTTCAATCACATTAATTCCCTAAAAGATTATTCTTCAAATTTTTCTTTCAAAAGCAGCAAGCCGTTTAACAATACCTTTATTTAAAGTCCAAGATTCTGATCCCTATCTTGCCACTGGTCTTGTTAACGTCTTTTATTTTAATTTTCTCCTCCGAGTACTGATTGGCTCTCTAGTAGAGGAAGAAATGCATAATATGCTGTATTTGCATTTGTGGTTCTTCAGCGAGAATGTTTAAAGGGGCTCAAATTCCAGTAGTTGTGTTGAAGGAAGTGACGTAACTTTCTTCCCGGAGACTGAACATTAAAAAACATTTCGATAAATAGTTTGGAATTGGAAGTGAATGCAAAGTATTGTTATTTCATAGCTTAGAAAGAAATTTGAAGTAATAAGAGAATAGATCAATAAAAGTGTATAAAGAATTTAGATTATTTGGGGGTTGTTTGACCATGCATCTTCCTCAAGAAATAGAGTGAAATGCCGTCATGATGCAACAAGGTAATTTTATTGATGTATTCTTAGCTCGACATGTTTCGGGTACATACGTCTATCATCAGGAGCATTAGATGTTGAGTTGCAGCATATGGTTTTCTGCACTGAGTTTGTGGATGGGTGGTGGTCTTGAGAGCAGCTGCGTAGGTCGTGTGTACGGTGCGGAAGGTGCTGTGCATGGCACCATCCACACCGTACACACGACCTACGCAGCTGCTCTCAAGACCACCACCTATCTACAAACTCGGTGCAGAAAATCATATGCTGCAACTAAACATCTAAAGCTCCTGATGATGGCCGTATGTACCCGAAACATGTCGAGCTAAGAATACGTGAATAAAATTACCATACTGCATGAAGTTTGCATTTCTCATTGTTTCAAGTTAGACTATTGACTGTTATATTATGCTAAAGAAATTAAAGTGAAAATACAGATTCGAATTAACTACGCCTATGTCCATGAAAGGAAAACAAGGCAAAAATGTCAATATAATTTCAATTCTATTTAACATAACTGCTTTCTTATAAAACAATAAACAACGCTTGTTATCTTTATCATTTTTGTTGTTTTTGAATTTGTAATGCCACAAAATATTCGTGTTGGACTGTACAGTCTGTTACATAGAAAATTTATGAAAAACAGAACAACGTATTCCATCAAGAACGAGGAAATGCCTCGTCTCTGAAGAGGAGAATCCAGCTTAGTCTCCTATAGCATTCGAATGAACGCTGTAGCTCTACTTTAGTCAGCATGGCTGATCCATTCATGCATGCCCTAAAATACGATCGTGTAATATTGTTATTGCAGAATATTCCTTCATTTCGCCTTTGAGCAAGAATGTCTTTATCCGCTGTAGGTCTAATGCACTTAGTAAGCTGATGTAACCTATAGACCTATGTAATTGTGTTGGGGAATTGCACAATGCCACATCAGACGTCGGTCGTTTGATGCCTTAAAACTGAAATTTAACACTTAAGGGAAAGATACTGGGAGCAGTTTGGAGAGCAAACACAACACAACACAACACAACACAACATATTAAAACACAATCCAACACAAAACAATACAACAAAACGGAACGCAACGCAACAAAACACAACAAAATACAACGCAACCCAACACAACATAATGCAACGAAACAACTCAACACAACACAACACAACACAACGCAACGCAACGAAACACAACACAACAAAACCGAACCCAACACAACACAACTCAACACAAAAGAAAACAACACAACACAATACAACACAACACAACATAACGGAACAAAAATCAATACAACACAACACAAAACAACACTCCCAACACAACACAGCACAACAAAACACAACGAAACACAACACAACGAAACGCAACACAACACAAAACAACCCAACACGACACAACACAACTCAACACAACCCAACCCAACACAACACAACACAACACAAGTAAACCCAACACAACACAACCCAACATAACACAACACAAACCAACATAACACAACACAACCCAACACAACACAACACAACACAACCCAACAAAACACAACACAACACAACACAACACAACATAACACAACACAACACAACGCAACACAACCCAACCCAACACAACACAACACAAACCAACACAACCAAACCAACAGAACCCAACACAACACAACACAACGCAACACAACAAAACCCAACACAACACAACGCAACACAATCCAACAAAACACAACTGATATATTCGTTCATTCGCTTTTTTATTAATTATTTTTATACATTTATTTTGAAGAACAAGGACAGCTGTACAAGAACATTCTGTACAAGGACAGTCTGTACAAGTACATTGTGTGCACAGTCCGCAGAAGATCGCAACTTGGCGTCTTATAAATGCAAATATATAACAGAGGCGCCCACATTTTTCAAAATCTAGAGGCCACCCCAATTCCTAGGCCCCAGAAGGCTGACATGAACCGAGCTCCTTACTGAGGACACAAAATATTAGGCGCCATCGTAGGAAATTTAGAAACCACGACGATCTGGCGCCTCGGATTAGTACACCCCTCGTCTAGACCATTACAAATCTAAGAGCACGCAACCAGCAAAGCGTCATTAAATAACCACGAACCACAAACTGAACTTTTATCTACTCTTTATGTTGTTTCGCTTGACACCAAAGGCATCGGCTGTTCATACAGCGTCATAAAATAAGAAAACAGATAAAGATGGAGAAGAATGCGCGTAGTTCGGCATCCATTTCTCCCTATGGGATTGCATGGATTAACAAGGGGTAAATTTACCTTCACTTTTACATAATTACAATCTCTGTTTCTTGGTATCGTATTGAGTGTTCTTGGAGGGGAAATTCTCTGCTGGAATGTGCATGAAGTCTGATCCGAACTGTAAGGGAAGAATTAGTGGAGATTACAGACCAAATAACTGGCAGCGCGTGATGAAATGAAATCCCGACGGAATATGGAAATACGACACATCTTTCTGCAAGATGGTAACGTAGTGAATATAAACAGTAAAGACATAACCTCGCACCAAGAAACAATTGGGCTACTACTGTCTACAGGCAACGAGATGATCCCTGCGTAGGAAGCGTACTGTTACGGTGCGGGTAACTGCTGGCTATAGGAGTGACTGATGGTCTGCTATTGGTAGGAATGACAGACAATTTTAATACTACACACAGAAATAAAATTTCAAGCATTGTGTGTAGCTTGTTGTGAGCGACTTCATCGTGCGGATGCTTTCAGTTTGGGTCATAGCAAATCGTCTTTCGCCATGAAATTTTGCACCCGTGGATCTGTCGCATTCCTAACAGGCATCATCTCCTTGTCTGTGGACAATAGGCTTACGTTCGTGATGTCGGTGTGTTGCTATTTACCATAAACGCCACGGACAGCCCTTTCATTCTTCCTTCTCTTACTTGATAATCAAAACACTAAAATGTAAATAATCAAATACGTGTATTTTATTTCATAAGCATACAGATTTGAAATATGAATTTTTCAGCCTATGGGGAATATATATATTGGGGTTGTTTAAGAGCAGTGCTGGACTGACAAACACTTCGGAACCCAATTACAATAACTGATAACTATTTGTGTATTTTAGGGACATTGAAGAAACAAACAACAAATTGCCTTTAGGCCGGAAACCTGATCGAGAATCGAACCTTACATCTCTCGAATGCAGTGCTGCCACTACTCTAAATTGCTCTATGTGACAGACAGGGTAATGAAGGGCAGATCACCGACAGCAGCTATAGTAGGGCATAATACAAACGACGTGGGCTACAGTTAATCCCATACGTAAATCCGTCCACTGCCATAAGTCTTTGAAAGGGACCAAAAAGGAAAATGTACAAATTAATTATGATATAGAAGTGATATGATTTAAGCTGTTCTTTTCCCTTCTATGATCAAGGAGCGACCAAATGCAAAAACCTCAAAGGGAGATACTAGGAAAATTGAATAAGGTTAATAATGTGAATGATGTGGGGTTGACAGAGTGACAGAGATCTTTATTTAAGTATTATGTGATTAGGGCACTGCATTTCAGGGGGTTCACCGCCCTTCCTTCTCATAGGAAAGTAATGTGACAAAAGAAGTGGCTAACTGCCTATATCTATATGTTCGTTTTCAACATGGAAACTAAGTGACAGCAATCTGGAAAAGTCTTTCATTGATAAATGATGTCAGAATGACAGATAATTACACTCAGCAAGTTGACTCATGTACGTAATTAGCCTATCTGTACATAAACATTAACACGCTTCGGAGTTGAAATTCTGTCGTTATTCTGTCCCCACTTGTAATAAACTTTTATAGTAACGTGTACATAAGCTATGTTGCATTAAATGGCGAAAACAGTCTGTCGCTGTGAAGCAGTCGAGAGGTGCGTACGCTTTTGTCGATATGGTGGCTGCGATTTTTACCGATAAAAATTTTTATCTTCGTAGAAGCAACGCCAATTCTAACAAGCTTTCATTCAAGAAATTTTCAAGTTCATGGTGGGAATGAGGAGTGACACTGTGACTTCACCTTATTCGTCAAGGGCTGTAATGTGTAAGAGTGGACCAAGTAACGTGCTGCCTGTTGAATTCACAGCTAGATGTAAGACGCAGTGAGAGTTCCCGTTAAAATTTCGACTGCCATTATGTTAAGAGTAGTATACAATGAACTCCATTTAGACCTTCACTCTTTGCTGAGTGTAGTAAGGTAAGTTCACCCCCTAACGTACCATGAAGACAAATAAGTAGTAGAGGTACAGCTCTACTCTTTTATCAACATAGGCGCTAAATGAGGGTGGGTGGTTAACGCCACGCCCCGGCCGCTTAACCTCCTGCAATGACCCGGTACTAATTGTATAGGAGGAGGGGTGAGCCCCAGAGCCGGTCTGGAAAGGGTGCGGAAAATATCGCTACCACCAGGATTCGATCCCAGAGCCATCAAGAGCGTAGCGAATCACTGTACCGTGATCTATGCCGACCCACACTTTGCCGTGTATAATGCAATATTTATTTGTGGTCTACTCAACCATTTTCAACGCTAGTGCAAAATATACGTACTGCCAGGGTTAATATTAACACCTCTTAAATATGTTCACACACACATTGTTTAGGTGTTCCGCTCGATTTCCACAACAGCATTTCCCCAAAAAACATTATCGACTTGTCACTGTAATGGACGATCGGGCCTGGGGCCCACCCATCCTTCTCTATGATGGATACCGTGTTTCTTTCCCGGGGGTACAGCGACCGGGACGTGGCGTTGACCACCCACTCCATCCAGCACCGAGGTTCAAGAAAGAGTAAAACTATACCTCAACTCCCCCTTGGGTCCTTTGTGGTCTGTTCTAGGGCGATTTTACTTCATAATGGATGTACACTGTGTCCTCTGTGAGGTGTTAACTACATCTTTACGTGCAGAATGTCCAGCTCATAGAATTTATAAAATCACTCACAGCGCGTACATTAACAATCCATGTTATACAGAGCGTTTTTGTCACGGGGCTTCTAGCCGTAGAGCTGACAAAGTCGTTGTTGCGTAGCGACTGATTACGCCGAGCGAACTGCAGTGGCCTTGCCAACTCAGTCTCGCGTCAAAGAGACCGTCTGCGCAAAGCATATTAATAAATGGTTACAACAGCTGCTAGTGTCTCAGATTGTGTGAACACTGACTGGGGGATTAGTAAATAGTGAACCGGAAAGGGTGCGAAAGGAAGCAGTGGAGGTCTAATTTCGGGTAGTATTGAGACATTTGTCTCGAAAGACTAACAAATTTCGCGTAAACACTCTGGCAATGTATTCAGTGTCGGGTCGAAATCTGAAGGTGGGGCCTCATGATTACCAAAGAAGGCTGACACAGTGCGATGTAATAAAATATTTTTGCTGCAGTAATTATTGTGTTAAAGCTGAACGTGGACATGATAAATTCTAAGAAATAAAAAGAAAGAAAGTAAATTAGAAAAGAGGGTCCTTGTACTTAGGACGTAGCGCTGTGACGCATTCACTTGACGTTTATACCTCCTCGGCTATCCTGACATCCTGATGCCATTTCACACGAAGAGAGCGCTTTTAGGCAGGCCGCGCACTAGAGCGGCAGTCTCCTCGCACAAGCATTGATACAGTTACGTCATGGACTGCAAGGCTATGGCATTGGTGTGTGCTTTGTTGCTTCGAACGCGAAACATAAAGAAAGGAGAAAAGTTTTGGTTACATCCAATAACGAGTCAAAAGTTACTTAAAGGGAAATTATATTCCCTGTACGAAGACCCGAAGTCACATCCACAATGAGTTTTTTTTTTAGACATTTCAGAATGCCTAGTGCAGCGAGAGTATAAAAGGCTACAGTGCATCATATTCAGATGGCAGCAGTGCGATAGATGAAATTCGTGCGTGACTTGGAGTAAGAATAAAGAAACAAATGATGAAAGTAGGTCGCGGAAGATCGCGTGAATAATATTTTGGTAGCCTGTCATATGAGGAACAAATAGTTAATTCGTTAATAAAGTATACAAGTAACAAGACACTTTACATGGGGAACAACATTCTTTTTCTAATACACATTACGACTTTTATCACAGGGAAAAATGATTCCTACACAAGTTGAACTGATAAATATACACAAACACGTAGTGGCGATTTGCACCAGAATTGCTACTCCATGCCACATGTTATTAGCAATTAAACAGTTTATTATCCAACTAATACACAATATATAATATGTAGATGCAATTACAATTATAAAATGCTTAAAAGTGTTCCAACATATTTCGGATCACAGAGGATCCATCATCTGGGAGCCTTGTACAGTGCTTGGCTAAAAATTACAAGAATGATTCTATCGTGTCCGTTGACATGGACGTAGTCGGTGTTATGGCAGCATATTGTGACCCGTTGTGTGTGTGTCTAGTTCCCTGTATGTGAAGGCACTTCCTTTTCAGTGAACTACACACACGCATCACGGGACCGCCCTTATTTTATCTAATTACAGTCACAATATGCTGCCATAACACCGACTACGTCCATGTCAACGGACACGATAGAATCATTCTTGTAATTTTTAGCCAAGCATTGTACAAGGCTCTCTGATGATGGATCCTCTGTGATCCGAAATATATTGGAGCACTTTTAAGTATTTTATAATTTTAATTGTTTCTAAATATTATATATTGTGCGTTAGTTTGAAAATAAAGTGTTTTATTATCATTGACGCACAGTGCAAACATGAAGATTTTCCTTCATATTATACGAATAATAATCAGTGTGTTTTACGTAACCACCATTGTCAGTCTTAACAGTAACTTCTATTTTTATTTCACAGCGAAAGCACGGCGAGCTAATTCCACGCAAAGTGAAACGGCTGACAAGCAAATGCGACAACTGCAAACACAGCACAAATTAGTCGAGTTGTATTATATTAGTTATTGTAATGAAGGTTATACAGTTTTCTTTTTAAGTAGTACTAGGAATTTATAGCCACCAAGTGCATTCTCTGCGCCTGAAATACAGCTACTATTTCCAGGGATGGAAATGGAGTTAGACGTGGGTCGTGGTCTTTCTCATACTTCTTACGAGTACCGTGAACTTCCACTCTCATTCATTAGAGCATCGAAATATGTTAGCACTCTCTGTTTTACAATACAAATCAAGAAAATGCACCATTTCTAAATCAATATAAGCATAAGTATAAGCAGTTTTTAGGCAGCAGCACACACTATTCTATCTACTAGACTGCTTATGGTGATGCATGTGCAATGTACCATACCGTAACTGCATATACAACCGTCTTCCTGAAGAGAAACCTTCGGTATCGAAACATGCAGAAGACATAAAAAAATTAAAAATTAAAATATTGACTTAGAAAAGTGCATTTTGTTGGTTTATATTGTATAATTATATTAAAATGCATGGTGAAAGCAACATAAAATTAACATTATTTGCTAAGGTAAAGTCTTTCCATACAGGTCATGAAGATGACTAGGGGAGTGAATGGACTGCTCTTTTCATTTTTAATCTCGGCATCAGAAGGAACTGAGTTGTATTCACACCCCGGAAATTTTACACCCGGGCAAAACTCGAATTACTGTGTGAATAAGAGGCTGGGTGAACACTAGAGCGGTCTGGCAGACAGAGAGAAAGGAAATATCTCTTGCCATTGCCATACGTCAGACAGCACATTTCCTCGGTCATCCAGCTCGTAGTCTATGCATTACGTGAAGGGTAAAAATTATGAAGACCTTCATTACGGCGTGTTCTTCATCCTCTTTTCACCTCCGCCCTCGTATGTACAAAAACACTCTTTACCCCCTTCCAAAAACCCCCCCATAAATGTTTTGCACTTAGGTTGAAAAATAAAGTTCCAAATCAAAAAAAAAAAAAAAAAGAGAGATAGAGACCATAAATGACAAACAGGCAAGAAAACAAAATATTTCAATTTGTCGTTCAGCTATTGAAACAAAATTACTTTTGCCTCCCAGGGAGATTTACAAAACTGGCTGTAAGATTTAATTGTATGCTGGTCAAAACGAACGAAGTGAATATTTGTAAAAGCGTTACAACCCACGTGGGCACATGATGCAAGCTATCAATTAACTAAGAAGCTTCAACTTTCAAACTTTCTTACCTGTCTGTCCGCTCTACATCTCGTGTCTGTGCCGTTAATTGCTATGAAGGTTTCTAAATTATTAATCCAGCACGGTGGTTAATTTTAACAGGTTCTGCAATACAGTCCCTTCTCCAACTCTGTAGAAATTGTGAATACCCTGGATACATAGTAATATTTATCACCGAATTTGAAAAAATTACCAATATTCAGAATGCGAGATGAGGTTTTTACTGGAATGTGTGTTCAGTTTACAGTCCATTACGCCCTTTTCGCAAATTTGTGAAACGCGCCTATTAGCTCCGTCACGCCTGTTCGCCCGTTTTCACGCATGTATCAACTAGACTCACACTGGAAGGATTTACAAGGAATTTGATACGAGAGTATTTTATTAAAATCATTCGAGAAAGTCAATTTGTGGTAAATTCAAAACACGTGGTAATTTGCATGAATAACTGAGTACATTTTACATTGTTGTCAGCGACATATGTAGGCCAACTGCAATACAAAAGATAAATCGCAATGGCAGCATATTCAATATTATATGCTGTTGACAGTGATGTATGTAGCTCTACAGCACGAAAGGAACTCACTGATGCTTTTCGTTGGCAACGAGCCATAATAGTATATATGGTTGGGGTTTACCGGCTCAGCCAAATTCTATGAAGTCACAGTTCACGTGATGCGAACAAACGTGGCGGCGAGGTCAATTACCTCGTGACGTCACATGTAAACAAAGATGGCGAACGACCTTGCCTCCGGCGGTCACGTGGTTTAAGCAAAGATGGTGGATGCCGTAATTTCGGCAGACTGCATGGCGCCTAACCTATCTTTAACTTCTGATATGTAAACAAATGAAGATATGTGTAAAAAAATATGGCGGACTACGTTGCCCCAGACGGTCAAGTGATGTAAACAAACATGGCGAATGACCCACTTATGCTAGATTATATGGCGCCTAACCTAACTTTAGTCTCTGATATATAAACAAATGTAGCAGTGTGTAAACAAATATGGCGAAAGACCTAATTTCGGCAGACAGTGTGGCGCGTAACCTAATTTTAGCCTCTGATATGTAAACAAATGACGTAGTATGTAAACAAATATGGCGATGGTCACATGACGTAAACAAATGACGTAGTATTTAAACAAATATGGCGGACGACCTACATATGCCAGAGAGTATGGCGCCGGCAATTGCTTTGAATGTTGAAAGAGCGCCATTTTTAAATTTGTTCCAACCTAAATCCGCCACATTCCAACATGGCTACCGGCGCAGTATTTTTAAAAATTGTTTAACCTAATATTAAGTTTGAATTGGCGATTTCCAATAGGGCTATCAGCGCGGTAATTTTAAATCAAACCTAACTTTAATTTTGAATTGGCGCTTTAAAATATGGCTACCAGCGCTGTACTTTTAAATTAAACCTAACTTTAAGGTCCACCATTTTACAATATGGCGACAAGCGCGCTAATTTTAAATTAAATTTATCTGACTTTGTGTTTCTCGAAAAGAGTTGGCAGAAACGGTAAGATTCCGGACTCATAATTGAACTATTCTAGATTTGAAACCTGCGGCTTTAACCATCTCTTATACACGTATCCTCTCCCAGGTGTAAGGAAAATAAACATACACAATTTACTTTTTACAAACATATAAAATGTAGGATTATATTAATGTTTGTACACTTACATTAATTAATCAGCAGATTGTGGCTTAGTAACCGACAGAAGTGTGCTTACAGTGTGATTAAAAAGCCACAATTTTTTAATATATTCGGTTTACACACATGCAGTGACCTCGTTTTCTTAGAGGGGTCGGATAGAAAGTAAATTCTCTACTTTTATTAACACATAGTGATTTTAAACTTGCAGGCTCGTCTTTCGTACATAATTTACAAGGGCACTGAGGCTCTTAAGCACACGATGAGTTTGTTTAGTACAGTAGACGGTGGCACCAGGATAATAGTCGCATAAAGGGTGTTCTGAGCAACTTCGTGTAAAGAACATAGAGTTTGCTAGTGGCTTGTGTAGTTGTAAATCAATTTCAAACAAATCAAACACACAATCATGCTTTGACGTTAGTACTTCATTGGTGATATAGGTCACACGGTTGTTGATACACAC
>Ga0131853_10011827_pt1 | contig 15968 bp, 14 predicted proteins | sample TergutLab28metaG_FD_92764 | JGI IMG/M metagenome (GOLD analysis project Ga0131853, IMG submission 92764) | Labiotermes labralis P1 segment gut microbial communities from Petit-Saut dam, French Guiana - Lab288 P1 (version 2) (version 2) | ecosystem: Host-associated > Arthropoda: Insects >...
TGCTTTTATTTGCCTTCTACATTTACAGACAACAAGGTATACATTTCCAGCTTAAGGTATTGCAACGGCTTTAGTTATACCCTTTGGCATTATCTGGGTATTACATAATTGTATTATCCAGTCTCGCACAGCAGAAACCTTGGTGTAAACTGCTGGGTAATCACGATTTCCGCATTCCCACGGTACCGAAGACACAATACCAACAAGTTTACGAGGACAATAAAGGGTAGTTAATGGACCGCCCTCGTCACCCTACAACAGAAGAACAAACAGGAAATACATAAAAATTTGTTCCATTACTCACGTCACAACTCTTGAGGATCAAATTAAAGTAGCTGCCCTATTAAACAAAGATCAGACCTCCACTAAACTATATAGACTGTTGTTAACATGTGGGTGTTTGCTGTCACAATAACAACGTGCTGTTGACATATATCCAAATAAAAGTAATAAAATAAAATTTAATTAACCTGAAGCATTAATTGACTCGTGTTTTACTGCATTTTGTTAAAAAGATTTTAGAACTAACAAGACGTGAAATGCTTCATTGTTAAAGGAATTTTTAACGTGTTAAGTTCTAATTAAAGAAACTGTTTGCTGCATGCCTTGAGCTATCAATAGATGAGTTGTCACAGCACTTGCGAAATGCTAGTATTAGTCAGGTTTTGGTTGCGTCTCTCCACTCAGAACACGGCTGCCCAAACAAGACCGATATGATGACGTCACATGTTGAGAGTTTTTTTTAAAAATCAGTCAGCATATTGTGACATTTTCGAAACAGAACAAAGTAAGAAACCATTTTAACAATACCCACGTACATTTATTTAAACTGTTGTTGTTTTAGTATTTATAATTTGAGTCAGATGGTGTTGCATAAAGTAACACGGAGGCAGAAGAAGCAAATGATTATCTGAATATTAATTTCGAGGTAATGCCGTATTGTGAGGAACGAGCTGGGAATGAAGGAACAGTGGCCGATCTGCACATAGAGAGTTTAACATTGCGTTTTAAGAAGTGTAGAATATTAATATTGTCCTACTTAAATTCACTACCCTAAACTACAGAGAAAAACGACAAACATTTGAATGCCTTCGGTCTGATTGCAAATTTACTGACAGTCACCATATTGAATATAATCACGTGTGATGGGGACGATAATAAAGCGGACGTTTCGATGTGTTATATTCTGTCGGAATTTCCTGATTTTTTAAATTATTTATAGATGAGTTGTCACAGCATATGCGAAATGCGAGTAGTACCCCAGTTTGTGTTGCGTCTTTCTTCTCAGATCACTGCTGCCCCCGCAAAACGGATTTGATAAAATTCCATATTTAGAGTCTTTGTTAAAATCAGTAAGCACATTCTGATTTCGACTCAATGAGAACAAAAATAAGGTACAATTTTAATGAAAGCTTCGTACATATATTTAACGTGTTGTTGCTTTTTGGTGCCTACAATTTAACTCAGATGGTGTTCCATAAGGTAACACCGAGGCAGAAAAAGCAATTGATTATCTGAATATAACTTTCCTGTACAGACATATTGTGAGATATGAGCTGGGAAAGAAGGAACAGTGGCCGAACTGCACATAGCGAGTCCAACATTGTCTATTGCGGAATGCAGAATATTAATACTCTCCTGCATATAGTTCAGTAGGCTAAACTACAGAGAAAAACGAAAAATATTTGTGTGCATTCGGTCTGATTGCAAAATTACTGACAATTATGGTTTTGGATATAGTCACGTGTTATGGAAACGTTATGAAAACGGACGTTTCGATGTGTTACGTTCTGTTGGAATATCCTTAATATTTAAATTATTGTTCGTGTATGTTCAATTTAGATACTTTGGATGAAGCGTTCAGAATTACTTGAAACTGAGCAGATTTAAAACACTCTAAAAACAATTATTTTGCAATTTGTTGTGTTCGAAAGTAAAGGTTAAGCTTAGAAAAATGCAAGAACAACAAAAGCAATAACAACAATAACAACAACAAGAAAAATATAAAATTATCTAATTGAAAGACAGCAGAGGAGAACCACACACACTGAGAATTTTGTCAAGTTGTTGCTACCAAACGCTTGAAACCAGCAGTCATTTGGTTCTTACAATTGTCGAAGTAGTTTATAGTATTGAATTGCTGCTGTAAAGTTTTGTTGAAATAGCTTTTACTGGGATTATTAAAATAAATGGTTTTGTGTTAGAATGAAATATGAAAATTTCACACACAAATTTATTAGTAATATAAAATTCTTACATAGCATGGTCCCTTGCCAACATAAGGAGTTCCAGCACAAATCATTCTGTCAGTGAGAAATGGATAAGAATAAGAACTGCATGTGTAGTCGTCTGTGATTTCTACGACCACCTCATGTAGATTGTAGCTGGTGGAGCTTCCCGGCTGCGAAACAACAAACATTTGTTGTAGTTTTGTAGACCACACAATGTGAAATAGTTTCTAGAGTACCTCTATAGTGGACCATAACTGAGAAATGCTTCCTGTATGCTGTGAGTGTGTGGAACCTATCCGTTGAGTATAAAGCAGCCAATGCACATGCGTGACATTTTACCATTACTAGTTTGGAAGATTCATATACAGATATTGCAGTTCAGAAAGTTACTGTCTCCACCGATTTAACATTTAGCACCTCCATAAGATTTTTCGGATTCCATGTCACTAATCCGGTTCAGAGCGTGCCACTTTAAGTGATGGAATATTTATGATATGTGGTGGTCCATTTTCTGAAGTTCTGGTAGAATATCAGTTGCTGTTCTACACAATATTTAATGTACTGACTTACCCAATTTTCACCCCATCCAGTGACAACAACGCTGGTTCCAAGTTGCATTTCAGAATCCTGTAAGGCGATGTTTTGTACAACATCGCTGAAGATGAAGGGAGGGTCAACCTGAAATTTTAAGTTATGTTTCGGTTCATTTCGAAGATTGAAAATTTCAAGGCACATTTTAAACACAAGTTCTTTTACTCACGTATTTTGAATTGTAATTTGTAAATTATCTTGTGTTGTTTATATTTGTACGTACTAGACACATATTGGGAAAGAAAAGGGCATCCAAATATGAAGAACTGACCTAAAATGTAGTTCCTTCTGTATGCTTGTGACAGTAAAATGTATTGTATATGTGAGCTGACAGTAGGATGTGCGTAGACCTGTGGTGTATTTCTAGGATAGCTTTATTGAACTCTCAAAATATGAAATCAGTCTGTCTATAAACCCTAAAGACAGAAAAGCAGAACAGTAAATGTGCAGAAATATGTGGCTAAGTCTGTTGCTGAAAGTATTTTGACCATTGTATGTGGATTTCAACACTATAAAATTCTCTGTTTTCACATGTAAACGTTGACCATTTCCACCTGGCAGCAGAACATATCCATCTTAAGAGTCATAACATCATAAGTAGGTCAGTTCTAGCTTTTACTTTTATGTTCTGACTTGACTTAAAATGAGGGTGTTTTGAATATTCAGATATAATTAATGTCCGTTGAACAATATTTCGGTTATAACAGGTAGTTTGAGGTGTATAATTCAGTCATTTCACTTCCGTTAACCAGAAATGCATTCCACACAAACAAAACGTTTTGTCCTGTGCACTGTCTTTATCTATGTTATAAATTTAACTATCGCTGTGTCCGCCTTTGGCAGTTATAATTTATCATCAAATGTGAATATGAGCCGCAAATATTGGCAGCATTTTCAGGAAAGTTGTGTGACATGCCGTGCTATGTATTGAAAATGGGAAATAAGTTGAAGTTCGATCATGGCGTTTGTTTCCTGTGGAATGATGGGTTATGTTTGAACTGAGAAATAGATCAACTGTGCCTCATTTTAATGGGCTTGCTACTGTGAGTGCCATGAATGAGAACAAAAGAAGATATTTTTAGCTATCAAACGCTAAAGAAGCAACAAAAAGGAGTAACTTGAAAGACATACGTAATTTTGGTCCTTATTTCACATGGTTCACATTGAATGAAAAATATAATGCATGTTAAAATAGTCTGAAATATATATTCGAGTACGGAAACGGAAGAAATTTAGAAAGGAAGTTCGTCATCGAAAGTTTATTATCGCTCAGTGCCCTGTATCTGTAGGGTTTGTACAGATGTCTGAGTATTAAAATTCGATAGTTATTCTGTTGCCATGCAGCAAGTGAATCGTATAGTTACTGATATGTGTGCCAGATGGCAGTGATTGCTGAAAACAGCCTGTCGATATGAAGCAATTTGGAGTAGCCAGCAGTCCGTTTAGCATTGCAGTCTGTACTGTTGTAGACGGTACTTTGTGTCTGTCCAGTGACGCTGCTTGTTGCAGCCAGCTGTATGTTACTTCACAGCGTGCATGTTGAGAGCAAACGTGAGTCTACAGTGTCAGTTTGTAAAGTGCATCAATGGGAGGACAATCTGTTAAAAGAGCAACCTGGAGGTATTACTGCAAAAATTTCCCTTGAATTATAAATGACCCGTTCGTTAGTTCCAACTGTAATATTTTATATTGTGCAACCTTCAGTGAAACAAAAAGACGGCGTTACAACATTCAATATCCGCGCATTTGAAATATATTATTGTTTGTATTCTTGTATTACACGCTGATGGTAGTTGCAGAAGCCACCGGAACTTGTTGGTGAAGGGTAATATATGATAATACATATTTTGTGGAGGTGCATATATTGGTTTGGTACAAACATGTAACATAAATGGAAAATTTATAGAAATATTTTTAATTGGCATCAAGGATTATACTTCGGCTGATCTGGGTGTTTTAATTTTCGGTACTTAGTGGATACTGGAAAGAATTTAAAATTAAATTTTTATATTTGCAATATGTATGTGTGATATGCTGCAGCAATTTGAACAAACAAATTGCAAAACCATCATTGCATAAAACGAAGAGTGAGATAAGCTACATATCACTACAAAACACATCACATATTTTGAAAAGTCTATTGCTGTATCGAAGTCAGGACATACCCGTAGAACGGCGACATCGTAGTCGTTGTTGTACGAGTCGTAACTCTCATGATAAAATCCTCCTGTCACATAGTGGATTGTTCCGCCCAAATCGTGGTATATGGAGCCAGCTCGTACTGTGAACTTGTTAGCATTCCTCCTATATATGGGAAAATATTGAAGTTTGCATTGTGCGTGGTGTTACCGTAACATAATATTACGTATTCTCTTAAAAGTTCAGATAAAATAATATATATATATATATATAAATATATGTATTTATAAGTATATGTGTACATTAAACTGACATACTTGCTCCTCTTTTATAAAATTGAAGAAGTAGGGAATTTTAAGTCTGAAAACATATTTGATAGCAATACTGCGGAAATAGTGGATGGTTAGAGAAAATTATAAAATGACAGAGAGCAACATTTTAACTCTCCAAATATTTTTATGATATATAGTAAGATATTAATGGCTACTGCATGTAACAGGTGCAGAAGTACCGTGGACATACAAAACATTTCCCGCAATACCTGAAGTGTCAGTACTACATGTCAGGCAAATAAAATGGCGGAAATATTTATAACGAAAGGTAATGAAATGGATATAGTTATGTGAACTTGGATCGTGCGTCTGATGATAGGGAACGGTGGGTTGAACTGTGAGCAGAGGGGTGTGACGTTAGACCAAATAAATGACGGATATAATTGTGATTTATTGGAATTATGTCAGCCTCTTAGGAAAGGGTAACTTGCATGGGGTGGGGGAAGGCGGAAATGAAAAACATTCTGTAGAGTCTAGTGTCAGGTCTTCACTGCATTTAACCAGATCTGCTGTAAACACGATATGTTACATCTTCCTGTATCTTAAACAGTCTACTTAACACAAAGCACTAAAAGCCACTTCTATGCAGTAACGTTGTGCAGGGATTTGTAAATCTCAAACTGCTTAACATAAATACAGCCCTTGACACGTGACATAAATATAATATCTGATGTTAGAAACTGTGTTAAGTACAAACGTACCCTGTAACACAGTGAGCAGCAGTGACCACACAAGTGGGACTGATGATGGAACCACCGCAGATGAATGATCCGAACTGTAACAGTGCCACCTGTAATTGAAATGCGAATTGTAATTGAAGGTAAGCTTGTTGAATGGTAACCTTTTTTTTTTTTAGATATTTCTCATTTAATATCTGATAACAAATATAGAATATGTTATACAACGCGCCTACAAAATATCAAGAGCAATTTAAATTTTTTTTTTGGGTGAATTCTTTATGTGGGCAGAAGACTTCACATTATTTTACTGAGAATTTTATGAAAGAAAAAAACTACAGAGAATATAGATAATTCAATGCAACTTTTTTTTTGTTTATTTAACCAGTCCCCTTCATATTTTGTTTTGCATGACGTCACCAATTTGTGTTAGAAAGTACTTTATTTTACAAGAACGTACGTTATTGTGTCAATATTCCAGTAGAAACCTCTTTAATTCGTCGCAGAATTTCAACTTTCCCCTCCAATTCCAGTTGAAAGAAAAATATTTTACATGACCACAGAATAAGAACACAAAGTGGGTTCTGGTGAAGGGGAAGGCCAGCCTTGGTATTCTACGCAGGAAGACCAACTACATAAAACACTCATATAAATATCCTCTTACTGGTCGATTGAGGTAATGTGCGAGATTCAAAGTCAATATTTTGGAATACGCTCTTCATATCCCTTTTTCACCTATAATAACGTAGCGTATTATTTTGTCTTATAATTGTACTAACAAAACCTCTTGTGGACACAAATTTAATCTGGCCTCAAGAGAAATTTCTTTGAAGAGATCGTATAGTTTTACTAAATGCAGTTTGTGGGGTACAGTATTTTATTGTGCAGTTGTCCTAAATACGAGCAACACGGAAGGAAAATGAAATCAACAAACTGAAATTCTTTTAGTATTCAATCGATGATTTTCTTCAGTAAGTCTAATATACCTCTGTTATTTTTAAAACTGAGTCATTTTCCATTTCTGCTGATTATAATTTACTGGGCGGAGACGTACTGGTTACAAAAAAAAAACCACAAAATCCTGTTATTCGCCACTGAAAAGACTGGGTATGAAGTCAATGCTGAGAAACCGGAGCGTATGTTCATAACTTTTGAAGGAAATATTAGAAGAATTTCATATCATAAAATTGGTAATACATCTTTTTGATGAGGGCATAACCCAAAGAAATCAAAACTGCATCCATAAATAAATTGAGGGCAGACTAAAATCAGGAGAAACTTTTTGTAATTAATTCCAATATCTATTTTCTTCCAGATCCCCATCCAAAAACACCACAACTAACATACACAGGACTATATTTTGTCTGATGTTTTCCATGGATAAATATTTGGTTTCTTCCGTTAGGAAATGAAAATATACTAAACATTGCGTTAGCGTCATAATCTTCCTGATAACTAACAATGCACAAACATTTACTCATGTTCTTAAGTAATGCACTGTTATATATCTCTATAAAATTATTTCAACATATTTGCCTTGATAAACGAATAACCATCATCAGGCTGCACGGACATGAGTCGCATAGGGATAAAAATGTATTACATTTTGCAAGTAAATGTAACTTCTACATTCCACAGTTAATTAAAATATAAATATATTCATTAAAAATTAAGAGTCACAGTATATAATACAAAATTCAAGTACTCAATTAATAAAAATTATTGCTACCAAGTATATTTTCTTCCAAATAGTATGAAATATATTCTTAGAGTATAGTTGTGGATATATCGTGCAGACACTCTGTATTCTACTGAGGAACAGATTGATCTGGATCAGGATAGAACAAAGTGGCGGGCTGTTGTGAGCACGGTAATGAAACTAATCGTTCAAATTACAGGAAATTTATTAACAAATTGAGGAAATATATACTTAGAATTTTATCCTTTTTGTACTTCAGATAAGTTGCAAAATAGTGTGTTATCCAAAGACTATTTAAGATAAACGAGATTATTTTATGGTGGAACCGATAAATAATAAAGAAATATTATTTACATGATCTTCTTCTTTTAAACATTTCAAAACAGAGAGTATCTTGCAAATAACTACTGGATAGAGATTTTAAACAATTAACGAATACCTTATATATCGTTATTGTTATTACTATAATTTTATTGATCATCCTTGTATATGTTTATATTTCAGTACATCGAAGAAATAGTTCAATTCAACAGCAATTCAATAGCTTTACCTGATGTGGGTGATTTTCAATTGGTGCTGGAATTCCACCCGCAATACGTCCACCTTGTGTAGGTTTTGTAGTGTTGAAAGGAACACCTGAAATGTTTACATACATTCATAACATAAATTTAACATGTACACGTGCCCTATAAGCAGACCAAAGAGTACACAAATTATCTGTTATTTCTTGTCTCCCCACTTCACATTTGCATTTCCCCAACAGACATTTTTTGTGTTGATGTTATAGACTGCCATCACCTGACTTGGCATAGCGACCGGTGATTTGCTGCTGTGAACAGCACATTTGAATATTCGTGTGTCATAAGCGACAAAGAGTGTCTTGACAAAACTGAACTACTCTGAGTGTCTTAAGAAGAACTCAACTGCATGCAGTTAGGTATAAACATCAGTACGTTTACATAGTAAAGGTGAAATTATAGCTGTCCCTGTCCACACCATGAAATTACTAGAGAGACGCGACCGGTTTGCTACAAGCGTCTGAGAGTCTATCTATGGGAAAACGCCCACAGGGTTCTCTGCGGGGTCTAGAGCCGGAGTGACACACAACCGGAATTGGAGCCCCGATATTTCGAGCCCCGATTTTTCGATCCCCTCTCATGTTCAATGTAACGTCTAAGCTAACCCGACTAAACCGGACTCTGTGGTACATAAATACCATATTTAAGCAGATATCATTCATCGCGTTGCATATAAGTACACAATATATTTGATTGCCTTATGTATGAATTAGGCCAACCCAGTAAATATTTACTACACTATTAGCGGTTTAACACTTACCCACTGCACAGGCGAACAGCGCTGAAAGCAGTACCAGAAAATGCATGATTGATGCTAACTGGACTATTGGTCATACAGAGCGAATGGCAGTGTTTATATATCAGCGGTCAGATCGTATGGCGTCTTAAAGAATGTGAATCATGTGGATTTTGTAAATAATATTGAATATATTATGCATTTTTATTCCGGGTTTTCTATTTCATAATGTTATTTAGCTATGAGTGTTTTGTTGTGCATTGGTACTTTAAATTAAAGCAGGTGACACTTGTCACTTTATTTCTAAATGTACAGTCAATAACAACAGATATGTAAGTTGAAGTGAACAAAGGTCTTAATTTTTGTAAAAAAATTGTTTCCATGTAGAAAAATGTGTAATAAACAGACATGTGAGTTGAAATTTATTGACTGTATCTGAATTGTGAGTCTGAGGTTCTCAAGAACTGGTCACACTCCATTGATAACTTTTGGGGGTGTGTGTAAATGTGGGTTTTTTAATGTGTGTGTGTGTTTTGACAATTGTGTGGGTGTTTTGGTAATACGTGTAATTGTATTTACTGTGTTTTTGTTTTGTTTCTTTATGTATATTTATTCTTATTTGTTACTAGTGTAAGCTGTACTATCACCGAGTGAAAACTTAATTGTAGTAAATAATAATGATAATAAATGAAAATATTTCTGGATTACTCAGTCCATAAATACATATATCGATCCAGTATGTTCGGACCGTCTAACATTACGTTTCTGTAGCTGTAACACTTACCTGCTGCACAGGCGAGCAGAGCTGAAAGCAGCACCAGGCAGTACATGATTGATGCGAAACTGGACGCTTGGCAATAATGAGCCACAGGCAGTGCCTACCTATATATCTGGAGTTATATTTTATTGTGCTTAAAACTAACGAAACAATTGACCTTTGTTTGCAGTGGCAGATTTCCTTTTATTACGAATATTATCTGTGAGTGTTTTTTTGCACAATTCACCATCAATCAGTTATCGTGTAGTGACCTTCTAGAAAGAGGCGCGTCATCTTATTTTCCCCAATATACACTCGAGAATACCTATTGTCTTGATATACACACAAACGTAATAGTTTAAAGTCACTCCCTGTCGATCAAAGTTGTCAAAATTTCCCCATGCTATTTTTTGCACACTTTCTGCAGTAATTAGTGATTTAGATTGCGAAATTGAAATTTTTTCTTTTAAGTGTTTATAAGGTATGAATTCATAGTTAATTTCAACAAAAATATGGGAATCGAAAAACTTCCATTTGATTCAGACCAGTGGAAAAGCAGCTCGTACCAATTAGAGCCTGTTGCGTTTTCTTTTCTCTCATTGTGTATGGAAAACAGTGTTTCGTTTTGTTTACGCATTTCACTTCATAAATTAACGACTTAATAAATAAGTTTTTAATATTTTTTTAAATTGACTTCAATAAATATGTAAAGGTAAAGTGAACTTGTCAAGGCCCGGTGTGGTTCCAGATGGTGGGTAGAGGTATAGCTCTACTCTTCTATGGCCGCGGCACTAGAAGGGGGTGAGTGGTCAGCAGCACGCACCGGCCGCACGTAACCCCCGGGAATGACCCTGTACCGGTTGTAGAGGACGCTGGGTGGGCCCCAGGGCCAGTCTGGGCGGGCGGAAAATCTCGTCCCCAACGGGATTCGATCCCGGACCGTCCAGCCCGTAGTCAGGCACTATACCGACTGAGCTACCGGGTCCACTTAATAAGTATTTAAAAAAAAATACTTTACAGCGGTTGTAGTTTTATAGGCTTGGATAATGAATACCTTCTACTTTACGTAAATTCCTATAGGAAAATTAGTTTTACGGTATGTGGGGTGTTCAGGAAGGTGTCTGTCCTATTAAATGCTACCTCACTATATTTTGACGTTCATGGAACCGTTCATGGTGATATATTTCTATACTTACTTACTTACTTACTTATTTACTTACTTACTCACTCCATGGTGCAGAGTCCTTCTTGAGAAGCTAACTGGTTTGCAGCTAGTCAAGAAATTCCCCGCATTTCACGGAACCCGAAGGTTCGTTACTGCACTCACAAGCGTCCGCCACCTGTCTCTATCCTGTGCCAGCTCAATCCAGTCCATATACCCACATCCCACCTCCTGGAGATCCATCCTAATATTATCAACCCATCTAGGCCTAGGTCTCCCCAGTGGTCTCCTTCCCTCCGGTTTCCCCACCAAGACACTATACACTCCACTCTCCTCACCCATACGCGCTACATGTCCGACCCATCTCATTCTTCTCGATTTTATCACCTGCACAATGTTGGGTGAGGATTACATCATTTAGCTCCTCGATATGCAGTCTCCTCCATTCCCCCGTTACCTCGTCCCTCTTAGGTCCAAATATTCTCCTCAGCGCTATTTTCTCAAACACTCTCAGTTTCCTTTCCTTCCTCAATATCAGCGACCAAGTTTCACACCCATACAAACAACAGGCAAAATTATAGTTCTATATATCTTGATCTTTAAATTTTTGGATAGCAACCTGGAAGACAAAAGGTTCAGCACCGAATGATAGCAAGCATTTCCTGGCTTCAATCTGATCTTAATTTCTTCCGGAATAGGATTTTGATGTGTTAAAGTTGTTCCCAAATATTTAAACACTTCCACCATCTCGAAAGTACTATTATCAATCTTCACACTGTGATTTCGTCCAGCAATCTGATCTCGAGACATGACCATGTACTTAGTTTTATCAGCACTTACTTCCAGTCCAAACTCCCTAATAGCAGTTATTAAAGCTTCCTCCCAGTATATTAACATCATCAGCATAAGCCAGAAGCTCATGTGTACCATTTAGTTTCAAGCCATCCTGGTTTACCTGAACCCTCCTAATGGCCTACTCTAAAGCAAAGTTGAAAAGCAGTGGTGATAGAGCGTCTCCTTGTTTCAAACCATTCCTAATAGGGAACCTGTCAGACACATTCTTGCCTACCTGGACTCTGCTATATGTTTCAGTCAGACTCATTTTTACTAAACTCACAAGTTTCCTAGGGATACCAAACTCAATGAGAATCTTATATAAGACCTCCCTTCTAACTGAATCATAAGCTTTCTTGAAGTCTATAAAGAGCTTATGAACTTCTTCATTGTATTCCCCTTTTTTTCTCAAGTATTTGGCGAATGAAGAATATGTGATCAATCGTTGACCTGTTGCGTCGAAAGTCACATTGATGATCCCCGATAATTTCCTTCGCATATGGAGTTAACCTTGAGAGCAAGATGTTGGATAAAATTTTGTAAATGGTTGGCAAAAGTGAAATGCCCCTATAATTATTACAATCTGTTTTATCCCCCTTCTTATGAATAGGTACTATGATCGACTGCTTCCACTCTTCAGGCAGTTTCTCCTTCTTCCAAATAGAAGTAATATGTTTATGAATATCCAAACAAATTGTTCTACCCCCTGCTTTAATCAGTTCTACCGGTATTTGATCAATACCTGGCGATTTGTGACTTTTTAGCTTGTCGATAGCCAATTCAAATTCAGAGGCACTTGGGTCAGGTACTAGTGGTTCTTCTGCGTGTATTTCTGCCTGCCTAACATCCTTAACCCCATGCACATTGAATAGCTGGGAGAATAAATTCCTCCACCCAGCCACAATACCGTGAGAGTCTACAACCAAGTCACCTTTCTCATCCTTTACTATGTTACATCTAGGCTAGTACCCCTACTTAAAGTCATTGATGCCCTGTAAAAGTCCCTAATGTTTTTGATCTTACGGTTAGTTTCAAGTTCCTCAATTTTAGCTCTCAGATATACCTTCCTTTTGTTCCTGAAATGCCTGCTAACTTCACGTCTTTCATTGTTCAGATTATCTACATTGCTTTGGCTTGGATCTATTATCCACTGCATTTTAGCCCGCTTCCTTTGATCCAAAAAACCTAAACATTCTTCATCAAGTCAGGGTTTATTCTGCTTCAGTCCCTGCAGACCTAGTCTCTCTTTCGCTGAAGTTTGGATATTCTCTCCCAAGTCCTTTTTACGTCCTCGTCATCGTTCAAATTCTCCAAAGCTGCAAACCTGTTTGTAATCTCAGTCTGGTACTGTTTCCTAACGTCCAGCTCATTTAGCTTCCTCAGATTAAATCTATGTCCGTCAAACCTCTGTGCTGCCTGTTTACCCACTGCTAATCTTTCCCTAACCTTTGCAATCACCAGATAGTGATATGTATCACAATAAGCTCCCCTTAAACTTCGCACATCCAGTACACTCGAATGCCATTTCCTATCTATCAATACATGGTCAATCTGGTTGTAAGTCTTACCATCAGGGGAGGTCCAGGTGTGTTTATGAACGTTCCGGTGAGGAACATCGTGCTCTTAACCACCAGATTTTGTTATGTGGCGAAGTTAACTAGTCTAACCCCATTATCAATACTATTCTGATGGAGACTCTCCTGTCCAATTGTTGGCTTGAAAATATTCTCTCTCCCCACTTTTCCATTAAAGTCTCCTAGTAACATTTTCGTATGATATTTCGGGAAGTGATCGAACACCTGCTCTGATTCCCCATAAAACTATCTTTTGCCTCATCGCTTTTTTCCTCACTTGGTGCATGCACATTTACAACTATGATATTACGTCAGCGACCTCTCAGCACTATATATGACAACTTATCGCTAACAAACTCTATTCTCTTCACTGCTGATACTATTCTACGGTGCACGAAAAAACCCGTTCCCAATTGATGATTTTCATTTCCTTTCCAGTAGAAGAAATCATAATCCCCTGCTCTTACTGTGCCCCCTTTGTCCCACCTGACCTCCTGTACACGCACTACATCCAATTTATACCTCACCAATTCCCTCGCTACTGCCTAACGTGACCCTGCCCTATACAGAATCCTAACATTCCAAGTCCCTATTTTCATCCTTCTTTGCCTGCTGCGCGATGCTTCCTCTGGAAACACTCCCCCCCCCCGGAGATCGGAGTGGTGGAGTAGTTTACCTCCGGATTGTAAGTTGCAATTCCATGTAAATAAGTGCTTAAATTCTTCCCACTGTCCAACTCCAGTGCTAATAAAATTTTTCAATTTCTGAATCCACAGACCTACCCATTACAGTATATTATTTTCAATATGTCTCTCCCAAATTGTGAAACTTAAAAATTTGTACGCTGATGAAATTTGTCGCTGAAATTTGCTTGGAAATTGGTCCATTTTAAAAGAATTTTCCTTGTTTCGAAATTAATAACAAACAAAATTTCTATCCGCGTTTGCCGATGAGGAACTTGCGTATTCTGATGAGGACAAAGAAGATGCGGATACTATTATATTCCTCCGGTGTCGAGGTCTAATCTTGGTTTGTTTGAAATAGTCTACTGCACCGCAGTTCTCATGCCATTATGGGGAAGACATAAACACTTCAGTGCAGAATGTCACTGCCTGCACCATCATTTACATTTGGGACTTCTGCGAGTGAATTCACGTTCCATATTGATAATCAATTTTGTTCCCAGTCGGTCACCTTGTTTAGTTCGGTTCCCCACACATTGTGACTTGATACCTTACCCAGTACTTATTGTAACAGTGACTTAATTCGTATTGTCCCCATCCAGCGATAACAGCGGGGGTGTTACGAGTCACATCAGTGTCACGCAAGACGATGTTACGTACAGTGGTGGTGTAGACAAGTTCCGGTTCCGCCTGTAATACAAATTTGAGATTCCGTGTATTCCCAATGTTGCGGCTTCTAGAAAGTATTTTCAAATACGGTATTATCCATTGGGTCTTTTTATTTTGATTTACATATTTATTGTGTCTGTTTAGTGCAGAGATTAACGATTTTAATCAGTTCCTTAAAATTAGCGGGCAGAAAATAATCTTTCTAAATCTGAATAAATTTTTAAAATACTGTTCCTTCTTAGAATTTTCGTGTATCATTGCATGTGAACTTGCAGGTGTATCGAATTTAGGATTTGGGTACGTTTGTGTCAGTATTTACTGAACTATGGAATCCATTATTTTGTGACAATGGAACCTAAAGACAAGGAAGCAGGGAGTTATTCTTGCAGTTACTTTTGACTAAATGTGCTGTTCGTAATATTTACACTATTTTATATGTAAGTGCACATTAGTGTTCCGTCATGGATATTGAACTTCATGTATTTGTTACCCATTTGAGAAGAATCTTGTGTGAGTGTGCAAATTATAAGAGTTAAAACGGACTTGCATTAAAATAGTACAAAATTCATAAATACGGAACGTGTTTCTAAAAAGTGGAAGTGTGTATATTTCTGATATAATTTAGTCATAATTTATACTTAGCAAGAAATAAGTTTTACGCACGCACAAACACACACACCACACACCTCACATACTCACACAAACGCATGCAAGCACAAACCCCACACACGCACACATAATCACACACACGCACGCACCCCACACACGCACACGCACGCACGCACAGACCACACAAACCACACATATACACACACCACACACGCACACACACACGCCACACACACCCACACACAACACACACACACACATCACACACACACACCAAGCACACACCACACGCACGCACGCACGCACACGCCTCGCACACACACGCACACACACACACACAAACACACCGTGTACTGCTAACAATATATATTACTCTGTTCTACGTTTCTACTAAAATCAAAGACAGGGAGTACCAAAATTTTCTGAACTTATTCCACGCGGATATATACACTCCCATTTATTTATGCTCCTTGTACGTCACTGTATTGCCATTTCCAATTGAGGCCAGGTGACCAGAGTTACTGCTATGCAGGAAGCACCTCTGTAACTGAACTGTTGTTATCGCTTGTAGGAAAGGATGTCCTGTACACAGCGTTCAGTGGTGTAATTTACTGCTATGCAGGAAGCACCGCTGTAACTGAACTGTTGTTATCGCTTGTAGGAGAGGATGTCCTGTACACAGCGTTCAGTGGTGTAA
>Ga0131853_10011828_pt1 | contig 15968 bp, 12 predicted proteins | sample TergutLab28metaG_FD_92764 | JGI IMG/M metagenome (GOLD analysis project Ga0131853, IMG submission 92764) | Labiotermes labralis P1 segment gut microbial communities from Petit-Saut dam, French Guiana - Lab288 P1 (version 2) (version 2) | ecosystem: Host-associated > Arthropoda: Insects >...
AATGACATTGGTTTTGCGACAGCAATCGGATTGATGAACTCAGCAATTAATGCGGTTCTTCTTATAGCTGTGAACTGGATTGTTAGAAAAGTTTCCGACTACAGCTTGTTTTAAGGGGGTGAGATTATGACAAGGAAATACTTGCGACGCACAAAGAGTGACTTATTTTTTGACATTTCGACGTATTTTATACTTGGTTTTATCTTGCTTGTTGTCGCTTATCCGCTATACTTCGTTATCATATCTTCTGTGAGTAACCCTGATGCTGTTGCACGCGGTGAAGTAATGTTTCATCCCGTAGGTTTCACTCTTGACGGATTTACTGCCGTACTTGGCAATGCTCAGGTTGTAACCGGTTTTAGAAATTCGCTGCTTTACACAGCGGTTGGTACAACTATCAATCTTATCGTAACTCTTCCGGCAGCATACGCGCTTTCCAGACGTGATTTAAGAGGGCGTGGGGTCATAATGGCATTCTTCTTAATCCCCATGTATATAAGCGGAGGTCTTATACCTACATTTATGGTTGTCAGAAACCTTGGATTTTTAAATACTATGTGGGCAGTTACTATTCCAGGAGCACTCAGTATATGGAATATGCTAATAGCAATAAGCTTTTTCAGGCAGACGTTGCCGCAAGAAATGCTGGAAGCTGCCAAGCTTGATGGAGCTACGAATATGAAATACTTCCTTCATATCGCACTTCCATTATCTCCGGCAATTATTGCAATATTGGTTCTTTGGTATGGTGTAGGACATTGGAACGGATTCTTTAGTGCATTGATTTACATAACAGAGCGTCAATTGTGGCCATTGCAACTTGTTCTTAGAGCAATATTAGTACAGATGAATATTGAGTTCCAGCATGTTTACGATATGGAAATGATGGAACGTATGCGTCAGATTGCACAGCTTATGAGATACTCATTGATTATCGTTGCCAGCGCACCTGTAATGATTGCATATCCATTCTTACAAAAGCATTTTGTCAAGGGTGTAATGATAGGCTCAATCAAAGGGTAAGTAAGTACCCCCACCCACTTAGTCTGTGAAACGGTATATATAAAGTGGAGGGTGTTTATATAAAAAATACGAAATAAAAATGGAGGTTCAAAATGAAGAAACGCATACTCGCACTAATACTGGCAATAGTTATGCTTACGGTTATGCTTGCAGCTTGTGCAGCTTCTGAGACAGAAGAAGCACCTGTTGCTACACCAACACCGGAAACAACGAATGGCCAGGATGATCAAAACGATCAAGATGACCAAGACGATCAAGATACCCCACCCGATGACGTTGAAGACGGCGAACGCGCAATGGAAGGAAACATGTATTTAGAAGGTCTTCCGCTCGTGCGCGAACGCGAAACATTCTCGCTCATGGTAATGGAACAATTTGACCCGACAGACATTGACAACTTCAATATGGTAGCCCTTTTGGAAGAGCAAACAAATGTTCATGTTGACTGGATTATTATGCCATTTGATATCATGACAGAGCGCCAAGCACTTATGCTTGCAACCGGTGACCTGCCTGATGTAATGGCAGGATGGACTGTCACGTCTGCTACAGTAGTTGAGTTTGGAATGGTTGAAGGTATGTTCCTTCCTCTGCAAGACTACTTTGCGAGACTTGCACCAAATGTAATGGAAGCTCTTGAACTTCCGGGCGTAAGAGCAGCAATGACTTTGCCCGATGGCAACATATACTCACCGCCATATCTAATTCCTGAACCACAATGGTTTAATGGTCTTTGGGCATATCAACCTTGGTTAGATGAACTGGGATTGGATTTGCCAACAAATACAGATGAACTGTTTGATGCTATGGTTGCTATCAGAGACGAGTTTCCGAATTCGATTCCTTTAGCTATGGCACACCATGAAGTATGGCAAGTATTTGGTTTGTTCGGCTATCCTGCAGTAAATGATGGTTTGATACCTGTTATGGTAAATGATGTACCAACCTTTACGGCAGCAACTGAAGGTTATAAATACGGAATCCAGTGGCTACGTCGCGCATGGGACGAAGGACTTCTAGATCCTGAATTGTTCACACAAGACATTAACCAATGGAGAGCAGTTGGTCGCGAAAGTCCTGCACGTTACGGTTTTGCACTTATGCACGATGCAGGCATACTTGGAGCCGGCATAGATAGTGACGAAGGTGCATTCGATCAACGTCTCATTGACTATGTACCAATCCATCCGGGAACAACCTGGAGTGGGGATCCGATGATGTGGAGACGTGGTAGTCCGGGCGTATCTATGTTCCGCAACCAACTGGTTATCACAGAAAATGCAACAAACGTTCCAACCATAATTCGTTGGATTGACAACCTCTATGAGCCGGTAAACTCGATGCAATCATGGTTTGGAACGCTCGGCAACAGAACTTATGAAATTTCTCCCGGAGTATTTGGTAATCTCTCCGAGGAAGAGCAAGAAGCAAATGACCCAATGCCGGGATCTGAGTTTCCAATGCCTATGCCAAGATTTGTACGTTCATGGCACTGGGATGACTTCCAGCTAGACGAAGCAGGACTTAAAACAAGAAGTGTCAGAGCTAATGCAGACGCGTTGTGGGCAAATAACATGGTTGAAATGACACCACCTTTCTGGCTTACACCGGAAGAGTCTGATGCTACATCACACCTTGTAACCGACATCAGCGCATTCATGAGACAAAAGAGAGCTGAATGGATCACAGGAGTTTCAAACATAGAAGATGAATGGGAAGATTATCTCGCACAACTTGACGCTCTAGGACTACAAACTTGGATGGAAGTAGTAACAGAAGCAATAGACCGCGCTCGCTAATTATCTATAAGCCCCTATAAACATGGTGGCGTCCGACAGATGTGATATACTTCAGCCGGACGCCACCATCTAACTATATGCAAGTGGAAGGTAAATATGAACAATATACATATCGTTGTAAACTGTAAACCATTTGAATCAATTGAAGAAGCCGCAAATGCCGAAAAGCGAATTAACTGGTGGGATGCGTCTGATGATCGTATAGCACCCTGTGTGGAAAGCTACGCAGCGCTGGAAATATATGAGCATCTGAACATCATTAAAGAGAAAAACGCATTATCTTGGAATGTAAATGTTATAACGAAAGAGGAAACTTTAGGCAAATCCTCTGACTTATTTATTTGGGTTGGTGAAAACAGCCTTTTAGATGAAATCAAAGAAATCCACATCGCCGCAATCAAAGCCGATAAACGCCTAACGGCACCCAAAAGCTCAGAAGGCTTTGTGTTGTGTTGCCGACAAACTTGTGGTGCTGTTCATTGGATATTAGACGGGACAGGCGTGAAAGGCACGCTATATGCCGCGTATGAAATGCTTGAGAGAATAGGCGTAAGATGGTTTGGCGATGGTGAGTTGGATTTAGTTATACCAAAAGCAACCGGTCTAGAGAGCATTATTATTGATGGACTTGCCATCTCTGATGAGCCTAAATACTTAACGCGAGGCGTCTACAGTGAGTTTTTAGACGACAGTGATGAGGGAATGATAAGGTGGAGTGCCAGAGCAAGAGCTAACTTTATCTTCCTCGATAAGATAAATAATCCGCACTTACTCAAAAAGCTTGGAATAGGGCTTGTCGGAGGCGGACACATTATGCACAGAGACTACTTGAACCCGGAAGCACTGAGCGAAGACGGTGTGCGTACATATGGGCAAGCTCATCCGGAATGGTATGCACTGGTAGATGGAGAGCGTAAACTTGACATAGGTATAGATGGAGTTGAAGGATATAATTTCTGTACGTCAAATAGCGACGCTGCCGAAGAAATGTGCAAAAATACTGTTAAGTCGCTCTGCAACGGGAGTCTATCTCAGGTTGATTATATTAACTTTTGGATGCTGGACTTGGGGGAATGGTGTGAATGTGAAAATTGTGTTGCTTCAGGTAACTATTCAGACAGAACACTGGGTCTTGTTTACAGGCTCTGTAAAAAAATACGTGAAAGCATGAATAATGGAGAGCTAAGGCGTGAGGTTAAAGTACTGTTTCCCGTGTATCAGGAAACTATAGACCCACCAAGCAAGCCTGTGCCTGATGATTTTGACTATGAAATATGTCTGCCGACATTCTTTCCAATAGAGCGATGCTATCTGCACGACATAGATGACCCTAAATGCACAGAAACAAATGCTGTTGTCATGGATGCATTTAGACCGTGGGTGCAGGATGCTGATAGATATTACCGAGGAGAGTTATTCTTGGGTGAATACTATAACGTGTCTGCATTTGCAAGTTTGCCATTCCAGTTTAGAAGAGTGATTAAGCATGATTTACCATTCTATTATGAATCCGGCATCAAGCATTTGTATTTCTTCCATTATCCTGTAGGAAAAGTAGGTCCGCTCAGGCTTACTAAGTATATGGTTTACAAAATGCTGTGGAATCCTTATGTTGATACTGATAAATTGCTTGCGGAATACTTTGAGTTATTTTATGACAACGCAAAACATATACGCGATGTTTACACTAATCTGGAAAAACTTAGTGAAAACGCAAAGTATTTCAAGCAGTTTCAATACAAAGGAAAGAAACGCAGATCGCTCAACGAAGAATTGCAAGTGTTGGACGGAGACGTATTCCCGCTGAAGCATATGCAGATAGATGCTGTGGATGAACAACAAGGGGGAATCAGCCTCTATCAAATGCTGGAGAAAATTACCGAATGCCGTCTGAACATGAATAGGGCACTGTTTGATACACCGGTCGGTGTAGTGCAAGATCGTATGCTCGAGGATGAGAGAAGGATTACATATCTTGAGCGCATGACGTGGTTTCTATACTATTTCACACTTGCAAAGCTTAAATATGACAAGGAAGAAATCAAACTGGCAGAGGTATATTATGAGCGTGCAAAGACCTATGCTGATTTACTGGAAAACGACGATACAACATTAAGGAAAACCCCAATCTTCAAGCTATTCAACAACACATTCAAAGCCTCGTGGTGCAGTGCAGGCTTTAGAACATTAGGTGGGTTGCTGGAGAAGAGGTATTTGTAAATTGATTTAATTAAAAAAAATTGTCAAACCCGAACTATAGACTTGTCAAACGGATTCGTAGAGGGAATTATCAGTAAACTGAAAGCAGTAAAGAGGATAGTGTATGAGACGTTGTAGCAGAGAACTAATAGTCGCAAAACTAACGTATGAGCCGAACATAAGCTGAACGGAAAAATGCGGAAGAGCCTACTTTCGTACCAGCTGTTGCTACCGGTTGGTGCATGGTTAGGGTATAAGCGTAAAGTAGACGGCATTTACAAAATTGCGTTATTGCTTGAAGCATAACACAAAACAAAAGCGAGGACTTATTTATGTTTGAAAAGTATTTTAACCGCAACTTTGAAATGTTTGAATTTCCATATTTTGTTCCAAAAGAGGAATTAGAATACAATTTAGGCTATGCAAAAGATATGCTGGTGGAACAATGGATTTATCACTGTTGGCGTGAAGATGTGGAGCGTGGTGGTTTGGAGCGTACAGGAAAATTCAAAGAGGAAGCTGAAAAGATAGTTTCACATGGTGGCATGATTCTAGAAATATGCGCCGGTCCGGGTGGTGGATTTGCACCGGCTACATTGATGGTGGACTATAACGCAAATATAATGATGAGCGATTTGTGTCCGACAGTTGTCAGGGAGTGGCAAAAACTCTTTAACAAAATGGACAATCCCCCGCCAAATATTGAATATGCGGCGTTTAACGTGTGCGATATACCGTTCCATGACAACTGTATGGACGTTGTTTCCGGGAGTGCGGCTATAGGTAATGTCGAGGGTGGTGGCGATAGTAGAGACAAAGCATTGCGCGAAGTGTATCGTATTCTTAAGCCGGGCGGATTGTTTGTTTTTGATTTTATTTTTGTTACAGAGGAATTTTACAACAGTATGCCACTACACGCACAAAATGTAATCAAAGAAAAATACCCAAACATATTTTGGGATACTCTGGAAATATTTGACTCATTGGGTTTTGTACATGTTGAAACAGTCAAAACCGGAACATGGTCGAATGGGGGTGACGAAAGTATATTAGCTGATTTGTGCAGAGATTTGAATGTCACTTTAACATTTTCCGGGTTTACTCGTTTTTGCGTAAAGTAAGTTTAATCATGAACGTAAAAATCCCACAACTGCTCATCTGTGATGTCGGGCATGAATTTAAGTTCAATTTTGGTAACATCCATAATCTACAATCCTTAACTGCGCAAAATATAACTCGACACAAACGCTCCACTAATACATTTTTGAGTCATTTCGAAGCGGCTTGTGGTTAGGCTATTTATCAAAAATAGTCGTTTTGTCCATGTATATTATGATATTTTCATAGTTTACAACTCTACATGTAATATTGTACTATAAATTATCAAAATGCACCACAACATTTTTGCGATTGTGCCTAAGTGTGCCTATTGGCCTATTGTACTGTGTGGTTGCCTTGAAATGAGAGAAATAGTTGAAAAATTGATCTATTCGTCATGAAACTAACTTTGAAATGGATTTATGGAAACTATAAAAATAGAAACCTATGTTAATAATCTGAGTGAATATCACATTAAATACGAGCAATCGATAAATGAATGTTTTGCAAAACTAATTAGCTTTGGCTTTCATAAGACCCCCTCTCGGCATGCTTACGGCCCGGTATCCAGAGATTATATAATGATACACTTTGTGGATCAAGGTGAGGGAGAAGTTGTTTGTGGAGATACAAGGTATCATGTGACTAAAGGCTCGTGCTTTGCATTTTTTCCAGATCAGACCTACCGTTACATTTCGAATGAAGTGAACCCCTGGGTGTATTATTACATAGGATTCTATAGTAATAAACCATTAGAAATATTAAAGAATCTTGGCTTTCGTGAAAACAAAATAACAAGACAATTTAAATGTAATGATGTAGCAATATCAATCATAAAAAGCTTGTGTTCTGAAATGGGGAAACCTACGGAATACTACAAGCAATTGAGTTGCTTGTATGATATACTGCACAACTTAACAGCTGATTTGAAGATAAATGATCTAAGTGGTACAGAGCGAGGGAGTACAAGAATTTCAGAGAAAGATTGTGCATATATCGTTTCCGGACTGATAAATCATAATTTTATGGAAGATTTAAATATTGCTTCCCTTGCTAGTGACTTGGGAATATCTCCCGGCTACTTGGGTGTTGTTTTCAAGAAAAACTTTGGTGTAAGTATATATAAATACCTAATGGAAAGGCGAATATCGGTAGCAAAAGAGTTGCTTCGCGTAACAGATAAGAGTGTTAAGAAAATTGCATATGAAGTGGGATATGCTGATCCGCTATATTTTTCGAAAATATTTCGTAAGTATACAGGTCTAACTCCCAGTAAATTTAGAGCAAGACAGTCGGATTTATGAGAGAGCTAAGTGATATTGATAACATACTTGCGTAGATATAATTGTTTGTTTGACATTGTTGTAAGTACTCAACATTGTTATTACAATAATTAAATTTTTGGAGGTATCATTATGAAAAAATTCCTATGTTTGGCACTTTCTGTGATAATGCTTTTATTCCTTATTACAGCATGCGCTGATGAAGAGGAAACCACTCCCGTTGCTCCACCACAACAAGACACTGCAGATGATGCTACGACAGACGACGACACGGAAGCCCCACCACCTGCCACCGATGGAGAGCAAGTGACACTCCGATTCACAACATGGGACACTGCTCGCCAACTGGAAGTATATGAGACTGTTATAGGCATTTTTATGGCTGAAAACCCGGACATTAATGTTCAGGTTGAATCTGTTCCAGATGCGTATGATCAGAGATTGTTTACAGCGGCTGCCGCAGGGAATGCTCCTGACGTGTTCCTTTATTGGAATTGGCCGGTGCTTGTTGACATGGACATTATTATTCCTTTGGATCAATTTTTAGGTGTCTATATTGATGCTGATGCTTACTATCGTGAAGTTTTTGCATCTACACAAGTTGATGGAGTGCTTTGGGGTATACCGAATGTCCCAACAACAAGAGCTATTTACTACAACAGAACATTGTTTGATGAAGCAGGAGTGCCTTACCCGACAGACGACTGGACATGGGATGATTTTATCGAAAAGGCTACTGCGCTGACAAATGATGATAACTTTGGATTCGTGACCGAAGCCAGCAACAGTTATACATTACAACAATTCGTATGGACAAACGGTGGCGCTTTTATTGACCCTGCAACAGGAGACATTGATGGCATCGCTAACTCGCCTCAAGCAGCAGAAGCAGTACAATGGTATGCTGATCTTGTTGTTGTGCATGGCGTGTCTCCGACACCTTCAGCTTCTGTCGCAATGGGCGGTCCGACAGAAATGTTTATGACCGGCAGAATTGGAATGATGGAAACAGGCATGTGGCCCCTAAACACATTAAGAAATATGGATGAATTTGAAATAGGAACTGCACTTATGCCAAGACATCCCGTTACCGGAAATAGAGTTGGAGTTATGCACTCTAGCGGATTTGCGATATCTACAGATACAGACTATCCGGATCTTGCAGTTAGACTTGCAACTTACCTTGGCGGTCCTGAAGGGCAAACAGAGTTCGTAAGACTTGGTTATGGTTTGCCTGTTATGCCGTCAATCGCAGAATATCTAGATATAGCAAGTGACCCATTGAAGAGAGCATTTTTAGCTATGATTGATTACTGCACTATTCTACCGTCATTCTTCTTTACATCGCAATGGCAACTCATTGCTGATAGTCTTGAAGATGCTATAGAACTCACTCAAATGGGAACAATAACTGCACAAGATGCTCTAAACAATGCTGTTGAAGAGGCAATTGCAGCGTTGTTAATAGGATAAACACATTTGTATGTGATCATTAGCTAAATTTTCCATGAGGAAGCGACACGAAAAAGTCGCTTCCTCTACCAAATCAAATCGCATTAATCGAAGCGAACTAGAGTTCTAAAAAGGAGTTGTGTTATAATGAGTTTAGCTCCATCCAATACACTACATCCAAAACGACGTAGAGGGATTAACAATCCTTTTACCGGATATGGGTTTGTCGCATTATGGATGATTGGATTATTAGCATTTACGGCGTTTCCACTAATATTTTCTTTTGTCATCAGTTTCTTTCGGTGGGGATTATTAGATACTCCGGAATTTGTTGGGTTTAGAAACTACATACAAATGTTCACAATTGACAGAATGTTTCGACAATCTTTAAGAGTTACTTTAACATACTCAGCTTTTGCCGTGCCACTAAGTTTGATTTTCGCACTTGCCATTGCCATGATACTCAACATAAAAATTAAAGGGCAAAGTATTTTCCGCACATTATACTACTTACCTTCTGTTATAGCCGGAGTGGCTGTTTCAGTTGTGTGGATGTGGATGCTTCAACCTGACTTTGGTATACTAAATCAGTTTTTAAGTTTCTTTGGTATTGATGGTCCTGACTGGCTCGGAGATCCAAACTGGGCGCTTACGGCTATGATTGTTGTTGCTATTTGGAGCACGAGTGGGCCTCAAGTTATAATATACTTAGCAGGATTGAAAAACATTCCCCAAGACTTATACGAAGCTGCAAGTATTGATGGAGCAGGAAGGTGGTATCGTTTTACACATGTCACAATTCCCATGCTCACACCAACTATATTTTTCAATTTAATCATGGGTATTATTGGCTCTCTTTCAACATTCACACAAGCTTTTGTTATGACAGATGGAGGACCGGCAAACTCTACATTGTTTTATGCTTTGTACTTATACAACAGAGCATTTAGAGACTTGCAAATGGGATATGCAGCGGCAATGTCATGGGTTCTGTTTTTAATAATTGTGTTCTTTACAGTGTTAGTATTTAAGTCTTCGGTGCTTTGGGTACACTATGAGGCGGAGAGGAAATAGTTTGAAGGCGTTCAAACTATATAAGCATGTGCCATTTGCTCCTCAACTTCGTTGAGAATCGCAATTGATGCACAAAATAATCACTCCTTTTCATGATTGTTTTGTGCCTGAGTACAGTGAAAGGAATAATCATTAGTATGGTTAAAACAAATAAATCAAAATACATGTATTCTCTATCAAAAAGAACAAGGTCTGTTACGGCAAAAACATTTGCCTATGCTGTTCTTATTGCGTTTTCTTTTGTTTCGCTTCTTCCTTTTTTTTGGATGCTCTCTACATCTTTAAAACCACCAGGTGCGGTGTTCATACAGCCTCCACAATGGATTCCGGATGTATTCTATTGGGTTAATTACACAAGTGCCATGACTATTTTGCCGTTTCATATTTTTTTCAGAAACACTATAGTGATTTCTGTTCTAGCTACATTTGGCACTATTGCATCATCTTGTTTAACAGCATATGGGTTTGCAAGGCTTAAATTCAAGGGTCGTGAATTTATGTTCGCAATTCTTCTTTCTACGATGATGATCCCATGGGCAATAATAGCTGTTCCCTTATACGTACAGTTCAACTGGATGGGATGGATAGATACTTTAAGACCATTTATAGTTCCAACTTTTTTTGGCACATCTGCTTTTAGTATTTTCTTATTGAGGCAATATTTTTTGACAATTCCATATGAACTAGACGAAGCAGCACTAATAGACGGGTGTACTCGAATGGGTATTTTACTACGAATTCTCGTTCCTATTGTAAAGCCTGCTCTGGTTACTGTAGGGATTTTTCAGTTCATTTTTTCATGGAATGACTTTATGGGACCGTTGCTGTTCATTAACAGGCAATCAAATTTTACGCTGACTTTAGGTCTAAACCTGTTCCGTAATAGCTTCTTAACTGAGTGGGATCACCTCATGGCTGCATCAACCGTAGTAACACTAATACCTCTTGCAGTATTTTTTGTAGGTCAAAAACAACTTATCGGTGGCATTTCCACCGGTGCATTGAAAGGATAAAGGAGAAAAAAATGATAAAACTTACATTTATGGGTGCCGGTAGCACTATCTTTGCGCGAAATGTTCTCAACGATTGCTTGCAATGTGACGTAGCAGAAGGGATGCAGATTGCACTGTATGACATTGATGGTCAACGATTAACTGAAAGCGAGAGCATCATTAATGCACTTAATAATGCTTGCGGAAACCCTGCAACTATAAAGTCGTACTTAGGAGTAGAGAAAAGAAAAGAGGCATTGCGTGGCGCTAATTTTGTAATCAATGCAATCCAAGTCGGCTTGTACAAACCATGCACAGTTACCGACTTTAAAATCCCGGAAAAATATGGTCTACGACAAACCATCGGCGATACACTGGGTATTGGTGGCATAATGCGTGCTCTTCGAACAATACCTGTTATGAAGGATTTTGCTAATGATATCGAGGAAGTCTGTCCCGATGCACTCTTCATTAACTACACAAACCCGATGTCTATTCTTACCGGGTATATGCAAAGATATACCGGTGTCAATACGATTGGTCTATGTCATAGTGTTCATGGTTGCACTCGCGGTCTTCTAAAGCAACTCGGAATGGACAATGAACTCGATGGTGTACGTGAGTTAATTGCGGGAATTAATCATATGGGGTGGCTACTGGATGTAAGGGATAAAGATGGCAATGATTTATATCCGGAGATAAGAAAACGTGCTTTTGAGAAAAATAAAGAAAAACATCATGATATGGTACGATTTGACTATATTGATAAATTCGGTCACTACTGCACCGAATCCAGCGAGCACAATGCTGAGTATAACCCATACTACATTAAATCAAAATATCCTGAGCTTATCGATAAGTTTAATATACCGCTTAATGAATATATAAGGCGTTGTGAACTACAAATCTCAGAATGGGCAGATGAATATAAAACAATTAAAGATGATCCGAATCTGGTAAAACCACGCTCAGAGGAATATGCAGCGCACATTATAGAAGCTATTGTTTGTAATAAGGCATACAAGTTTGGTGGTAATGTTATTAACAATGGACTCATAGAAAATCTTCCGGATGAAGCAAATGTTGAGATTCCTTGCTATGTTGATAACAGTGGGATACAACCTGTCTATGTTGGGAAGCTTCCTATACAGCTGGCAGCAATGAATCAAACACATGTGAATGTACACCTACTTACCATCGAAGCAGCTGCAACATTAAAAAAAGAGCATATCTATCATGCAGCCATGCTTGATCCACATACAGCCGCTGAACTATCTTTAGATGATATTCGCTCGATGGTAGATGAATTAATTGAAGAGCATGGAGACTGGATGCCTAAATATCATTAGAATGATGAATGTTTTATTGGAGTGTGTGTTATGTTAAAAATTGTTTTGATTGGAGCAGGGAGTTCATCGTTTTCTGTTGAATTATTAAAGGATATATCGTCTATGCCGGATCTTGCAGGTTGTGCTCTGGCACTTGTCGACATTGATACTGAAAGACTTGAGTTTGCCCATAAAATGGTAAGCAAATACAGTCAAGAAACAGGTATGAATATTTCCATAAGCTCAACAACAGATAGAAGAGAGGCCTTAGATGGTGCTGATTATGTAATTTGCGCTGTGAAAATTGGTGGATATGATCCACTTGAAGCAGAACGTGCAATCTCTGAGGATATGGGCTATTATCGTGGTGTTGGAGATAGGGTTTCCTGCTATTATGGCGGTATAGGTGCATATCATCAGATAAAGTTCATGAACGATTTAGCACAAGATATGGTCGAATTATGTCCTGAAGCATGGCTTGTGCAAACTGCAAATCCTGTATTTGAAGCTACAAATTATGCGCTTAGGCACACAAATGTAAAGGCAGTTGGAGTATGTCATGGACACAATGGATACAGAAGTATTGCAAAAACGATGGGACTTGATCCCGATCGTGCATCTGCAATAGTGTGTGGATTTAATCATATCACATATATGAAAAGCTTTATGTATGACAATAAGGATGCATATCCGTTGCTTGATGAATGGATTGAAAAGGAGTCTGAAAAATACTGGAAAAGTGACAAATTTACTACAGTTAAACATATCAGGGCGCCTGACCACTTATCACCCGGAGCGGTGGATGCGTATAAAATGTATGGACTTATGCCGATAGGTGACGCTATACGTGCAGGGTCGCCTTGGTGGCATAATACGGATCTCGATACAAAAGTCAAGTGGTATGGTCCGGGCGGAGGCTTTGATTCAGAACATGGGTGGAAACTCTATCTCGATGATAAGGACATTCAATACGAAAAATTGCGCAACACGGTTAATTCCGACGTTTCTATTCTAGAAGTTTTTGGTCAAACACCAACAGTCGAGCAACATGTTCCGTTCATTGATTCGTTAGCTAATAATAACGATCGGATTTTAACACTAAATGTTCTCAACAACGGAGCAATCACCGGACTTCCTGACGATATATTGGTTGAGATTCATGTCAGATGCAATGGACATGGGCAATTTAACTTAAACGTGGGTGCGTTTCCGCCCAAAGTGATGAATAACATCATGCTTCCGCGTCTTGCAAGGGCAGAAAATATTATGGATGCATTTTTGCGAGGCGACAGAAGTGTATTATACTTGATGGTGGCTGATGACCCGCGCACACGCTCTTTTGAGCAAGCTAAGAGTCTCGTTGACAAGTTGCTGGCTCAGCCATGGAATGAAGAAGCAGATAAGCATTACAGATAGTAAAGTAGGTTAGTTTTCTATTATGTTTGAATACTCAAAAGCAATATCAGAAACTATTCTCCGTAGATACCCTGATCCTGATAGTTATCCGTACCGTTCATGGTGCTATCCTCAGGGTTTTCTGCTGTGGGGATTTATTAGATTGTTTGAAATAACAAAGGAGCAGAGGTACAGGGATTATGTGCTATCATATTGTGATAAGCATGTGAGAATTGATGGCTCAATCCCTGCGTTTTCAGGAAACAGTCTAGACGATATAATGGCAGGCTCGGTCTTGGTATGGGCATATAAAGAAACACAAAGTGAACAGTACCGCATAGCTTGCGATACTATTCGACGTTCCTTTGATGATTATCCGCGAAACCGTGATGGCAGTTTTTGGCACGGGCGCAATCTTAGAGGAGAATTGTGGATTGACGGTTTGTTTATGGCGTTGATGTTTCTTACTCGCTATGGCAAATATATAGGCGATAAAGAGTATTGCTATATAGAAACTGTTAATCAGATGACGCTTGCTTTTTCTAATTGTGAAAAAGATAATTCCGGTTTGCTCTATCATGCTTGGTGCGAAGATTCAAATGCTTCTTGGGCACACCCAATCACGGGTAAGTCATCAGAAATATGGTGTGAGGGACTTGGGTGGTATGCCATGATATTAACAGAGGTTTTGGAAATACTACCGGAAAATCAAATCGGACGAGAACAACTACTAATGCAATTACGAAAGTTGATAAAGGGGCTAAGTGCTGTTCAAGATTCTGCTTCAGGGTTATGGTATCAGGTGGTGGACAAGCCCGGATATAATAGAAATTGGCATGATACATCGGGAAGCGCAATGTTTGTATATGCAGTTAAGAAAGCGGGAATTCTTGGTTTTTATGATATTGACGAATGTGAAAAAATAGCGAAATTTGCATTCGAAGGTATAAAGACAAAATGTGTCATGGATTTGGAAGGCAATATTAATATCTATGATGCTTGTGATGGTCTTTGTGTGCAAATGAATTATGACAAATATGCTGATTATACGCGTAATGTTAACAGTAAGGAATGTGTGTGTGCGTGTCTGTGGGCAGCAATTATTATGGAACATGGGAATGTTTGTAGTTAGCCTTTTCGATGGGGCACTCCGCTAATACATTTTTGCGTCATTTTCGAAGCGCTCTGTGGTTAAGTTGTTTTTTATTGCGTATGATTTACCTTCTGCTGCCCACAACATGCCTTGTTTCATTAGCTTGGCGGCTTCCGGGATATCAAAAACATCGTCATGATGACCCAGTGATGTATAGAACACTCTGCCGTTGCCCCAATACTTTGTCCATGCCACAGGCATTGCAACGGGCTTATTTGATATGTGGAAATATGGAGTGTTTGGAAACATCGTGGTTGCAAGCACTTCGATTGCAGGATCGATATGAAGATAATAATGCTCACTCTTTACTTTGAAATCGTGTATCCCCTCGATAATTGGACTTGAACCGTGGCATATGTTCACCGTATACTCGACACCATCGCCTCCGGGGTGGCTGACCCACTGACCGCCTGTGATAAATTGCCATTCCGTATCATTGCGAAAACTGTCACACATTCCACCGTGGCATCCTGCCAGTCCGGTGCCTGCACCGACAGCTTTCGCCACATTTTTCACATACTCAGGTTCAATTTTACCATCAGTCCAGCATGCAACAATCAAGTCTTTTTCAAGCAATGACGAGAGGTCGCCCAAGACATCTAGTGTGTCAGATATTTCGACATCAAACCCTTCTTCACATAAATACTTCGCAAAACGTTTGCTTACTAACTGGGGTTCGTGACCATCCCAACCGCCTTGGAATATGAGTGCTTTTTTCAAAATTGAACTCCACCTTTCCTTCTTTCCTTAAACTTGAAAATTTTTGTTTTGACCGTGTTAAGCAGGCCACACCTTATTTATTGCAGTCATTACAGTGTCCAATGCCTGCTCAAACGACATTGAAGATAGCTTTTTCTCAAATGGTTCTACAGCTACAGGACCATCATATCCAATGGATTTAAGACCATCGAAGAATTCAGCGATTCTAAGCACGCCTGTTTCGCCCGGCAACTTCCTTACTAAATCCTCTTGATCTTCTACCGCTATACCACTCGGTGCGTCCATAATGTGTACAAGGGATATCTGTTCATTTGTGATTTTGCAAAAATCGTCTCTTGTTTGACCTGCCATATCCCAATGGAATATATCCAAAAGCAATCCGCAGTTCTTTGTTCCAATTGCGTTGCACAGATCGAGAATTCCGTCTAAATTATAAATGAATTCATATTTTG
>Ga0131853_10011829_pt1 | contig 15968 bp, 12 predicted proteins | sample TergutLab28metaG_FD_92764 | JGI IMG/M metagenome (GOLD analysis project Ga0131853, IMG submission 92764) | Labiotermes labralis P1 segment gut microbial communities from Petit-Saut dam, French Guiana - Lab288 P1 (version 2) (version 2) | ecosystem: Host-associated > Arthropoda: Insects >...
ATGTCCAGTGTTACTTGTCAGACTCACATTGCCAGAAATTCAGAGTTGCAAGTAAGTAGCCTCAAGTTCACATTTTTACAAACAATATCAACAAAGGATCTATGCTCCACTGCCAGTATTATGTTTGTCACCTGCTGGGCTTCCTTAATGAACTCCATTATGTCATCCTTCAGCGCATCTTTCACCTTTGGTGGTCCCTTCTCATCCCACAAACATACCAAGTGTACAGAATAAAAGAGTTCTTGCCACTCGAGGTGTGTTACTGGCTCCTGCTGCAGTAGTTTAAGGATATTTGGCCTCATGGCTGGCCATTTATCCTCAAACAGAAGTTGTCCCTTATCCTGAAACAAAACATTGTCAATTCACAACCTACTTAAAAATTTTCCTTGGCACACTTCCGTAACCCATTATTTGCAATTCTACAGCAAAATAATTTAACATAACACGCACTACAAAATAAAATTTTCATAACAGTTGTGTCCTTTCACATGAGCTAAAGTGACACTGACTTATTTTACACCACCTTCAATGAAAATCATTATCTTTACACAAACAAGTCACCAAGGGTTTACACAAATGCAGTATTAAAAGGAATAATTGTTTCTTTAAATTAATGTATCAACTGGCACATTATTCCGCGTTTTAAATACGCTGCATTTGTGTCAACCAATGTGATAATAAACCATATTTCCTCCTTCCAATACCGGCTAAATCTTCCTACCTTCAACATCAACGCCATGGCAATTCTGCGACTTGATGAATTGAGTATTTAGTTTTCATGTATAAGTGCTATTAAAATATAACTTCTCTGCTGGTGTAATAAAAGTACACATTTTAAATTTGTGTAATTTAGTGAATATTTAAACTAGCCCGTGATAAGTACACAGCTCGATTTTCTGTGGCAGCCAGTAATTTGTATGAGTGGTGTACGACGTGCAAAAACAATCTCTGTGCAGAACACGGATTAGATGATCTGTGCGGATTACTATTACGGCAGAAAGTTTAAAGATGGAGGTTGTAGGAGTTGGTGTGGAGGTGGATAATGATGGTGTGGATAAGAAAAAGAAATCTTACGCTGGCATCCCGGAGGCTGCCTTTGTCGTGAGTAAATAATTTGGTTTATTCTGTGGAATATTATGTACGTGATCTGATGCGCTGTTAATGATAAAGCGCGTGCGAAACTTGAGTTTCGCACTGTGATGTGTAAGAAATTTTCGGTGATGTAAGGCCATGTGGATTTGGAAATAGGTAGCGACGTTTCGAAGGGGCTTGTAAGGGAGGCGAGTAAGGTCGAATTATATCTTAACAACATGATTAATCCAGGTTGACTTTGTTGCGAGCAGATCGTATAAAATACTCGTTACCTTTCTAAACTAGCGGATGAAGTCTTCCCGTAAGACGTCACATTTGAACCATTAAGGTCCTTTTCAGGGGGTCCTAAATCCAGAGTCTGTCACATATGCCTTTTTCCCACGCACCAACCTACATGTCAGTTCTCCCACACCCTTTCCCTTCTATACATCTACAGTGCCGCTTCTCTGAACTTCCCTGTATGCTCAGTCCCCACCCCCTTTGTGATCCTTTCTAGGGCCAAGTAATCTCCCTCACATCCCTTCATTCCTGTACTGTTTATTAAATATTAAATTTTCACTAGTTTTAGGTTAGTGCTCAAAATAGTTTGTCACCAGTCTCTGTGAAGTGCCTGTGGCAAGTAGGCAAGCATATTTCTATAGCCTTGATTCTTAATTTCACCATAACAAGTTGGTGAGCTTATTTGTGGTACTGTGGTGGTAACTAAACTCTGTTTATTTTGAGTCATCCCATTGTGTTACACTATTCTCATAAAATAACGAGTTATGTTTGACATGCTTTTATTGTTATTTTACATGAACTGTGTTGGTATTTTCCAGGATGATGTTGATGCATTTATGTCTTTAGAAGAAAATGGTGGTGATGTAAATAAAGTTCTTAGAAGACTGGATGAACAACATAGCAAGTATAAGTTCATGGAATACAGTCTTGCTTCAAAGAGACGACGGTAAGGGACCTGACGTATGTGTATTGACATCATTGCCGAAACAGAAGTCTGAATGAAATAAGTCATCAGTGTGTAGTTAATCAAAATTCTGTTATATGTTAACACATACATCCACTGTATTGAAGATCTAGTGTATGGTTGCGATTCTTGGTAGTTATTCTGTTATTTTACAACACTTTGGATTCCGAAGATTATGTAGATTTAAATCAGATGTTGTAATAATTGTAAATAATGCAAGATTTCAGGCTTTCACTGTGAAGTTGCTAAGAACTGTGCTCTTTTGGGTTATTATTCAGTGGGTAGTGGGAATTTTTTATCACTGCTCACTGTGTACTAACCCAGAAGAGTGGAGTTCTCATTGTAAATGATGAAATGGAATACTGATTTTAAGAAGTGGTGGTCTGTTAAGGTATTTTCTCAGTATTTTTATGGACAGGCTGAGAAAAAAAGAATATTTTATTCATCGTAGTCAGCCTCCTGATAGAATTTGGACTGGTTGCTATAAATTTTCAAATGTACAGAGTGGTGATTGTTCAAGAGTATGGTCTTTCAGGTGGTGACACAACATAGTCTTATAAATGGATACAAGTGTTTTGGGGGAATGTGTTGTCTCCATCTTCAGGGTGAGATTGAGTGGGGAGAATGTGACTAGGTTAAATTGGCTGGATGAGTCTAGAGTTTGATATGGTGGCAGTATTCACTAAAACTGGACTGTTTGGTTGGTCTGTTTTACACCTTTCAGATGAGAGACATTATTCCAGTGCACCTATTATATGGAGGTCATTATTGTATTCGTGTTTATGCTTATAACTACATTGGTAGGGCATAGCAAGTGGCATTCTCTCTTGTACATTACTGTGATGTGTGCCTCCTAAGCTTTGCTATTTTATATGCACAACAGTCTAGTCATCCTTATTTGTTATATTTGTGTGTATCAGTATTTTTTTCTTTCTTTTTATATGTTGAAGGCTGAAGAATCAAATTCCTGACTTGGAAAACACTTTGCGTATGATCAAGCTGTTACAGCAGCAGCGTGATAATCCACAGGAGATTGAAACAGAGTTTCTGCTGTGTGAACAGGTTTATTTCAAAGCATTGGTACCTCCAACAGACAAAGTGTGTTTATGGCTTGGAGTAAGTGCATTTCACCTTAATCCATGAGGTCTGTTGCATGATCTAGTACCATGATAATTTTCCAAGGAGTGTCCAATTTAAATTAAGGTATGCATGTCCAACCTCTTCCAGACATCTACCATTGGACCACAGTTGGAAGTCAAACACTAGTATGAGGTGCAGTAAATTAAACATTTTCCTGAAAATTAATTAATGTACTGCAAAACATGTTTACTTTGGACCTTTGAGTTACTTTAGCCACCATGGAATACAATTTACATGATCTTGGTTTGTCTGTTCTTGAAATACAATTAAGTTGTTATGATATGCATATAGTAAAATAAGGCAGGGCTGAAACTAATTAATTCCATGAAATATCCAAAGTTAATTTTTTTTTTAACTCTTCAAGAAGTGTCTTACTACTTGTGGGGCCTGATGGTTCATTACTTGTTCACAGGAGCTCACTAATCAGTCCTGTGCTGAACCAGTAGAATCCAGCCCACACCTTCACACTGTTTTTTTGATATTTTGTCACATTTTTCAAACACTGCATACTCTTGAGACATATATTTTGATGATTTTACTTGGAAGAAAGGCTTAGTACTTTTTATACTTAAGTTCTTTAAACAGGTGCAGGAATTCAGATGTTTAGAGAACATATGACACATGCATTTAGCACTGGTGTAGAGAGAAAAATAGCAAACTAATGTCCACCATATTCTGGGTTGCTCCTAAAGGGTTAAGGTCAGGTTAAATACTACGCTTATATTGTTGTGTGCATTTCTCCCCCATGTGTCACCTACTTTTATTGAATAATTTATTTCTCTGTTATGTTCTGTTCCCCTATACATCTTTCAGCTCTTACTGAGGCATCATCTCTAGAGTACTGGAGAAAAATACTGATTGCATTTTTCAATTAAAATTATTTATAGCTTTTTCACTGAAAAGTAATATCCTAAAAAAATAGGATAGGGTTGTTTTATATTTCCATATTCTTCTTGTAATTCCAGTGACCTGTTAATTGTCATCTGAATTAATATCCATGGTAGGGCAAATTTATTTTTGTTCCTGTGACTTTTAGGTCTGCTGCAGTGATGTAGCAAGGTTTTTTTGGCACCTGCAGTGAACAATTGCAGTGGCTTCTCATAACAAATGAAGAATTAAAGAATCATCATATATTAAATTTTCATTTTTGGGGGCAATAATTTAAAAATACTTCAGTATAGAAAATCGTGTTATTTAAATTACTAATGTTGATGCCCATTATACAACTGGTTGTACTTTGCTGCCTAGGTGGCTGCACCACTTGCCCCTTCTTAGCTGTGCCACTGGTATGTTGTATCTTTTGTGTTATGGTGCCTCTGCTAGTTGATCTGTATCAACATTACCAATCACTTCAGTGACAAACAAAGGCTCTGCTGATGGCAGCTGCTGGATTTCTTAAGATCCACACCTTAAGTTAATGCATTCATGTGGAAACATGCTAACATATAACGGACAGTTACATTCCATTACGTCAGTGGCTCTCAACTGGTGTACCACAAGGCTTTGAATAGGAGAATGACACTTGCAAATAAGTATTAAAAAAACCATGTCTCTCTCTCTCTCACACACACGCGTTAAGAAAGGATGGGGTTAAATTAAGTCTTTTTTTTTTTAAGCTGTGGAGGCACCATTCTACAAAGTTTCAAAACATCCATATTTACGTACACAGAAATTGATATTTATATCAAAACATCATATTTCCTATTTATGATATTTTGTACTTTGCCTGACATTTTCCAAAGGATGTGTACTCCGGTTATAATACCTTATTATAATTGTAGTGTTCTGTAAAAGAAAGTCTGAAAGCACTAAAGGTTCAAGAAAACCACATTGTGTGATTGACTGACGTGTAGATATCAAGAACAGTAATATATAAAAAGCATCTAAATATTTTTTATGCGGGTTTTTTTAGGATTGAAAACTGACAGATGGGGAAAAGACTCAGTTTCATTTTGGGGCTTAGTACATCCAATCCATATGTATGGCCTAAACATTTCCTAGAAAACTGAAAATTTTGCTTAAAATCAGTATGTATTGCCTAGCTACAATTTATAGCATACAGGAGAGTGTATCTTAACTAAAAGTGTGTTACATGTTTGTGTTTCAATATAAACATAATTCAGAATTTTATACTGTGTGTCTTGAACTTTGTGACAAAGAAAGGTTGGTTGTACCATCCCAAAGTATAATGCAAAACTTGTGGATTCACCAAGAATGAAATGTGGTTGGAGTGTAGAGTAAACTTTGGTTTATGATGAAACAAAGAAAATTGGGTCATGTGTCCTCTGCTTAAGCTGTCATTCAGACATCAGAATTATGGCTGATTTCAATAAAATGCAACTGAGACTTTCAACATTTGTATAATTGCTTATGGTAAAATCTTATCCACAGGCACAATGCACATAGGCCAGTTTGTTTAAGACAAGTGTCAGCTAAGTTTACATTTGGGTGATATTAAAGGAAGTAACTGCACTTCACCAACATTTCATCCACTTTTCAAAGGACTCCGTGACAGTCTGAGAATAGTAGATTGATTCTAGTGACTTGCAACATTTATGGTGAAACAAAGCAAAAAGTACACATTTGCAGCACTCATTTTTACATTTGGCCCATTCATTTGTATGTTGCCTTCAGTTGTGTGACATTCTTGATGCAGGCTAATGTGATGCTGGAATACCCATTGGAAGATGCTACTGATCTCTTAGTGAAAAATATAGATGCAGCAAAGAAGAACTTAAGCTATGTAGAGCATGATTTAGACTTTTTGAGGTAAGCCATACTACAATTGCTTCACTCCTATTGTCTGTATAGCCTACATGCAGATTATGGTAAGAACAGTACGCCTTTGGGAAAGCACAAAGCAGGAAACTTCAGGTGTAAAGGTAAATAATTTGTTCCCAGCAAATACTTGGGTTTTAAATTTGACGTTTCAACCAACCACCAAAAACTACAATGATCTTAATGAAATTGCTAATTTTTATGTGGTCTGTATAGTGGTCTATCAGTACTTAGGCTTTATAGTGTCAGATGCTAAGACTGAGATGGCTCTCATCTCCCCGTATATCAGCAGAGGCAACATACAACACCAGACTCACTCAATCTAGATTGGGACTGCATGAAAGCACCAACAGCGGAAATGTCTCACAAATGTCAGACAAGAACAAAGATGAAATGTATAACAAACAAATTTATTATAATATAAGTCAAAATAACAGTAATCTAGTACTCACAGTTCTTTGTGGAACCATATACACATACATATAACACAAGTATAACATTGCTTCTATAGACTATCAATGCAATACACAGCAAATAACAAAGGATGGCTCGACTCTTCTAATAAACAAAAAAACATACTTGTGTGGTGTTGCTAGAAACGTAACCAGAAACGCATAAAATCGAAACACTGGACAACACCTGCACGGACCCGGTACTCCTATCACTGAAATCAAACCACAATTTAGAATCCCCAGTCTGAGAAATGAATTTAGAAATGACTTGCCAAGCTGGAAGGTACTATGCTAGCTGCAGGTAGCCTGAAAGGGTAGTTAGGGGTGGGGATAAAATAAGGAAATGCAGTCATGAGCATTGCAAGCAAGATGGTTGCTGAGCATCACTGCCATTAATACGGTAATGGATGATTAATAAGTAAATTATATGGGTTCTATAAGGAAGCAGTTGTGGCCTAATTGCCTGGGGAGGGTAAGGAAAACTGAAAAATCTGTCAGCATAGCTGGTGTCCAGGCCAAGGTTCTAATTGGCCAGCTTCAGATACAAGCCAGAAGCATCATCACAACAGCCAGCTTGCTTAGTGCAAAACAATTAAAAATTATGCATGTGGGAGAGGGACCTCTGCTGTTGTAGGTAATTTTCAGTTTGTGTGGTTGCAATAGGCAATGATGTAAAAAGTAATAAAATAAGCACATTCTCACATTAACATGTCTTCAAAATAGTACATAAAGGTGTGTAAGGAAATGTATGATGAAAGTATTGTGAAACATTGGCTCCAAAAGGCATATTAATGATTTTTGTCATTTTTTCCCCATAGTCTCTTGAATGAAACTATGTATTTGAGTGATTTAGACAGTAAAGTTGTAAAGGGAATGAGAAACCTAAATTCTGATTGGCACATCAGGTTTTCTTTGCCTTTTCAAATACAAAATTTCTTAACAAGCATTCCTCTAACTATAGTTGTACAGTATATTGTCAGTTATCTTCAGTAATGGACAGGAGAAACATCTGATAAAGCAGAGATGAAATAAAACTTTCTTTGTAATTTCAACTAGTAAATTTACATGTATTTACAAAACATTGCAGCAAAGGTGGTAGCACTCTACTTTGTATTCAGGAGGTCCCACACTGAAATTTTATCTCAGATACTGGCTGTCCTTTCATATTCAGGGTTTTTTGCACTCTCTCTTTGGTATGTGATAGGACAGTACTTGAAAGTGGGCAAAATCAGCTTCCTTCCACCTGTGCCCTCAAGGCATACACAAGGACAAACTTTTACCAACAACATATAACAGCCATGCTTTTTTGTCTTGTTTGACAAAAGAATGCATTTTACTTATTAGTATACACCAAAGAAGATATAAAAATAAAGATACCACTGTGGGAGTGCCAATTAAATACAGATGCATCAGCTGGCATCATGCCATTTAAAGACTTTTCAAGGGTAAACTGTATATGACTTTCCTTTTTATTTGTGGCTAGAAGAGGCTGGGGCAGTTATTTGGGAGCGAATTTTGTGTATTGTTATTAATGTTATTCTGAGTGTCCAGTTTAGTTTGGCACTAGGCACAGCCTGCCACATCTAGGGGGATATCAAAATGGATCTTAGGGAAAGATGGTGTGGGGGTTGGACTAGATGGAAATGACTCAGGAATATACCAATGGAGATTTCCAAAAACCAAGATTACTTTATATAAACTTATAACTACAAGTGTTTAATGTGTTTATTTCATCACAGTTTCACTACTGCATAAAGATGTTATGTTTTTATATGATAAATTAACATGTTTAAGACTAATAAAATAAATAAGCATGCTTTTACGACAGTAATAGTTAGACTGGTGATGAGATTCTTTTCATTCCTCAATGTAAGACAGGATATCTGTCCTTAAAAACCAGCTGCTGCTTTCCCAGCCTATGAAGCAAGATCTTGAGAATCACTCTGTTAATGTATATTAATTGTGTACTGAAATTCTCATGGTGCAGTAATTATGCAAGTCCATTTCTATGTGTGAAGGAGGAATGACAGTAATGTAAATTTTTCAGGGACCAGTTTACAACCACAGAGGTTAATATGGCACGTGTGTACAACTGGGATGTCAAGAAACGACAGGCTGCTAAGTCCTCTTCATCAAAAGTTGAAACTTAATTTTGGCTGAATTAAATTATAGGCTAAGCTTTTATTTGAATGGCTGGTCAGTTTGCAGAACCACTTATTCTAATTATGATGTGTATGGACCTTTTTTATAAGGATTAACTGACTTATATAGGGACATTATTTTATCTGACAACTATTACTAGTCACTTCTTGTTGGCTTGTGTATCATACAAAACCTAGGTCTCTCACTGGCTTGTTCTCAAGCTGCACATCACAGAGGCTGCCAGTTCCATGTGAGTCACCTGCACTTTCTATGTGAATCTGATTGGAAACATGTTTTCATAAAATATGCCACTCTAGACGTGACTTTTTATTCAGTTTTCTGATGCACCTGTTCCACAAAACAATTTACAAATTTCAAGCAACAAGTTCAATTCTAGACAATAATACAGCATGCAGTGGAAGTGTTGAGGAGCAACTGGACTATATTGGTGCTAGATTTGGGACATCTACAATAAAACTGTTTGGTTTGCACAGCAAATGAACTAGAAACTTATGCATTTGCATTCATATACGATAACTGGTTCACAAACTCTATGACACAAACTGTGAAGCAACACATTTTTTTAACTGGTGCCTGTATGAGATACATGATGGATAAATAGACTCCACATTCATGTTGTTTGGTGGTGGAACTTGATTTCATCTCAGTGGATATGTGAATTCCCAGAATAACAGGTACTGGTCTGCAGAAAATCCCATGTTAATCCATGAAGGAGTTTGGTGTGTGCATGCTGTGAGTGTACTAGGATTGTTGGCCTCTTTGTTTTCCCTGGGACCATAAATTCACATCTATGTATTACACATATTCTGACATCATTTCTTGAACATCTGTCTAATCATGCATTGTTTAGAGCATTTTGGTGACACAGTAATAAGCAGGAGATTGTGGCCTTGTTCACCAGATTTGAACGTGTGCAGTTTTTATTGGCAGGCATGTTCAAGGGTAAACAGTAAAGTTACAGTCCTCACATGGAAGACGGTATGAAAGGAAGAATTCAGGATGTAGTGTTGTCTTCAACCTCACCACCAGAACTCCAATGTGCAAGCAACAATATGTTAGATGTTAAATTTCCAGCAAGTTTAAGTCTGTGAGTAAAAACTATTATTAACTGCAGTACATGGAACTGTAACATGTGGACCCTGACTCATGGCAGATTGGAATAGCTGCTAGTAATGCACTGCCAACTTTCATGGAACTGTTTGAGGTAAGAGTGATAAAATTTGTCAGATAAAATGTTCCTGTATTTACCCCTTCTGAGTGCTATTAACTGCTATGGAAGCACACCCTTTCTGTGCCATTAAGAGCTGTCTGTATGGAAGCAAACAACCCAAGCATGGACATGAATGTCACACTCATATTGACAACACTACTAAAGTAAAACAACCTGCGTTCTGTAGGACAGTTTCAGAACATTTTAGTGGCTTCGTAACAGCTTCCTTGCTTATTAGAAATCCATTGTTTCAAAAATAGCCTTATAACCTAGCAAATAAAATTTTCAGTACATTGTGCTGGAAAGGCCCTTGAAAACATACTACTCAAAGGGTCCTTTGGTCAGGATGCAGGAAAATGTATTCTTCGTGAACTTGCAAAAATATTTCTAAAAGGAGCTTTGGTTTCTTGTGAAGGTGTTCCAATTAACATGACTGGTAAACTGCAATACTGTTGTAACTGCAGAGGTTATATGTTGTTAATATATTTGCATTTCTTGACCAGCTTGTTTACTGTTGCTGTGTTATGTCTCTGACTTACATAGAAATTGAACCAAGATGATATCCTATTACTCATGATTTTTAAACCAGGTTGTGTATGTAAGATACAAATTTATATTTCACTTATTTTAAGAAAAAATAAATACAATGTAACATCAAGGCACATTATTTCAGACAGAAAATATGTGTACTCATGGATTTCTCCAGAAGTACAAATCAAATTACATACTGAAGAAATTAATCTAAATATGTAATCTTCTGGCTTCTGCCATGGGGTAAATGAGTTCTTCACTCTTTCGGATATTACACAGTAGTACTGACTGGTAGTTAGCAAAGTTTTGGGACAGATAGGCTGTCCCAAAACATTGCTGACTGACTCCCAGCCAGTACTGTGTAACATCCCAGAAAAACAAAGACCTCATAAAAAATGGTCTTGAATGAACTTAAGCTGGATAGATTCTTCTCAAAGGGACAAGAAAACAACATTAACAGCATAAGACATACATATGTAGCACTATGTCCATCAATTAAATACAACAAACCTCATAACACAACATGGCAAGATATATAACTATATGAAACTGAACAGTATTATTCCTATGTAACATCTCCATTTGAACGTCCTCTGATGACACTTTGTACCCGTATTTTATTCTGCATTATCTTTACTGCAAGTTGAGCCTATATTCAAGGGATGTTGGTTGATATGCAAATCACTGTCCACTAGTTTACACTGTCCTAAAATAGAGAACAATGCAAGTTACATTTTGCACTGCAACAAAACTACATGCGCCATTTCAGGCTTCTGTCATGATGTGCATGAGATCTGTGCTCTTCTGAGATGTTAGGCAGTGTAGAGTGGTAATTCCATGCTGTTGTTTTGGGGAAACTTATCAGTCCCATCTTCAACAGTCAACAAATTTCTTAACCCTAGAAGAGTGCATATCTCACAACTCTACATTATCACAGAAGTGTATGTCTGGTAAAAAAAAATACAGCAACAACAATAACAGCAATGGTGAAAATGATTATTTCACAGCACATCATGCATGCAAAATCTGAAATTGAAGTATGAAGTTTAAGTTAAACAGTATGGAGGAAAAGGACTGTATGTCTCTAAGACCTTCTTTCCTTCACAGTGTAAAAATTTCAAGCCAAGATAATGTCAGTACTGTGTAAAGTACAGCATCCCTTCCCTTCTTCATAATGGCCCATTCTGGTGAAACTTTCACTTAATAACTACCGTTTGTCTTTACTTCATTGGCATGCATGAGTGGAAGAAATACTGTTCCAAATACCATACACCAGTCCTTAACATTCATTTGTGATAATCGCCATAAAGGATCGCTATGCACCCACAAATGAAGCAAAATCTTGCAAACATGGCACATGTCAGAAGTCATAAACCCCTGTTTCTTCCCAAAATAATTGGTACTGGAGTTCTGCTAAGACATTTAATCCATGAAATGCCTGTGGTCTGAAAGTTGTCATGTGGTGCACAATAAAAGCTAAACAAATTAATTGACCCATATGGCATTGAGAAGCAATTATGGTAGATTTGCAAGATGAATACTGAAAAAATTCTTTGTGCAGTTTCACAAGTGGAACAATCAAACATATTGTTTCAGCAGGATTCAGCAGCTGGTAACTATGTCAATGATTCACAACTTAGGGAGCCATTTTTCACAATACAGTTAAGTAATGGCAACCCATATGTATCAACTTTTATTTATGGGGTAATATGAAGGACAAAGTTTACAGAATTCGCTCCTGTATGGAAGAAGAGTTAAACACGTGAAAGTTCCTCAGGAACAACTGTGAGTCAAGGTCCGTCTTCTTGAACAGTAAAAAAGAGTGTATGTGTGTTCAGACAGCATTTTGGCACCTCCTATAACACAGGTGCATTGACTGTGATTGTGTTATGCAGAATGACTCATATTGAGAAAATCCTGTATTGCTTGGTGGTAAGTTTTTGCTGGCAGCCAAGAATTGACAACTGCCCTCAATTTTACCAGTGGATACAGTGTATTTTGTCTTCCTAGCTTCCTTCACTGCATATTGATCGTATTGCATTCAATAATTTAAAATTTTCAGTACTTGCTTCATTACTTTGCTGTACAAAAAACTTAGGCTGGATGAGTGTTTTTTTAAATATGCAACACTGGAGACTAACAGCTGTTGGGTAGTACTGTTTTGAGCCTTACTGAATCATAAAGTATGGTTTACAGAGGACCAAAAATGTACTTCTTATGTATCCCATAAACCATTTCATATTTTACAGGAAGACTTGCATCAATGTGGGGCAGTTCTAATTTTCAGCCACGTGTCAGTAATAAAGTCTGGTTTACATAATGCCATTAGTGGGTTTTCTATGTGTCCCATAAACTCATCGATTTTGTTGAAATGTGGTATGATTTGCATAAAAAATTGGTGAGCAGTTCTAATTGTGAAATGTATTAGTCCATAATATAGAATTCCTTATGTAAGGCTGTAAATATACTTTTGCAAGTATACCATACAGGTGCACATATCAAAATCCAATATGGGAGACTAAACAGTGACAGTTCTTATTTTCAGCCATACTAGTTCACAATAAATCCTAACTAAAGTAAAGTCATAAATTAACTCCTGTATACAGCTGATAAACCTGCAACAAACGTTGAAATATGAGACACACAATTCTGCATTTCATTTTTCACATTGTACATACACTGTTAGTAACTGTGTGTACTATACCCTCTCCAGTTCACAACAAACCCATCAGGGCTGAAATTGTGCAGATAAATAAATAATGACGACTACAGTGAACTCTTTTGTTACACTACAGAAACATTAGTTCTCATGCATGTGTGCAATTCATATTAAAGTTCCCCTTTGCAATGCAATTACACACACTTAAAAGGCCTATATACTTCAGCACTGCATTAAGAGAATACCAGATACCTCTCTTCAATGCTGTATAAATTTAATTGGGACTTTGCTTTTTCATGTGGGAGAATAGGTACACCTATGTTTGGAACTACTCTTAAACCACGCAGTATAGCATTTCATAAATATACGGGTGGCATTTTTTTTCTACATTCACTTCTGGTAAAGACCCAGGTTCAAAACGGCATGAGTGCTCAACAAATTTGTGATGAGACAGGTATTTCTCAGAATTCTTTGGTTTTTACCTGTAAACTATACCACCCACACTTCATAGTTTTACATTAAAAGCATTTAAAAAAACTGAAACTTACAAGAATATAGGCAAACAAAATGATTAATTCTTCTACACAGCTTTTGTCTGCAACATATTTTGCTCTGTAAATAGTTAGCAAGTTATGCTGGAGAAACATACACGTTTTTATGTGAAGTGTCTGTTACTTTTGCCCGACCGTACCAAAAACTAAAATGGCTCACTCCACAGGGATGTCAACATTGCACAAAAGTTAATTATATACATTTTGCATACAATGAGTAATGCAGAGATAAGATTTATTCCAACTTATTGCACTGTTTCTACCATATGCAAGTTAACTCCAACCTGTTCTGGCTAACATATGTAGCAATCAGCAAGGAGTACAAAGGCCATATTCAGTTAAAAATTTGTAACACAGTCAAAAGAGTAAGGTAAAATATGGATTTTAAGTTAATTACAATATGCCAATATGAGATAGATGATGTATAAGATAACAGGACTTTTTTTTTTGCATCCAAGCATGTTTCCATTTTCACTAGAAGGTTTGAAATAACAGAGTTACAATAATTGTTAAGATTATATTAAAATTTTGTAATAAAGAACCATTACAAACTTTGCTTACGACAAAGAAAGGTTTTACTTGTACATTCAAGTGGTTGTATATTACACCATTTAAATATAACTTTAAAAATTATTTTAATTCTATTTTTACAGACTTTCTACTAATAATGAAAAGAAGATGCGAAAAAAAAATTTATCACCTGCATCCCCATACCTTATACATTGTCTGTCGCACAAGAACAATTTGTAATTAACACTGAAATGTAAATTTTACCTTAATCTTTGGTGTTATATATTTTTTAACTAAATATCACTTGTGTATGTAGTCCCTGAAGATGGCTACATATGTTAGCTGAAACATGTTGGGAGTAACTGGAATATGACAACCTGTACAATAAGTTGGAATAGATCCCATCTGTACATCTCTACAAAGAGAGTATACACCTCTGTCAGTATGGAAACACCTTGGAAATAACTGCTACAATTTTGTTACTATGATTACTTGGAACCAAACTTTACCATTGCATGCTCATTCTTGTGTGTCAGGGGCTGCAGCTAGTTCACCTTCTCCTCCTTCAGCAACTGGTGCTGGATTGTTATTTGCCTGTGACTCTGCATTTCCATTTCCTGGTCCTTCATATTGTAACAGCTTTTCTTTAAGTGCAGTGTTTTCTAGTTCCAGTTCTTCTACTTTAGCTTTAATGGACTCCAATTCAACTCTCATTGCTCCTATGTCCTCTGAATCAAGACCATGACCAGCTAAATGCTTGCAAACATACCTATACCAGCATCAAGGAACTTACAACTTCAAAGTGTAGTACAAAAAATTCAGAGCACCTAATTCAATGGGGGCTGGGATAGTATAGTCAGTATAGCAACTTTCTACATGCAAAGTGAGCAGGGATTCAAATCTTGGTAGGGAGTAGGAGATTTTCTCATCATACCCAACCACACCAGCCCGGGACCACCCAGCCTCTTCTACAAGAGGTACCAGGGCTCTGTGCCAGGGGCATGCCACTGACCACCCACCCCATTTACAGCCAAAATTAAGCATGATTAAAGGTCTAGATGTACTCCCCTATGTGCCTCCACTGGCATGTTACAGGGGGACGTTTACCTGTACCCAATTTAATAACCTAAAACATCTAATATACAAAACTTTAATTATGAATTACACGATTTAACCTGAATTATGAATAGTAGTCTTCTTGACCTCTTCTACAAAGAGCCAAATGCAGTATTAAATCAGATATATATATATATGTACACAGACACACATGGGGTGATTCATGAGTTGTGGGTATTACTATATGAGATGAATTCCTAGGTCTTTGTGATCAAAGCAGTATCTGGATATATAATTTCATATGAAATGTGGCAAGAACCAAATATCCAGTTGTGCAATACAAACAAAATGGGTCTGTGGAGGTTGTAGGTTGAGTACATACTTATTTCTTCATACACGATACAGAAGGAACACACTCCCCAGTGATAAATGAACTAACGATACTACGGCTACTATTTGCAGACAATTAGGATGTTAGCATATTTTACACATTAACCCTTTAAACGCCGAGTTAAATCCCAACTGTAAGTCCCAGCTCGCCGCACTTTTCTTCAGGGTATTTAAATTTTGCGCATGATATTCACAAAACCTTAATATTTCGAGAACTAAACTGGATAAATTTGTGAAACAAAAAGCATTTTGTGGGGAAGGAAACAGACACTGCTCAGAATGCCTTAAAAATGCTGTAATTTCCTTACTGCGTAATGGAGAAGGTAAGTTTCTAAACGAACTTGTAAAAATCCATGTTCTTTTACTTTCATTGCTGTCAAAGGCTTCATCTCTTTGTATGGAGGACGGACGAATAGATGTCTTACAAGTTGGTCTTTGTATGGTAATCTTCAAAACAGTTTCGATCAACACA
>Ga0131853_10011830_pt1 | contig 15968 bp, 14 predicted proteins | sample TergutLab28metaG_FD_92764 | JGI IMG/M metagenome (GOLD analysis project Ga0131853, IMG submission 92764) | Labiotermes labralis P1 segment gut microbial communities from Petit-Saut dam, French Guiana - Lab288 P1 (version 2) (version 2) | ecosystem: Host-associated > Arthropoda: Insects >...
ACAGTTGTGCTGTGCTGTTGTACGGTTGTGCTGTGCTGTTGTACAGTTGTGCTGTGCTGTTGTACAGTTTTGATATGCTGTTGTACAGTTGTGCTGTGCTGTTGTACAGTTGTGCTGTGCTGTTGTACAGTTTGATGTGCTGTTGTACAGTTGTGCTGTGCTGTTGTAGAGTTGTGCTGTGCTGTTGTACAGTTGTGCTGTGGTGTTGTACAGTTTGCTGTGCTGTTGTACATTTGTGCTGTACTGTTGTACAGTTGTGCTGTGCTGTTGTAATGTACAGTTTACGTCAGATTTGACTAAGATGCGTGAGACTGGAGGCAAGTGTGGCACGCATGAGGATAGACCTGAAGGAAAGAGGTAAATTCGAAGACCTGAACGAAGATGAGAGGGTAACACTGAAACTCGTCTTAAAAAATGGGATTGAAGGGAGTGAACTGGATTGACGAGGCTCAGGATGGGGACAAGAGGCGGGCTGTTGTGCAAACAGTTCCGCAAAATGCGGGGAATTTCTTGATTCGCTCGGGAACTCTCAGCTTCTCAATGAAGACTGTGCGACATGGAGCTATATGCATATGGAAGTACTCTTCCGTTATCTATTGCAGAACACATGTAACTACTGCAGCACTTGATGACAAGTCTTAAGGCTCCTTAAATTACTTATGCGTTTTCATTCAAAATGGAAGTTTTTACCTTATTGTTGTGAAAGGAATTCAGCTGATTTAGTTTTATTGACGTAATAATAGGAAAGTTTATTTACTAAGTAAAAGCAGAGTGGAAGCATCCTTAAGAGAAATTGTGAAACATTTTAAATTGGTCATTAATCTTCCAAAACTTAAGCGCTGACCTGTAAGAAATAAAGACTTTCAGCTTTCGCAGTAACTTTTCTTCTGAACTGGCGCGGCTGATCGACTTATAGGCTTCGCAAGAAATACAAGTTTTTCCACACCATTTAACTACTGACGGTCAGATTCCGTTTCGAGGAAAAAGGCGCAGTCAGCATCAAATTCGCAGAGGACTACTTCTCTGCTTGAAGGAAGACGTGGACACACGTTTCCTTATTGTGTAACTTGTAAACACAGAGCAGACTCTTCAGCTGTAAATATTTTGAGATCATTACTTCACTTTTCGTGGTGATACGCACTCAACCTGCCTGCTATAAATTACATTAAGTCATACCAATATAACTGTTATAAACAATTTGATGATGGTAATTTTCTATACTATATTGACCGTATTTTTATTTACTGAATTATAGAATGATGACATAACCGCTTTAAATACGATGTTTGATAGTTAACCTTACATGAAAACAACTTTTGTAAATACGTGCAGCGAATTATGATCCATACTGCTGAATCTAATAGCAAAAAACGTGTAATTATTGTGACGTAAATCATAAATGCAATGACCCGAATGTCTGCTATTATCTGCATATGACCAAAGTTCCTATCCATTGAAATGTTATGCTGTAAGTATTATAGATTTATATTACAGCTGAACTTTCTGATCGGGGTCACCTCTAACTAACTTCATTTTTACAAACGACATTAAGGTTTTTCATACGTCACTGATGTAACCGGTACGCTTATCGGCCATTTGCTTTACTCGCTTCGGTCACACAAAGAACACAGCAATGATTAACAATAATATATTCCAAGTGTCAATACTACAAGAGATGCCATATGCCAATATTAACCGGAACAGTTACAGTGTGCCAATATTAGCGGTAACAGATACCACGTGCTATTATTAAAAGTAACAGGAACGATGTGTCACTATTAACAATAACAGATGTCACGTGTCATTATTATTAGGTGTAACAGTTACCGCTTGTAAGTATTGAGAGTAACAGCTGCCACATATCAGTATTAGCAGTAACAACTGCCACGTTTCAGTGTTAACTGTGATAATAAGTGTTAGCGTTGCCACTTGTTTACCTCTTAGAAGTCAGTATTGCTTGTGTCGTCTCCCTTGTTTTGAGCAGCCGGAGTACAGTGATCAGTACGGTGGCTAGGCTGCAGACTGGGCGATCCGGGGTTTGAATCTCGGCAGAGGCAATATGTTTTTCTCCTCCAAAACGTGCACACTGGTGCTGGGCCCCATCTAGTCCCTATTCAATGGGTACTGGGTTTCTTCACGGGGTTAAAGCGGCCGGGACGTGAAATTGGCCACTTACCTCTAGCTAGTGCCTAGGTTAAGGATAAATGGCGCAATTCCTCTGCATGACCTCATGGCGTGTACAGTGACAACTTTACTGTTTGTCCTACTTTTATATCTACAGCGCTACTTGTATCGTCTTTCGACGTATCGGTTAGGGTCGTAACAAGCGTGGATCGAAAAGAGACACGTGAAGATGCCTATGGTTATGCTTTTCTTACGCAAACTAGGAAATTTATGGAAAGACAATTTTGACTGTTCTGTTGTTTACATTGTTAAAGGGACATGGAATTCAAGCGGCTGTGTAGCACGAGGCCTACTAAGTGTTTTAACATTCAGTCTGCATTTTGTCCAGAAGGCGAAATTGAGTTTCGTTTGATTCTCAGGATACGCGGCAAACATTGGATTAGCCGCTTGACCTTTGTAACGGAAAGACAATGTTTTAGTTCGAAGTACGGTATCAGTGATTTTGTACATATATCTAACTTAAATTTGTTTCCAAGAATTAATGATATAAAATAAGAAATTATCCGTTTGTTACAAAGGTGATAGCGAAGCGACGGAAAAATTAAAGTGAGTTTTAGAAACAATGAAGTGTGATAATATACAAAGGTTTCGGGTATTTTATGGTCAAATCCTTGGGCTGGTTCCTATGGCTCCTGTGGCTTCAGTGAGGTGTTTCAATGGAAGATACTCTCTTCAGCTGCACTTACGACACCAAATTGACAAACAGTACTATTTTAGCTGTTTGAGATTTGAGTTTCTGAAGGCAGTGACAATAGAACAGAATTTACTGTATTCCGAGACGCGGTACCCTGGTAGAATTTAGCCGCGTTTTAAGGAACCTGCTGTTTCCATTTTCATGGCAGAAGAATATTCTGCAGGTGGAGGCAAAAGGTTCATCCGAAATGCTTGTAAATATTTACCAGACTCTGCGATGTCACATCCGGAGACTTTTATATGCGGTTTAACTAATAAATTCATATGACGAGAGCAGAATTTGCTTGCTAGTGATTTAGCGTTGCAGAGTGTGGCGGAATGAAACCCTGAGCATAGCTGCGTAAGATTCTGTGTCTTATCACAAGCTACATAAAATTATATTCTGTGTGTCATCACAGGCTTCATAAAATTAAATGCGTTTTATTTAGCAACGGTCTCAGTTGCTAAGAATGTTCGGCGTCGGTAATAGGTGTGTGAACGCGTGTGGAGCACTGGTGGAACGATATTGACACAGAGACAACCAAAGTTCTCGTGTAAAATCTCGTATAAAATCTACAAATCTGTCCACCATAAGTCCCATGTGGTCCTGGGATCCACCGTGACAGGCCGGCAACTGCCTGATTCATGGCCCGGGCCACCATGCATAAATTGAACACTTCGAATGAGCATGACTTCGAGGAATATGTTCGAGACAAATACCATATTTGTACCTTGCCTCATTTAATTAGGGCTTAGCACTGTGACCTGTGACGTATTCAATGAACGTTAGTTTCTTTGTGGGGATATTTTACATTTTAAACATGGCACAACAACATTTGTTTGCTACCTGATCAACGTAAGAACGAAGATCAGTTATCGACGGTCGTTGCAAAATTTAAACTTAACAACAATCCATTTTTATTTGATAACTTGCCCAAGACTTGTACTTTGGCCTACAGAGAAGAAGGAACATGCTGTACAGTTAACAGAACAGCGTGATGAGGTCATTATGCTTTCCGCTTTCGCTTTTTGCTTTCAACAAGCAGGGATGCCGCTCATTTGATCTCCACCATATAAAGACATGACTGTATCCAAAGCAGCGTAATGGTTTCACACTGTCACCGCTAGTCGCTGATATGAGGTGTGATATTTTCATTACCACTTCTCTCCATTATGAAATGTATTAAGAAAAAGCTACCATGGCGATGGAGGTGTCGGCGTAGTTACCTTTTATAACACATGTCATGGAACCTTTTAAAATGTCGCGATAAGATCGCTTGCTTGTAATGGCTTGTCTCCAGACATAGCTGGAGCAGGCACGGACATAAAGGTCAGGATCATCAGAGTGGTTGGTAGTCGCTCCTACTTTGGAGTCGATCTGCAGCCCCACGTTGGTATGTCACTATAAACCGAGACAGTGGATGAACACAGGGGCGATTTTTAGTGGTACGGATGATGAGTTGAGAGCTAGGTTTGCTCAACATGACGACATAATGATATTTTATAATTTTAAACAAATGCACTCGTAGAGGGAACATAAATGTAAATTGTATTTATGCTTTCATATTCTCTTGTATATTTATGTTAAATTTTGTTCTCAACAGCCGTTATTACAACACCGCTCGTGTTCTGTAGTGTATGCTGTTTACTTAGAAGTGTAATAATGGAAGCTGAATAAATGTTGTTCTTCGTCAGAATCGAAATCGAAGATAAGAGGACTGAAACAGGACGACTTCCTTGTCTTCTGTTCATGAGTGTTACAGGCGCGGTGTAGGCCTGTGTAGAGACATTTGACTCAGTCACCATGTTCCACCAACAATAACTGTTAGAAGACTGAACTTCTTCTAAATTATACATGAAACTTTTGTTCGCACCTCGCAGACAACACATCAAAGCAATCCATTAATATTAGATTTTCAGGTAATCTCACGGCAATCATTGCTCAGATTATGTTGTGGCTTCTGTGCGGTGTGGTACAGTGGGTTTGTTCTGATGTTTGGAGGCAGGGAGCTGCCTCCGCCTGCAGAGTGACAGAGTTTAGTTCGTGTGAATGCTGAAACCTGCGGTGTGCAACTGTTAGTACAGTTTGAAATAGCTACGAATAAATATTGTTAAGGTTAGGTTTACTACAGATCAATGACACGAGGATATCTAAACATGTCTTGTTCAACGGTCATAGCAAGGAAAACTAATTTGCTTTATTCGAAATGCTGGGATGTGTGATTTAAATACCTGTTTGAATGGAGAGAAGTGAAACTTCTGGGTCGAACATTGCATCTCAACTGAAAGTCGTCAGGTGTCGGAATGTTGAAGTCTGCTGGAATATTACACCACACCAACCGGTAAATACGAATTACCGGGATTTCGGAGGAATGTTCTGCGACAATCCATCAGGACATAGCGGCCCACTCCTCGGGATAACATCCCAGATGACTTTTAGTCTTCATCATCACCACTATGAAAGGCCCAGATCTCGATCTGTGTCAGATGTCGCCCCTCAGATTGCTGAGAAGTTATTTCCTTGATACATTTACTAAGACAGTTCCACCTCAGCTGTGCTGCCGGTACCAGTTTCGTTGTTTTAAACTGAAATGTTTCCTTAACCTGTTCTGTCCCTACTGCGAAATATGTGGGTGTATGGCTGAACGCGTAGAAGTAAACCAGCCAAATATAGATCCCCCCCGCCACCTTAGTATGTTTTGTACGAAGTGAAAAAGGCGTCTTGTGCAGAGAACACCTCATTCCATCCCTCCATCCATTTATGACGTGCTGTCAGCGACTAAAGCATTTGTCGGATCTTCGTGCTATTCACTGCAGGAGTTGTTTACAAAAAGCTGTCGGAAAATGTCAGTGTCGTGATTGTCTCAGTGACGGTCACACCTTAAGTAGGGGTGTAAATTGATTGCAATCCGTACTTTCTTAGCCGACTTGGTTGACACTGGGCACAGCAGATGTCCACATAATGCCGTTAGGTAATTGTGAGTTTCGAGACAATTATTACAGTGAAATGTATGTACTTCTATATAAAAAAATTTTGTGTATTACACATGCAGTCGAACACAACTATATTTTACCTAGTAGTATAATAGGAATACAACTACATGTTTCGGCCCTATATGTGGGCCATCTTCATCAGGTTGAGATTCAACTTACAGATCAGCTATACAAGATGTGTGGGGTGTTTTCCTGGGGGTTGGGGGGGGGGGACGAGATCTCGTTGTTTCAATAGTGGGTACCATGACTGAGGGCTGTTATAAGCGGATTTTTAGTTGTTCATGTACACATGTCAAGTGGGTTACTATTCTAAGGGTATGCTATAATTGAAATCATTAGTAAAATATACTTTAAAATACTCAAATTATATTTAAAAATTATATTAGCATGCTAGTTTTAAGTAAAATTTTAAAGTATAATTTGAGTATTATAAAGTATATTTTACTAATGATACCAATTATAGCATACCCTTAGAATAGTAACCCACTTGACATGTGTACATGAACAACTAAAAATCCGCTTATAACAGCCCTAGGTCATGGTACCCACTATTTAAACAACGAGAGCTCTTTCCCCCCCCAACCCCCACAAAACACCCCACACATCTTTTATAACTGATCTGTAAGTTGAATCTCAACCTGAAGATGGCCCACATGTAGGGCCGAAACATGTAGTTGCATTCCTACTGTATTACTAGGTAAAATATAGTTGTGTTCGACTGTACGTGTAATACACAAAATTCTTTGATATTTATCCAACACAACGGGGATGAGGCACCTTAAAATTGTATAGACTTCTTTTACGGGTCTAAACGAAAATCCGTCCGAATTATATACAATTTTCATCCTATTGGAATAAAGTTAGGTAGAGGAGATATACACTGAAATTGATTGATTGGCTGTTGGTTTCGTCAAAAGTGGGTACTGTACTTAGGAAAGTAAATGGATTTATATACGCACTTTATGTATTTATTTTCCTATTTGGCTGAAATTCAGTATGCGATACACAGTGCCGTTTAGCCTTCGCGAGTATGGTGAAAATCGGCGCACGGAAAGCCGTACTTCTCTTGTAGGCTTAGATGAAATTGCATTTACTCGTGTACGACTTTCCGAAAGTAAAGAACGCCTTTCGTAGTCTGTCTACTGCGTCACGGGGTGCACCATCTGCAGTCGCGCCGTAACAAACATGTGCGGTACCGTGAAGATCTCCAGACCGCATAAACGAATTGTCTGCTCTTTGTTCAACACACTGACATAAATAACGTATTTTGCGCAAAGCATTATGGGAGCGAATACGATAACTTTAAATTACTTTGAGTTCCATGTGGCAAGGAATGTATGCCTTAACACTGAGGCGCGTTCGTACATTCATTGTTGCAGTGGAACAGTATTACACATTCTGAGTGTGTACTTGTAGCCTTAGTTATCTAGCATGCATTGCGAATGCGCAGTATTGTCATCTATGGCCTATCCGTCTCTAGTATATTTTTCCACTTTATCTCATAAAACGAAACGATTTTCGAGAAAAGTTATTGAACATAAAATGTGTGATTTGATCTTCCCTGCAACTTTTGTCTGAAACATTTCTCATTCTAAAAAGAAATGGGAGAAATATGATTAAAAACGTATGTTAGTGTTAATTTGCAGTACCCGTTTTTCTGGTCAGATTTTAATGAAACTTGAATTTGTCGACAGATTTTTGAAAAAAAAATACTCAAAATATCAAATTTTATGACAATCCGTCCCGTGGGAGTCGGATTGTTCCATGAGGAAGGACAGACCGACATGACAAAGCTAATAGTCGCTCTTCGCAATTTTGCGAATGCGCCCACATAATCGTATGTATCAAGTGTGGGTCCCAAGCCAATCGCTTATGAGAGTCCCAGCATTCTTTAACCTTTTGAAGCCTAACGTCAACTATAATGGTCGTACCGCACCGTTAACCTCTGAAGTTGCATTTTATATATTTATTCAACAAATATAGTTACTGAATATTTTAAAAATGATATATATTCTCCGATTTTTTCTCTTCAAAATGCAGTTTGTTTCATAATTCTAACATATTTGGTTCCTGTATTATTCACATTTTATGTACAGGGTGTGCTAAAATTTAAAAAAATAATTCCGGCGCCAAAAGGTTAATGTGTCAAACAAGTCGCTTCCAGACATTCTAAGCCTGCATTTTAAGACAATTCATTTTAAAAATGTTATAGCCAGAACTGGGCCTAACCGAAACTCCAGAGTGCACCGGGTGGCTCGCGAACTACTTTGTGCTTAAGTGTGTGACGTAAAATGATGAGGTACGCTATTGGTGTGTGGATTTCTCCGGCTTTAAACATTATAAATGAAATGAAGATAGTATGTTAGAACACCGTGACACTTCCTAATAAGAGCTGTGGCCTAATCTAGGCTTGTACAGACAGCCCACATTAAGCACGTGGCGGGATGAAAATAGTCATTTTGTAATCGTGATACGAGGAAACATGTCAGTCGCATAAAGGAAACACACCTTCAGGGATACTGAATCAAGTGTGAACATAATTACATTTTCATGGTTATAATAGGCTGAAAGACACACTGGGAAACTTTTTCAAAGTCTACAGTTAAATCTGGCCGAAGCTCCGCTGTGGCTTTAGCATATGCCTACCTTTATCCAGGTGGTAGCATAAGGAATGGTGTTATGACTGCGGGCCATATTAGGACGGGGTCCGTATTTAGCCGGTTTAGGCTGTACGTATGGACGTATGCACAAGTTATGCGTAGCCTGCATCATACGCCCAAGAATGGGGTGTCTGGAAATAGGCCCTGTAGCATTGCTTCACAAAACACTTATTTGCTGTAGCTGATATATAAAGTACTGAAATTGATATATTAAGGAGCTGAAACGAAAAATACTTTTTAACCATGAACAGGAATTTGTAATTTACTATTAACCTCATGAATTCACGATTAGAGTATGTGATATATAGTAATGTAATATTTTGGATCAAGAATTGGTAAACTCGTGTGATCACCATTATTTGAAACGTCGCAAAGCGTGGAAGTGCTTGATTTGCTTGTTAGGTCTGTTTATGAGAGAAAGAGGAGGGGGGGAGGGAGGGAGGGAGGGAGGGAGGGAGGGAGAGAGAGAGGGAGGGAGGGTGGGCATTCATTAAGCACATTCGAAATGAAAACCAAATGTCACGATTAACTTTCTTACAGACGGGATTGCATAAAGTATGGGAATCGAATTATTCGTTAAACGCCGCTACCGATACGCGAGTAAACAGTCTTAGCTGTATCCGAGACAGAATCTGATCCGAAGTACTCATATGGAACTCTTCCGGACGCTGTTTCTAATAAATAAATCTCGTTATAAGTGACATAATCAGTATTTATCCAGATGGTAGCCGTCTCTAGTTTCTACTTTGCAGCAGATATGGTCAGTGTTTTACAAGGCAGAACAAGAGCGCAGTGTTGGGTGTTGAGAACCGGAAGACATTCATCGATCGAGATAGTGGCAGTAGCAGCAAACAATTAAGACCCTCCTGTACAGTACAATGCCGCTTTCTGGTCTCTCAACTTTTACTAATCTGAATTCAAAACTGAAGTCTTCTATGACCCACTAACCCTCTTGTTTCTTTTTCATGCTGCAGATCTGCGAACTGAGACAGTAAACAGTAGAGAGTATTGCTCATGTTTGTTCAGCAGTGGAACATACTGTAGAAGCAGGTTGCACTAATTCAATGTCTACGTGAATATTGTGCATTACGGTCTGCTAGAATGTGGCCGCTTGTCGTTTCCAGGAACTTGTGGTCTTCAGTCTCTATGGAAGCCATTCTGCTGCGTTCGTTACTAAATAAACTACATTTATACCGTTATTTTGATACAGTTTGTGCCTTTACACGTGTGTTACATGTTTCGGCCTGTACTTAGGCCATTATCGAGGCCTGATGATGGCCCGAGTACCGGCCGAAACGTGTAACACACGTGTTAAGGCACAGTTTGAATCCAAATAAACCTGTGTTCTGTTTGACTGAATTAGTGTAGTTTATGGTGGTCTTCATATTCATAATGTATATATATATCACGAAGATGGAAGCAGCAGATTCCTACCAAAAGCTTCTACCGTCTGCTCGATTACACAGCGTCATATCCCAGAAGACGCTATGGAAACCTAACGTCTGATCCGTCAGTCTGTCACCGTTGTAGTACTGAACGAAAAATGTTGTGTGAAAAAACTGCGAGTCTGAAATGCCGATTGCGATGCAGTAAAAACACAACTGTGTCCATAAAACGGATGAGGTTACAGAGGCAAATCTTGCGGTTAAGTTCATGGAGAGCAGAATTCCAGTGAAACGAGTTTAGAGGAAAGGAAAGAAAGAAAGAAATTAAGTAAACTAATTAATTAATTTCGAGACAACTCCACTTCCCTACTGGGCCTGTGTAGACTTATTATCCATTTTATATACTACAATTATCGTGGGAGGTACTTTATTTAATTTTTAAGACGAATTAGTTAAATAAAATTCTGTATCGATAGGTCAAATATCGGATATAGCCTCAAAGTTTTGTCGTTATCATATTTGCTGTTACTAACCGTTTCATCACACTGAACACCGCACCTGCCACATTCTGCGCTTAACTCCGCACCAGTCTACTTAAAGTCAAACAGCATAATGAAGTATGAAATGCTGTCTTTTTAGGTGCTTTTAAAAAATTGTGAAAAGCGACTATTAGCTTCATCATGTCTGTCTGTCCGTCCGTCTGCGTAGAACAACTCGGCTCCCACTGGAAGGATTTTCTTGAAATTTGATATTTGAGTATTTGTCGCAAATGTGTCGAGAAAATTCACTTTCCATTAAAATCTAACGAGAAAAACGGATACTTTACCAATACGCATTTTTTAAATCATATCTCGCTCAATTCTTCTTGAAATAAAAAATGTTTAGTAATAGAAGTTGTAGGGGAAATCAAAACACATATTTTTTGTTCAATAATTTTTCTTTTTAAAAAATCGTGTCGTTTATGAGATAATGTGGAAAAATATAATACAGCCGGACAGGCCACAATTGACAATATGGCGCAAGGTCATTGCATCCTGGGTACGTAAGGCTACAAACAAACACTGATAATATGTAAGACTTATTGCTTTTCTACTGCAACAATGGTTGCACGAACGCGCCTCATTGTTATTTTATACGCACATTGTCTGTCTTTTGTTTATATTGCGCTCACAAAATTATATCACTTCGTATATCACATCTGTGATTAAGTGGAAAAAGAGATCGTAGGGGCACATTAACGAATATGTTTGAAGATTTCTTTACTGGTAGGTTCTGTTCTTTATTATTAATTATCGGGGGTAATGATAGGGGGGAGGGGGTGCACGGATAGCTGAGAAACACTGATAAACCAAACCAGATACTGTATAAAAATGAGACTAATACATACATAGCTTACCCTTATCGCTTACTTAAATACTCTGTCATGTTTTTTGCCTTCGGGATTCCCAAATGAATCTTCTACTATCGCCGAATTTACACGAGGACGCGCGAAAGATACCAGTTACTGTATTGAGGATATTTTACGATCGCGTACGGTTAATCCGTAAACCGAATAGTCCACGCACGGATAAACGTGGTTACACTGTAATGGTAAAATATATTTCGGGGCTGCTTTCTATTCGGCCGAACCAGTGACACTGCGTGTTACAGTCTTAAATGATTTTGTAATTTGCAGGCAATATAACAAACTGAACTTGCTCCGTCATTTGTGAAGCGGGTAAGTTATTTATACATAAAATTACCTTTCTTTGGCTGAGACGAACAACATTTATAGATCCTTACTCTCGATTTTGTGTCTCGAGAATTATTTTGGAGTGTCGATTCGAGGTACAAGATGCTGGTATTCCATTTACCTTTTATTTAATCTTCATGAGTGTGTGAAAATGAGAAACAGAATCGAAGCGACTGTTTGCTGGGAATTTCCCGCTGCGAACAAAAAGACAAGCAAACAAAGAAATGAAACGCTGTGGTTATTACAAGAACAAGCCTGAAAAATAGGTCGAAAACGAAGGTGAGGTTCTTAAGGTTCTGAAATAGGACACCCCTGTTTTCAATTTAGTTTAGAAGAAGAGCCTCACATCGGCTGTTCGTACATTACTGCTGTGCAAAAAGTTGCAAAAATGAAACGTAAACAGCTAATACAAATTGGAGTTCACAAGAGTGTAAGAATTCACTAGCTATAGGTTCAATTTGTTACGTATCTGGTACCATATTTTCTGTCCTTGTGGGTGACAAGTACACACTATATCAATGAAGTTAAGTTTTTTAAATTGCTAAGGCATAATATACTTGTACACTGCAAATATAAATACGAAGTGTAGAAAGGTCTTGGTAATTATGTAGCTTTAAATTGAGTTTTAAAAATTCACCCTGAAAGCTAAATTTATTTTTATCTGCGCTCCCTTCTTCTATAGACGATTTTTTTCTTTCATAAATGTCAAATTTATTTATTTTTTTCTCCAACACAGAACCGTTCACAAAGAGGTTAACTCTGGTTTCTCCTATTAAGCGTCTTGTTCATTTTGCTACATACGTGTGGGAATATGAGAGAAGAAGGAAGGAGAGAGAAAATTATACGAAGAGAAGTTCCTTTATTTGTGCTCTTCTTTAATACTTTTGGGGTGACACAAATAATCGCTTAAATCCCAAGCGCAGGTTTAAGTATTCGAAATTTGTGCGATACTTCCCTGCCTCCCAGGTGTACCGCACATGCAACAACAGAATGTACAGCTTGGCAGCGTGCGCAGTTTGTTTTAGGGAGTCAACGGAGACATTATCCTGAGAATTTTATAAAATCAAGTGAGAAGGGAAAAATGTCACTTGGACATCCTACACCCCTCGGTCCTCCAGGTCTACATTTGCGCATATTGACTCGGTCCTCCAGGTCTACATTTGCGCATTTTGATTTCAGTGGAACGTAATTAGAACTTATTTTGTAGACGATTAAATTTCATCCGATGCTTGTTGTTGATTGATTGATTATGATGATAATGATGATTGTGGTGATGGTGGTTATATTGTTGTACGAAGAGGAGCCATGCCAATCCCTTCAGACATTATTGGAATGATAAGGCAATGTTTTGCACTTGTAACACGATGATTCACTCTTCTTTCATTATTAAAACAGCCTTCTTTATTTATGCTATGTTTGTGCCCCCAAACTGAGAATTCATTACGTTCCTGGGACGGCCTTAAGCTCTTCACTGAAAGCGTATGGTCTGAAAGCCGGACTAGGAAGGACAGTCTTGTAAAATAATCTGCATATGAGGGTCTGGTGAAGTGACTTTCGGCTTACACAGTGATCTGTGCTGAGATGACATATCCTCTGTGAGGGTTACCAGACTCCACCCTTCCGTTCTGCGAAATCTTCACGACAAAAGGTAAATTGAAACTGAAGAGGAGGGGGAGGAGATTTCTATCCAAGCTCCCCCATTCACTCAAACTGTTGACAAGAGTCCTCCATCTGTGGACATTGGACGTCATGATGAGAGGCTTGGGCAAGTACCCTTCTTCGCAAAACTTAAACCAATGGCATCGTTTTTTACTTAGCTGTCCAATGATGACGGAAAGGTTTATGAAAATAAGTTCATCCCACACTCCAGTGTGTAATAAAAGGGGTTGTTGGAATTATGAAGGTTTCAGACATAATAACGAAGCCCTCTTTAGCAAAGGTGCTCTCTGTCAATATACAATAGTTGCCAGGACACAAATGCTGACGCGGTACAGTATATAAAAAGCTTATCTCTCTCTCTCTCTCGCTCTTTCCTTTTCGTGTCCTAGTTCAATCTGTCTTTTTCCTTTCTCATGGGAATCAATGTAATCCGCAGAGCTGTGATGATTCTTATACCGGGGAGATGTCCTCCTACAGACCCGTGCAAGCGGCTGATGCAACCTCTGTCATTTGTTCATTGAGGCATACGTAGTGTGCACCATTCAATAAAGGAGAGGGAGAAGCAATACTAAACAGAGACTGTGCTCCTTCAACCCAGCAGACATGTTGGATGTAAGCTCCCTGTTCAAACAGCTGTAGCCCGACACACTGTACCACCCTTGTCCCTCCCCTTCAAACCTCTGAATTGAAAATCCACTTCACCTTTTCTATTGTGTAATAACTAGAGGGAAACCCCCACCCTCTCTCCCTCTTTTATATAATCCACCCACCCCTAATTTTTGTTGTATTCAACAATTCCATTTCACTTCTGTGTATGCATCCTCCCTCCTGTAGTCCCCTCCGTGTGTCGCCGAGGGGTTGCCAACAACGTAACAATCAAAACCTCACTGTATTCAACAAAAGACGTACAAGTCCTGTGTGTTGTCATTGGGTGTCGTTCGATTCAAGAGGACACGCCGCGACAGCCAATGGGAGTGTCCTCAGCGAGCGGTGTGATAAAAAGAGCAGCCCAAATCGCTGATAGGGTATTGTCATCTGCTTACAGAGAGGGGACAAGTTTGAACTGCATCTGCTTGGAACTGGTGACATACACCTTGTGAGGACGAAGAAGCTCACAAGATGGCGGAACATCCTGATATTAAAAGACAAGGCTTGATAAACAAGATACATCGTCGTTGACCTGAAAACCTTGAGCATATCCGTCTTTACGACGCCACGATAACAGTAGATAGCTAAAAGCTACTGCGCAATTCCTTGGCCTAAGTTTCCGCAGTATAAAGGAGTGAAATGTCAGCGACTGTTATGAAAAGTGTTATTACCTGTATAACACGTCTAGGTGCATTGCACTGTAGTCAAGGAAAGATACATACTATTTACTGGACCGTCCGGGGATCGAATTCGAATTTATCACTGCTTCAAAACGTTCACACCGGTTCTGGAACCCATCCAGCCTCTTGTTCAATGGGTGCCGGGGTTCTTTCCCGGAGGTAAGGCGGACATGAAGTGAATTTAACCGTAAATATTCATCCGGTGCCGAGATTACTAATGAGTGGAGTTATACCCCTACTCGCACTGTGTCCCTCTATGGACAAGGAAAACTTTACTTATGTATGTACGTATGTTTATGTATGTGTTACGTATGCATGTATTACGTATTTATGTATTACTATGTATGTGTATATATATAATACGTGCATACACAGGTGTGTCTTTTTTGTGTTTTTGAGCATGGCAGGTATCACGGGATGTGCTGGCGGTTGCAGAGTTTCTGTGCAATGCAGCTGTCGTGTTAACGTACAAGATATACATTTAAACCAACAGGCTGCTCCAACTATTGTGCACATATCCATCTACTGTAAATCATACACTGACGTACTTAACGATAGTTTTATTACTTATTTGGGAAGAAACAAAAGTTAAACGTTAGTTTTGTGTAATTGTATACTCCCTGATGGTGGGGCTGTTAGGGCCGAAACATGTAAGATTTGACGTATTAAAACATAAATGTGATTGTAACGAATTGTGTTCATCTGTTGGTTCACACTGTAACAATACAAGAGACATTCTGTATATGTACAATATACTAGTAGCACAAAAATGTTCTCTTCACTGCGTCTAGAGAAAATCTGGGGCCCACCCAGCCCCTTATCGAGTGGGTAGTGGTGCCTCTTCCTCAGACATAAAATGAGTAGGAAATGAATTGACTGTTTACTACCAACTAGTGTTGATATTAAGAATGTGTAGAGCTATACCTCCATTTTCTCCTACGTCCTGGTGTGGTGCTTGAATTAAACACATGGACAATCGACTGTGTATTCCATTACATGTACCATGCCTGTGCTGTAGGCTGCATACGTTTACTATGCACGACGAAGAGTGAGTTTTGTATAACAACGGAGTTGCTAGGATTATACTGATAGACAGATAATGACAGGAAAACAGGAGTGCTCGCAGAAAAAAACTGTTCTGGCTCTTCCGCCGATTTCTTCCCTTTCTCCTCCTCAGCATCTTTCCGCCATTGTTTCATACTCATTTCGTTCATCTATCACCGACGCATATAATAAGCTAGATTCATTCTAAACTGGGTGTTGTTTTACCTCACTGTAGAAGTAGTTAGACTGGTAAATTATTTGTTTCTCTGGTAAATGAAAAGCTGTCTTGCTTATGCTGAATTGTCTTGCT
>Ga0131853_10011831_pt1 | contig 15968 bp, 8 predicted proteins | sample TergutLab28metaG_FD_92764 | JGI IMG/M metagenome (GOLD analysis project Ga0131853, IMG submission 92764) | Labiotermes labralis P1 segment gut microbial communities from Petit-Saut dam, French Guiana - Lab288 P1 (version 2) (version 2) | ecosystem: Host-associated > Arthropoda: Insects >...
ACTGTTACCGTAATGGTTGAACCTATATCCGTATCTTGCACAAGGTACGTGCGACTATTCGTGCCAACATTTTCATTGCCGCGTTTCCATTGATAAGAAATTATTCCGCTTCCACTAAGCAGATCGATATTTGCAGTCAACGTATGCCCTACGACAGCATCTCCATTTACGCCTAATGCTCCAGTAAGAGGCACAGGCACTAATGCCGTTGGTCTACTGGTAACGTTACCTGAATTATTGGCTCGTGTCACCAATACCGTAATGGTATAACCAACATCATTATCCTGCACGATATAAGTACGGTCATTCGCCTCAGCAATCGACGTGCTTCCTCGCATCCACTGGTAAAAAATATCGCCACTTCCGTATAACAATCTGGTATCCACTGAGAGAGTCTGTCCAACCCAAGCATTTCCACTTATGCTAACCGTCCCAGTTAAATCTAAAATCCAGTGCGCGTACAACGCAGTATTGGCGTTCAGTGCATACACGGTTCCCGCATGGTAAGTATCGCCTGAACCGTCGGCCTTGGTATTCCATCCGCCAAAGCTATATCTGTCCCGGTAAAGCCCACTTCCGTCTGGGAGCGTTACGCTCGAACCTACTACAACCGTTTGCGTAACTGGTAGTATGCCTGATCCACCATTATATTGATAAATAATGGTTGCAGATTGGTGTAAAAGGCCATTCTCAACATGAATTGTTACATTAGTCGTAACTAAATTGCCGTTTTGGGTAAAACTTCCTACTGTATTGAACACGCCATATTGTCCTGTGATGCCATTGTCATTGTACAGAGATGCCCACCCATATCCTCCTGCACTGTTTGCAAGCGGCTCTGGCTCGTCGTCCCCGTGGATTGTCCCGCCGGAAATACGAAGTCTTCCAGAATTAAAAACACCGCCTCCATCAACTTTTGCCGTGTTGCCAGAAATCATTCCGCCGTGCATAGTAAGCGTAGCTCTAGGCCCAACATATACGCCACCGCCTTCTTTCGCCGTGTTGCCGGAAATTATCCCCCCGTTCATAGTGAACGTACCACCCGATGCAAGGCACGCACCGCCGCCCAAGCCATTTGAATTTATATTGCCAGAGATGATTGCCCCTTGGTTAAGGGTAAACGCCGCGCCCTCACTCACCTCCACCAGCGGGGCATTATTGGAGCTCCTTCCTTGCAGAGTAATGTTCTCGTCTATAATAAGGGAAAGTCCTGCTCCCAAGGTGAACAGGCTTCCATTTGCATTTGGCATAATAGTCCTTTGGGTACCATTGCCTTTAAGGGTTAGGGTTATATTATTTCTTCCATTAATATTAAAGATATGCGGGGCGATGCTTTCGTTTTGGGTAACCTCAATAATATAACTATTGCCGCTTTGAGCATTAGCGGAAAACCATGCCAACTTTGCCGTCAGGTTCGGACCAGGAACACTCACCCCACTTTGCCATTGTCCCACGCTATTCAGGTTGACGGGTACCGGTGCACGTTCAAGGCTGATAGTGGAGTCATTGTATTCCAAAAAATAGATGTGTCCACTTGAAAATGTTAAATCCGGAGGAAAAGGAACACTGCCTCCTCCCGCCATAAGCCGGTAACGATCGGCGCTTCCTGGGCTAATCGCCGCATCGTTGAACATCGCTGCCGTCCCAGGATTTACGCCTTCCTCCCCGCCTTTGGGGAGAATGATAGCATTATTACTTGCAAGCCTTAATAGCGAAGTGCCGCTATTTCTAATGGACAGATAAATGGCACTGACCAAAGGCTTGTTCGGATCGACGCTCTCCAGAAGCGGCGGTATGCAAATAGTCGCCGTCCCTATGTCCGGAATGATGTATTGGAAACCTTTGTCATCGTAGAAAAAGACAATGTTTTCTACGATGAAATAATACCTTGGGTAAAAATAGAAGCCCTGCGGCTGGAGCAGAAATTCGACTTCCCCCGACTGTTGCCGTTCCTCAACGCTAGCGAGCATTTGGTAGGGAAGCCGTTCGGGAGAAGTATACACCTCAACTCTGAATTGGTTGCTGCGATTATCAAACACGATGTGGTTAGGTTTATTGCCCAGCTCGTTGTCATCAAAATGGCATGATGCGAAAAGCAGTGCTGTAAATGCTATAACAAACAGGAGTTTCATCCATATTCCCCCTTTCCGCACGCTACCGCTGATACCTACCGCAAAGCGCCATTTACGACAAGGATTGTATTGTCGCGCCTGCTCAGCTCTGCTAATCGAATGAACGCTCCATCCGCATTGAAGTGCCCACTTTGCGCTGCACCAAATAATACGCTTCCTGTATTGGCAATATTCCTAAGTTCAGCGGCAGCATTATCCCCATAGATACTTCCATCGCTTATACGGAAAGTAGCATTGTCCCTAACATACACTCCACCGCCATGTGCTTGGGTGCCAGAGGATGAATAGGAAATTGATGCAGTGTTACCGATGATCTCACCCCCACGTATGGTAAAAATGCCACCCCAGACATATACGCCGCCGCCATATGCAGAGGCATAAGATGGAAAGAAAGCTGTGTTACTAGATGCAGTATTAATAGATATTTCACCTCCGTGCATAGTAAATGTACCTCCATGGATATATACTCCACCGCCATAGGAGTAGGAAGGGTAGCGAGGATTGGATGAGTGAGAAAGAGCTCTATTTCCATAAACCTTACCTCTATTCATGTTAAACGCGCCACCACCGATATACACGCCACCGCCATTTGCGTCAGTAGAACTGGAGGAGGCTGTATTCTGAGAAATCTCACCATCGTGCATGATAAACGTGCCACCATCCATATACACGCCACCACCCCTCAGCGCCGTATTCCCCAGCACTGTTCCTCCGTTCATAGTAAACGTACCGCCTGAGCTAAGGTTCACTCCTCCACCTGAACCACCCGAATTCGTATTGCCAGAGATTATTGCCCCCTGATTCATGGTAAAGGCCGTGCTCGCGTTGACCTGCACCAGAGCGGCATTATTAGCATTTCTCCCTCGCAGGGTGATGTTTCCGTCTATAACCAAGGAAAGCCCCGTGCCAAGGGTAAACAGGCTTCCATTGGATGTGGGTTCGATAACATTTTGGTCGTCGTTGCCGGTAAGAATCAAAGTTATATTGTTTCTTCCATTTAAGTAGAAGGTATGCGGGGCGATACTTTCGTTTTTGGTAACCTCGATAAAGTAACTCCTGCCACTTTGAGCATGTGCGGAAAACCATTCCAGCTTTGCGACCAGATCTACGCCAGGGATACTCACCCGATTTTGCGATTGTCCCACACTGTTAAGGCTGATGGGCACGGGGGCACATTCGAGATTCACTGCGGAGCCATTATATTCCAGAAAGTATATATGCCCACCTGCCAAGATCAAATCCGAAGGAAGGGGGATGCTGCCAGCTACAGAAAAAAGACGGTAACGGTCGGTGCTTCCTGGGCTAATCGCCGCATCCTTGAATATCGCTGCCGTTCCAGGATTTACTCCTTCCTTTCCATCCATTGGGTTAATAACGATATTATCGCTTGCAAGCCTCAATAGCGAAGTGCCGCTATTTCTTATGGAAAAATAAATAGCACTACTCAAGGGCTTATTCTCGTCCACACTTTCCAAAAGCGGAATTAAAGGAATCGTCGTCGTCCCTGCGTCTGGAATGATATATTGAACACTTTCAGCATCGTAGAAAAAGACCATATCTTCCACAGTGAAATAATACCTTGGGTAAAAAAGAAAACCCTGCGGCTGGGGCTGGAATTCTATCTTCCCCGATCGCTGTTTTCCGTCAACGCTTGCAAGCTTTTGGTGAGAAAGTCGCTCTGGGGAAGTGTACACATCGACCATGAATTGGTTGTCTCTATTGTCAAACACGATGTTCGGCTCAGTTACTTTGATAAGTGTGCTATTATTATTTAGATCGTCGTCAGCTAAAACCTGGCATGATATGAGAAATAGTACAGCTAGCATTATGGCTGACAGTATTTTCATTAGCATCCTCCATTTGTTGCCGCTACCTTAAGGAACCGCCGGCCAAACAATGAAGCTGGCGGTTCCCCTTGGATTATGGTAGCTTCGCTACGCAGAATTGGAAAAGGAAGCGGGCCATCGTGTTTTGATGGCCCACTTCCATTAGTTTTCCGCCAACAAATCCTCAATTGTTACTGGAGTTGCCCCAGCAAGGTCTATGACGGCTTTTAACGTTCCCTGCAGGAAATTTCCAGTAATGTTTACCACGTATTGCATGTCGGTTTCCAGTTCAAACGTAGTATTGCCCGCCGCATCAACCACGTCCACCCGGTTAGCCGCAGGCCCTACCTGATAGCCACCCTCGGTCACTTTTTCAGCGAAGACATAGTCTCCAATCGACGCCATATTGACTACGATAACCCGCTGGTTGTTGGGAGAGACGGTACCGATGTAATTAAACCCAAGGGTATCCGTTATCAGAGTACCACCCTTCGCTATGCCAACGGCGGTCGCCGACTGGTTCCTAAAGACGATCCAGGCGGCCCCGATTGTTCTGTCTGGCACGGCATCCAGGGCATCCCTCACATTGAGGGCAAAGTGCGTCGGGGTTGCCCCAGATGCGGCAAAGGGAAAGTACCAGGCAGTCCCATCGAACATCTTAGGATAGATCGCGCTTACCACGCCACGCACAGGATTGTAGAACCTGAATACTGGAAAGATGTTTACGTCCCCATCGTTGAGGTTAAGGTGGGTTACAAGCATCTGCCGTGGAGCATAGCCGAGGGTCTCTGCCTCTGGACCGTCAATCCGTATCTCCACGTCAAGACCTGTGTTGTTCTCGATAGTAAGCCTATGCCGGCCACCCAGCTTTCCGCTTATCGCATAACGAGCCGGGTTACCTTGCTCGTTTCCATGGTTGTAAAATACAAAAATTCGGGTGAAGGGTGTCTGATCCAGCGCCCTAAGGTTATCCTTATTCGCATTATACTGCTCCTCGGTGATGAGGATCACGGGGAAAGCATGCGTTCTGTCGAAGAAGGCGGGGGCTCTTTTGATCCCGTGGTACTCAGCTCCGGCCGGAATGCCGCCCAGCAGGTTTGAGCTGTGCAGGCTTCCTTTGTAAGCGATGAGCCTATGAGTCGTGAGGTTGTCCACGTAGAACCCAGCGTCAGCGTTGTAGCTGGTGAAGTCAATCACAACATTGGGATCAGGAGCAGGATGACAAGCCGTGGCGCCAATGGCGACGAGCGCCGCCAGCGCAATGATACCGATTTTTCTCTTCATACAAACCTCCGCGCGCGATTTCGCGCGCCGGCGCGGGCCGCTTCCTTGGGGCGGCCACGCGCCTCAAGACATGGCCGCCCTTTCGGGCCTCCCCGCGACGCGAGGATATGCAAAAGCCTTTCGGCGCTGCATCAAATTGGGAAAATTGCGGCGGATGCCGGAGGGGAACCTCGGCTTCCAGCCTCGGCGGGGGATACCGCCCTTTGGTTGTGTTTTTACCCTGCTGGTAGTTAGTTGACGAAGTGTAAGATACCTGGTATAATCACGTGGCGCGTGGCGCGTGGCGCGTGGCCGGAGTCGGCAAGGCGCCTAGCTGTGCTCGTTGAATGCTCGATGGCTTCCATATTAAAAGCCTATCCCCATCGGCGGAAAATGTCAAGCGGCGCGCGAAAACTTGTTTTTCCGCGCCCCAGATCGGGCCGTCAAGTTTTTTCGTCGCCCTATAGCGACAGCCAATACATCGGCAGGCCAGCGCCGGGCCTTCTTTACGGCCTTTTTCCCGCAGATTGCCGCTGAATAATTTCTTTTTGCTTAATATAACGCATAAATACAGGCAGGTCCCCGCTTCCCGGACGCCCTTTTCGCTCAAAAAAACGATTCCGAACCGCAAGCCGGGGTATTGCTATTTCCGCGAAGAAGCGCTACCCTGTAACGGTGCTGGAAGGCCAACGCGGCTTGTGCATAACGTGTGGATAACTCATTAGTAAATGTGAAAACCACGGTGAAGTTGAGCGGAAAGGGGCCGGGAAACGCTGGAAATGCCGTCTTTTTCAGGCAAATTTGGCTTATTAACCGACTTTGCGTAAAATCCGCAGGGAAAAGGCCCTAAAAAAAGGCTCTCAGCAGGCATATTCTGGGGAATTGGGGCGTTGGCTCTTGATCAGCGCCTGTTAATAACTTGTGGATTGTTGTAGGTAGAGGGCAAAATGGCTGAATCTGGCGGAGAAAGTCTCTGGAACGCGGTTCTGGACAAATTAAAGGCGGAATTGGGCGACTCGGAATTCAACGAATGGTTTTCCGCCGCGGAATATCTGGCCTTTGACGAAAAAAAACTTAGCGCGGGCTTTCCCTCCGCCTTTCATCGCGAAAGGGTCAAAAAAAAGTACCTGTCCAGCATCGCCGCGAAGCTGAGGGAGATTTCCGGCAGGGAAATATCGCTGGAGCTTGAAGTCCCGGCGAAAAAGGGCGCCAAAAAGGCCGAGCAGGCTTCAAACGAAACGGAGCAGGCCGATTCGTCGCGCGAGGCGGCTCCCAGGACGGAACAGGCCGCCTTAAAGGAAGAAAGCGCGGCTCCGAAAAGGGGCCAGCATCCGCATCTGCGAGACGACTATACCTTCGAGCGCTACGTAAGCGGCGAAAACAACAACTTCGCCTTCAACGCGGCCAAAGCGATAAGCAAAAACCCTGGCACCAATTACAATCCCTTCTTTATATACGGCGGCGTCGGGCTGGGAAAAACGCACCTGATGCAGGCCATAGGAAACTTCCTTCATGAAAATTCCGACAAAAAGGTTACGTATATCACATCCGAGGACTTTCTGAACGAGTACGTCGAAGCCGTGCGCGAAAACAAGACCAGCCCTTTCAAGAACAAATTCCGCCGCGGCGACGTGCTGATGATAGACGACGTGCAGTTTTTCGCCGACAAGCCCGGCGTTCAGGAGGAGCTTTTTCATACCTTCAACGCCGTGCTTCAAGCGAAAAAGCAAATAGTCTTTACCTGCGATCGCCCGCCCTCGGATCTTAAAAAATTCGAGTCGCGCCTTCTTTCCCGCTTCGATCAGGGCCTTAAGGTCGACTTGCTTCCGCCGCGCTACGAGATGCGCATGGCCATTCTTCGGGCGACGGCCAAAATCCGCGGCGTGGAAATATCGGACGACGTGATCGACTTCATCAGCAAGAAAATATCCTCGAACGTAAGGGATCTCTTAGGCGCGCTTAAAACGGTGATAGCCTACACCGAGCTTATGGGCAAAAAAGCGACGCTGGAAATCGCCCAGAAGACCCTCAAGGACGCTCTTTCCACCACCAAACAGACAAATCTTTCCATAGATACGATACAAAAAGTGGTTTCCACCCATTTTTCCGTAAGCGTGAACGACCTAAAAGGAAAAAAGCGCAACCAGAACATCGTGTACCCAAGGCAGCTGGCGATGTATATATGCCGCGAGATGACCGAGTATTCCAGCACGGAGATAGGCGAGGCCTTTGGCGGCCGGGATCACGCCACGGTGCTGTATTCGTTCGAAAAAATCCGAGCGCGGTTCGTAACGGACGCGACCCTGGATTCGACCATCGAAAACCTAAAAAGGCAGGTAAAAGATATGGCCGCCAAGCTATAAACCTGTTCAAAGGCTCCGCGCAAGCTGTTCAAAAACGGGGGGCTTGTGCAAACTGTTAAAAACGTGGATACTTTTGCCCAGGATTTGGTAAAGGTAACTCTATGCAGGGCAAGGAATTATGCTGGCTTTCCACTTTTCCAGCGCCCTATTACTACTCTTATTATTATATAGATCATTATATAATAATAAAAAGGAGAGAACTATGAAGTTTGTATGCGAGAGAAACGTGCTCCTCAAGGAAATATCCATCGCGCAGGAGATAATCGCCTCGAAAAACGTGATTTCCATACTGTCGAACATTTACCTCGAGGCTCAGGACGACAGCCTGACGATAAAGGCCACCGATCTAAAGGTAAACTTTCAAACGAAAGTTCCCGTAACCGTTATCGAGCCCGGGCCGGCCACCGTTTTCGGGGATAAATTCCTGGGCATTCTCAGCTCCGTTCCGGAAGGCGAGATGGAGTTCGACTACAACGAAAGCGACAGCAAGGTAAAGATAAAGACCTCGGTCAAAAAGGTCAATTTCCAGCTGAGAAGCATGGCCTCGGATAAATTTCCGGACTTTCCGGTGGCCGGCGTGGATTACTTTGAATTTCCCATAAAGGATTTCAAGGAAATGGTAAGCCAGACGATTTTCGCCGTTTCCGACGACGAAACGCGCTTTTTCATGAACGGCGTTTTCTTTGAAAAGACCGAAGGCAAGCTTGTGATGGTGGCCACCGACGGACGCCGCCTTGCCTATGCCAGCAAGAACGCGCCGCCAATAGAGGATTTTACCGGGATTATTATTCCGCCTAAGATTTTGAACGTCATATTGAAGAGATCGGGCGACGAGGGAAACGTTGAGATAGCCGTTACGAGCAAAACCATTTTTATCAGGTTTGGATCGTACAATCTTTCCTCGGTGCTTATCGAAGGCCAGTTCCCCAACATCCGCAAGGTTATTCCTGAAAAACAGGAAAATAGCTTTGAAATAAACCGCAAGGAAATGATCGACGCGCTTAAACGCGTTTCACTTCTTGTCGAGCAAAAATCGAACCGCATTTATATTGGCCTGAGTCAGGGAGTCGTAAAGATTTATTGCGAGGAAGGCGAGATCGGGGACGCGAAAGAGGAAATTCCCTGCAATTACGATGGGGAAGAGATTTCCCTTGCGCTTAACTACCGCTACCTGGAGGAACCTTTCAAGGCGATAGGAGTGGACGAGATGTGCATTCGTTTTACCAATCCCAGTAAGGCCATTACGATTTTGCCTGTCCCCGAAGCGGACTTTTTCCATATTGTAATGCCCATGCAGTCCTAGCCCGTGATAATTTCTTCCCTGCGCACCGCGGCGTTTCGCAATCTTGCGGACGTCGCGGTGAATGTTTGCGCAAAGAATGTTTTTCTTGTGGGGAAAAACGGGCAGGGAAAAACCAATTTTATCGAAGCCCTTTATTTTTGCGCCTACGCTTCCTCTTTTAGAGGAGCGAAGGACGTAAATCTTGCAAATACGAACGAAAAAAACTTTTCCGTTGAAATAAAATTAGTAGAAAATAAATTTAACGAAACGGAAAGCGGCGATGTTTTAGTAAAAATAGAAAAAGAAAAAAAAACGGTCTTTATAAACGGCAAAAAATCTGAGGACAGGAAAGAGCTTCTTTCGGTTGTTCCCTGCATTGTTTTTTGCCATGAGGATATGAACTTTGTAAACGGAAGCCCGGAACAAAGACGCTGGTTTTTCGACCAGGTTCTAAGCCTGTACGATCCGGTTTACCTGGACGATCTGCGCCGTTACAAAAAGGCAGTTAAATCGCGCAACGCCATTCTGCGCGACAATTTAAAGCAAAAACTTACGGAAAATATCGATGCCATTTTGGACGCGCTGGACCATCAATGCTCTTTTTACGGAACGCGCTTGATGGAAAAAAGGGAAACCGCTTGCGCGCTTTTTTCGGAGATTTTCCAGCCGCTTTACAGCGAGGTTTCCGGCATCGCGGGCATTGGCGTAAAGTACGCGCCTTCTTGGAAAAGCGCGGACGAAACGGCAGCGCTTAAACAGCTTGCCTCCAAGCGCCCGGTTGAAATGGCTGCCGGCATTTCCTTAAGCGGGCCGCACAGGGACCGTTATTCCTTTGCCATCGACGGCGAGGATTTCGTGGCGAACGCATCCACCGGCCAGCGCAGGCTTTTGGCCCTGCTTTTGCGCGTTTCGCAGGCCCGCATGTTTTCCCGGACAACGGGAAAAAAGCCGGTGCTTTTGCTGGACGACGTGCTTTTGGAAATGGACGGGGAAAAGCGCCATCGGTTTTTTTCCGCGCTGCCGGATTACAGCCAGGCTTTTTTTACTTTCTTGCCGGAAGAGCCTTTTCGGCAGTACCAAAGCGACGACACCATAGTTTATAATGTGTGTGATGGGAGCTTGGAGCTTGTAGCGAAATGAGAAAGTTTGGGGACGCGCTTGCCGCTATTTTTGAAAAAAACATCGTTGAAAAAACTCAAGCCTATTCAAAGTTTTTTTCATGCTGGGACGATCTGCTTGAAAAAAACGGCGTTCCTTCCGCCTCGGCGCATTCCCGCATTAAAAGCCTTGAAAAAGGGCTTGTGTGGATAGAGGTGGATCATCCGGGCTGGAAGCAAATACTTCAAACCAAGGAACGAAAGCTCCTGCATGATTTTCGCTATCGATTCCCGGAAATGGAAATTACCGGCCTTTGCGTAATGCTTTGTCGCCAAGGCTTTGTCCCTGAAGGCCCAAGCGAGCAAAAGCAGGGCGAAAACGAGGCCGAAACGAAAGCGCCAAGGGAAAACGCCCAGGAGATCGAAAGCGCCGCCTACGAAGGCATTAAAAACCCGGCCCTGAAAAAAGCGCTTATGAAACTGGGAAAAAAAATCGTGGAAAGGGGCGAAGGCTAGCGCCGCGTTTTCGCGCGGCGCTAGTTAGCGGCTATGCGTTGCTGTCCACGTCGAACTGGCTGTTGTAAAGCGTGGCGTAGGCGCCGCCCTTGGCAAGCAATTGCTCGTGCGCGCCCTGTTCGATGATGTCGCCGTTTTCCATTACCAGGATTAAATCCGCGCTGCGTATCGTCGAAAGCCTGTGCGCGATTACAAAACTAGTGCGGCCTTTCATCAGGTTGTCCATGGCGCGCTGGATTAAAACTTCCGTGCGCGTGTCAACGTTGCTTGTCGCCTCGTCAAGGATAAGGATGTCGGGGTCGGCCAAAATAGTTCGCGCTATCGTTAAAAGCTGTTTTTGCCCGGCGGAAATATTGTCGGCTTCCTCGTTAATCGTCATTTGATAGCCGTCCGGCATTACCCGTATAAAGTGGTCGGCCTGGGCGGACTTTGCCGCGTTCACGACTTCCTCGTCGCTTGCGCCGAGCTTGCCGTAGCGAATATTGTCGGCGATGCTTCCGCTAAAAAGCCAGGTGTCCTGCAAAACCATGCCAAAGTGCGAGCGCAGATCGTCGCGCGCGTAACTGCGGGCGTCCATGCCGTCCAAAAGGATCTTGCCGGAATCAAGGTCGTAAAAACGCATAAGCAGTTTGACGATGGTCGTCTTGCCAGCGCCGGTGCGCCCCACAATCGCGATTTTTTGCCCCGGCTCGACGCGGGCGCTGAAATTCTTTATCACCGGCGCTTCCGGATCATAGCCAAAGCGCGCCGCCTCGAAGGTTACCTGGCCCTGGGCGCGAGCCGCCGGCCCGTCCTTTCGCGCTTCCGCCGGCTCTTCCTTTTCGTTTAAAAAGGCGAAGACGCGCTCGGCCGCCGCCGCCGTCTGCTGAAGCATTCCCGCCGCGCCGGCAAGCTGCGCCACGGGCCAGCCAAATTGGCGCGTGTACTGGATAAAGGCCTGAATGCCGCCAATGGTAATCGCGCCGCCCATCGCCAAAAGCCCGCCGGTAAAAACCACCGCGACATAGCCAAAGTTGCTAATAATTCCGACAATGGGCATCGACAGGCCGGAAAGGAACTGCGCTTTCCAGCCGGCCTTATAAAGCTCCTTGTTGTGAACGTCGAAGGCTTCGATGGAGGCGCGCTCGCCGTTAAAGGCCTTTACCACGGCGTGGTTCGAGAACATTTCCTCGATGTGGCCGTTAAGACTGCCCAAACTTTTTTGCTGCGCCCTAAAATGCTTTTGCGATTTTTTTATTATCGCCGTAATTACAATCGACGACATGGGCAAAATGATCATAGCGACGAGCGTCAGAAGCGGGCTTATCATCAGCATCATAACAATAATGCCGACAAGCGCCGCCGCGCTCATAATGATTTGCGAAATTCCCGAGTGCAAAGTATTGCTAATAGTGTCAACATCATTGGTAATTCTTGAAAGAACGTCGCCATGAGTGGTTTTGTCAAAACTTTGCAGGGGAAGCTTGTGTATTTTCGCGCTCATCTGCTCGCGCATCCTGTAGGTAACGCGCATGCTCACGCCGGCCATAATAAAGCCCTGCGCGTAACTGAGCAAGATGCTGACCGACTGGATCGCCACCAATTGCAGGAGGATCGCGCCGACGCGGTCAAAGGCTATTCCCCCGGCGCCGTTCATCGCGAGCATGATCCCGCTAAAAATTTCGTCCGTGGCGCCGCCGAGGATCCTCGGGGCAAGCACCGCGATAGTCGAGGCGCCGGCCGCGACTATGCAGACAAAAATGATCACCGCTTTTTCCGGCCCAAGGTAGGACAAAAACTGTCGCATCGAGCCTTTGAAGTCCTTGGCCTTTTCCGCCGGGCGCCCGGGCTGGCCAAAACCGCCGCGCTGTCCGGGCCGGATCCCGCGCTGTTCTTCTCTTTTTTCCGTTCTTTCCGCCATGCCTACAGGGTACCACGATTCGCGGAAAGGCGCAATCGAGCGCCGCTTCTCGATCAATCAGCCCGGATTTTCTTTTAATCGTAAATAGATTTGTTCGGAAGCTTCAGTTGACGAACAAGTCCAATCTTCATGTTTTCTCCACATCGGCGCGCTATAATCAGCGGCAGGAGCCTTAGCGCTCAGGAGGCATTTATGAAAAAAGCGATTATTCTCTTGGCGGCGGCCCTTTTGCCGCTTGGTTTTGCGGCATGTATGAGAATGCCTTTCTCGCGAGGGCAAGGCGCGCCGTTTCAGCTGCCGGCCGGCGAGATCGGCGACCCCTCGTACAACCCCTACAACATTCTGACGATTCAGCCAAAAACGCATTACGACATAGTTATCGAGCCCACGAGCGCCGCGATCATTCCCGGCCTGACAACGCGAATGAACCATTACAGCACCGGGCTTCCGGGCGGCGCGGTAATCGTCGAACGGAACGCGAGCCTTAGCTTCAATGTCTTCAATAATATAGACGAAGCGACGACGGTTCATTGGCACGGGCTGAAAGTCACTAACGATCAGGACGGGCCGTTCAGCCCGATGGCGCCCGGGGAAAGCGCCGCTTTTGCCTTTAGCCTCGACCAGGCCGGCACCCATTGGTATCATCCGCACACGCGCCCGCTCTTGCCGCAGATGAACAGCGGCCTGTACGCCCCGTTTATCGTAAAAGAGGCCTACGACGCGCTGTACGCAGGCGATTACGTCCTTGCGCTGGACGACTGGGCGCTTTCCCCGACCGGCGCGATTGACGACCGCTACGGCACCGGCGGCATGGAGGTTTTCGGCAATGTCGAAACCGTAAACAAAAGAACCGGCTCCGACATTTATCCTATCGAACTAAAGCGCGGCGAGATCGTAAAGCTGCGCTTTATCAACGCTTCGACGGCGCAGTGGCACACTCTTTCCCTGCCGGGCCATGACTTTCGCGTTACCCATTTGGACGGGCATCCAATTCTGGAGCCCTACGTTCGCTCCAGCGTAACGATTTTTCCCGGCCAAAGGGTCGATGTCGAGCTGAAAGGCATTTACGACGGCGGCGTTTACTTTATCGCCAACGAGCGCGACATGGGAATGAAAATCCCGGTGGTTTACACCGGCGCCGGCGCGGAAATGACATCCCCTTTCGTTGCGCCTGAATCCAAGGCTTTTCCCGGCATCGAAAGCCGGCCCGTGGATTTCCACTACGCGCTGAGTATGCAAATGGGCATGCGCGGGATGGGAATGGAATGGGCGATTAACGGGGAGGTTTTCCCCAACGTTACCCACACCCATCTGCGCGTCGGCGAGGTCTACAAGCTGCGCTTTATCAACATGGACATGATGATGATGGCGATACCGCATCCCATGCACATCCACGGCGAGCATTTCCTGGTCGTTTCGGTAAACGGCGCGCCGCCGCCCACGGAAATTTGGCTGGACACGATAGAGGTGAACCCCGGCGAGTACGTGGACATCGCGATACGCTTTGACAATCCGGGCATGTGGATGATGCATTGCCACATCATCGACCACGAGGACGCCGGGATGATGACGATGATAATGGCCGAGCTTTAGCTCGAGAGCTTTGGCTCGAGAGCTTTAGCTCCCGAGCCTTAGCCAGCGCCCACGGCGCCCTGCGACTGCGCGATTTCGTTGTACGCGGGGCAGGTTTCCAGAAGCTGCTCGTGGGTGCCGCGGCCGACGATTTGGCCTTCGTCAAAGACGAGGATCTGGTCGGCGCCCATGATCGTGCCCACGCGCTGGGCGATCACGATTACGGTGGCCTGCGCGGAGTTGAGCTTGAGGGCCTTGCGCAGCTGCGCGTCGGTTTTGAAGTCCAGCGCGGAAAAGCTGTCGTCGAAGACCAGGATGTCGGCCTTTTTCGCAAGGGCGCGAGCGATGGAAAGCCGCTGTTTCTGGCCGCCCGAAACGTTGCTGCCGCCCTGCATGATTTCCGATTCGAAGCGGCCTTCTTTTTCTTCTATAAATTCCATCGCCTGCGCGACGGTGGCCGCTTCCAAAACCTCGTCGTCGCTCGCTTCCGGCTTTCCGTAGCGGATGTTCGAGGCTATCGTTCCGGCGAGGAGCTGGCCTTTTTGGGGGACGTAGCCGATTTTGTCGCGCAGGTCGATCTGGCTCAGCTTGCGAAGGTCCGCGCCGCCGACCTCGATGCTGCCGGAGGTTACGTCGTAAAAGCGCAACAGGAGCTGGGCGATGGTCGATTTTCCGGCGCCGGTCGGGCCGATAATCGCCGTGGTTTGCCCCGGAAGCGCGGTAAAGCTGACGCCGGAAATCGCGTCCGCCTCGGCGCCGGGATAGCGAAAGCGCACGTCGTTAAAAACCACCTTCGCGCCCTCGGCTCCCTGCGCCGCCTGTATCGGCTGTTCCGGGTCCACGATTTCCGGCTTGGTTTGAAGCACTTCGTTGATGCGCGCCGCCGAAACCGCCGCGCGGGGGATCATCATCATCACCATCGAAACGAGCATGAAGGCGAAAATCACCTGTATCGCGTACTGCATGAAGGCTATCATGTCGCCAATCTGAAGCGTTCCGGCGGCGATTCTGTGCGCGCCCACCCAGATAACGAGCAGCTGCGCGCCCACCTGGACAATAGAAATCGCCGGCCCCACGAGCGCCATTATTCTTACCGCGCGCAGCCCGACGCCGCGCAAATCCTTGTTCACCGCGTCGAAGCGCGACATTTCGTGCTTCTGCGCCCCGAAGGCGCGTATTACCATAAGCCCGTGCAGAATCTCGCGCGAGACCAGGTTGAGCTTGTCGACGAGCTTTTGCATCACCTTGAACATTGGCGCCACGATCGAGGTGATAAGGATTATCATTCCGATAAGAATCGTTACGGCAAGGGCGATGATCCAGGACATGGAAATGGCGCGCGACATCGCCATGACGATTCCGCCTATGCCCAAAATGGGCGCGTAGACGAGCATTCGCGCGGCGACGTTCATGAGCGCCTGAACTTGGGCGACGTCGTTGGTGCAGCGGGTTATAAGCGAGGCCGAGGAAAACTTGTCGAACTCGTTTTGGGAAAAAGACTCGACCTTGACGAAAAGCGCCCTGCGAAGGTCGCGCGCGGCTGCCGCGGAGGCGCGGGGGGCCAGGTACATGGCGCACATGGACGCGCCGCCGGCGACAAGGGCTATAGTCAGCATTAAGGCGCCAACCCTAAGGATAAAGCCCGTTTGAGGCTCGCCGGAAACAATGCCCTTGACGACGCCCTCGTTTACAATGTCCGACATCAAGGTCGGCAAAAGCAGCTCCGACATCGCCTGCAACAGAAGCAGGCACATCACGACAACGACGCTTTTCCAGTACGGCCTTAGATATTTCAGAACTTTGAACATATGGACGTATTGTATCACGCTGGAGGTAAAAGCGCAATGCTGGGCCTCGCGGCCTTTCGGATCTAGGGGCCTTTGATCGCTGGCCCCCTGCGGCCGGCGGGCGCGCTGCCACGCTCGGTCATGGCGCTGCGCGAATGCCCTCTCGCGGCAGTGCGCCCGCCGGTCGCAGGGCATACGCGGTGGGCATCTTGGAAGAAAGGCCGCTTTTC